>Ga0335073_10003431_pt1 | contig 22058 bp, 22 predicted proteins | sample Lox_Sample_22_FD_207093 | JGI IMG/M metagenome (GOLD analysis project Ga0335073, IMG submission 207093) | Soil microbial communities from Loxahatchee National Wildlife Refuge, Florida, United States - Lox_Sample_2.2 | ecosystem: Environmental > Terrestrial > Soil > Wetlands | place: USA...
CGGCCCGGATGAGTGACCCCGGATCGGCGGGCCCGGATGGGCGTGCCCGGCTTATCCCTTATATGCCGCGATGGGCGGTCGGCCGGACGGGCCGGCGATTCCCGGCCCGGGCTGGCGAGTGATCACCCCCGGCGCGGGAATGGTGCTCTAGAGTTGTCGTAATGCGTACATCCCGTCCGGACTTGGTGGGCCGTCGTGCCTGAGTACGTACTGACCCTGCTGTTCACCGCGGCCGTCACCTACGTGCTGACGCCGCTGGTGCGCCGGGGCGCCATCGCCGGCGGGGCGATGCACGAGGCCAGGGACCGGGACGTGCACGTGGTGCCGATCCCGCTGCTCGGCGGCCTCGCCATGTTCGGCGGCCTGGCGGCCGGCCTGGTGGTGGCGGCCCAGCTGACGCCGCTCGGCAGCGTCCTGCAGGGCAACCGGACGGCCCCGAGCCTGCTGCTGGCGGGCGGGGTGATCGTGCTCGTGGGCGTGGTCGACGACCGGTGGGGGCTCAGCCCGATCAGCAAGCTGGCCGGCCAGGCGGCGGCGGGCGGGATCCTGGTCTGGGGCGGGGCTCAGCTGGCCTGGCTGCCGCTGCCGTACGGCAGCACGCTCGTGCTCAGCCCGAACCAGTCCACCGCGCTGACCATCTTCCTGGTCGTGGCGACGATCAACGCGGTCAACTTCATCGACGGCTTGGACGGCCTGGCCGCCGGGATCGTCTGCATCGCGGCGCTGGCGTTCTTCGCCTACTACTACCGGCTGACCCAGGCCCAGAACCTGCCCGAGCAGGCCGGGCCGGCCCTGGCCTCCGCGCTGCTGGCCGGCGCGTGCCTGGGGTTCCTGCCGCACAACTTCTATCCGGCCCGGATCTTCATGGGCGACACCGGGTCGATGCTGCTCGGGCTGCTGCTCGCGTACGTCCCGATCTCGAGCATCGCCTCGCTGGACCCGGCCAGCCTTCGCCCGTCCATCAACCGGTTCCCCGAGCTGCTGCCGCTGCTGCTGCCGGTCACGATCCTGGTCATCCCGTACGCCGACCTGCTGCTGGCCGTGGTGCGCCGGACCCGGGCCGGGCTGTCGCCGCTGGCGCCGGACCGCAAGCACCTGCACCACCGGCTGCTCGACATCGGCCACTCGCACCGCTCCAGCGTGCTGATCATGTACCTGTGGGCCGCGCTGTTCTCGGTCGCGATCGTCTGGCTGTCCATCTCCAAGACCAAGCTGTTCGTGTTCGGCGTGGCCACGATCGCGGCCATGGTGGCGTTGCTGCTGATGTCCATGCCGCGGCTGCGCTGGTGGCAGCGGCGGCGCCGGGCCAGCGCGGCGTCGGCCAGGACCGTGGCGGCGCGGGCCGTGGCGGCGCGGGCGGCAACGGCCAAGCCGGCGGCGGCTGGCCCGGCGGCGGCTGGCCCGGCCTCGGCTGGCCCGGCCTCGGCTGGCCGGGCGGCGGCCTCTCCCGCCCCGGCTGGTCCGGCGAGCAACGGTGCGCCCTCCATCACCGCGCCGGTCGGCCCGCCGGCTGCCGCGCCCTCGCCGAGCGCCGCACGCGCGGTGATCGGCGGCCCGGCCCGGCCCGCCGACGACGGGCCGCGGCGCCCGGGCACGGCCGACCCGTTAACCGCGGGGACCCGTCGCCCGCCGGGCGTTCCCGCGCATCCGCGCTGATCCCCGGCCGCCGTGCGGGCCGATCCCGGCCGCCGTGCGGGCCGATCCCGGCCGCCGTGCGGGCCGATCCCGGCCGCCGCTGCCCGCGGCGGCCCGCCTGGCCCGCCTGGCCCGCCAGTTACTTTCGTCACGTTAGGTAACCCCCTGCGCCGCTCGCCGGAGAGCTTGTGATATCTTTCACGAGCACCCACTCGACGGCGAGTGAGAGGTCCGTGATACGTTTCGCTCACCTGGCGACGCAGCCGCGCCGCCGACGCGGTGCCGCGGCAAGGTGCCACCTGGGCATCGATGGGTCCGCACGGGTCAGGAAGTTTCGGTCTAGCTCTCCCGGAGCCCTATAGATGCTAGCGAACTATGCCCAGATCGTTCGGCGATCGGCTGTGGTTGCAGCCGTCGCCGCGGTCGTCATGGTTGCGCTCGGCTTCGCGCTGGGCGGCGCCAAGGGGCTGATCGGTTCCGTGATCGGCGTGGCCGTGGTCGCCGCGTTCTTCGGCATCAGCGTGCTGGCCGTGGGCCGCGCGGCGCGGGTCAGCCCGCAGGCCATGATGGCGACCGCGGTCGGCACCTACATCGTCAAGATCCTGCTCCTGCTGGTTTTCGTGGGAGCGTTCGAGAACACCACCGCCTTCAGTCCCAAGGCCTTCGGCCTGACCGCGCTGTGCTGCATCCTCGTGTACACCGGCGCGCAGGTGGTCTGGTCGATGCGGCTGAAGACGCTGTATGTCGAGCCGGACGGGGAACGGTGACTCGTGGGCCCCACTCGAGACCTGGACGGCGTACCGCGGCCCACGGGCCCGGCTGCGCTCGGCCGGCCGCGGGCGGACCACGATGACCGGCGCCGGCCCGGGCCCGGGCAAGAACGCGGACGCCCACAAGCCCCTGCCGCCCTTGAAGAGATATCAGAAGCGGCGTCCGGATCCTGGATCCGAGCCGCCCATGCCGCGGGAGGGCACCGGCTGGGCCATCGTCAGCTACCTGATCGGGGGCATGGTGCTCTACGGGGGCATCGGCTGGCTGGTCGGGCGCTGGACGGACATCCCGATACTGTTCCCGATCGGGCTGCTGCTCGGCATCGGGCTTTCGCTCGCACTGATCATCTTCCGCTTCACCAGGCAGCTCTGACGGCTCGGCGCAGGGCACCACGCCGCGAAGCACCAAGTCACGGAGCAGGCCATGAGTGACGCCCACCTGATGACCACGGCACACCTGGTGACCACGGCCAGCGGCTGCCACTTCCAGTCCAAGCCATCCTGCGGCTATCCCGCCCCGTCGATCGAGAACTTCTTCTTCAAGCCGATCTTCACGATCGGCTCGTACCAGTTCACCAAGCCGATCCTGATCATGCTGCTGTCCGCGGCGATCGTCCTGCTGGTGTTCTGGCTGGCGTTCCGCAGCCCGAAGCTGGTGCCGCGCGGCATCCAGAACGTCGGCGAACTCGGCATCCTGGCCGTCCGCGACCAGATCCTGCGACCGCAGGTAGGCAGCAAGGGCGACCGGTACCTGCCGTTCCTGGTGTCGCTGTTCTTCTTCATCTGGCTGATGAACCTGTGGGAGCTCATCCCGGTGGCCCAGTTCCCCGCCACGTCGAAGTTCGCGTTCCCCCTCGGCCTGACGCTGGTCGTGTGGGTGACCTACCTCGTCATCGGCATGCGCCACCAGGGCCCCCTCGGCTACTTCAAGAACATGGCGGTCCCGCCGGGCGCCCCGTGGTGGATCCTGCCGCTGCTGTCCCCGATCGAGCTGCTGTCCAACATCATCGTGCGGCCGTTCACGCTGTCCATCCGGCTGTTCGCCAACATGCTGTCCGGGCACCTGCTGCTGCTGGTGTTCTCGGTCGCCACCTGGTACCTGTTCAGCGCGACGATCGGCCTGCTGTTCGCGGCGGTGTCCTTCATCGTGTTCCTGCTGGTGTTCCTGCTCGAGGTGCTGATCACGCTGCTGCAGGCCTTCATCTTCACCACGCTGACCGCCTTCTACATAGGGGATGCGCTGGAGCCAGCGCACTGACCAACCGATGAGCTAGACCCGGGCCACGGTGGCGCCGGGCCGAAGAAAGGGAAACCCAGACAATGCATCTGCTGGTGCACCATCTGCTATACGTCGCCGCAGGCTCGACCACCACGACGTTCAAGATCCAGGGCCTCGGCAAGCTCGTTTACGGCCTCGCGGCCATCGGCCCCGGCATCGGCATCGGCCTGGTGTTCGGGCACGCCATCGAGGCCATGGCCCGCCAGCCCGAGGCATCGGGCCGGATCACCACCTACATGTGGATCGGCTTCGCGCTCACCGAGGCGCTCGCGCTGATCGGCATCGCCGTTCCGTTCTTCATCACGAGCTAGTCGAGGTCCGAGAGGTATCCGCACATGTTGTACCTGGCGCAGAGCGGAAGTGAGAACCCGCTCGTCCCCAACCCGGCCGAGCTGATCACGGGCCTGATCGCCTTCTTCATCGTCTTCGGCGTTCTGGCCAAGCTGATCCTGCCGCGCGCCCAGGCCATGCTCGAGCAGCGGACCGACGCGATCGAGGGCGGCCTGAAGCGGGCCGAGGAGGCCCAGACCGAGGCGAACCAGCTGCTCGATCAGTACCGGGCCCAGCTGAGCGAGGCCCGGCACGAGGCGGCGCGGCTGCGCGAGGAGGCCAAGGAGCAGGGCGCCCGGATCAAGGCCGAACTCCGCGAGGAGGGCGAGGCCGAGAAGCAGCGGCTGGTCGAGTCGGCCCGGGCCCAGATCGCAGCCGACCGGCAGCAGGCGCTCGCCTCGCTGCGCGCCGAGGTCGGGGCGCTGTCCATCGAGCTGGCCAGCCGGATCGTCGGCGAGTCGCTGGCGGATGACGCCCGGCAGCGCCGCACCGTGGACCGGTTCCTGGGCGATCTTGAGCAGCAGCAGTCGGCCGGCGCCGAGGCCTCCCGGTGAGAGGCAGCAGCCGGGCGTCGCTCGCGCTGGCCAAGGAGCGGCTGACGCAGACCCTGGTCGGCGACGTCGATCCCGGTCAGCTCGGCGACGAGCTGTTCGCGGTCACCGGGCTGCTGGACTCGGAGGCCGCGCTGCGCCGGACGCTGGCCGACCCGACCCGGGACGCCCGGGCCAAGGTGGCCCTGGCCCAGGGGCTGCTCGACGGGCGGATCGGGGCCCCGGCCCTGGACCTGGTCGGCGCGATGGTGGGCGAGCGCTGGTCGGAGTCGGCCGACCTGGCCGACGCCTGTGAGGAGCTGGCCGCGCTGTCGTTGGTCGAGGTCGCCGAGCGGGACGGCAGCCTGGACGACGTGGAGGATGAGCTGTTCCGGTTCGGCCGGGTGGTGAACGCCGAGCCCGAGCTGCGCATCGCGCTGTCGGACCCGTTCTTCCCGGCCGAGCGCAAGCGGGAGCTCCTGGGCGCCCTGCTGCGCGGCAAGGTCAACGGAATCACGATGCGGCTGGTCACCCAGGCGGCGGTGCAGCCCAGGGGTCGTACCCTGGATGCAAGCCTGGACGAGTTCGCTCACCTGGCCGCGGAGCGCCGGGAACGCCTGCTGGCGGAGGTGCACGTCGCGATCGCGCTCACCGCGGAGCAGCGACGCAGGCTCGGGGCGGCGCTGGCCGCCGCCTACGGGCACGACGTACAGCTGAACGTTGTGCTCGACCCGCAGGTGATCGGCGGGATATCCGTCCAGATCGCGGGCGAGATCATCGACGGCAGCACGGCGAGCCGGCTCGCGGAGCTGCGGCGCAGGCTGACGGCCTAGGCGCGATCGGGACCAGCGAGACATCCGGAAGAGAGAGACGCGAGGACAATGGCGGAGCTGACAATCCGGCCCGAAGAGATCCGGGACGCGCTGAAGCAGTTCGTCGAGACCTACCAGCCCGAGGCGGCGGCCAAGGAGGAGGTGGGCATCGTCGCCGAGGCCGGCGACGGCATCGCCCACGTCGCGGGGCTGCCCTCGACCATGGCCAACGAGCTGCTGGAGTTCGACGACGGCACCCGGGGCCTGGCGCTGAACCTGGACATCCGCGAGATCGGCGTGGTCGTCCTGGGCGAGTTCAGCGGGATCGACGAGGGCCAGCGGGTCCGGCGCACCGGCGAGGTGCTGTCGGTCCCGGTGGGCGACGGGTTCCTCGGCCGGGTCGTGGACCCGCTCGGCAGCCCGCTGGACGGCAAGGGCGCGATCGAGACCAATGAGCAGCGCGTGCTCGAGCTGCAGGCGCCGTCGGTCGTGCAGCGCCAGAAGGTGTCCGAGCCGCTGCAGACCGGCATCAAGGCGATCGACGCGATCACCCCGATCGGGCGTGGCCAGCGTGAGCTGATCATCGGCGACCGGCAGACCGGCAAGACCGCGATCGCGATCGATACGATCATCAACCAGAAGGAAAACTGGGCCTCGGGCGACCCGAAGCGCCAGGTGAAGTGCGTGTACGTGGCCGTGGGGCAGAAGGGCTCGACGATCGCCCAGGTTCGCCAGTCGCTCGAGGACGCCGGCGCGCTGGAGTACACCGCGATCGTGGCCTCGCCCGCGTCCGACCCGGCGGGCTTCAAGTACCTGGCCCCGTTCACCGGCTCGGCCATCGGGCAGCACTGGATGTACCAGGGCCAGCACGTGCTGATCGTCTTCGACGACCTGAGCAAGCAGGCCGAGGCGTACCGCGCGATCTCGCTGCTGCTGCGCCGCCCGCCGGGCCGCGAGGCATACCCCGGAGACGTGTTCTACCTGCACTCGCGGCTGCTCGAGCGGTGCGCGAAGCTCTCCGACGCGCTGGGCGGCGGGTCGCTGACCGGGCTGCCGATCGTCGAGACCAAGGCGAACGACATCTCCGCCTATATCCCGACCAACGTGATCTCGATCACCGACGGCCAGATCTTCCTCGAGACCGACCTGTTCAACGCGGGCGTGCGGCCCGCCATGAACGTCGGCCAGTCGGTGTCCCGGGTGGGCGGCGACGCGCAGATCAAGGCGATGAAGTCGGTGGCCGGCGGCCTGAAGCTGGCCCTGTCGCAGTACCGCGACCTGGAGGCCTTCGCCTCGTTCTCCTCCGACCTGGACCCGGTCTCGCGGGCTCAGCTCGATCGCGGGGCGCGGCTGGTCGAGCTGCTCAAGCAGCCGCAGTACAGCCCGCTGCCGGTGGAGCGGCAGGTGGTCTCGGTGTGGTCCGGCACGGCCGGCTTCCTGGACGACGTGCCGGTCGAGGACATCGGCCGGTTCGAGGACGAGTTCCTCGACTACCTGCAGCGCTCGCACTCCGGCATCTACCAGACGATCCGGGAGACCGGGCAGATGTCCGACGACACCGCCACGACGCTCAAGGACGCCATCGAGGAGTTCCGGGGCACGTTCGAGACCAGCGGCGGCCGGCTGCTGGTCGGCGAGAACGCCGACCAGGGCGTCGCCGACGAATCCCGCCCGGTCGAGGACACGGTCAAGAAGTACGTCCCGCCGCCGGACGCCAAGCCGGTCGGTCAGTAGGGCGGGGCCATGGGAGCACAGCTTCGCCTGGTCCGGCGGCGGATCCGGTCGGTTCAGTCCACCGCCAAGATCACCCGCGCCCAGGAGCTGATCGCGTCGTCGCGCATCATCAAGGCGCAGCAGCGGGTGCACGACGCCCAGCCGTACGCACGGGAGATCACGTGGGCCGTGGAGGCCGTGGTCAGCCGCTCGCCGCAGATCGACCACCCGCTCACGACCGAGCCGAAGAACCCGGCCCGGGCGGCGGTGCTGATCCTGACCAGCGACCGCGGGTTCTGCGGCGCGTACAACAGCACCGTGCTGCGCGAGGCGCAGAACCTGCGCGCCCTGCTGGCCGAGCGGCACGTGGAGGACGTGCCGTTCGTGGCCGGGCGCAAGGGCCTCATCTGGCACCGGTTCCGCCAGCGGCCGATGGCGGGGGAGTGGAGCGGGTTCTCCGACACGCCGAGGAACGCGAACGCCCGCGAGATCACCGAGGCGCTGCTGGACGCGTACGAACGGCCGGCCAGCGAGGGCGGCGTCGACGAGATCTACCTGGTCCACACCGAGTTCGTGTCCATGCTCGCGCAGCGCCCGGTGACCCGGCGGATCCTGCCGCTGGAGATCGAGGTGACCGAGGAGGCGCCGGAGCGGGGAGCGGTGCCGCTGTATGAGTTCGAGCCGTCGCCGGAGGACGTGCTCAACGCCCTGCTGCCCTGGTACGTGGAGAGCAGGATCTTCCACGCCCTGCTCGACTCGGCCGCGGCCGAGATCGCGGCCAGGCGGCGGGCGATGAAATCCGCCACCGACAACGCCAACGAACTGCTGGACCAGCTTACGCTGGAGGCAAATAAGGCACGTCAGGCCGAGATCACCCAGGAAATCAGCGAGATCGTCGGTGGCGCCAACGCGCTGGCAGAGACGACGACAGGGAGTTAGTGAGCATCACATGACCGCTACCGTAGACAACACCGTAGGCGATGGCGGCGGCGCCGGTCGCGAGGGCACCGGACGGGTCGTGCGGGTGACCGGTCCCGTCGTCGACGTCGAGTTCCCGGCCGAGCAGATCCCTGGCATCTATAACGCCCTCAACGTGGACGTGAACCTGGCCGGCGAGACCAGGACGCTGACCCTGGAGGTCGCCCAGGACATCGGCGACAACGTGGTCCGCGCGATCGCGATGCAGCCGACCGACGGCCTGGTCCGCGACGCCCCGGTCACCGACACCGGCGGGCCGATCTCGGTCCCGGTCGGCGACGTCACCAAGGGTCACGTGTGGAACGTCCTCGGCCAGACCCTGGACGTCCCGACGAGCTCGCTGGAGATCACCGAGCGGTGGGGCATCCACCGCCGCCCGCCGTCGTTCGATCAGCTCGAGCCGAGGACCGAGATCCTGGAGACCGGGATCAAGGTGATCGACCTGCTCACGCCGTACGTGCGCGGCGGCAAGGTGGGCCTGTTCGGCGGCGCGGGCGTGGGCAAGACCGTACTTATCCAAGAAATGATCACGCGGGTGGCCCGGAACTTCGGTGGCGTCTCGGTGTTCGCCGGCGTGGGTGAGCGGACCCGCGAGGGCAACGACCTGTTCATCGAGATGACCGACTCCAACGTCATCAAGGACACCGCGCTGGTGTTCGGCCAGATGGACGAGCCGCCCGGCACCCGGCTGCGGGTCGGCCTGTCCGCGCTGACCATGGCCGAGTACTTCCGCGACGTCCAGGGTCAGGACGTGCTGCTGTTCATCGACAACATCTTCCGGTTCACCCAGGCCGGCTCGGAGGTGTCCACGCTGCTCGGCCGGATGCCGTCGGCGGTGGGCTACCAGCCGACGCTGGCCGACGAGATGGGGCAGCTGCAGGAGCGGATCACCTCGACCCGGGGCCACTCGATCACGTCCATGCAGGCGATCTACGTGCCGGCCGACGACATCACCGACCCGGCGCCGCACGCCACGTTCGCGCAGCTGGACGCGACCACGGTGCTGTCCCGCGAGATCACCCAGAAGGGCATCTTCCCCGCGGTGGACCCGCTGGACTCCACCTCGCGGGTGCTGAGCGCGGCCTACGTGGGCGAGGAGCACTACAACGTGGCCCGCGAGGTGCAGCGGATCCTGCAGCGCTACAAGGAACTGCAGGACATCATCGCGATCCTCGGCATCGACGAGCTGTCCGAGGAGGACCGGGTCACCGTGCAGCGCGCGCGGCGGATCGAGCGGTTCCTGTCGCACCCGATGTTCGTGGCCGAGCAGTTCACCGGGCAGCCCGGGGTGTTCGTGCCGATGGACGAGACCATCGCCTCGTTCAAGGCGCTGGCCGAGGGCAAGTACGACCACTTCCCCGAGCAGGCGTTCTTCATGGTCGGCGGCATCGAGGACGTGGAGAAGAAGGCCAAGGACCTGGAGAAGAGCCAGTGACGCTCCAGGTGGAGCTGGTCGTGCCCGAGGGCGAGGTGTGGTCCGGCTCGGCCGAGATGGTCATCGCCAAGACCCTGGACGGGGACATCGGCGTGCTGACCGGCCACACCCCGGTGCTGGGCATCCTGGCCGAGGGCAGCGTGGTGCGGATCAGGCCGCACGCGGCCGACGGCGGCGACGAGGTGGTCGCCGCGGTGAACGGCGGCTTCTTCTCGGTCTCGAACGACCGGGTGTCGATCCTGGCCCAGGACGCCCAGCTCGGCGACGAGATCGACACCAGTGCGGCGCGGGCCGCCCTCGAGCGCGCGCTGCAGGACGCGCAGGCCGAGGCGCCCGGGGCCACCGGGGGCGAGGAGCCGGCCGACGTCCGGTACTACCGGGCGCTGCTGCGAGCGGCCGGCGATCCTGCCGACCGGGCCTGACCCAGGCCGGCGCGGAGAGGGCCGGGGTTGGCAGGGGGCAGGCTCGCGCTAGACGCGGGTTGGCTCCTCGTGATCGTCCTGGTCCTCGGACTCGGCTGCGCCATGGGGATCGCGGTCCGCAGGACCCTGATCGAGCGGGGCGGTGGCAGCGTCGAATGCGGGCTGCGGCGGGCCGGGGACCGGCGCTGGCGGCTCGGCCTGGCCGCCTATCAGCCCGACGAGCTGCGCTGGTATCCGGTGTTCGGGCTGCGGCTGCGGCCCGGCGAGTTCTTCGCCCGCCGCGGGCTGAGCGTGGTCTCCCGGCGCCCGGCCGATCCGGTCGAGGTGACCAGCGTCGGCTCGGACGCGGTGGTGGTGGAGTGCGCGACCGGGAAGCCGGCCGAGCGGATCGAACTCGCGCTCAGCGAGGACGCGCTGACCGGGTTCCTGGCCTGGCTGGAGGCCGCGCCGCCCGGGCCGATCAGCGATTTGCGCTGATCTTCAGCGCTCCGAGCCCGGCTTCCACAGCAGGTCGCCGCCGGGCTCGTTGGCCCGGCGGGCCAGGATGAACAGCAGGTCGGACAGCCGGTTCAGGTACCGGGCGGGCAGCGGGCTCACGGTCGCCCCGTGTGCCTCCGCGGCCGCCCAGGCGCTGCGCTCGGCCCGCCTGACCACCGTCCGCGCGGTGTGCAGCAGCACCGCCCCGGCGCTGCCGCCGGGCAGGACGAAGCTTCGCAAAACGGGCAGCCCCTCGTTGTGCCGGTCGCAGGCCTGCTCCAGCCGGTCGATGTAGTTCTCGTCGATCCGCAACGGGGGATAGGGCGGCGTCTCGCCCGCCGGGGCCACCGGGTTGCACAGGTCCGCGCCGACGTCGAACAGCTCGTTCTGCAGCCGTACCAGCAGCCCGGTGACATCCGCCGGCAGGCCGCCCAGGACGACCGCGGCGCCGATCGCGCAGTTCGCCTCGTCGACGTCGGCGTAGGCGGCCAGCCGGGGGTCGGTCTTGCCCGCCCGGCTCCCGTCGCCCAGCGCGGTGGTGCCATCGTCCCCGGTCCGGGTATAGATACGGGAGAGCACGACGGGCTCGTCCCGGCGATCGCGTGACATGGAGTCAACCGTAGCGGGCGCCGGGCGGGCGGGGAACTTGCCTTAAACCCGGTCAAACTAGGTGCCCGAAAACCGGTCGGCCGGTGGCGAGGTCAAGCTTCCGCAGCGATCGTCCAACGAACATCTCTAATCCGGTTTTAGGGTCCTGACCTGGGGTATTCACATAGACACCACGATGTGGCATCGTAGGTGTACGAAGGGTGATCACCAGAGGGGCCGACTCGAAGCATTGAAGCGGAGGTTTCGGTCACCGAAGCTGATGACCCTGGCCAGGCCGAAACGGGGGAATTAGCGGCCTGGGGCGGGCCGTAAGGCTCGCAGGCCAGCTCGTAGAGAGTGCCCGGCGGATCTCGGGGGCCCGCCGGCACCGAGCCGGCCGCAACTGTGGGGGGAGCGCGCCCCCGGCCTTATAGGCCGGGGGCGCGCTTATTTGTCCCGCGATTTTGTCCGGCGATGCCCGGCGCCGCGGGGATAGCACGCTCCCGGCCGGTCCCGGCTGAGTAGGGTATCCGGGAAAAGGTCCGAAGGTCCGAACTGCGGGTGTTCGGGAGGCTCGTCGTGTATGACTACATCGTCGTCGGCGCCGGGAGCGCCGGCTGCGTCCTCGCCGCGCGGCTCAGCGAGAACCCTGCGACGCGGGTGCTGCTGCTCGAGGCCGGGCCCCCGGATGACTCCGACGACATCCACATCCCGGCGGCGTCGAACCTGCTCTTCCAGAGCACCTACGACTGGAACTACCAGACCGTCCCCCAGGAGCGGTCCGCGGGCCGGTCGGTCTACTGGCCCAGGGGGCGGACCCTGGGCGGGTCGTCGTCCATCGGCGCGATGATCTACGTCCGCGGCAGCCGCTACGACTACAACACCTGGCGCGACGAGTACGGGTGCGAGGGCTGGGGCTACACCGACCTGCTGCCGTACTTCCTGCGCGCCGAGGGGAACGCCCGCGGCGCCTCCGCCTACCACGGCGCGTCCGGTCCGCTCATCGTGCAGGACCTGCGGCACAAGTCGCCGCTGAGCTCGGCGTTCGTGGACGCGGCCCGGGCCTGCGGGACCGCGGCCAACGACGACTTCAACGGCGCCCGGCTCGACGGGGTGGGCTTCTACCAGGTGACGCAGCAGCGCGGGCGGCGCTGGTCGGCGGCCGACGCGTACCTGCACCCGGCCGAAGACCGGCCGAACCTGACCGTGCAGACCGACGCCCTGGTGACCGGCATCGCGCTGTCGGCTGGCCGGGTCACCGGCGTGCACTACCTGCTGCGCGGGGTGGCCGAGACGGTCCAGGCCGAGGGGGAGGTGATCCTGGCCGCCGGCGCGATCGGCAGCCCCAAGCTGCTCATGCTGTCGGGCATCGGCCCCGCCGACCACCTGCGCGCGCACAACATCCCGGCGCTGGTGGACAGCCCGGGGGTGGGGGCGAACCTGTCCGACCACCCGGTGGTCACCGCGATGTGGCACACGCCGAAGACCCGCGCGTTCTGGGAGCAGGCCGGGCCGAAGAACCTGGCCCGCTGGCAGCTGATGCATTCCGGGCCGATGACCACGAACGTCGCCGAGTCGGGCGGGTTCAGCCGCTCCGACTCCGGGCTGCCCGCCGCCGACCTGCAGTGGCTCGCACTGCCCGCCCCGTACCGCGACGGCGGCCTGACCGATCCCTCGGTCCGCGCGCTCTCGCTGCTGGTGACGCTGGCCGCGGCGCGCAGCCGGGGTCAGGTCAGGCTGCGCAGCGACGACCCGCGGCACCGGCCGCTGATCGATCCCGCCTACCTGTCCGAGGGGCGCGACATCGAGCCGCTGGTCACCGGGATCGGCCTGGCCCGCGAGTTCGCGGCCGCGCGCCCGATGTCGAGGATCTGCCGCTCGGAACTCGCGCCCGGCGCCGACGTCCGCACCGACGCCGAGATCAGGGACTACATCCGGCACAACCTCACCACCGGCCATGACCCGGTCGGCACCTGCGCCATGGGCGGCGATTCGAAGGTGGCCGCCAGCCGGCTGACCAGCGTGGTCGACCCGGAACTGCGGGTGCGCGGGGTCGAGGGCCTGCGGGTGGTGGACGCCTCGGTGATGCCCGCGGCGCCCCGCGGCAACACCAACGCCGCGACCATCGCCATCGCGGAGCGGGCGGCGGACCTGATCTGCGGCCGCGCCCCGCTGGCCGCCGTGGAGCCGGCCGACCAGGAACTGGCCGCCTCCGCACCGTAAGCCCGGCGCCCCGGGCTCAGCGGCCTAGGGGAGCGCACCGCAGGTGCGGCGCACGATCAGCTTCGGCCGGAGAACGATCTCCAGCGGCTCTCCCTGGCGGCCGTCCCGAAGCCGCTCGAGCAGCAGCTTCACCGCCCGGTAGCCCATCTCGGCCGCCGGCTGGCGGACCGTGGTGAGCGCGAGGTGGCGCAGCGACGCCGCGGCCACGTCGTCCACCCCGACGACGGCCACGTCCTGCGGAATCCGCAGGCCGGCGTCGTAGACCGCGTCCATGACGCCGAGCGCGATCACGTCGTTGGCGCAGAACAGCGCCGACGGGCGATCGGCCAGCGCGATGAGCTGGCGCGCGGACGCGTGGCCGCTGTCGTACGTGAATGCTCCGTGCACGACGTGCTCGGGCGGCAGTTCGATGCCCAGCTCGGTGAGAGCCTGACGGAACCCGGCCAGGCGCTGGCTGTCCGTCGACGTATCCGGCCGGCCGCCGACGAAGCCGAGACGGCGATGGCCGAGCTTGGCCAGGTGCCGGGCCACGATGCGCCCGGCCTCGGCGTTGTCGAGGTGGACGGCATCGACGGGCAGGCCGTTGACGGTGCGGTTGACCATCACCAGCGGAATGCGGTCCAGCGCCATCTTGGCCAGGCGGAGCTCGCTGTCGAGCAGGGACGAGGTGAGAATCGCGCCGTCCACCTGGTGCTCGATCAGCAGCTCGAGATGGGCCGACTGGAGCTCCCAGTTCTCCTGTGCGTTGCACAGCACGACGTTGTAGTCCTCATGGGCCGCGGTCGCGACGATCGCCTCGATGACCTCGGGGTAAAAGGGGTTGGTGATGTTGGAAACGACCAGCCCGATGAGGTTGCTCCGGCCGGTGGTGAGCGTCCTCGCCGCGGCGTTCGGCGAATAGCCGAGCCGGGTCATCGCCTCCTTGACTCGTCGCCGCGTCGCCTCGCTGATGCGGGGGCTGTTGTTCAGCACGCGGGACACCGTGGACTGGGAGACGTTCGCCTCCCGCGCGATGTCCAGACTGCTCGGCTTGCGCGCAGGTTCTTCGCTAGCCATCGGCTGGCGGCATCCAAGGCTCCAGGTTTCGGGCAGTTCGGAGGGCACGGCCATGACGGGAAGGTTTTCGAAGCCGTGATACTTCAGACGATCCAATGGTATCTGCGCAGGTCCGGACCTGTGCATAGGTAACACTAAAAGTGCCCGAGGCGTCAATAGCGACGGCGCAGGGAACATATGTCACGTCCCGGCCGGCCGGACCATGCGGTGGCCGTCACCCCGGGCGCCCGCCCAACCCTGGCGCAAAGTCGCTGGTGAATGCGGCGCGAGGGGCTCCGCCCGGCCAAGCGTGGCGAACTCGGGTGAGCGCGGCCGCCGGTCGCGCCGGGCGCCGTCGGTGACGTCCAGGTATTACGTATGCATCTGTCGTCCTGCGGTCAAGGAAGACCAACAGCAGTCTTTACGCCCCGTCTCGTCACCATCCGTGGCCCGAAACCGGAACCGGAACCGGGGATCCGGTGAGACGCGAGCGCTCGGCCGCGAAGGCCATCCGGTGGCTCTCCAGCGACTCGTGCGGGCCGGTGCGGACCAGCGAGCGGTCGCCGGACGCGACCGCCTCGACGAACGCCCCGATCGCGCCGTAGTCCCCGCCGCCGTGCGCGCCTCCGGCGTCGGCCGCCGGATCGGTCACCTGGGCCGGCCCGGCCCGGCCGGTGACGAAGTCCGTCACCGCGACCTGGTGGCCGTCGCCCTCCAGGAACCCTCGGGTGCCCATGATCCGGGTCCGGCGCCGCCCGTGCGGGGTGAACGCGCTCATGGTCAGCGTGGCGGTCGCGCCGCCCTCGAACTCGATCGTCACCACCTGGTGGTCGGCCACGTCGTTGTCGCAGGCGTAGACGCAGCGGCCGTACGGGCCGTCCCGCAGCGCCTGCCGCACGCCGCGCTCGGTCAGGTCGGTGGTGAGCACCGGCAGCGGCCAGGTCCGGCGCCGCGGGTCGCCGAGGAACCCCAGGTAGAGCCGGGTGGCCGAGTACGGGCACTCCGGCTCGATGGCGCAGTCCAGGCAGCGGTCGGCGGCGCCGGGCGGGCGGCTGGCCGCGCTGAAGTGATGCAGCCCGCCTCGGCTGGACACCGACACCGCGGGCCGGCCGACGATGTGCCGCAGCCAGTCCAGGTCGTGACAGCACTTGGTCAGCAAGCTGGGGCCGGACGCGTCCTCCCGGCGCCAGTTGCCGCGCACGTAGGAGTGAGCGAAATGCCACCAGCCGACCGGCTCCAGGTGCTCCACGCCGACCACCTCGCCCACGGCGCCGCCCGCGACGGCCCGCTTGACCGCCTCGGTGTAGGCGGTGTACCGCATCACATGGCAGACGGCCAGGATGACCCCGGCCCGCTCGACCGCCTCGGCCACGGCGACGCACTCGGCCCACGTCGGCGCGATCGGCTTCTCGAGCAGCAGGTGGTAGCCGAGGCCGGCCAGGGCGGTCGCGGGGCCCACGTGCTCGCGGTCCGGCGTGGCCACGACCGCCGCGTCCGCCAGCCGCGGCCGCGCGGCCAGCTCGCGCCAGCCGGCGAACCGCATGTCAGCGGGCACGCCGAGCTGATCGGCCAGCGCGTCGCGCCGGTCGGCGCGGGGCTCGGCGACCGCCACCACCCGGGCCCGGCCGCCCGATTGCGCGGCGAACCCGGCGTACGTGGTGCCCCGGGACCCGGCCCCGAGCACCGCCATCGTCACCGGTCCAGCCATCGGCCTCAGCTCCCGTGCTCGTCGACCAGGTGGAACTGCACCCGGTACAGCAGCGTGTCGTCGTCGATCGGGCCCGCGTGGGCGGCCCGCCGGCGCAGCGACTCGCGGTCCGGCTCGCCGGACCGCCGTACGTCGGCCGCGGTGATGGCCGCGAACGGTACCAGTTCGACGGAGTCGACCTCGATGTGCGCGGGACCGACCGGGTAGCGGCCGCCCACCCGCACCTTCGGCCGCCGCCAGAGCCGGTAGGAGACCGTGACGTCGCCCGAGATCACGTCCGGGCGCAGGTCCTTGCTGAACTCCATGGGCGCAACCTACGGCAGAGTGCTAGCTACGGACAGGGACGCGGGCACGGCTGCGCCAGCGGGCGGCCCGGCGGTCGGCCAGGACCTGGCGCACCACGTTGCGGCCGGGTATGCCGGTGACGCCGCCGCCGCCGTGCGTGGCCGAGCCCGCCTGGTACAGGCCGCGGACCGGCGTGCGCAGGTCGGCGTACCCGGCCGCGGGCCGCGCGTGGAACATCTGGCCCAGGCTGAGCTCGCCGTGGAAGATGTTGCCGCCGATCAGCCCGTACTCCTGCTGCATCTGGTGCGGCCCGATCACCTGGCGGTGCAGGATCGAGTCGGTGAACCCGGGCGCGACCGCCTCCACCCGGGCGATCACGCGGTCCGCGTAAGCGGACAGGCCGGCCGGCTCCGGGGCGTCGGCGTACCCGTGCGGCACCCACTGGGTGAACATCGACATAACGTGCTGGCCCGCCGGGGCCAGCGAGTCGTCGAACACGCTCGGGATGCAGATGTCGGCGAACGGCCTCGAGGACGGGCGGCCCGCCACCGCCTCCTGGAACGCGTTCTCGACGTCATCCAGGCTCTCGGCCAGCACGATGGTCCCCCCGTGCACCTGCGGGTCGAACTCGGGATGGCTGGCGAACACCGGCAGCCGGTCCAGCGCGAGGTTGATCTTCACCGTGCCGCTGCGGGTCTGCCAGCCGCGGATGTCGTCGACGAATTCGGCCGGCAGCTCGGCCGGATCGAGCAGCCGCAGGAACGAGATCTGCGGGTGCGCGGTGGTGACCACGACCGGCGCGTCGATCTCCTCGCCGCTGGCCAGCGTGACCCCGGCCACCCGTCCGGCCCGGGTCCGGATCCGGGCCACCTCCGCGTCGGTACGGATCTCGGCGCCGAAGGAACGCGCCGCCGCCGCCAGCGCCCCGGTGACACCCCCCATGCCGCCGCGCGGGAAGCCCCACGCGCCCGCCTGCCCGTCGGCCTCGCCGATGTGGTGGTGCAGCGTCACGTAGGCCGTGCCGCCGGAGCGGGGCCCGGCCCAGGTGCCGATCACCCCGGACACCGACAGCACGCCGCGCAGCGCGTCGCTCTCGAAGTAGTGCTCGACCAGGTCGGCGACGCTGCCGGTGAGCAGCCGGGTGGCGTCGACCGCGCCGCGTTCGTCGAGCTTGCGCAGGTGCCGCAGCAGCAGGCCCTGGCGCCACAGGTCCTGCGGCCGCCGGGAGCCCAGCCGGGGCGGGATCTCATCCAGCAGCGGCCCGAGCACCGCGCCGAGGCGGGCCAGGTGCGCCTGGTACCGGTCGTACGCGGCGGCGTCGGCCGCCGAGAACTTCCCGATCTCGGCCCGGCGGGCGGCCGGGTCGTCGGGCAGCGCGAGGTAGCGCCCGTCGGCGCGGGGCGCGAAGTACGGCCCCTGCGGGAACACGTGATAACCGTGGCTGGCCAGCCGCAGGTCGCGGACCAGCCCGGGCGGCAGCAGCGAGACCACGTAGGACAGCGAGGTCACGGTGAAGTCGGGCCCGAACGGATGCTCGCTCACCGCCGCCCCGCCGACCACGTCGCGGCGCTCGCACACCAGCGTGCTCAGCCCGCTGCGGGCCAGGTAAGCCGCGGCGACGAGCCCGTTGTGGCCGCCGCCTATCACTACCGCATCCCGGCTCGCGGTCATCGCCCTCGCCGCCCTTCCTCGTCCCTGGCCGCGTCAGGCGGCAACTGAGATCCGCTCTGGCGCGGCCAGGCGGATCGGCGTGAACAGCGCGATGGCCGCCAGGAGCAAGCACCCCGAGCCGGCCGTGACCAGCACGGGACCGACACCATAGCGGCCGGCCGCCCAACCGAGCAACGCCGCACCGACCGGGCCTGGTGCGCCGTGAATCGTCCAGAAGGCGGAGGTGACCCGGCCCAGCAGATGGTCGGGGGTCACCTCCTGGCGCAGCGACATGCTGCAGATGCCGCCCACGCTCTCGCAGGCCATATAGATGGCGGCCAGTGCGGCGATCACCGGGACGGCGCGGGTGACGCCGATGCAGGCGATGGCCACGCCGCCCGCGGCCACCGGAGCGATCCAGGACGCGCCGAACCCGATCTTCCGGCGCAGCCGGGCGGTGACCATGGAGCCCGCGACCGTGCCGAGCGCCGCGACCGCGAGGACCACGCCCACCACGGCGTAGGACTGGCGCAGGTCGTGCCGCAGGTCGTAGATCAGCACGTTGGTCAGGCCAAAGGTCAGGAAGACGTACAGGGACAGCTCGATGGTGAGCGAGCGCAGCACCGGGTGCCGCCACAGGAAGCGGGCCCCGGCCATGAACTCAGCCCAGGGGCGTTCCCGGCCCGACGCCGGGCCGGGCCGGTCCTGGCCGCGCAGCCGGATCAGGAACGCGCCTCCCGCCGACAGCGCGAAGCTGGCCGCGTCGAAGGCGATGGCGGCGGCCGGGCCGAGCAGCCCCGCGACCAGCCCGGCCAGCAGCGGGCCCGCGACGCCGACCGCGGCCGCGGAGGCGAACAGCAGACCGTTGGCCTCGGTGATCCGGTCGGCGTCGACCAGGTTGCGCACCGCCGTGACGTAAGTGACCTGGAAGACCATCCCGATCGCCTCGCCGGCGGGCAGGACCACGTACAGCAGCCAGACCTGCGGCCCGAACGCCCAGACCAGCGGGATGACCCCGTACAGGGCCATCCGCGCGAGATCGCAGCAGATCAGCAGGGTTCGCCGGTCCAGGCGATCCACCAGGACGCCGGCGCCTATCCCCGCGCACACCGACGCCGCGCCGGCCACGCCGGTCAGCAGGCCCATCTGCGCGACCGACCCGGTGGCGCGCAGCACCAGCAGCGGCACCGCGATGTAGGCGAAGGAGTCGCCCGCCGCCGACAGCGTCTGGGCAGCCCAGAAGATCGCGAAGTTGCGGTCGCGCCAGAGGGGCGGGCGGGCGGGCCGGTCTGCGGGGGTCACCAGGGAAGCGCCGGGCTCTACGTGCGCCGTCGGCCGTGCAGCAAGGTCACAAGCTTAAGGATCTTCTGCATGTCCTGGTCGGTCCGTGAGAACGAGGTCAGGTTGACCGGAGGCCGCATCCGCTGCCGGGTGATCGACTTCGGCCGGCTGAACTCGCGCAGCCCGTCGGCGCCGTGGATCCGGCCGAACCCGGAATCGCCGGAGCCGCCGAACGGCAGCGCGGGCACGCTGGCGAACGAGATCACCGAGTTGACCGCGGTCATCCCGCTGCGCAGCGACCGGGCCGCGGCCATCGCCGCCTTCTTGTTCCTGGCGAACACCGACGCGCCCAGCCCGTAGCTGCTGTTGTTGGCCAGTCGCACGCCCTCGTCCAGGTTGGCCACCGGGGCGACCGTGACCGTTGGCCCGAAGGTCTCCTCGGCGACCGCGCGGCTCTCCTCGGGCACGTCGGTGAGGATCACCGGGCCGACGAACGGCTTGCGGATGCTGGCCAGTCCGCCGATGACCGGCCGGCCGCCCCGGGCCAGCGCGTCCGCGATGTGTCCCTCGATCACGTCGATCTGGCCCGGCAGGGTCATCGGGCCGTAGTCGGCCTCGCGGTCCTCGCCGGGGCGGACCTGCGACATCCGGTCGGCCAGCTTGTCCAGGAACGTGTGGTAGACGTCCTCGGCCACGTAAACGCGCTCGATGCCGACGCAGGTCTGGCCGGCGTTGGACACCGCGCCCCAGGCCGCGGCGTCCGCGGCGGCCTCGAGGTCGGCGTCGGATCCGACGATGAACGCGTCCTTGCCGCCGCACTCCGCCACCATCGGGGTGAGGTTCTCGGCGCACGCCGCCATGACCTTCTTGGCGGTGGCGGCCGAGCCGGTGAAGGCGATCTTGTTGACGCCGCTGCGGGCCAGGTACTCCCCGGTGGCGCCCGCGCCGGTGATCAGCTGCAGCACCGGCGCATCCGGGACCACCTCGGCGAACGAGCTGACCAGCCAGCCGCCGATCGCCGGGGTGAGCTCGCTCGGCTTGAACACCACCGCGTTGCCCGCGGCCAGCGCGTACGCGATCGAGCCCATCGGCGTGAACACCGGGTAGTTCCACGGCCCGATCACGCCGACCACGCCGAGCGGCTGGTACTCCAGCGTGGCGGCCTGGTTGATGGCGACCAGCCCGCTGCGGACCCGGCGCGGGCGCAGCACCCGGTGGGCGTTGCGGGCCGCCCAGTCGATGTGCACGATCGCGAGCATGATCTCAAGCTGGGCGTCGGCCAGGGGCTTGCCGGTCTCGGTGTGCACCAGCTCGGCCAGGCGCCCCAGGTACCGCGTGATGTGCGACTTCCAGGCCAGCAGCCGGGCCCGGCGTTCCTTCCAGGGCAGTCCCGCCCACCAGGCCGCGGCCGGGCGGGCCAGGTCGACGACCTCGGCCACGTCGTCCTCGCCGAAGACCGGGAAGGTGGCGATCACCTCCGTCGTTGCCGGGTTCAGCGTGTCGAACGTCTCGCCGGGCCGCGCCGGGCCCGCTGTCCGCAGCGTCGTGACCATGCTCGTGCACCACCGTTCTGTGCCGGCGTAAGTTCATGCCTGATTGAAAGTTACAGGAGTATGCCCATGACGGAAGAGCCCGGCACCGCGCCGGCCGCGCCCCGGCCGGGGGAGCCGCAGGCCGACCTGCACTGGCTGCGCGAGGCCATCGAGCTGTCCCGGCGCTGCCCGCCGTCGCCGAGCGCGTTCTCGGTGGGAGCGATCCTGGTCGCCGGCGACGGCCAGGTGATCGCGACCGGTTACTCAAGGGAGCGCGACCCCGGGGATCACGCCGAGGAGGTGGCGCTGGACCGGGCGGCCGGCGATACGCGACTGGCCGGCGCGACCCTGTACAGCTCGCTGGAGCCGTGCCTGACCCGGGCCTCACGGCCCCGGTCCTGCGCCGGGCTGACCCTGGAGGCCGGCATCCGCCGGGTGGTCATCGCCTGGCTCGAGCCGCCCCTGTTCGTGGCCGGGGGCGGGGCAGGCGCGCTGCGGAGCGGGGGAGTGACGGTGGTGGAGATCCCGTGGCTGGCCGAGGCGGCGCGCGCGGTCAACGCGCACCTGCTGGGGTGAACCGGCGGGGTCAGCGCTCCGGTTCCAGCTGGCTGCGCAGGGCCGCCTTGCCCCGGGCCGTGTGGCTCTTCACCGCGCCCCGGCTGATCTTCATGGCCGCGGCGACCTCTTCCTCGGACAGGTCCAGGTAATACTTGAGCACCAGCGCCTCGCGCTGCCGGTCGGGCAGCGTGAGCAGCGCGGCGACCACCGCCGAGCGCTCGAGCCTGGTGATCGCGCTCTGCTCGGCGCTGGGCATGTCCGGCTCGCCCTTGGGCAGGTGCTTGTCGACCACGACCCGGTGCCGCAGCACCGAGCGGGACCGGTTCACCACCGAGCGGCGCAGGTAGTGCAGGGCCTTGTCGGAGTCGCGCAGCCGCCGCCAGGCGGCGTGCATGGCGATGAATGAGTCCTGCACTACCTCCTCGGCGGTGCCGGTGTCGCCGACCAGCATGGCCGCCATCCGCACCAGCGAGCGGTACTCGGCGTGGTACAGCTGGGTGATGGCCAGGTCGGCTTCGGCGGCAACCCGGGAGGAGGCCGCGCCCAGGACAGCCGAAAAAAGCGGGCGGTCGGCCACGTTGTTGGAACGGACCGGGACGAGGTTTGGCTCAGCCAGGGACAGGACGGCAGCGCTCACGGGGGTCCTCGCGGGATGAGGGGCCGGCCTGTCGCGCAGCCCGGCAGCGGGTCGAGGTGATCGGCCAGGACACGTCGGCGCCCCCGAGTCGGCGTGGCCTGGCATGGCTCAAGCGTAGGAAGAAACAGGAAAGAATGTCAAGGTTCCGCCAGGAAATGTGGAACGAAGGGTGGTGCGTAG
>Ga0335073_10003432_pt1 | contig 22052 bp, 20 predicted proteins | sample Lox_Sample_22_FD_207093 | JGI IMG/M metagenome (GOLD analysis project Ga0335073, IMG submission 207093) | Soil microbial communities from Loxahatchee National Wildlife Refuge, Florida, United States - Lox_Sample_2.2 | ecosystem: Environmental > Terrestrial > Soil > Wetlands | place: USA...
TGCAGTCGATGGCAGAAAACATTGATGACTATTCCGCTCTGGGCGAGGCGTTTATGACGGATCAGGGAGCAGTTGCCGCGTCCATTCAGCGCTTGCGAGCCCAGGCTTACAAATCCGGAGCGTTGCGGAGCAATGGACACCAGCAGGTCGTAATCCAGCAGTCGGCCGGTCAGACGATTTACGTCATTCAGCCGGCAAACCCACAAGTGGTTTACGTGCCGCAGTACGACCCTGCTGTCGTCTACGTGCCGTACGGCGCATCTACCGTGGTCACTACGCCGAGGATCACCTTCGGAATCGGGATCGGAATCGGTCCGCTGCTCGTTGTTAACAGACCCTGGGGATGGAGCGGATGGGGCTGGAATTGGACAGGGCGCTATGCCTACTACAACCACGGCTATTGGCGCGGCTGGGCAAGTCCTTACCGCTCGCCGTATTACTTCTATCGGCCGCGTCCGATCACGTGGTCAAACCGGCCTGGTTACGGCGGCAATTGGCGTTATCGGCCGCCGAACTATAGGCCCCCGGCTCGTCCGATACACCGCCCGGGACGCGGTCCTGGAAATCCGCCGAATGGCCCGCGACCAGCACCGACGTCGAAGCCTGGCACGCCGAACCGACCCAGTCCGCCATCTGCGCCACCAGCGCGGCCTGGAGCGCCTAGTGACCCGCGACCGGCACCACCGTCGAAGCCCGGAACGCCTAGTCGGCCAAACACGCCACCCAATGGAAAGCCCTCGACGCCGAGTGGCCCAAGCCAGCCGTCGGGTCGCCCTGGCAAGCCCGGAAGTCCAGATGGATCGCGCCCGAGTCGGCCAACTCCTGGCGGAACGGCCCCTGCCGGGCCGAATCAACCCAGCAAGCCTCCGGCGCAACCCGGTAAGGATTTAATTCGGACCGGAGAAAACCGACCGGCCAGTCCGCGGCAGTCGAAGCCTGCCGATCCGGATTAACCCACCGCGATCGGCAATTTGTAATCACCGCGCTACTGCCGGTCATACACGCAGAAGCTCGGCGTTCTTGAGTCCGACGGTCATTCCTGAAGCGGGCGCCAGCAAGTCTGAAAGAGGCACAGCCATTCGTGGCTGTGCCTTCTTGTTTTGAAATTCACTTTTAGACGAGATGTCCCAATGAAGCTGACGGTCGCTGATTTTCTCTCGCTCACAACTGTGATTTCTTCAACCTGCTCTATGCGCTCCAACCATTTTCGATCCTCTGAGGAAAGCAACCGCGTCGAGCAAAGTGCGGAGTCGTTGGTGTCCTCACGAAATTTCGTGAGTCCCCGACACGAAAACAATAGCCGATGATTCTCAAATGTCCTGTTTTCAGTTGCTTGCGTTTGGCCTGCGCATTGCAATCTCCTTCAAGCGGAAGGGATGTGGAACAAATAGAGGTCATATCCGTTTTCCAAAATTCATGGAAGGTGAAGAAAGAAAAAGGATACAAAAATGAAAGTGAATAGATTTCAAACTGTTGTTTTCTCGATCGCTCTGATGGGTGCCATGTTGCTGCCTGGCAGCGTTAAGGCGGATCAATGGAATAAGGCAACGAAACTGACGTTCAGCGGACCGGTAGAAGTTCCTGGCAAGTCACTGCCGGCGGGCACCTACTGGTTCCAGTTGATGGATAGCAGCGCGAATCGGCATATCGTGCAGATCTGGAGCGCTGACCGGTCTCATCTGCTAGCGACCATCCTGGCGATTCCAAACTACCGCTTGCGCCCGACTGGCCACACGATGGTTAGTTTCGCGGAACGTCCGAGCGGCTCTCCGGAGGCCATTCGGGAATGGTTTTATCCCGGCGACAACTTTGGCCAGGAGTTTGTCTACCCCAAGACTCGAGCGACTGAACTTGCGCAGCAGGTAAACGCGCCAGTGCTCGAGACGCAAGACGAACAGGTCGAAGCTCCGGCTCCCGCTCTCGAGCAGGCGCCAGTGAAGGCTGTTCAACCCACGGGCGAAGAAATTGAAATCGCCGAAGCGGTGGAGACAGCGGCCGTGACGCTTCCCCAAACCGCCAGCCCACTGCCGCTCCTCGGCGTGCTTGGACTGCTGTCGCTAGGCGCGGGATTGGCGATGCGAAGAAAGGATACAAACTCGGTCGCCGCGTAATCCTGCAATCCTAATCGGCTAGAGCGGCTGCCTCGCAACCTTTTGTGCGGTAGCCGCTTCTGCTAGGGCTTCTTCTTCTCGCAAAAGAGCAATGTTTTCGCGATCTCCGAATCAAGCAGTGCACAGAATTAAGGATTGCGACGCAAACGGAAATTCAGCGTATTGAGATCTGAATGAGGCGCATAAGCAAATTCGGAAAGTTGTTGATGGTTTTGGGAGTCGCGCTTCTGGCGTTCTATGGTGCCGCGCGCATTCACGAGTTTCTGTTGTACCGGATCTCTATGCATCAATTCGAATCCCTTAAGCCTCAAACCGCAAATCCCAATCCAACCACGACAAAGGCAGTCTCACCGGCGCCACTCGCCGCTCCGGCGCCTAGCTTTTTCGCCTGGTCAAAACAACGAATTACGCAATACGAAGACAGCCTGGCCGTCCATATGGCGCCTCCATTGGCTGTGCTTCGGATTCCGAGAGTCAACATTGAGGCGCCCGTCCTCGAAGGAACTGACGACCTAACACTCAATCGGGCGCTCGGGCGCATCGCGGGTACGGCACGCTTTGGAGAAACGGGGAACATCGGTATTGCCGATCACCGGGACGGCTTTTTTCGCGAACTCAAGGACATTCAGCTGGGCGATCGGATCGAAGTGGAAACAACGCAGGGCGCATCCGCTTACATTGTGGATAATTTGCAGATCGTAAGCCCGACCGACGTTCAGGTATTGCAGCCGGCCTCCACTTCGACGGTTACCCTCGTGACATGCTACCCGTTCTACTTTGTGGGGACTGCGCCTCGCCGTTTCGTCGTCCACGCCAAGCTCGTTTCGGACGTTTCTTCCGATAAGGCTGGTATCTAGATGACGAAATCATTTCTTCTAAGACCAAAGCCTAGCAGTCGGTACAAGAGAAAAACAGTCTTACTGTTCTTCGGCATATTCGTGCTCGTCGCAGCTTTCGGCATTGCCTTGTCTCGGGCCTCACAGTCAGACAATCGCCGAGACAATTATGCGATCAAAGTCGTCGCCAAAGAGGTCGTTCTGCACGTCACTGTAACAGACCACCGTGGTAATTTCGTCTTCGGGCTGGCCCCGGATGATTTTCGGGTATACGATGGCGGAGTCCTTCAGAAAATCAAGTATTTCGCACATGAAGACATTCCTGTGACGGGGGGCTTGGTCATTGACAACAGCGGCAGCATGCGCGCGAAGCGTAACGAGGTGATTGCCGGCGCTGAGGCCCTCGCGCGATCTAGTAACCCCCAGGATGAAATCTTTGTCGTGAACTTCAACGAGAACGTTTCCTTTGGCTTGCCTGCCAACGTCCCCTTCACCGACAACATCGCTCAACTGCAGGCTGCCCTTTCCCGCGGTGTTCCGAGCGGCGAAACCGCTCTGAACGACGCGATTACGGCGGCTCTCGCGCATCTGAAGAATGGCAGCCGGGACAAGAAGGTTCTTGTCGTCATCAGCGATGGAGGCGACAACGCCAGCAAAAACACGGGCTCTGCTGTCAGAGCAGCTGCGGCTCATGTGGACGCGATAATCTACACGATCGGAATCTTCGACGACCAAGATCGGGACCAGAATCCTCGTGCGCTGAAACAACTCGCGAAGGAAAGTGGTGGCGAGGCGTTTTTCCCAAGGCAACTGAATAAAGTCGTGCCCATTTGTGAGCAAATCGCTCGCGAAATTCGCAGTCAATACACCATCGCTTATGTTCCCGCAGATAGCGCGGTGGATGGATCGTTTAGGTCGGTAGAAGTGAAAGCTGAGGCCAAGGGCCATGGCCACTTGTCCGTCCGCACACGTACGGGATACTTCGCGCGGTTCTCCGGGAGCATGTCGTCGAGAGCCAATCCAGAGCCATCAAAACCCAAATGACAGAGCGGCCGAAAGGACTTCAGAGACCCGTCAAAGGTCACTCGATTTGCCGTGGTTGGCTTGACTTCCGAACTGGCCGCGGCTACAACCCAAGGTATTGCTGCAAGGTAGTGTGTGCAACTGCTCAGCAGGGCGGCAAGGCCGTCGGTCGTGCGCTGCCCTGAGAAATTATCTCTGAACCAGAGCGAAACGATTGGCCTCAGCAATGAACCCCATCAAAATGTCTCAGCCTTTTCTCGAAAGCGATGGAGCGGACATTCTGCCGATCTGGCTATGAAACTCCCGCACTCGACAAACACGCCTTGGTGGGCCTGGGCATGGCCACTTCTTGGTCTGGTGGTTTTAGTTATTCATTTTGCCTTCCACCTTGGCGGGCCATTCGCCGCGCTCGAAGCTTTCGCGCTGATCACGACCGTCTTTGCCGCGGTCTATCACGCCGAAGTGGTGGCGCAGCGCATCGGCGAGCCGCTCGGGACCTTGGTGCTCACCATGGCTGTCACGATTATTGAGGTGGGGCTCATCGTCTCGATAATGATTGTGGGTGGGACGGACACTGCCCGGCTGGCGCGCGACACTATTTTTGCGGCAGTCATGATTGTGTGTAACGGTATCGTCGGCCTTTGTCTTCTTACCGGTGGCTTTCGCCACCGCGAGCAGAGCTTTCAGCTCCAGGGGGCGAATGCTGCTCTTTCCGTGCTAATCCCTCTGACGACCTTGACGCTGATTGTTCCGAATTTCACGGTCACCACACCTGGACCGACCCTCAACCAAGCGCAGCTCGTCTTTGCTGCGATTGTTTCGCTGCTACTGTATTGCGCGTTCCTCTTCGTGCAGACCGTCCGGCATCGCGACTATTTCCTTCCCGCGGACGCCGGGGACGAAAACCATGCTGCTCCCCCGTCGGTCCGTGTTGCACTGATCAGTGCGGGCTTGCTCCTTATTTCGTTGGTTGCGGTCGTGGCGTTAGCTGAGGCGCTCACGCCTACGCTTGAGTACGGCATTCGACGGGCAGGGGCACCGGAAAGCGTCATTGGCATCGTGATCTCCGGACTAGTTCTTCTCCCCGAAGGGCTGGCATCTTATCGCGCGGCCAACGCCAATCGTCTCCAAACCAGCATCAATCTGGCGCTCGGATCGATCCTGGCTAGCATTGGCCTGACCATACCTGCCGTCACGGGCATTTCGATCTTTCTCCATAAGCCGCTGACGCTCGGTCTCGGACCCAAAGAGGAGTTACTACTCTTTGTGACTCTCATCGTGAGTCTGCTCACCCTCGGCACCGGTCGCACGACCGTACTCCAAGGCGTCGTGCACGTGCTCCTGTTTGCCGTTTTTCTCTTTTTCGCGATCGTGCCCTAACCTTGAAGCGTCGTTAGCTTTTCTAGCAAGGTGCTACTGCCCTTTCAGACACTCCGTCGCCGCTCATTGTCCATTCGCACCCGATCGATCCAGTCACGAATATAGGGCGGGCAATTGCGCAGTTTGGTCCCTCCCGCCTCGCAGCATGCGAGAAAAATGGCCACTTCCTGGTCTACCAGCTTGAGGTCTTCGAGGTCCAGCTCGACCCTGGACCACGCATTTCCTTCTGTTAGCAGGGCCATTTGTAATTCCGATAGTCCGTCCCCGTTGAGGCGGCCACTTATTCCGAGCACCACAGGCTCACCGTCAGATAGCTTTCTAATTCTCCACATGAATGCTCGTATTGACGCTGCGATCCTCTCTTTTACTGTTTCGATTCTCGTATCCCATTCTTACGATGTGCAATCCATCCTCCAAAGTCTAATTGTCCATCTTGCAACAAGTTAGCGGGGACTCGGTCTCCACTGTTTTCGGAGATTTTCGAATCCTCGTGAGGCGGGTGTGCGCTGCCGACGAATCATTCGGCCGGCAGCGCTCTTGCGGGTGGTGGATGCTGCGAGGCTTCGCTGCATCGCGCGGTAGTGAATGTCCTTTCGGGTCAAACACTGTTTGGCAAGATAAGTAGCATGCATATGGCCATTCGTAAGCCATACAAGCTAAACAAGATGATGAAAGACTCAATGTTCTATGGCTTGGGAAATTCACGAGGATTCGTGAAGGATGTTTGAGCAGCAAGGGAGGTACGTCGCGTGGAGGCAATATCGAACGACCCTAGCGGGGAGCAGGCGATCCTGGTTTCTAACGAAGGTCTAGAGAGTTCAGGCGTTTGGGATAGATGCTTGATGGGATGTCTCATGTGGATCAAAGTCTGTCGATACTGCGAATTCGCCGCGGCCGTACATCCGGAATGGGATTGCTCGAAACTACTAACTATACGTAGAGCGACTGAAAGCGGCGTTTGTCGATCTTCAACGACTTGATTTTTGAATCCAAAGTGGAAGGTGGCATTCCCAGCTCCCGAGCTGCACCCGTGGGACCCGATATGCGGCCCCGCGTTCTCGCCAGGGCGGCCTCGATCAGCTCCTTTTCCTGCGTTTCCACCTCATCCGTCAGGCGCCTGTTGCTGCTGGGTTGTCCGACCAGCCAACTCTCATCAATCGAGAATTCATCGGTATCACAAAGAATGACGGAGCGTTCGATGACATTCTGAAGTTCGCGAATGTTCCCAGGCCAGGAATAAGACTTCAGCCTGTCCAGGCTGCTTCTCCGGATCCGTTTGATCTTCTTGCCAGCCCTGCTGGAATATCGATCAATGAAATACTCCACAAGGAGCTGGATATCTTCTTGGCGTTGCCGCAACGACGGAACTTCTACCGGGAACACGTTAATTCGGTAAAACAAATCGCTGCGGAATGAACTGTTTTCAATGGCCGCAGCCAGATCGCGATGCGTTGCGGCGATCACTCGCACGTTCGCCCGAATCGTCTGCGTGCCGCCCAGGCGTTCAAATTCCCTCTCCTGCAGCACACGCAACAGGGCAACCTGCGTTTCGGCCGGCAGTTCTCCGATTTCATCCAGGAAGATGGTTCCACCTTCGGCCTGTTCGAAGCGTCCGATGCGACGCTGCAGGGCTCCCGTAAAGGCTCCTCTCTCGTGCCCAAACAATTCGGAGGCAATCAAATCCTTCGGAATTGCAGCGCAGTTCACGCTGATAAAGGGCTTACCTGAGCGTTTTGAGTGCTTATGGATGGCTCGCGCGATAAGTTCCTTGCCGGTTCCCGTTTCGCCGGTGATTAAGACGGTCGAGTCCGTTGGCGCAACTCTCGCAACTCGAGCCAAAACCTCCCGAAGAACTGGTGCGGTACCGACAATCTCCTCAAACATTTCAGTTTGTTCGATCTCATCGCGTAACGCGAGGTTCTCATTTTCGATATGGCACAAGCGCTCCAGCTCATCCGGAGCCACGCCCAGCCCAGAGTAGTTCAGTTCGACTCCAGGCAACTGAAATTCAGCAAATTCCTCGTCGTCCTGCGTCCGAGTCCTGATTTCATTCGCAGCTTTATCCGCGAACATCTGGAGCCAGCTAAGATTCTGCAACTCGCCGCATTCGCGGCTCAGCCCGTTGAGAAGATCCAGTACCTTCTCCCGCGAGACTTCCGGTCGGCCCAAAACTTCAACCATCGTTTCACCCCCTGAATTCAATGCTACAGCGTTCATTGCACAGCCTTTCTGATCAGCTCCCTGAGTTGGCCCAGATCTGTCTTGGCTACATACCCACATGCGCCCACCTCCATTGCCGCGATGCGAAACTCGTTTTCGTCGCAATCACTCACAAAAATCACCTTGGCATCGGCGAAAGCATTCTTGATCCGCCGGGTCGTCGCGAAGCCATCTAGGCCGGGCATCTGAATATCCATAAGCACCACGTCAGGCTTCTGGAGTGCGTAGACGGCTAGCGCATCCGGTCCGTTGTCGCACTCAAATACCTCGGCAGCCAGTTCCGCGACCTGGCGCCGCAACAGCTTGCGTACTGCTTCGTGGTCTTCGACGATCAGGATGGTCATTTTGCTCGGCTTGCCTCTAGTAATCTCTGTACGGGCAGCAGTGTAGGAACTTCGCCAAGCGCTGGGAATAGAGGTCGTTACACGAAAGCAAGAGTGCTGCTACACGCGCACTTGTGTGCTACCACACGGGAGGGTATTATCGGCTCACCTAACGCTTCGTGGACTGTGTAGGATGACGTCTTGCAAGGCTACTTTTGTGGTCTCTGCGTTGCCGCAATTCGGCCCCCCTCCCCGTGGGGCCGCGCCGCTCCTGTTCGTGTTTCTCTTTTGCTTTCTGGCTGCTCCCAGCCACGCTCAATACCGCTCCGAAATTTGGACGGCCGACACCGGCCTCCCGCAGAACATCCTTCGGGGCCTATGCCAGACGCCAGACAAATATCTGTGGATTGCGACACTGGACGGGTTGGCCCGCTTCGATGGGGTGCATTTCACGATCTTCAACAAAGGCAACACGCCCGGCATCGTGTCCAATCGTTTCGAGGCTCTGCGCAAGGGTGAAAATGGAGACTTGTGGCTGGCCACAGAAGGTGGCCGCATCACACGCTATCACCTGGGCACGTTTGAAACCTACGGAACTGCACAGGGATTGCCCGACGGGCCGGTTCACGGAGAGGATAGCGACCCGGCGGGCCACATCTGGCTCTTGTTCGACGCCGGCATCGTCCGATGGAACCAACAGGCGGGCCGATTTGTTCGCATCAACGTGCCAAATCCTGCCATGACTTATAAGCCGATCCGATGGGAATCAGGTGGATTTTGGGGGCTCGACAACGACGGACTGCATTTGTTCCTCGAGGGAACCCTTAAGACCTATCCTTTGCCATCCTGGCTCCCTCCGTCTTCCATCTGGAGCCTGGCGCGCGACCAAACCGGAACTATATGGATCGAGACATTGGATGGACGCTATACGAGTCTTCCGCGAGATCCAGCTCACCCGATCGAGCCGCCCCGCCAGACGCTAAGAATCTCCTACACCGATCGTCGCGGCGTCGCCTGGACCATCCGTGTCGGCCATCATTTGTCGCGCTCTCTTGATTTCAGCTCTTCTGGGACTCCTCTCTCTGTTCCGTTTGCTCAGGTTTACGAGGATTACGAAAATGACCTCTGGCTCGGCACCGATGGTCAGGGCCTGGAGCGGCTTCGCCGACAATTTATTCGCGTTTATACGAAAGAGCAGGGGCTGGCTGACCGCGATGTTTACCCGATCTATCAGGATCCTTCAGGAACGATTTGGGCCGGCGTTTGGAGTACCGGGCTCACTCGCTTCAAGGACGGAAAGTGGACGAACTACACCATGGCCGATGGTTTGCCGAATGGGTTGGTCACCGCTCTAGCCGCCGATCAAGAAGGTCATATCTTTGTTGGAACGCATGGAGGGTTGGTCACCTTCGTAAACGGAAAGTTCGTGCGCGTTACCAACCCGGCCCTGCCCGACGATGCCGTCGTCCAGGTAATGTACCTAGCGAAAGATGCCACCATGTGGTTCGGCACGACCAACGGCCTCTTTTCGTCCGCGTATGGCGTGACCAAGACTCTCACTAAGCGTGACGGACTGGCGTCCGACGACGTTCGGGCGATATTGGAATCGTGGGATGGAAGCTTGTGGGTCGCGGGCTACGGAGGATTGACGCAGATTCGCAACGGTGTTCCTCGCCGCTGGACTGAGCAGGATGGCTTGCCAAGTGACAATATCCGCGCCCTATACGAGGACTCCGACCACGTCCTCTGGATCGGCACTTACGACAATGGTTTGGCTCGCCTAGAAAACGGAAAGCTCACCCGCTATGGCACTCGCGATGGACTGTTCGACCAGGGCGTCTTCCAGATTCTCGAAGACCGGCACGGCAATTTTTGGATCAGCTGTAACCGCGGAATCTACCGCGTCAGCAAAAACGAACTCAACCAGTTTGCTTCCGGCTCCCTCAGCAAAATCACTTCCGTGGGCTACGGCAAGATCGACGGGATGCTGAACATTGAATGCAACGGAGGTTTGTCGCCGGCGGGCATCAAGACGGCCAGCGGGCAATTGTGGTTTCCGACGCAGGATGGGATTGCCGTCATCGATCCCGAAGCCGTGCCGATCAACAAAGCCCCACCCCCTGTTCTCATCGAGTCCGCTCTAGTGGACCGCGCTCCCGTTTCGCTTCAGGGCGCGCTGGTCATTCCCGCTCACGGAGAAAACCTCGAGATTCAATACACGGCTGTCACCTTCATCGATTCGGACCAAACCCGCTTCAAGTACATTTTACAGGGGCTGGACTCCAAATGGAATGAAGTGGGCACGCGCCGTGTGGCGTACTACGCGCATATTCCCCCCGGACATTATGTCTTTCGCGTGCTTGCAGCTAACAGCGATGGCGTGTGGAATATGCAGGGACAAAGCCTGCCGGTGATTGCGTTGGCGCCCTTTTATCGAACCTGGTGGTTCTCCACACTCTTGGTCCTCACAGCGACATTCCTTACGGGCATGGCATGGTCTTACCGCTTGCGTCAGCTAAAACAAGCGGAAACCACGCAGCGCATGTTCTCTCAGCAGCTCATCGCTTCACAAGAATCCGAGCGCAAACGGATTGCCGCGGATTTGCACGATAGCATTGGCCAACGCTTGATCGTCATCAACAACCTCGCGCTTGGGCTGATACGTTCCCTCAGTCCTGGCAGTTCGAACGGAAAAGAAGCCGAGGCGCTCAAAGAAATCAACAGCGAGGCGAGTTTGGCCATTGAAGAAACCCGTGGAATCTCCTATAACCTGCGCCCGTTTCAGTTGGATCGCCTCGGTCTAAATAAAGCCATCGAAAGCCTGATACGGAGCGTGTCCCAGGCATCGGGTATTCGGTTTTCGACTGAACTGGACAAGATTGATGATCTCTTTTTTGAGGATCTACGCATCAATTTCTTCCGTATCGTGCAAGAATCCTTGAACAACATCATGAAGCATTCACGGGCGACCGAGGTGAAAATTGTCTTGCGCAGGAACGATTCTCTTCTGACCTTGGCCATCGAGGACAACGGCGGAGGCTTCAAGCCTGCGAATCGCCCGGCGCCCACCGGGCAAAACGGCTTCGGGCTAACGGGCATGGCCGAAAGGGCACGGCTCCTTGGGGGCACCTTTGAGATTCGGCCGGGACAGGAGCGCGGAACGCTGATCCTCGTTGAGATTCCTATGGGTGAGGTTCACCATGCCCGGCAAAATTAGGCTCTTGCTAGCCGATGATCACCCCATCGTACGCAAAGGGTTGCTTAGCGCGGTCGCGCCAGAAGCGGGAATCAAAGTGGTCGCCGAGGCGCAAAACGGTGAGGAAGCGCTCCGTTTGATTCGCGAGCTCAAGCCTGACGTCGCCGTGTTAGACATTGACATGCCCAAACTCGATGGCTTGGGCGTGGCGCGGGAAGTTTCAAAACTTTCTCTCGGTACCCGAATCATTTTCCTCACCCTGCACAAAGATGCCGACTTGTTCAAAGCCGCCCTACAGGCCGGCGCCAGCGGATATCTCTTGAAGGACAGCGCCATGCAGGAACTCGTCGCCGGCGTGAAAGCGGTCTCCGCCGGACAGCAGTTCGTCGGTGCCGCGCTCGTGTCTCTCTTTGTGGACGCGCCGCAGAAACCGACCTCCAGCCCGCGGGACGATTTGCTTCATAGCCTAACCCCTACCGAACGGCAAATCCTGAAGCTGATCGCCAACGGCAGATCGAGCAAGGAAATTGGCGAAGACCTTTCCATTCACTACCGCACAGTCGAGAACCATCGCACGAATATCTGCAGGAAGCTGGGCATAGAAGGCGCCAACGCTCTGCTGCGATTCGCTCTTCAGTACAAGATTAGCGGCCAGTGAAAACACGTCCGTCAGACAACCCGCCACGGCGCCGAAGCAATTGGGCGCTAACTGTTTGACTTATTCGTCGGTGATCTCCTATTCAGTTCATCCAGCAGCAGCTTAGCCGCCGCTGGAGCAGCAACCTCGTTGTTGAGCACGACGTCTCGTGCGCTTATATTTTCCCCGTAAAGCTTCTTATTGGCGGCGTGGTCTGGGCGAAGAGTCGAGCCTGAAAGAGAGATTCCGGCATATAGGCCACGGGCCCGGGAATACGAAAGAATCTCGGCTCGCAAGGTCACGTCGGTTTCAGCAGATACACTGCGTCCGACCGGCCCCGCTGCAGCGGAAATATCCCCGCCCAGTTTTACCTTACTCGCAAGAATGCTGCGGGCCGAGCGCGGACTCATGAGCAGAAGCACGAAGTCGGTCGCTTGTCCACCCAGTTGTAAGCCAAAGCTTCCGCCCTCGAGTGCCATCATCGTCGGAGCGCCCCATGGGCCCTTGAAGTCTTCCCCACTACGGCAGGTCATGACACCTCTTCCGTAGCTTCCTCCAAATCCGATGGCAAACTTCATGACGGAAGGCAGCACGACAACGCAATCTGCTTTGTCGATGACGCTCTGCGGAATATCATCCGGGATGTTCATAATCTCCTGCATCACCCGTCCGGCGTTTTCGACGCGCTCCTGCTCCTTCTTTTGTCCGAAAACGGGCGAGGCCACAACGATCAACAGCATAGATACTGCACAGATTCTCTTCATACTTGTCCTCTCATCAATAGAATTGGCGAATATGGGTTTCAACCCACGACTGGCAAACGCATTCGAGATTCCAAATGGTAACTCGTTGAAAACTGGCCGTTTGATGCCGATCTAAATTCCTGAACCCTTCGGATATTTACGAGAGTTCGTGACGCAAGAAGAAATCAGCGAGTCAGAAGCTCATTGCGAGGGAGTGGTGCTTGGACTGACTTTCATTGCGATCGCCCTTCAACTCGCAGGCGCTCGTCGGCACATGGCAATGCAACTGCTATCCGTGAGATTTGCCTCAATTCGTCCGCACCAGATAGATATAAAATCTAATTTGAACGAGCTTCTCGCCGCCCCGAGCCTCTAGCTCTAACGCCGGCGAACTTCAGTCCTGCTTCCCGAAATTTCGTGAATCTTCGAAGCGCCGCTACACCGCTCGTCGGCCAAGTCCCAATGAATCAAGTACTTGTATGTGGCGGTCGGCTTGCTTCTACAAAGTCCAGCGACGTGGTCATAAGCAGTCGCGCAATCGAAAAGGAGAAAGTACATGAGAAGGACTCACGCGACAATGAACGCGGCGCTGAGACTTGCTGGTTTTGTTCTCGCGTCGTTGATATTTTGCACCATCACTTTGGCCCAGCACCCACCAGACAACGTGCAAGGCGACTGGACGATTTACTCCACCAACATCGGGAACGGCAAGATTGAGATTAAGCATGTCCAAATCCAACAGTACGGTAACCGGATCGCTGGCTATTTCCAAGGTCCGAAGCAAACGGGTCCCATTCAAGGGCGAATTGACGTACATCACATCATGTTCCAAACCCTGACGCGCAATATCCTTACGTTCCGAGGGGAAATTTACGGCGATCAAATACAGGGGCTTTACGTACTCCACAACAAGCGCGCGCCGTGGCAAGCAGTACGCACCTCTCCGCCGCCCGCAGCGGTTTCGCCAAGTGCCGGCGCGGTCGATTACTCACAGCCGATCTCAGCGCCTCCGGTAACGGAAAGCACCTATTCAGCACCGACGCAGCAGTACTCGTCGCCATCGCAAGGGTCGACAAACGACTCGAGCGAAGGCAGCGCGGCCCCAACGCAGTCAGGGCCGCCAACGCCCGCGCCGCTGTTGGCCGATCAACTAAATTCGCTCGTCGCACCCATCGCTCTTTATCCTGATGCGCTGGTGGCGCAGGTGCTGGCGGCGGCTGCGAATCCGGATCAGGTCGCCTACGCGGACGACTGGCTCGCACAGAATAGAAACCTGACCGGGCAAGCGCTGGCGCAGGCGGTCGACCAGCAGTCATGGGACCCGAGCGTTAAGGCATTAACGCAGTTTCCTTCTGTGCTCGACAATCTGGCACATAACCTGTCGTGGACTTCGAGCCTGGGACAGGCTTTCGCGGATCAGCAGGCCGATGTGATGGCGGCTGTGCAGGCGATGCGCGCCAAGGCGCAAGCCGCAGGAACGCTGCAATCCAATTCGCAGATTACAGTCACACAGTCTGCACCAAGTACGATCGTGATTCAGCCGGTGAATCCGCAGGTAATTTACGTTCCTCAGTACAACCCCACGGTGGTTTACGGCGCACCGATCGTTGTGCCTTATTACGTGCCGCCACCGCTGCCGGTCGCATCGGTAGGAATTTACTTCGGAGCTCCGATCACGATTGGCGCCTGGTTCGGTGGCGGAGGTTGGGGTGGAGGCTTTGGCTGGGGATGGCATGCCTGGGGACTGCACTGGGGCTGCTGCGGCGGTGGCGGTTCGACGACAATCATTTACAACCACAACACCTACATCAATAACCATACCTGGAATAACAGGAACTACAACGGCTATCACACTTGGGCGAACAATTCTGGCTATCATCCTGGCACCGACACTCAGTTCGGACCACACGGCGACTATCACCCGAATGGCTATTACGGTCCTAACGGTCACTTTCATCACGATGTTCCTGCCACTCGTCCGCACGACGAGCCAAACGGCGGACACAACGGAGATCACGGGCTAATTGGCGGCAATGGCGGGGTCCAGCACCCGTCCGGAACAGAGCCCCACGCGGATGGCAGCTCCTGGGGAGACCGCGGTCCGAATGGCGGGCAGAACGGCAATCACGGCATGATCGGCGGCAATGGCGGTGTCCAGCGTGCAGCCATGGACAACCCCAGCCATAACCATTCGCGCATGAGTGGCGACGGCGCGATGAATCGCATGGAAAGCAATCGCGGTCGCGGCAGCAGGGCCGGCCGCGCTCCTCGGCAGCACGCAATGCACCAGCGCATGCCCGCGGAACACCATTCTGGCGGCGGACACCGTCGCTGACGGTTTGATTGAGTTTCAGGTAACGCAAAGAACACGAAAGGAAAAGTAGATCTGAACGATCGAATGGAGACTGAAATGAATACGAATTCAAGTATGAAAATAAAAGGGTGGGAATTAGCGCTCATCGGCATGTTGACTCTCGCCGCCATCGCACTGTCGCTTCGGCCCGCGATTATCGGCAGGGCAGTCTCGGCCAGCGGCACGGACGCCCAGATGACATTCCAGTCGCCGGTCGAAGCAGCCACGGCGCTGGACCAGGCGGCTAAGTCCGGTAATGCAAGCACTCTAGTAGCAGTTCTTGGTGGCCAGGCCAAAGCCCTCATAACTATAGGGGACGCAGATGCCGACAAGGCGGCCATGCAAACCTTTGCCGATAAGTACCAGCAGATGAACCGCTGGGTGGCGATGACCGATGGCAGCCGTGTCCTTTATATCGGAGCGGATAACTTCGCTTTCCCCGTGCCTCTGGCGAAAAACTCTTCGGGCCAGTGGTATTTCGACAGCGTTGCAGGTGCCGAAGAAGTACGTACCCGCGACATCGGCCGCAACGAACTTCTGACCATTGAAGCCTGCTTCTCATTGTCCAACGCCGAAGAGATTTACTACGCGAGCGGCGGGGACTCGCCCGAGTATGCGCAGCGTGTCGTCAGCACAGCTGGCAAAAAGAATGGACTGTACTGGCCTGCTTCCGAGGGCGCGGTTCCCAGCCCACTAGCGTACCTCGACGAATTGCCGAAGTCTTCCGTAGCCTCGTTGTCTCCGGGCCAGCCGTTGGTCCTTGATGGATATGTCCTGCGTATTCTGACCGCGCAAGGTGACAACGCTCTTGGCCAAGCGCAAAACTACATCGTGAATGGCAAGATGACCGGTGGCTTCGCCATCCTCGCAACTCCCGTCAAGTACGCCGAAACGGGGATCATGACCTTCATGATTAACCGTGAAGGCGTCGTTTATGAAGGCGACCTGGGCGCTGATACAAGCGAAATCGCGGCCGCCATGCGCGAGTACGATCCGAACGGGAATTGGTCCCCGGTCGCCCAGTAGGCCATGTTCACAGGCGAGCGCGGCGGGAAGTGTGAATCGATCACACTTCCCGTTTATGCCGTTCAGAGCGTGACCACTCGCGCGGCAATCGGATTGCGATTTCTTCGCTCAGATCGCTGAACCATGCATTTCCGGGATTTTTTCTTCGTCCGCAGGTTGGCTTAGTCTTGTCCGCGGCTCTGGTGGCTTACCGCATCTGAGGATAGACGACTGCCGTTATTGAATATGTGCTCTCGCAGCTGTGCGCGGTTGGTTTGGCGGAAGTTTTGGTGTCCCCCGTGATTTTTCCTTTCCCGTGAACGAGGCGATTTGCCAGAACTCTCAGAATTGCTGGCTCGGGTGCTGCAACGAGCTCAATGAAGCCTATGCAGCAGACGGCTACGCGCGAATTAGAGGCTTCGGAGCACTCTGCACCACCCACGGCGTAGACGAGCTGGGGGCGTTGGCCGGTGTCGCTGGCGCCTACGCGGAAAATCTCCCCGTTTTTCATCTCCTGGGGTGCTGACCAAATCCATGAAGGTGGCACGTCCGTTGGTGCTCCAGATACTTGGCAATGGAGAATACGAGTGGTTTCGTTCCGTGCTCGCGCCGCAAAATATGGCCTGCGAGGCCCTGATTGCCGAACGCTTCGATCACCGGTGCCCCGTGTACGGGGTGTTCCACACCGATCTCGCGATTCAGGACGACCAGCGCCTTCACAGTGAGGCTCGACCCGGCAAAAACGAGCGTCATTTCTCATCACACCGTTCATACTGGCGCCAAGATTTATCCCTGCTTAGAAATGGGAGAGGTCTTAACCCTTCTGGCTCGTCGCTTTTCCAATCGTCGCGGCCGCCCTGGACCTCAAGCTGCTTCCTCGTGTACGCCTGCCGGGAGCGGAAGCGATCCAATCACCGCTGAGGCGTTCTATCCGCGGTGGGCCAATTTTCTCCGCTGCAACGACTTTCTTGTTCGAGGAGACGGGAACCGTTTCCGTGGGACTCGGCTTTGCCCGTATGCCCGCTGGTGCGTCCTTTCATACTCAAACGCTCTGGGGGTTCGATCAGGTAAGCTACGCCGACCGCCCTCGGAGTTGCCGTGGCAGCTCCGGATCCTCGAGTGGTGCTCGTCACAGGCAACGGGCCTTCGGGTCTCATTAATTTGGCTCCGGGAGTCTTGAGACCGGCCGATCTAGCCGCCGCGAAGCACGAGGCACTCTCATAGAGTGTCTACGTCGCATTGTCCGTCGAGACTGGGGGCATTCTTATCCGCTTGGTCCTTCGGATGAGGGCCGCTTGAAGAGATGGCCGGACATCAAGGGAGTGCGACAAATGAGTTGGCGTTGCAGGAGAAGCGAGGGAAGTTGCCTTCGTGATGCCGGCGCTGCGTAAGCAAACGGGCCTCTAGAACCAGATTAGAACTGGGCTGCGGACTTCTTTCCCGGGAAGTTGGTGGGGCTTCTGCTGAGTACGCTGAGTTTTCTTGAATAAAAAGTTCGCCGGTGGCGCAAAATCTGCGACACCGGCGATGCGTTTTTGCGTTTAGGGTTAGGGCTGGATCGGCTCGATGATGAACAGACCCAATTGATTGTTGTCCATTTCGATGGCCAATACCGATGAGTCGTTGATCGGGTAATAGCCGAACTCGGGTATATTCGGCATCGGAGAAACAGCGTTCAAACCGTTGATCGAGAACAAACCCGCCGATTCGTTCGTAGTGCCAGAGAGAGCCAGGCTCGTCACAGGCGTTCCGCTGAGCACGTTGTAGTCAGTGAATCCGCTCCAGTTCAACGAACTATTGATCGTCACTGGACCGACCGCCGCCCACGTGGGGTATGGGGAAATGCCGGCGACTCCCTGTGCTGAGATAGCATAGTTGCCAGGATTCAGCGCGCCGACTGTCTGCACGAAGGCGGGGCCGGTTGAGCCCTCGATGGCATCGCTACCAAGTTCGAGGGCGTTGCCGTCGCCATCCAAGTACAACTGGAAGGCGAAGGGGCCGTTACCGATCTTCGAACCGGAAGTGGTCAGATTGGTTAAAGCCACGCGGCCGAGGGAATCCACGGTCCAGTCTCCGCCGCTGATTTCCGGGCCCTGACGATAGACTCCGTCGTTGTAGGCCAGAACTCCCGAGACTGTACCGTTGCTGTTGAGTGCAAATCCGCCCGCAAAGGTGGCTTCACCGTTTGGTGCATCTTCTCCCGCAGCTATGAACACGTAAGTATTGCCGCCGACGCTTGCCGCCGAAAAATTGCCGGCATTCGCGCCTTGTCCCAATGCCGTTCCGCCAAGCGTACCGCCCAGCGTATCGGTTGCCGATTCAACGAATTGAATTCGGTTGGTGCCGACGATATAGCCTATCAGTCCGAATTCGACACCGCCCGAGGCCTGCGTTGGCGTGAGCGTGATGTCCACGCGACCGAGCGAGTCTGGTGCGCTCACTGTCCCTGAGGTGAAGCTCTGGTTCTGGCCAACGGACCCCCCGTCGAAATAATCGAAGACACTGCTGGCCAAAGAGATGGAGTTCCCGCTGACGGTGAGAACACCTCCAATAAACAGTGGGTTTGGCTGTGCCGCGCCGTCGACTCCGCCAAGATTGAAGGCGTAGCCGCCGGCTGGAGCTGCTGTGCTGGTTTGCAGGTCGATGGTTCCACCTCCCGCAGCAAAGGAATCGAATTCGTTAATTTGGGCGTGGATTGCGGACACTAACGTACCTCGGAAAGTTTCTACTCCATTCACACCGAGGTTCGAGTTGCCGGTGGCCAAAACGAGTTGGAAGTTGCCGTTCGATGCAGAAGTCAAGCTGCTGCGAGAGGCGACTAGGCTGTTCTCGGTGCCGCCCGCCAGGTCGATGTAGTCTTGCTCGCCGCCGCTCATGGCGCCGTTCGAGACGGTGAACACGCCCGCGACGAAGTACGGACCATTGTCGTCCTCGCCCGTAAGGCGATACACGTAATTGCCGTCGGCTATAACTGGAGTAGCCTTCGCCTTAATAGCTATCGTAGCGCTTGCCGATGCTGTTGTGTCGGCGACAGAAGTGGCCGTCAGGGTCACCGTGCCGGCAGAAGGAATGGCGGTAGGTGCCGTATAGGTTGTGTTGGGATTGTTCCCGGGACCACCCGCAGGACTGACGCTGCCGCACGCCGAGCCGCTGCAAGAAATAGTCCACGTAACGCCGGAGGAACTGCTGTCGTTATTGACAGCCGCTGTAATGTTGGCCGAAGTGCTGAGCACCATGGAGCCGGGCGCATTCGCGATGCTCACCGTAATTCCGCTGGGGTTGGGTCCGTTTCCGAAGCCGCCGCAGCCGACGATGAATACGCCGAGCGCGAGAAGGCCCGAAGCGACAATGCTTTTACGGAAATTCACTGATTGTCTCCCTTCGTAGAGCCATTCTCGCGGGTGTGGGTGTTCGCCGGGTGAACCAGGAACCCGGCCTGGTTTCGGACCGTGATTTGACGGTCGCCGATGCTCAACTGGCGAACAAACATGTAGTCGCGCCCATTGACCGTGGTCAGCGCGCCCTGGGCGGTCACGGATTGTCCGCTAGCCAGGCTCTGCTGGACTTCCGTGCTCAGATAAGGCCCCACGCTGGCATCGATGACCCCCTGAGGGCCGGCCAGGATTACGTGGATGCCTCGCGGTCCCTCCTTCGCGAATGTGGAAACTACTTCTTGGATTGTCCCCGTCGCAGTGACCTCATCACTTGTGGACAAGATTTTGCTCTGGCTGGTGCTCGTTCCGCGGAACGAAGGAGCGGACCCAGCGGCGGTGGTGCTTTGAGCCCTTGCCACGCCGGGAACCATGCCTCCACACACAGACAGGCACAACAGAAAAACCAAATGCCTGCTTCGATTCATTCTTTCCTCCTTCAAGATCTTTCTGACTTCGGCAAAGGCCGAAGCCCGCTTTTTTGACTTCGACTTGACGCTTTTTTCTTTTCAGAATGGACGCCGTGCTGGAAGGAATGCAAAATTGGCGCCATTCGTAAGCCACTGAAAACGCAAAGGCTATGGAACGGCGCGTGATTCGGCTCCTTCGCGAATTCACGAGAGTTCGGAGAGAAATCTGGTCCGGATCGGGAAACTTTCCGCAAGATTGCGGGAAACGAAGAGGTTGTACATGGAGCTACGCTTGCATTAATTTCTCTGTCGAGTTGATTCCAAGTCTTTGTTGAACGGAGGGAGCCTTAATGCAATCCATAGATGAACACTCAAGAAATCCGCGCTTTCCAATAGGAATAAAGTCAGGAGAATTCTGGTCCGGTGATCTCGGCCTTACGTTGGTCACCGTTTCGCTGGTCTTACTCGTTTTCGTGGTCACCCCTTTGCGGGACGCGGGTGTGCCCTGGCGAGAAGCTCTCGATTCCGTGATCATAGCTCTCATGCTGTTTGCGGCTTTTGCCGCAAAGCAGAGTCGCATCGATGCTGTCGCCGTTAGCACAATCGTTGCCGTGACGGCGATTGTGTTGGCCGTGGGGCGCTTCCGCCCGACGCCGCTCCTGCACCAGCTCGGCAGCGTTCTAGCGACCATAACGTTATTGGTTTATGTTCGCATCGTCCTCGTCGTGATGTTTCGCGGCGGCCCGGTTACTTGGAGCCGCATCCAGGGAGGAATTTCTGCGTATTTGCTGGTGGGGATGGCTTGGGCCTCCGCCTTCCAGTTCGTCGAACAATCCCGACCCGGCTCCTTCCGTTTCGCCACTGCCCCGGCAAGCTTCGACCAACTCATTTCGAAGCTGACGTATTTCAGCTTTTGTAACCTCACCACAATAGGCGGCGAAGTCCTTCCACTCTCTCCGATTGCGCGATCCCTCACTATCGCCGAGGCCGCCATCGGTCAACTTTTCCCAGCTATTTTGATGGGCGCACTTGTCGCCATGGCGATGCAATCGCGTACGAAATCCTGATTGCAGCGCGGTGCAGGGCGAGCCCCGAGTCGTTAGTGCGTTCCAGGAGAGGATTCGCGTCGTTATGCGGGAATTCTTTGGAGAATTGTGCGGTAGGAATTCTCCCGTGCAACGTTAACTGGCCTGCGCCAATCGAATGACGTCCTCGTCCTCGATCACCAGAAACTTGCGGCCGAGTTGCGCCGCTCTCAGCATCCAGGCGCCGGTCGACTCTGCGCCAACAATTGGAAGGGCTGTCTTGCGAAACAGTTCGAGCCAATCACTCAATACGCTAGGGCTGACCCCCGTCTGTGCATTTTCCCGAATGACTTTCCAATCGAGATCGCTCAGCTTGTTGCCACCGAGAGCCACCCACCAAAAGTATGTAAGCCGAGCTTTTTGGTCGTCTTCGCTTCCTCTAACGTGAAAAAGTCTCGCGAACGCCGGATCGGTCTTCGTCTGCTCCTGAAGGGCCTCCACAACCAACGCAATGCGGTACAAACCAATCTCGTGGGCGAGATCTTTGCTCTGTCGAAAATTAGCCATATTTGATGCGCCTCCCAATTCCTCCCTGAGTTGAGGCAACGCATCGGCCAAAGTTCGAGTTGTTGCTAGCAAAGCTCTTATGGCTTTGCCGGAACGTGCCTGCTTCAGAAATTTCGTGAATTGTCGTGAACTCCCGAAAGCGCACGATACTGAGCGCCGGAGGTTCCTTAGTTGGGAACGCTTTTATGTTCACTGCTGCCGTGGCAATCCTGTTTTTCTCACTGCTTTAGGGCTTTCGTTTTGCGTTTCGTATCTCTCCCGAAGTCTTTGTAATGCGCAAAGCCACAGCAACCGCCAGCAGCAACGGTCCCATGGCGAGATAGGCATTCTCCCATTTTGAAGATTTTGTCCTCTCCGAGATTTCGTCGTACATCTTGCGATTGAGTTCGTATTCCTCGACATCTCGATTTGCAAGGTCGAACGACGCGGTCACATATTGTGGATTGCCCGTCAACGGGACGAATCCCAGCTCCTTAAGAGACTTGAACGGCGGCTCAACCGACTCCGGCATCTGAGCATCGAGCTTCTTGTATTGTTCGCATATGAGCTGTCGTTCTTTAGCACGATCATCGAAATCTGTAGGTGAATCAGCGGAGCGGTGGAGCGCTACGCATACCGAACCCTCAGCTCCACTTTTAATGTCAGCTCGCAGGAATTCATAGGAACTGATAGTGGCTGGTTCTTGAAAATTTTTCAGTTGATTCTCCGCGATGAACCGAGCGGCTTTCCCGCTCGACGCGAGAACGCCCAAGGCTGCGGCGAACAACCATACGTAATCGACCCGCTTCCAAG
>Ga0335073_10003433_pt1 | contig 22052 bp, 20 predicted proteins | sample Lox_Sample_22_FD_207093 | JGI IMG/M metagenome (GOLD analysis project Ga0335073, IMG submission 207093) | Soil microbial communities from Loxahatchee National Wildlife Refuge, Florida, United States - Lox_Sample_2.2 | ecosystem: Environmental > Terrestrial > Soil > Wetlands | place: USA...
CCCGCGCGAGCCCAAGGATGCGCCGGTCCACCAGCGCGTCATAGACCACGACGTCGGCGCGGTTCAGCGCGTGGAGCGCCATCACCGTCAACAGCCCGGGCGCACCCGGTCCCGCGCCGACGAGCCACACTTGGCCCGGCGCGAATTCGGGAAGATCGAAGGCGGCAGGGTCGAGCTCCATGGCGTGACCCTAGTGCCGGATCGCCTTGCAGGGAATCGCTTTGCTATTCTGCGCCGTCGTGCGATCGAGGGCGTGACTTAGAACGGCCTCGACGGGATTTGGTGAGAGGGCGTGATGGTGATGCGAAAGGTGATGTGGGTTGCGCTGTTGGGAACGGCGCTGGTCGCGCACGAAGCGGCGGCGCAATTGGGCAGCGCGATGGGATGGTACACGATCCCGATGGCGGCGGAGAAGAACGACACCGACGGCGTGCAGCAGCTGCTCGCCGATACGGCGAACGATCCCAACGCGGTCGAGAGCACGACGGGGCGGACCGGGCTCGACTTCGCGGCGGCCTTCAACAATGCCGCGATGGCGAAGATGCTGCTGTCGCACAACGCCCATGTCGATTTGCGCGACCGTTCCGGCAACACCGCCATCGCCTATGCCGCCGAGCGCGGCAGTCTTCTCGTGCTGCGCATTCTCCTCGACGCGAAGGCCGACCCCAACGCCGCCAACCGCGACGGCATCACGCCGCTGATGCTGGCGGTCGACAAGTCGCAACCCGAAGCGATCCGCATGCTGCTCGCGGGCGGCGCCGACCCGAAGAAGCAGGACTTCACCGGCCGCGACGCGTTCGGCTGGGCCGCCGGCAAGCCCGCCATCGTCGAGGCGCTCAAAGAAGGCAAGCCTTAGCGCGTCATCCTGGCACGCCGCGGTAAAGAGTGAGCACCATGCGCTTGCCGTTCGAATAATCGACGCCGGCCACGCGCTCGATCGAGCGTGCTTCCCAGCCGCGTTCCGAAAGCGCCTTCTTGAAGGCCGCGTCGTCGCGTTCTTCGACAAGGGCCACCGCGCCGCGCGACGCGGTGAGGCGCCGGGCCGCGTCCTCCGGCGAGGCCAGAATGGTGTTCGTGCCAAGAAGGAACACAAGGCTCGGCTCGGCATAGCCCACCGCCGCCACGGCGACGTCCGGCGGCGGACGATATCGCGCCACCATCGACGCCGCGTCGCGGCTGAGCCAAAGCGGATCGAGCCGCGGCGCCTCGAGCGCCAGCGCCGCCGGCAGCACCAGAAGCGCGATGAGCGCCGCGCGCACCGCCAATCCCGTCTCGACGCGACGCCAGGCAACGCGGAAGGTCGCGCCGCCAAAAGCGAGGATCACCACGCCCGCCGCGACACCCGCGACGTCGACCCCATGGGTGAGCCCGAGCGGCGCCACGGCAAGCGCGGCGATGATGGCGAGGCTCGCCAGCGCCCACACGCCGCACGAGGCCCGTCTGAGCCAGGTCGGATAGGTAGGCGCCGCGTCGACGACCGCCCGCCCCGCCAACAACGCCAACGCCGGGAACACTGGCAACAGGTAGTGCGGCAGCTTGGTCGGCACCAGTTCGAGCACGATCCAGAACGGCACCGCCCACGCGATGAGGAACCGCACCGCCCGATCGCCGCGTCCACGCCATGCCGCCGCTGCGGCGAAGCCCAGCAGCAGCGAGCCGGGCCAGAACGTGACCGGCAGCAGCAGCAGGTAATAACCGGGCCAGGCGCCGTGACTCTCCTGCGCCGAGACGAGCTTGCCGAAGAAATCCTGCCCCGCCGCGTCGGCGATGAAGGCGCCGCCGGTCGCGATCGAGATCGCGATGAACCACGGCACCACCAGAATCGCGAATAGCGGCACGCCCCAAAGCGGCGCCAATCCCTTGAGCCAGCGCGCGTCGCGATCCGCGACCCACAGCGCGAGCACCGTGGTGAGCGCCAGTCCCGGCACGACCGGCCCCTTCACCAAAGTTGCCGCCGCCTCGGCCAGCCAGAACAAAAGGGCCCAGCGCGCGGTGCCGGCGCCGCGCGCACGATAGATCTCGCCCAGCGCCCCTTGCGCCAGCACGCCGGTGAAGAGCAGCACCGCATCGGTCTTGGCGAGATGGGCTTCGACGGTGAGCGCGAGCGAGGACGCGAGCAGCGCCGCACCGAGGAACGCGGCCGGCCGCCCGACCATCCGCGCGCCAAAGGCGAAGATCGTCAGCACCGCGCCCAGCGCGCCCAACAGCGACGGCACGCGATAGGGCCAGATCGCGTCGCTTTCGGGATCGCTCAAAAGATGGACCGAGGCCGCCTGCAGCCAATAGATCGCCGCCGGCTTCTTGTTGCGCGCCTCGTCCTGAAAGCGGATGCGGAGATAGTCGCCGCTTTCGAGCATCTGTCGCGTCGCCTGGGCAAAGCGCGCCTCGTCGCGGTCCGTGACCGGCAAGGAGGCAAGCCCCGGCACATAAAGCCCCAGGCACAAAAGCAAGAGCAGCGCATAACCGCGCCAGCCGCGGCAAGCCTCGTCGATCATGGCGCCGCCTTGGCAAGCGCAGGCGCAAGAACGACGATCCTTTCCTCGGCTGCTACGGCACGGGCACGCATGGCGCCCGCGCCGTAGCACATGGGGTTCCCCCTCGCCAGCACGACCACGCGCGGCCGCGCGCCGCATGACGGAACGAGGAAAAGCGGTTCAGGAAAAGCGGATCGCACTCTAGGCTCGGGCGGCCATGCTGCTGACGGGCACCGCCAATCCCTTTCTCATTCTGCTGCTGGCGCTGGCGCTCGACTTCGCCCTGGGCGATGTGAGCGGGGTGTGGCGCGTCCTGCCGCACCCGGTCGCCTGGGTCGGCGGCGCGATCGCGTTCTTGGATCGCCGTCTCAACCGAATCGAGCGCAGCGACGGCGCGCGGCGCATCCGCGGCATCCTGTCCGTGGCGATCCTCTGTCTCGGCGCTCTGATGCTTGGCGCCGCGATCGAGGGCTGGCTGATGCTCATCCCCCATGGCTGGATCGCCGAGGTGGTCGTGGTGGCGCTGCTGATGGCACAGCGAAGTCACTTCGATCGCGTGGCCGCCGTGGCGACGGCGCTCAATCGCGATGGGCTTCAAGGCGGCCGCGCGGCCGTGCGGCACATTAGCGACGGCCGCGATCCCGACAGTCTCGACGAGCATGGCGTCGCGCGCGCGGCGATCGAGTCGCTCGCCGAGAATTTCTCCGACGGCGTCGTGGCGCCGGCGCTGTTCTATGCGGTGGCGGGCCTGCCGGGGCTTCTCCTCTGCAAGACCGCGAGCACGCTCGACCGGATGATCGGCCACCGCTCGCCGCGCTATCTGCAGTTCGGCTGGGCGGCGGCGCGGTTCGACGATCTCCTCACTCTCGTGCCGGCGCGGCTGGCGGCGCTGCTGCTCGTTCTCGCCGCGCTGATCCTGCCGCGGGCGAACGGGCGCGCCGCCCTTGCCACGATGCTGACCGACGCGCGAAAGCACCGCTCGCCCAATGCCGGGTGGCCCGAGGCGGCGGCGGCGGGCGCGCTGGGCTTGGCGCTGGGCGGCCCGCGCCAGCACGGCGGCAGTATCGTTCAGGATGCCTGGCTCGGCGCCGGCCGCGCGCGCACGACCGCGGCCGATATCGGCGCCGCGCTGAAGCTTTATCTCGCCGCGTGCCTGGTGCAGGCGACGCTCGTGCTGCTGGCGTTGCTGGCGACGCCGTTCCGCTGAGCGATCAGCGCGGCGGCAGGTTCACGGTGACGACGCGCCAGCCATGCGCGCCGCCGGGCTCGGGAAAATGCTCGATCCGCGTCAGCGACAGATTGTCGATCGCGAAAGCGAGAGAGTCTTCGGGCGCAAGACCCAAAGCCAACCCCAGCGCCGCGCGGATCGGCCCACCATGTGAGAACGAGACGATGTCGCGGCCGCTATGGCGCTCGTTGAGACGCTCGATCGCGGGCTGTACGCGTGCAGTGAGCGCGGCGAAGCTTTCGCCGCCGGGCGGCGTCACCTGCGCGGGCGCGAGCCAGAAGCCATGCCAGTCACTGCCCTGCCGCGCGTGAAGCTCGGTGTATTTCACGCCTTGCCACGCGCCGAAATGCTGCTCGATCAGCTCCGGCTCGACCGTCAGCGCCGATTCGGGCGGCGCCGCGCCCGCGGCAAGAAGGGCGGTCGCCGTCATCGTCGTGCGCTGCAGCGGGCTCGCGATCCACACCGCGCCTTGCGGCAGCATCGGCGCCAGCCTGGCGAGCGCCGCCTGATCATCGACGTCGCAGGGAAAATCGGTTTGGCCGTAGCAACAGCCGTGGTTCGCCGTCACCGGCGCGTGTCGGATCCACCACCAGCGCGTCACCATGCCCATGATACGGCCGCGAGCAACATCGCCGTCTCGCCCCCCCTGTTCGATGGCGCCCAGGCGCGATCTTACGCCGAAGCCGCGGTCGCAAGCATCCCCTCTTGTGTCTTGCGGCGATGCCGGAGAGAGTGCCGGCAAGCGATTGGGAGACCGGGACATGGCGAACGGCGCGCCGGAGGCGACGCTGGCCGAGATGCGGGCGTTGCTGGCCGATCTGCCCGGACCCGATCTCGAGGCCGGCACGGCCGCTTCACTGCGCGAGGCGCGGCTTGCGAAGCCCGCCGGCGCGCTCGGCCGGCTTGAAGAGATCGCGCATTGGGTCGCGACCTGGCAAGGCCGCCATCCGCCGAGCGCCAACCATCCCCGCACCGCCGTCTTCGCCGGCACTCACGGCGTCGCCGCGCACGGCGTCTCGGCCTATCCCGCCACGGCAACGGCGCAAATGGTGCAGAATGTCGTCACCGGCGGCGCCGCGGTGGATCAGCTCTGCCGCTCGGTCGATGCCGATCTCCGCGTCTACGAGATGTCACTTGACGAGCCGACCGCGGATTTCACCACCGGCCCGGCGATGAGCGACGAGGAATGCGCGTTGGCGATCGCTTACGGCATGATGGCGGTCGAGCCCGGCATCGATCTTTTGGCGGTGGGCGAGATAGGCGTCGCCGGCACGACGTCGGGCGCGGCGCTTGCCGCGGCGCTTTGGGGCGGCGCCGCCGCGGATTGGGTCGGGCCCGGCGCCGGCGTCTCGGGCGCGGGGCTCGCCAACAAGATCGCCGTCGTCGAGCGCGCGGTCTCGCTGCACCGCGCCGCCGCGGACGAGCCGTTCGAGCTGCTGCGGCGCCTCGGCGGACGCGAGCTTGCCGGCATCGTCGGCGCCGTCCTGGCCGCGCGGCGCGCCCGCGTGCCCGTGCTGCTCGACGGGTTCGTCGCCACCGCGGCGGCCTCGGTCCTGGCAAAGGCGGATGCCCATGCGCTCGACCATTGCCTTGCCGCGCACGGCTCGGGCGAGCCGGGACACCGATTGCTGCTGCAGCGGATCGGCAAGGTGCCGCTGTTCGAGTTCGGCCTGCGGCTCGGCGAGGCGTCGGGCGCGACCCTGGCGATCGCGCTGGTGAAGGCCGCGGTCGCTTGCCATGTTGGCATGGCGACCGTTGCCGAGGCGGGGATCAGCGGAAAGCCCGGCGGCTGATCACTCGCCCTGCTGCAAGAGCGAGCCGCGCCGGCGCGCCGCCTCGAAGGAATCGAGGAAGAGCCAGCCGCCGATCGCGAGATAGACGACATCGAGCGCCGTCGCGGCCAGGAAATGGTCGAGCGCGAAGCGATGCTCGAACATCACGCCGCGCATGCCCTCGAACACATGCGCCGAGGGCAGCAATGCCGCCCAGATCTGCACCCAGTGCGGCAGCACCGACACCGGGTAATAGACCGCCGACGCCGGTGCCAAAAGGAACGCCGCAAGCCAGGCGAGGCTTTCGGCGCCAAGCCCGTGGCGCAGCAGCAAGGCGCCGATCGCGAGCCCCAGCGCCCAGCCCATCGCGACGAGCAGCGCGAAGAACGCGACGAGCGGCAGCCCGAGCGTGAAGATCGAATAATGGTACATCGGGATCGCCAGGAGCGCCGCCGGAACCACGCCGATCGCGACGCGCACCAGGCTCATCGCCATCATCGCGAGCGCCCATTCATAGGGCCGCAACGGGCTTATGAAGAGCTGCCCCAGATTGCGCGACCACAGCTCCTCGAGGAACGACACCGAGATGCCGAGCTGTCCGCGGAACATCACGTCCCACAACAGCACCGCGCCCAACAGCACGCCCGAGGCGCGCGCGACGTACGAGCTGTTGGTCATGAGGAACTGGCTCGTATAGCCCCACAGGATCATCTGGATGGTGGGCCAGTAGACGAGCTCCAGCGCGCGCGGCCACGAGCTGCGCAGGAGATAGAGATAGCGCAGCAGCATGGTCGCGATGCGCGAGGCGGAGAACAGGGTCACTGCGCCGCCAGGTCCTTTTCGCGCGCGATGTCGAGGAACACCTCTTCGAGCGATGCGCGGCCATGGCGGGCGATGAGCTCTTGGGGCGTGCCGCGGTCGACGATGCGGCCGCGGCGCATCATCATCACCTGGTCCGCGAGCCGTTCGACCTCGGCCATGTTGTGCGAGGCGAGCAGCAGCGTGGCGCCGGTGCGTGCGCGATAGGCTTCGAGGTATGTCCGCACCCAGTCCGCGGTATCGGGATCGAGCGAGGCGGTGGGCTCGTCGAGCAGCAAGAGCTCGGGCTCGTTGACAAGCGCCTTTGCGAGCGCCACGCGCGTGCGCTGACCCGAGCTCAGCGTTCCGGTCTGGCGATCGAGGAACCCATCGATCTGAAGATCGCGCGCAAGCCGGGCGATCCGCTCCTTCAGCGCCAATGTCGCGTAAAGCCGCCCATAGACGACGAGGTTCTGCCGCACGGTGAGCCGATGCGGCAGGTCCATATAGGGCGACGAGAAATTCATCCGCGCCAGCACGCGGTGCCGGTCGCGCAGCATGTCGGCGCCCAGCACGCGAATGCTGCCCGACGTCGGCTCGATGAGGCCCAGCAGCATCGCGAGCGTCGTGGTCTTGCCGGCGCCGTTGCCGCCCAGAAGCGCCGCCGTCGTGCCGCCCGGGACGGCGATATCAATGCCGCCCACCGCCTCGGTCGCGCCAAAGCGTTTGACGAGCCCCTTCGTCTCGACGACGAAAGCGTCGTCGGCCATCACTACCCCTCCCTCCCTCTCGTGCCGCAGTGTCCGGGCCGGGTCGCCGCCAAGTCAACGGTCACGGGCCGCCGGCCGTCGCACTATAATGCGCGGCATGAGCGTCATCGCAGAATTGCCGCGAGCGCCGACCGGCTCCGGGTCCCAGGTATCGGTGCGGCTGCGCACGCTGGTGCTGATCCGCTGGATCGCGGTCACGGGCCAGGCGGCGACGGTGCTTGCCTCGCAATACATTTTCGGCTTCTCGTTCGCGGCCGAGGGCGCGCTGACCGCGGTCGCGATTTCGGCGGCGCTCAACATCGTCGCGACCTTGTCGCACCGCAGCGGCGCGCGGCTCGGCGCCCGCGAGGCGTCGCTTTATCTCGCTTATGACACGCTGCAGCTCGGCATGCTTTTGTTCCTCACCGGCGGGCTGCAGAACCCGTTCGCGATCCTGATGCTGGCGCCGGTGACGGTGTCGGCGACGATCCTTTCGCGCGCGAGCGTGCTGGGCCTGTCCTTCATCACCATCACGGCGTTGTCGGTGCTCGCCGTGTTCCATCTGCCACTGCCCTCGCGCGCGGGCATCACGCTCGAGCCGCGGCCGCTCTACACCGCGGGCATGTGGATGGCGCTCGTGTGCTCGACCGTGTTCATCGCCGGCTATATCTGGTCGGTCGCCGAGGAAGCGCGGCGCATGCGCGACGCCTTCGCCGCAACCCAGCTCGCGCTCGCCCGCGAGCAGCGGATCTCGGCCGTCGGCGGCATCGCCGCCGCCGCCGCCCATCAGCTCGGCAGCCCGCTTGCGACGATCGCGGTTGTGGCGAAGGAGCTGGCGCACGATCTGCCGGCCGGCAGCCCCTATGCCGACGACGTGCAGCTTCTGCTGAGTCAGAGCGAGCGCTGCCGCACCATCCTTGCCGATCTGGGGCGGCGGCCGCAGCAAGGCGAGGATGGCGGAAGCATCTTTGCCCGCCTGCCGGTGTCCGCGCTCGTCGAGGCGGCGGGCGAGCCGCACCGGCGGCCCGACATCGCCGTCACCTATCACAGCGAGCGCGGCCACGCCGGCGATGGCAGCTCGCTCGAGGAGCCGCTGGTCGCGCAAAGCCCCGAAATCGTGCATGGGCTCGGCAACCTCATCCAGAACGCGGTGCAGTTCGCGCGCAAAGAGGTCGCGGTGACCACGAGCTGGAGCGAGGACACCGTCGCGGTCGATATCGTCGATGACGGACCGGGCTTCGCGCAGCCGGTTTTAGCCCGGATCGGTGAGCCCTATATATCCGGACGGAGCGGCGAGGGGCAGCATATGGGGTTGGGCATCTTCATCGCCCAGAGCCTCCTCGAGCGCACCGGCGCGCGTCTCGACTTCGCCAATGTGGCCGAAGGCGGCGCCGAAGTCGCGGCGCTTACGGCTCCAGCCCAAACCGGAGGCGGCACATGAGCGGAATGGACGATCGCGACAACGGGGAAGGCGAGACCGGACCGGTGGTCGCGGCGCTCGAAGGCCTGCCGCCGAACGAGCGCACCTTGCTCATCGTCGACGACGACGCGCCGCTCTGCCAGCGGCTCGCCCGAGCCATGGAGCGGCGCGGCTTCATCGTCGAGACGGCGGAGAGCGTCGCCGCCGGAACGGCCGCGGCGAGCGCCCGCCCCGCGGCCTTCGCCGTCGTCGATTTGCGGCTTGGCGATGGCAGCGGCGTCGCGGTCGTCGAGGCGCTGCGCAAGGCGCGGCCCACGGCCCGCGTGGTCATGCTGACCGGATATGGCAATATCGCCACGGCGGTGGCCGCGGTGAAGGCCGGCGCGGTCGACTATCTGCCGAAGCCCGCCGATGCCGATGCGGTCGAGCGCGCGCTCCTTTCGACCGAGACGACGCTGCCGCCGCCGCCGGAAGACCCGATGTCGGCCGACCGCGTGCGGTGGGAGCATATCCAGCGCGTGTTCGAGCAATGCGACCGCAACGTGTCGGAGACGGCGCGCCGTCTCAAGATGCATCGCCGCACCTTGCAGCGCATCCTGGGCAAGCACGCGCCGCGGGCCTAGCCGCCGCGCACGCGGTCGATCAGGGCCAGCGCGTCGTCGGGCTCGCGATCGTCGCGCCAGGCGACGTGACCGTCCGGCCGGACCAGAACGAGGCGGCGCTCGTAAAGCGCGGCAATCGCCGGGTCGGACAAATCCACCGTCGCAAACGGCACATGGCGCCGCGCGGCGGCCTCGGCGATGCGCGCTGCGCTTGGCGGGTTCGCGCCCAGCCGCAATAGGACGAACCCTTTGCCGAAGAGGTCGAGCGTCGAGCGACCCGCGCCGATCCAGGCATGGGGCGCACGCGTGCCCGGGCGCGCCACCGGCGCGAAACGCGGCGTCTCGACCGGCGGGCGGCTGGTTCCGTCCGGCACACAGATCGGCGATGGCTCGTAGCAATAGCCAAGCCGCAGATTCTCGGTATAGATCGCCGAGCTCACCTCGCCCGATTGCCAATAGGCCTCGGCATAACGCTGACGCAGCGCCGCGCCTTGCGGCGTCGGATCGGCGATCTCCGGGCCGCTCGGCATGTCATGCAGCGCGTTGAACTCGGCGGTCGACGCACGGACATTGTCGAGCGCCACGGGCTTGCGCTCGGCCTCATAGGAATCAAGGAGGCGCGGCCCGCCCCAGCCTTGAAGCGCCGCGACGAGCTTCCAGCCAAGATCGACCGCGTCGGCAAGGCCGGTATGAAGCCCAAGCCCGCCGGTCGGCGAATTCTGATGCGCCGCATCGCCGGCGATGAAGACGCGGCCGGCGCGATAGCGGTCGGCGACACGCTCGCGCCGTTCCCAATTCATCACGGACAGGATTTCGTACTCGAGGTCGCGGCCGGCGAGGCGCCGCATATAGGCCGGCCCGTCGAACTCGGGATCGGCCTTCAGCACCGAGAGGCGCCACAATTCCTTGCCGTCGATGCCGATGATCTCGCCCCAGGTGCCGAGCGCGTCGGTGAAGCGGAAGAACCGTGCCCAGCCTTTGTCATGGATCTGCATGAGCTGGGCCGAGCGGAAATAGACATTGACGCTGTGAGCGACGATCCCCAGCCCTTCGTAGCCGACGCCCAATGCGCTCGCGACCGTGCCGCCGGCGCCGTCGCAGCCGACGAGATAGCGCGCCTTGACGGTCCGTTGCGCGCCCGTGCGCGTGTCGCTCACCACGGCATGCACGCACTCATCGTCCTCCGTGAAGGAATCGAGGCCTTCGAGATGGCGCAAGGTCACGCTCGGCAGCGTGCGGGCGCGGCGCAGCAGGATCGGGTCATAGAAAATCTGCGCGCAGCCGCAACCCGGTTCGGGCGTGAAGGGCGGATGATGATCGACGTAGCGCGGGAATTTCTTGCGGGCCAGCTCGTAGCCCACCATGCTCGTGCAATAGACGAAGTCGTTGGGATGGGTTTGCGGCCATCCGGCGCGCTTCACCTCCTCGGCGATGCCCCAGCGGCGGTTCAGCTCCATGCTGCGGATCGAGAGGCCGCTCATCTTCGGCACGCTGACGCTGCCGTCGCGCCGCTCGACCACGGTGCAGGGGATGCCGGCCATGCCGAGCTCGATCGACAGGGCAAGCCCGACCGGCCCGCCGCCCGCGATCAGCACGGGAATTACATCGTCAGTCATGAATGCGGTTTTCTCGCCGTTGAAGACCTCGGTTGGCAGGCCCAACCGTGTCATGGATCGGGGCCGGACACAACCGGACACGAGTCGTCGTTGAAGCGGCTCGCGGTCTGGGCCACAGTCGGCTTGGCGGGAGCGTGGGGCGCGGGGGATGGCCGATCGCATCGATTTCTATCAGCATCTTCCACCCATCCGGTCGGCCAACGCGGCGTTCGACGAGATCAGCTATGCGCGGGCGCCCGGGGACTGGCTGCTGGCGTTTTCGGACATCCGCGATTCGACCACGGCCGTCGCGGCCGGCCGCCATTCCGAGGTGAATTTCGCGGCCGCGGCGATGATCGCGGCCCTCACCAACGAATGCGGCTCGATCCCCTATCAGTTCGGCGGCGACGGCGCCGTGGCGCTTGTCCCGCCCGACAAGGCGGCGGCCGCGCGGCTGGCGCTTGCACGCACGCGCGGCTTCGCCGCCCGCGAGTTCGGGCTCGATCTGCGCATCGGCCTGGCGCCCGTGTCGGCGCTGTCGGGGCGGGGCGCGTCGGTGCTGGTCGGCCGCTATGAGCCGGCGCCGGGGAGCGCCTATGCGGTGTTCCGCGGCGGCGGCATCGCGCTGTTCGAGCGGGCGGTGAAAGGCGGCGGCGATCCCGACCTGGCGCGCTCCGCCATCATCGCCGACACGGAGGACGATGGCGAGCCGCCCGATCTTTCCGGACTGTCGTGCCGTTGGACCCCGGTGCGTTCGGCGCGCGGCCGCATGGTGTCGCTGGTGCTGCGCGCGGCCGATCATGCATCGCTCCACCGCGACCTTGCCCGTGTCGCCGGGGTGCCGAACCTCAACGCGGTCACGCCCGGCGCGTTGAAGGCGCGGTGGCCGCCAAAGGGCCTGATGCGCGAGGCGAAGGCGCGGCACCGCAAGATGCCGTTGCCGCTGATGACGGTTCTTGTCGCGCTTGAGACGATGCTTGCCTTCGTCATCGTGCATTTCCGCCTGAAGGTCGGCGCGTTCGACACCAATCGCTATATCGGCGAAGTGGAACGAGGCGCGGTCGATTTCGCGCGCTCGGACGAGACGTTGTGCGTCGTCTTCGATTGCCCGGCCGAGCGCGTGGAGGCGGTGCGCTCCTATCTCGACGAACGCGCCGCCAAAGGCGATCTGAATTACGGCATGCATGTCTCCGATCACGCGGTGATGACGTGCCTCGTCGTGTCGCCCACGGCGGGTCAGCATGTGCATTTCATCGATGGCGGCGATGGCGGCTACACCAACGCCGCCATTCATTTGAAGGCGCAACTCCGGCTCGTCTGAGCCCCGCCCGCCGACGGGCTTGACTCCTGACTAGCGGTCAGTCACTTTTCCGGGATCGCCACCCAAAGGGGAGTTGCGTGCGATGACCGGGACGTTGTGGGCGCTCGCGGGCCGGATCCGCTGGAACATCGCGGTGAGCGTCGTTCTGGGACTGCTCGTCACCGCCGGCTATGTGGGGCAAGGCGTGCTTTTGGCGCTTGCGCTGGGCGCCGTCTTCCGCGCGCACGACATGACGCGGGCGGCGTGGTGCGTCGGCGGTCTCCTCTTCCTGCTGCTGGTCCGGGGCGTGTTGTTGTGGCTCGTCGAAATCGCCGCGCAGAAGACCGCGCAGGTGACCAAGGAGAGCATGCGCGCGAGCCTCTTGGAGAAGCTCCTGCTCTTGGGGCCGAGCTACGCCAACGCGCAGGAAAGCGGCAAGATTCAGCAGACCATCGTCGGCGGGGTGGAGGCGATCGAGACCTATTTCAGCCGCTATGTGCCGACCGTGTTCGTCGCGATCTTCGGCTGTCTCGGCGTTCTCGCCTGTCTCGCGGCGGTCGATCTCCGCTCGGGGCTGGTGCTGGCGCCATTCGTCGCGATCGTGCCGCTGTTCAGCCGGGCCTGGACGCGCTGGCGCCGCAAATTCTCGCGCGGCCTGTTCTCGGTGCGCGCCGATTTCGGTGCCTATCTGCTCGACAGCCTCCAAGGCCTCGTCACGTTGAAGGCGTTCTCGGCTTCGGGCCGGCGCCGCGTCGAGCTGGTGAAAAAGGCGGTCGATCTTCGGATCGAGGCGATGCGCACGCTTTCGGTGACGCTGGCAAGGGGCGGGATCACGGGACTTCTGTCGATGGGCGGGGTCGCGGCGGTGCTCGCCTGGAATGCCTGGCGCGTCGCGGACCACGAGCTGGCGCCGGTGGTGTTGTTCCTGACGCTCTTCCTTGCGCGCGAGGCGTTCCGGCCACTCGACCGGCTCGAGCGCGAATTCCACGCCGCCTATAACGGCCAAAGCGCCGCGGTGCCGATTGCCGCCTTGTTGGCGGCGCAGCCTTCGATCACCGAGCCGGCAAAGCCCGTGCCGGTGCCGACGCGCTCGGACGTGGCGTTCGAGGGCGTCACTTTCGCCTATGACGGCGGGTCGGCGGTGGCGCTCCAATCCGTCTCGTTCGCGATCGGCGAGCATCAGCGCGTGGCGCTCGTCGGGCCGTCGGGCGCCGGCAAGACGACCATCGTGTCGCTGCTCCTGCGCTTCTTCGATCCGCAGCAAGGCGTGATCCGCATCGGCGGCGCCGATGTGCGGGACCTGCGCCTCGCCGATCTCCGGGACCAGATCGCGCTGGTGGCGCAGGACACCTATCTCTTCCACGGCACGATCGCCGAGAATCTGCGCATCGCGAAGCCCGACGCGAGCGACGCGGAATTGCGCGAAGCGGCGCGCTCGGCACATATCGACGAGTTCATCAGCGCGCTGCCCGAGGGTTATGAGACCCAGGTCGGCGAGCGCGGCGCCCAACTCTCGGGTGGTCAGCGGCAGCGTGTCGCGATCGCCCGCGCGCTTTTGAAGAACGCGCCGATCCTGATCCTCGACGAGGCGACCTCGAGCGTCGACCCCGCGAGCGAGCGCGCGATCCAGGCGGCGCTCGACAATCTCACCGAGAAGCGCACCACAATCGTGATCGCGCACCGCCTTTCGACGATCAGGAAGGCCGACCGCATCCTCGTCCTCAATGAAGGGTCGGTGGTCGAGCGCGGCACCCATGACGAGCTGCTCGCGGAGGGCGGGCTCTATACGAGGCTGACCCGGGCGCAGGAGGAAGCGGCATGAGCGTCGACGCGATCGGAACCGGCACCGCGCGCCCCCGCGGGCTCGCCGAGCTGCTGCCCTTCATCAATGCGAAGCGCACGCATTTCATCCTCACCGTGTGCTCCGGCGTCGTCGCGCAGATCGCGACCGTCGTCGCCGCGGCGACCGGCGCCTGGCTCGTGGGCCACGCGGTCCAAGGCGCGCCGCCGCAAGCCTTGATCGGGGCGTTCTGGCTCCTCGGCGGGGCCGTCGTCGCGGCCTCGATCTGCAAATGGTGGCAGATCTTCATCTCGCACGATTTCGCCTACAGCCTGATCGAGGTGCTGCAGGTCGGCATCTATGACGGGCTCGAGCGGGCGGCGCCGGCCTATGTGCTGGGTCGGCGCACCGGCGACCTTGCCTCGGTCGCGACCGGCGATGCCGACCTGATGGAGTGGTTCTATGCCCACGTGCTGGGCGACTATATCGGTGCGGTGATCGTGCCGCTGGGCGTGCTGGCGGCGCTTGCCGCGATCCACCCGATCATGGCGCTGGTGCTGTTGCCGTTCCTGCCGCTCGTGGCGTCGGTGCCGTTCTGGCTCGCCAAGCGCGCGGGGGAGCAGGGCAAGATGATGGCCGCGGCGCTGGGCGCGCTCAATGCCGAGGTGGTGGAGGGCATTCAGGGCCTGCGCGAATTGTCGGTCTTTGGCGCCGGCGCCCAATTCCTGAAGCGCCTGATGCGCGACACGCGGCTCTTCCACGCGGTTCAGATGCGCTATGGCGTGCGCGCCGGGCTCGAGCAGGCGGCGATCGACGTGCTGCTGGCCCTCGCGGTCCTCGCGACGGTGACGACCGGCCTCCTGCTGGTCAGCAGCGGCCGGTTGTCCTTCACGCTCTACCCGGTGGCGATCGTGCTCGCCGGCGCGGCGCTCGCCCCCATCACCGAGGTGACGCAGACCGCGCGCAAGCTGGGCGAGCTCCGCGCCGGCGCCAACCGCGTCGTGACGATCTTCCACCAAGAGGCGCAAATCGCCGATCGCGGCTCCGCGTCGTCCTCGGTGGTGCGGGATTCGTCGGTCGGGTTCGAGCATGTGAATTTCAGCTATGGCGGGGCCCGCGCGGCGGTCCTGTCGGACATCAATTTCAAGCTCGCGCCGGGCGAGACGGTGGCGCTCGTCGGCGAATCGGGCGCCGGCAAGACCACGTGCGCGAACCTGCTGATGCGGTTCTGGGATCCTCAGCGCGGCGCGGTCCGGGTCGGCGGCTGCGACATGCGCGAGTTGCCAATCGAGGCGTTGCGGCGCAAAGTGACCCTGGTGCAGCAGGACGTCTATCTCTTCAACGGCACCGTCGCCGACAATATCCGGCTGGGCCGCGCCGACGCGACCGACGTCGAGATCGAGCGCGCGGCAAAGCTTGCGCAGGCGCATGATTTCATCTTGGCCTTGCCAAAGGGCTATCAGACGCCCTGCGGCGAGCGCGGCACGCGGCTTTCCGGCGGCCAGCGGCAGCGCATCGCGATCGCACGCGCCTTCCTGCGCGATGCACCGGTGCTGATCATGGACGAGGCGGTTTCCAATCTCGATACCGAAAGCGAGCTGGCGCTGCGCCAGGCGATGAACGAGGTGCGGCGCGGCCGTACCGTGCTGATCATCGCGCATCGCCCCTCGACCATCCGCAGCGCCGACCGCATCCTGATGCTCGAAAGCGGGCACATCGTCGAAGAGGGAACCCACGACGAGCTGCTGGCGCGGGGCGGCGCCTATGCGGGCCTCATCCACGCGAAGGAACAGGAAGCCGCCGATTGGCAGGGGCGGGCATGAAGGCGCAGCCGCGCGGCGCGGCGGCCGAACCGCCGCGCCCGCGCACCAAGCCGCAGGATGTCCGCCGCGACGAGCTGATGGCGTCGGGCGAGAAGCTGTTCCTGGCGCAGGGCGTGGCGGCGACCAGCATCGACGACATCGCCGCCGGCGCCGATATCGCCAAGGGCACCTTCTATCTTTATTTCGCCTCGAAAGAGGATTTCGTGGCGGCGCTGCGCGAGCGGTTCGGGTTCTCGCTCAATGATGCGGTCGCGCGCGCCGTGGCGCGCGAGGCGCCGGACGATTGGCACGGCAGGCTCGACGCGTGGGTCGAAGCCGGCGTCTCGTTCTATCTCGACCAGGTGCCGCTCCACGACGCGTTGTTCCACGCGGCCGGGCTTCATCCAAGGCGCCGCATGGCGCGCGGCGACAACCGCGTCGTCGTGGAGCTGGCGAAGCTTCTCGAGGCCGGCTCGCGCGCCGGTGCTTGGCATGTCGCGGAATCGACCACCAGCGCCGTGCTGCTCTTCAACGCGCTTCACGGCGCGGTCGATCACGCCATCGCGCACGGAACCCAAAGCGAGCGGCGCAAGATCGTCGGCGCCGTCCAATCCTTCTTCGCGCGGGCGGTCGAGCCGCCAAGCCCGCGCCCCCGCGTGCGCAAGCGGCGCCTCACGCCTCGTCGACGATCGGATTCCTGAGCGTCGCGAGCCCGGTGATCTCGATCTCGATCGTGTCGCCGGCCTTCATGAATTTCTTGTCGCTATAGACGACGCGGCCGCAGGTGCCGGTCGCGATCATGTCGCCGGGCCGTAGCCGCGTGATCGACGAGAAATAGGACAAGAGGACCGGCACCGGAAAGATCATGTCGGCGATCGCGGTCGATTGCTCGACCTTGCCGTTGAGGCGCGAGAGGAGCTGCATGTCGCGGTTCGCCGGCACCTCGTCCATCGTGACCATGTAGGGGCCGACCGAGCTCGAGCGGTAGAAATTCTTGCCCTGGTCGGTGGTGCGGCGCTGAAAATCGCGCAGCGAGCCGTCGTTGAACACCGTGTATCCGGCGACATGGTCCATCGCGGCGGCTTCGGAGACGTGTCGCGCCTCCTTGCCGATCACCACCATGAGCTCGCCTTCGAAATCGAACTCGACCGACTGGCGCGGCCGGATCATCGGCACGCCGTGACCGACCAGAGACTCGTCGAGCTTCATGAAAAGGCGCGGGAATTTCGGCGCCTCGAGCCCGGTCTCCTCGATGTGGCCGCGGTAATTGAGGCCGGTGCAGAAGATGTTCACGCGATCCGGGATGACCGGCAGATATTCGATCTCCCGCTCGGCGAAATCGGGCTTCTGGCCCTCGGCGGCGCGGCGCGCGGCATCGAGCGCGCCGGCTTCGAGCAGCGCCAGCAAGCTCGGATACTGGTTGCCGATCTTGCGGCCCAAATCGACGATCCCGCCGTCGACGACCGCGCCATAGCTCTTGGTGCCGCGATGCAGATATGTCGCGATCTTCATGAAAGCCGCTCCCTTGGACAAAATCCAGCGTGGTTGATCCTATCGCGCCGCCGGGCTGGTGAGATAGTCCTGCGCTCCGGCGCCGCGCAGCACCCCCCAAAGCATGGCAAAGCAGGCCATCGCCGCGACATCGAGCGCGCCCGCGACAAGCGCCATCGCGTGGCCGATCGCGGCAGGACCCGCGTAGAAATTGTCCGACACCACGGCGATCAAAGTGGGTGCGATCGCGGTGCCGCACACGCCGACGATGAAGAAGTGGAAGGCCGAGATCTTGCCGGAAAGATCGGGCGGCACGACCTTCGTGACGAGCGCCGTGCCGATCGTGAACAGGCTGGTGTTGAATAAAAGGAAGATCGCGAGGAGCAGCCAGAGCCAGCCAAGGCTCGGCGCATTGGGCGCCAGGATCGCCGGCAGGAACACGATCGCGCAGACGATCAGGCCGAATTTCGGGATCACCGCCTCGATCCCCATGCGCTCGAGCTTGTCGACGATGAATCCCGCCGCGAACTGGCTCGTCGGCGAGCACAAGAGGAAGATGAGGCCGAATTTCAGTCCGATCTCCGGCCGCGAGAGATGCCATACCCGACCCAACAGCGCCGGCATCCAGACCGCGAACCCGATCCCCATCATGATGGTGAGGCCGTTGACGAGAAGGAGCGGCACGAAAAGATGCCAGTGCCGCCCCAAGAAGCGAAGCGCGTCGCGCATCGTTCGCGCGGCCTCGTCCGCGCGGCGGGGCGGCCGTTGCGGCTCGCGCACGGTCAGCACCAGCGCCGCCACCGGATAGGTGACAAGGCCCGACGCGATCAGCACGAGCTGCCACGCATGGATCGTGCCGATCAGCGGGAGATGGATTTCGGCCGCATCCCGAACGAGCGCGAGAAGCGCGCCGCCGCCAAGCAGTGCGAACGCGCTGCCGATGGTCGCGCCCATCGCCCAGATGCCGACGGCGCTTGCCTGCCATTGGCGCGGGAACGCATCGCGGATCATCGAGATGCCGCCGGGTCCATTGACCGATTCACCGATCCCGACCGCCATCCGGCCGATGAACAAGGTCAGGAACGAGAAGGCGGCGGCGCAGCAGATCGTCGCGGTGGCGAAGAGCGCCACGGCCCCGGCGATGAGCTTCCTGCGATTGACCCGATCGGCCAGCATGCCGGCCGGCACCGCCATGCCGGAAAAGACCAGGATGAAGGCAAGCCCGATGAGGAGGCTCATCTCGGTATCGCTCAGCTGCAAATCATGCTCGATCTGTAGCACGAGAAGCGGCAACGATTGCCGGTCGACGAATCCGACCGCGTTCACGAGCGACAGCACGCTCGCCATGTACCACAACCGCGCCGTCGGCCGTTCCGCCTTCATCCGCCTGCCCCGCCTTTCGCCACCGCCGAGACTATCGCACAATCCGATGGAATGGACAGGCGATGACCCTTGTCGACGAGGACACGCTCGAGGCGCGGCTTGCGGCGATCGCCGCGTCGGCGCCCGGAGAGCAGGAAGGCGCGTTCGGTCCGCAATCGATGCGCTGGCGGATCGATCGCGAGGCCGCATTGTTCCTGGGCGCGGGCCGCGCGCTGCTGCTACAGCTCGCCCATCCTTGGGTCGCGGCGGCGGTCGCGCAGCATTCCCACGCGCTCAGCGATCCGATCGGCCGGTTCCACGGCACCTTCGCCACCGTCTTCGCCATGGTGTTCGGCTCGCTTGCCGATGCGGTTGCCGCTTCACGCGCCCTTCATCGCCGGCATGACACGATCCAGGGGACGTTCGGGGATTCTTCCGAGATCTATGTGGCGAATGATCGCGCGGCGCTCCAATGGGTTCACGCGACGCTGACCCAGACGGCGCTTCAGGCCTATGGGCTCGTGCTGCCGCTCGAACGGCCGATGCTCGACGGCTATTACGCGGAAAGCCGGCGCTTTGCCGGATTCTTCGGCCTGGCCGCCGACGAGCTTCCGCCCGATTTCGAAGCGTTTCGCACCTATTGCGGCGAGATGGTCGACGGCTCGACCTTGGCCGTGGGCGAGACGGCGCGGACGATCGCCGCGCGGCTTCTCGCGGGCGCCGGAAGCTGGATCATCATCCCGGAATTCTATCGCGCGCTGACGGCGGTGCTTCTGCCGCCGGCGCTGGCCGATGCCTATGGCTTGCCGAGAGGCGAGCGCGAGGAACGGCTTGCGGCAAAGGCGCTGGACCGCATCCGCCGCTTCTATCCACGATTGCCGGCGCGCCTGCGCTATGTCGGCCCTTATCACGAGGCGCGCGAGCGGTTGTCGGGGCGGCGCTTGAGCTTGTCGACGCGCCTTTCCAACCGCTTCTGGATCGGCCGGTCTTCGCTCGGCGCGCCGCGATAGCAAAGGGCAAGGCACGCGATGTCGTCCGATTGCGGCGCCTCGGCGACGAAATCGTCGACATGGCGAAGAATGGCGTCGACGAGACGCTCTGCGCTATCGGCTGCGTTCCCGCCACACGCCGTCCGAAGGCGGGCGTCGCCGAACTGCTCGAATGCGGCGTTGCTCGCCTCGGTGATGCCATCGGTATAGAGGAAGAGCTGGTCGCGCGGCATGAGCTCGATGGTGCGCGGCCGATACGTCGCCGATGGCAGCATCGCGAGCGCCGGGCCGCACGGCGATAGCGCATCGCACCCGCCAGCGGCGCGCAGCAGCAGTGGCGGATTATGGCCGCAATTGCAGTAGGTGAGCTGTCCCGAGCGAAGATCGAGCACGCCGCAGAACAAAGTGGCGAACATCGACTCCCGGTTGTCGAGGCTGAGAAAATCGTTGGCCCGCATCACCGCGGTCGCAAGGTCATCGATCTCGCGGATCGCGAGCCGCATCACGGTCTGGATGATCGCCATGAAGAGCGAAGCGGGCACGCCCTTGCCGGATACGTCTCCGATCACGATCGCCAACCGGTCGGGATCGAGTGCGAAATAATTGTAGAGATCGCCGCCGACCTCGCGCGCGGGGCGGAGCGTCGCGTGGATGTCGATCCGGCTGTCCGATCCTCGCAAAGCGTCCGACGGCAGCATCGCCCGCTGGATCGCGGCGGCGCTCGCCATCTCCTGATGCTGCGCGCGGCGCAGGATGATCTGCTCGGCCATGCACCGGAACGTATGCGCGAAATTGATCAGCTCCGGCACCGGGTGAAGCAGCTCGTCGAGGATCGAGGGATCGAAATCGGATCGTTCGAGCGCCGCGAGCGCGTGGGTATAGAATCCGATGGCGCGGTTGATGGTGGCAAGCCGCTGGCCAAGTTGTCGGATCACCGAGACCAAAAGTTCGGGGTGCGCGCGCCCCAGCGCGAGGATCGCCTCCGCCTCGATACGGAGCACCCGGACCGGACCGCGCGCCCGCACCGAGGCGGTCCGCGGTAGCCCTGCCAACGCGCCGATCTCGCCGAAGAAGGAACCCGTGGGCAAGGGCGCCAGCATGACCGGCCCAAAGGTCGTCTCGACGACCACGTCGGCCTCGCCCTCCAGCAGGATGAACGCACAATCGCTGGCATCGCCCTGCGCCACCAAGGCTTCCCCGGCGGCCCTTTCGACCTCCCGAGCGGCGCGGAGGAACGGGCCAATGCGGTCTTCGCTCAGCCCGGCAAAGGCCGGAATCGCCTGGATCAGCGGGATGAGGCGGGATTGCACGATCATGTTGTCATGAAACCGTAACATCATCCGTGTGAAATCGATACCGGCGCGTGTTGGCTTACGCCTTGCGCCTGCTTTGGGAGCCGGTAATGAACTTGGAGGCCGATGACCGCGAAAGCGGGGTGACATGGATCACCCTCGACGGCCGCCTCGACATCGCCGGGGCCGGCGCGATCGACCTCAAATTCAGCGCCCTCACCGGCAGCCGTCGCCTTGTGGTGGTCGATCTGTCGCGGGTCACGTTCCTGGCGTCGATGGGGATGCGGTTGCTGCTGTCGGGTGCAAAGACCGTTGCAAGCAAAGGTGGACGATTGGTGCTGCACGCGCCCATTCCGACCGTCGAGCAGGTTCTGACGACCGCCGGCATCGACACCGTGATCCCCGTGCTTCGCGACCATGACAGCGCCGTCGCCGCGGTTCTGGGTTGACATGATGGATGGGATGTCGCCCGAGCAAGCGGCGAGCGCGGACGGGGCGGAAACGCATCGCCTGGTGCTGCGGCGCGATCTCGCGGAGATGACCCGGGTCGCCCGCTTCGTCGATGACGTGGTTCAGCGCGCAGGCTGGCGCAAGGCGCTGGTGTTCCCGTTGCAGCTTTGTCTCGAAGAGGCGGTCTCCAACGTCATCCGGCATGGCGTGGTGCGCCGCGGCGATCCGGCCATTCGCGTCGCTCTGGCCGACCATGGCGGCCGGGTCGTGGCTTCGGTCGAAGATGACGGCGAAGCGTTCGATCCGACCGCCATTCCGCCGCAGCCGATTGCCCCATCCCTTGCCGATTGTCCGACGGGCGGCTTCGGCGTCGGACTGATGCGGCGGTTCGCGGTGCGGATCGCCTATGCGCGGGTCGGTGCCTCGAACCGTCTCGTGTTCGAGTTCGGAAGCGGCGTCTAGCACACCCGCTCCCTTGCCCGCCGCGCGGCGATCTCCCACAATCGCCGCGTCGGTTGGGAGGAAATCCTCATGGAACGGTTGCCGCGCGGCGCGAATTTTTTGCGCGCCAAGGCGCTGTGGGAATTGGGCCTGAACGTCGCCGGGAACCCGGCCACGCCCTATGGCGGCAATCGCGATGTCTGCATCACCATCGGCAACGGCTCGGGCGAGGAGTTCCGGCCTCATCTCCGCATGGCGACGGGCTCGCCGATCCTCGCGCATGGCGTCGCGCGCGGCAGCATCGAGATGGCCTTCGTCAACCCGTCGGCGCTCTTGACCCAGGCTTACCGCGGGGTCGGGCTGTTTTCGGCGCCGCTGCCGCTGCGGGTCGTCGGCGTCTGGCCGACCTGGGACTGGTTCGTGTTCGCGGTGGCAAAGCGCCTGGGCTTTGCCTCGCTCGCCGACATCAAGAAGGCGCGCTATCCGCTTCAGGTCTCGGTGAAGGAG
>Ga0335073_10003434_pt1 | contig 22046 bp, 20 predicted proteins | sample Lox_Sample_22_FD_207093 | JGI IMG/M metagenome (GOLD analysis project Ga0335073, IMG submission 207093) | Soil microbial communities from Loxahatchee National Wildlife Refuge, Florida, United States - Lox_Sample_2.2 | ecosystem: Environmental > Terrestrial > Soil > Wetlands | place: USA...
ATCAGTGCCATTGGCGGCACAAGCATGAATTTTTTCGATTCCGCCAGAAGGTCAAGCTATTCACGTGCTTATTGCTGCGACCGAACTCAGCTAAGGTACACAACATACCTCTACAGAGACTCGACTCCAGAGAGGAAATGATATCGGAATCAATGATAATGACACTCAGATTAACTATCCATATCGTGTACGTATAGGCATGTCAACGCCTTGGACCAACCGGTCGTCAAGGCCTGGATATCTAAGGAAAGGGTACATGATGCACCGTCTAAATCGCGAACCCGCCCGCAATGCAAAGAAAACCAAAGCCGGCAGCAAAGCCACCGTCCTATGTACAAGATGAGCAGACGCGGCAAACGCCACGGCTCAAAGCTTTTTGAGTCACGCCTTCCGCCCGCTCACGGGCTCCACCCCGCGCCCGCTCTTCCACTCGCCGAGCCACGCCGCCGTCCCCACCCGCTGCAGCGGACCCATGAGCTCGGACAAGCTGCCGAAGCGCTGGTGGCGGCCGCGGCCATCGCCCTTCTCGCGCAGCGGCGGACCGGGGCTCTGGGCAGCGCGGGCCTTGAAGCGCAGCTCGACAGCGCTGTACCAGGCGGCGCCGGCGACAGCAAGCGTCATACCGACGGCGTTGAGCGCGCCGACCTGCACGTTGAACAGCGCGATGCCGAACAGGATGGTGAGGCACTGCTTGACGTTGCCGCAGACGGTGACGGTCAGCGCGCCCGCCAGCCGGTTGGTCTGGAACGAGGCGACGTTCAGCGCAAACGCGATGAACCCGTTGCCCAGCAGCGCCGCCACCGTCGCCTGGCCCAGCCCGCGGCCCTCCAGCGCCGCGCTGAACTGCGCCAGCTCGCCCGTGCCCCACGCCATTGCGAGGGATTGCGCGGCCGCCAGCGGCGACATCCGCAGCAGCACCTCCAGCGCCGCGAGCTTCAGGCTGCCGGTCATCAGCCGGTTTGTCAGGATCGTTTTGACTGACGCGAGCACCGTGCCCAGCAGCGTGAGCAGGAAGCCCAGCGGCGTGAAGTAGTAGTCGCCGTAGGTGGCGAGGCACACGCCGAGGACGAGCGGGATCAGCGACAGGTACGTCGATGTGGAGTAGGTTCGCGCGTAGAAGATTTTGTAGATGAGAATTGCGAACAGCGGCGTTGTGGAGCGCATGATTTGGTGGAATGGAATCGAAACGAGAGCACTGTGGTCGAGATGTCAGTGGATATTCGACGGAAGAGAGTCGTACGAAGTGGCACAGAGATCATGATCTTGATGATTTCGACTGGTCTTGAAGCGGAAAACAGGGCTTTAGTTGCAAGGAGCATGGAATGTACTTAAACGTCCAGCCAAACGCTGGAAAAACGGAAAAAGACGGCAATTGAAGCAAGGGCGAAGTAAAGTGCAACTCACAGAGAGACATTGGACATAGCAATGTTCAATGTGAAGAGGAAGGAGAAAGCGAACAGAATCATTTGCTCGTTGGCATTCAAGCGAGTTAGAGTGAATAAGCCATTGGAGTACATGACGAAGCAACCGATGGATGAGCAAGTTGCGTGTAAAGCCGTGAGTAACCACGGAAATGCAAACTGTTGGAAATGGCTGTCAGTAAGTGATTCCAGTCACAGAACAATTGCGACGACTTACAGATCCTAGTACTGCTTTGTTGTAGATGGTCAAACTGAGATTAAGCAGAAAGTACAGTGCGAGGTAGGCCAACTTCCGGCTGGCAGGAATGCGGTATTCGAGTGCAACTGGTGATGATGAATGGCTATCGGTCGAGACGCACGGCGTCGGTTGTGCTTCCACATCGTCCATCAGGAGGCGTTGCTTTGTCGAAGCAGTCTCATCTTCAGTGTACTCGGAGTCGTCGTCCTGATCAGTGAGTATATCTCGGTACGATTCCTTTGAACTTCTAGACGTCTCTCGCGAAGACATTTGTTTGGTTGTTTATCAACGACTCTCTCAATTGGAGCAGAAGTGATCGACGAGTTTGTTGGCGGTCGGAACACGCCGGCCCAGAGATGCAACCAAAAAAACAGGCGGAGCAGACCAATTGCATATAAAGACAAAGGGAGTCAGATATCGGAATCAACACTAAGACACAGTAATCAGATGGTGTTTCGTGGCGGTAAGATTCTGAGGAGACGGACTTTGCATGGGGCAGGGGAGTACTATAAGATATGGTACCTTGCGTGGCCAGACGGACAAAAGAATCTTAGCTTAGGTCAGGCTCGAGAATCAAGGCAGTCGAAGCCCGTTGAAAGTGACTATCCGGCCAGGCCAGGGCAGGGGGAACATTGCACGGGTAGCGCGGATTATAGGTAGAGGGTGCATGAGCAGATGCGCCTACGATGGGCTGTGTGCATCCGTACGATGTAGCAACACTTTCCGGTAGGCCAGTGCAGAAACAGCAAACGCAAACGGGTAACGGCAGCAGGCGACGGAAAGCCCGCCCAGTGGAAGGGACAGAAATCAGCTCAGGCCGTCCCATGCTCCTGCCCCAGCCCCTGGGGCAAAGTGTATGCTGGATGTGCCGGATTAGAGTGGCCAGCGGCCTTGTTCATGGCCTTCACCCTGCCCGGGTCGGCCTTTAGGCGCACGCATTGCCTACTCCTTTGGACTGACGATGGTCAGCCCCAAGCCGACCGCTATTCCTGCCGGCCACGGAGCAGTACGGCGACCAAATCAAAGCATTGACGAGTGGGAAAACAATTTGCTTACATGCTCAAAGTTGCTCGCGTGAGTCGTGGGACAAAGCGTGGGGCCCAGATAGCGGCAGCGAACCGTTGATCCTCCACCAAGACTTGGCTTCGCGCCACAACTCTTGGTATGGGGATCTAATCGCGTGGTCGTGCTGATAACTCTTGCTTATGCTGCGAGTACTACGTATGTAACCGCGGCCGCGGCGAAGATAACCACGTACTGTCGGCACCCACCATCTGATTGACACTGACTGATCATCACCTTATCTGCCGCCAACCAACCCGTGCCGCCAGCTTGTGCGAGCGAACGACGCCATTATTTCGCTCTCGAGGGCCCAGGACCTGCCAAGCGACCAAGTAAAAACCGAACAATTTCGCCGCAACCGCACCGCTGGGCACAACCCGTCGGTGGTCCAGATGCCGCGCCAAAAAAACATCGCAATTTTCTTCAAGCCCGCATTGGTATCAATCACTCCATTATCTGTAACCCTCCGAGATCCGGCCGCCAGCTAGTTTGCTTTTTCGCAATCACTCTTCGAGCTTCCGTTTTAGATGCGGCCAACAATGTGCGCCTTTGTTTCAATCTCCGGCCTGGCTGCAACCCCATCACGTTTTCGGTGCCACCACAATGTCATAAGCCCATGACGCGGCTGACGCCCCAAACACGACATCCATGTGGTCCATGGCCCGTGGCGAAAGAAGGAGAGAGTCAGGAATGAGGACAGAATAGGGAAATGGAGAGGTACGGTCTTACAGAGCAACATTGCTACGACGCCACCTCAACCATTGATTCAGTGTCGGTTCCCCTGTCTGTCGTACTGGAATATTTTTTTCATCCCTGTCCGGAAGTTCAATCGATCTTGCACCGCTATGAGAAGGCGTCGAACCAACACCCAATCCCGTGGATCGTAGAAACATCTGATACAACATCTCGTGTCCATCACTGTATTCTAGCCTGAAGCAACCATGAATTGTTTTAGGGTTCCAGAGACTGGCTTTTAGAACGGCTTCCATCCGGAGAACCTGGTGCATCAGTGAAAAGAGCTGTTGGGCTCTCCAATACCCTGGCACAACCAACGCGAATACCCGGTGCTGCATGATGAACGTGCAGCCAAGGCCGCGTAACCTCTTATTTTTGGCTGTGCCAGCAAACATATGAGTTTATTCTCGCCCAGTCATCAACATAAATTGCCCACGACATACGCTTGACATGCAGCTGTCTCCAAGCGAACTGCAGCTATACCGTCGAGTCGGATCGTGAAAGCGGAGAAACTCCTGACTCTGCAGCAGCGGTAGAAGGATGAAATGCAACGAATTACCAATTAACCACCTCATCGTGAACTCGCCAGCACTCCCGATATATGAAAGAATTAACTAATTGCGTAAGCTCATAAGTGTTCGATCATGAAGCTGCTCGTAACCGTGATGGTCTTCCTGGTAGGCTGCTTAGGTATGATCAACAGCGACACCGGCCACAACTTTCACTAGTCGTGTACCACAAGCTTGGAGCTCACTGTAAATTGCGAACATCCGTCATCAGTTAATCTACATTGTTTGTGGTACGCACGCACTGAAAGAAGCTGAAATCATCCGTAGTCGACGTAATTGCCGCACTGGGCAAGCTTATTATGTTCTTCAATTCCGATTGCCTGCGTGCAATTCCCAGCAATCGACAGGAGCATCGAAAATCTGCTACTCCAGTAAACTAAACCCCAATGCTATGACCTCCCGAACCGCAAGAATTTGCAATCATTTACGGTGCCAACATCATTAATCCTCTCTGCTGGGAGCATTGTCCATCCTAAGTACACGCGCGCCCTACAAAAATAAGCCTTCATAGTGATACACGGCTCGCCATCTCCACGGAAAATCAGCATACAAGCGCAAGCAGCAAAAATGGTACACGGGTATCTCGTGAAGCAACACTCCTTCCACCGCCGCTCACTCTCCCACAAACAGCGCACTCTCACGGCCCCATATTGAAGCCGGAACCCCTCTCACCGCTCACAGCACCCTCCTCCACGCCCCTCTGGCTCTGGCCCCCTTCCCCACCGTAGTCCCTCAGCCCCGCGACCCCCGCGCCCTTCCTCCCGCTGACATCGAGGCCCTCGAAGCGGGGGCGCGCGAGCGCAATATTGATGCGAGCGGCGTTGAAGATCTGCTCGGAGGGGGGGATGCAGACGGCGAGGTTTGTGTTTTCGGTGAGGCGGGTGATGAAGAACATGAAGCTGTTAGTTTTGATTTGCAGCTCGGCGAAGTTGGCGCTGCCCACCGGCATCAGCGTGTGCCGCGCCAGCGACTGCTTGTGCGTCTTCAGGATGCTCGAGATCCGCTCGAACCGGTCTGTGAACGGGTTGCTGCCCTCCGTGCCGCGCGTGACGTGCGTCACCATTAGGCACGTTGTGCGCTCGTACAGGATCAGCTCCCGTGCTGAGATGATCGTTAGGAGCGACCGCAGGAGCGATTCGATCAGGTTGGCGTTCGGGATCAGATAGTAGATTATCTGGGTCCACGCTTTGTATAATGACTGATCCCAGATGCTCGTCGCGAAGAATTCTAGCTTCTCGCCTGGCTCTTTTGCATCGACACCAAAACCATAGCCAGCTGATGCTTCTCGGATGAAGGACGAGCGCTCTTCAAAGAGTTGCGACCTTAGTCGTGTCTGAACGAGATCCATTTTGTGGATCAGAATGAAGATTTTTGCGGCAGGTGAGTACTCGGAGAGTGCCTGTAGAATGGCCGTATATGAGATTACATCTGCTTGGAATTCACGAGACTCGATGTCGAAGACAAATATTAGCACGGCCACGCTTGAAAATACGTGAGGTCGCTGAATGTTGAGGTAATTCTCAACGAAACCATCTTGCCTGTCAAAACGATCTGTTAGTCACACGTTCTTCTAAGATAAATTCAAAACTGTAGAGTAGACAGATCGTGGTCAAACTGAGAAAATATATCAAAAGCCCATTGAAGGTGTTGGCTTAGATGCGGCTCAGAAAGGACTTGATGACGGCCATAGGCTACCATATGAGGCCTTCGGTTTGATCCAACTGGTGGCAATCGAAACACAATGAAGATTATCATCGAAAGCTTTCAATGAAATTAATCTTTAACCGATGTAAAACCTCACCATTACTCCACAAAAAAGTAAAAATATATGTGATAAGAAGTGTGACAAATTGTTCAGAAATCCGGCTCTTAACGCGAAAACCGATAGGTGATGACTGAGATCTAGAAATGATTGAGACTTACCCGCCGCAATCCCATAGATTTAGCATTAAATTTCCCATGAATCTGATATTGCTGTGCTCGACATCGATTGTGGCCCCCAGTCTACGGACATCTTTGGCAACATAGTTACTGAAGACAATGGATCGCATGGATGATTTGCCGGCGCCACTCTTGCCCATCAGAAGCACCTTCTTCTGCTTCTGCCGCTTCGAGATGTTCATTTTGAGAGTAGTTATCGCATGCTTGGAGGGATGAGATTAAGATGGAATGTCAAGCTCCTTTGCGGCCCTTTTGATATTCCTGGTTGAAGAAGCTAAAGTACGGGTTTAGCGCTGCGCTTAATCTTCGGAATCGATCAAACGTCGCGTTTTGTTTCGAATTCTTCACTTGCATGCAAACCTCCCACCGCAACCCTCGTCACAAGACTAGGTATTCCGACAAGCAGCCTTAACATCTACGCCCGCTGCATTCCTATCCATTTCTCCGCCATTCATTCTCTTCGTCTGCTCGAGAATGGCTACCGTAGATGCAGACAAAGCCGAGTCCAAAGTAGCATCTTCCGACACTGGTGAACTCGACAACCAGCGCAGTGATACTCTGGCTCCTGATGATGTGAACGATATTGCGAATCGTAAGGCACTTCCTGCCAGTATTAACGGTGAACCGCAGGCGCCAAACAAGTCAACCGAAAAGACCACAGAGATCGAAACGAATCAATCCACCGAAGATGCCGCACCTCAGGACTCCAACCCTCCATTGCCTTCGGAAAACCCACCGCTTCCACAAGAAGAACCACCAGATGACGGTTGGGAGCCGCGTTGGGATCCTAATTACCAAGCCTACTACTTCTACCACGCCGCCACCAATATAAGCCAATGGGAGAACCCACGAGTTCCTGCAGCTACTCAGTATCCATCATCGGTAAACCCTGCTCAAGGAGCGGTTTGTAGATTCTACTGGAATCAGTATCCTATCCAAACTTACAATTACCAGTTATCAACAAGCAGTTCCGCCGCCGCCAGTAGCTCATCTCCCGTAAAGTCTGGCGCAGCTGGCCGCTACAACCCAAGTATCCATGGTAGCTGGGACCCTACAGCTGACTATGCCAAAGAGGTTCAAGCAGCTGGTGATACGAATGAGTTTCCAGTGAATCCTGATGTTGCGAGAGATTACATTCAGGCTGCCCATTTCAACCGCTGGACTGGTCAAAATCAGCAATCTACTGATAACAAGCATAGTGACGAGGCAAAATCGAAGCGACAAATGGAGGCCTTCTTCAATGTAGACCTTGCCGCTAATAGCCACGAAGGTCGAAGCTTGAAGGCAGAGAGACAGAGCAAGAAGCTTACCAGAAAGGAAGTAAGAGAGTACCAAGAGAGGAGACGAGAGAAGAAAGAAGAGAAGAGGAGAGCCTGGCTTCGTGATTGAGAACGTAAGAAGGTTCGTCGTTCGCATAGCGACAGGCGTTTTTCCGGCCTCAGCATTCAATGATACCCCACATAACTATTCTGCTAGTTTCCGTTTATGACTAACAGTTGGCGAAGAAGCCATAGGTTGAAAGATCGATCGAATATCCGGATTTGCAGATTCGTCACTCCGGTCGCACGCCAACGAGTTCAGCAAATGCGGATACCACAATGACGTCGAGTGTATAGACTATTCTTTGAGAAGCATGACTGTCAAGATACAAGGCATTTGTATAATATCAAAGTACTAGGTTAGCATTGCGGGATATTCAAAAGCTCATTCATGCGACTCGCTCAAGCATGCTCTCATCAAAGCTCCAATTAACAATCCTAAACTTTCGTACTTCTACTTCTTCTAGATTCCTCTACAGCGACTCATTCCGCGCAGAGCAGAATGATGTTGCGCGCCTGGCAATCCCTTCGGTACCAGGAACATCAACGTAGACTTGTATTGACTCTGCCCTCTCTCGTGAAGTCTTGAAGTCCCGGCCAAAGTCTCAATGTGTCTACTACCCAATACGCGTTCGGTAGCCGTCCCAGCTTGGCTCATCGCAGATTATGTTTCATAAAGACCATACACATGCTCCGTACCACTCAGCTCCCATCAACCTCCATCTCCACACCATCATCAGCCGTCCGACTACTCTCACCCTCTCCCATCGCACCGCTCTCGCCCGTACCCTCCTCCTCCACCTCAACTTCCTCCGCCCTCCCACCACCCACACCCGTCTCCAGCCCCTCCCCCTCCTTCAAAAGCCACTCAACAACGTCCTCCCGCCCCGCCCGCTCCGCCTCAAACACCGCATCGTGCCCCGCGCCATTCAGCAGCGCGGCCCGCGCGCCGGCGCCAACGAGCGCCTTCACCGCCTCCAGCTGGCCGTTGAGCGCGGCCCAGTGCAGCGGCGCGGACCCGGCCGCGTTGCGGGCGTTCGCGAACGCCGCGCGCTGTGCAGGTGCCTCCGCGAAGGCCGCCAGCAGCGCGCGCACCAGCGCGGCGTGGCCGTTTGCGGCCGCGTAGTGCAGCGCGCTGTTTTGCGAGGCGGCGTCGGTGGCTGCCGCGAGGATGGCGGTGATGGGAGCCGTGTGTTTCTGCGAGAGGGAGGTGAGGTATGGCTGCAGTGAGGGGAGCTCGTTGGCGCGCGCGATGTAGAGCAGGTCGTCGATTTCGTCTTCGGTGAGGGTGATGGTGGGAGGTTCGGCGTTCGAGGATGGCTCGGAGGTGGCTTTGGCGACTCCCATTCTGTGTTGGCTGTGAGTAAGAGAGAGTGGTTGCTATCGAGTGTGCATTGTGTGCTTAACGAGTATTCTGTGTTGGTGTGAATCTTTTTTGGAGATTTTTGGATGTGGGGCGCAGATCTTCGACATTTCATCGGTGGCGCCTTTGCATCAGAAGCACCATTTCGATCGAACGGCCTGCAATTGAACGGTATTATTATATATCTTCCGGATATTTGCTTATTTCTAAACGCTTCTGATATGAGTATCTCTCTATAACGTGTGCTAAATCATCACCCGTGCCATTTCATGTCCTGTGATCGTAGTCCTATGCAAGAACTCGAGTCCATTTAGCAACTTCACTACTCCAACAAAAGCCAATCCGACATTCTAGCTGTGACTTTTCTTTATACCAACGACAACGAGGTTCCGTGGACTTTTACTATACTCGAAGACGCTCTCTACCCATGCCTTCTCCACACAGTCCTGCTCTTTCAACCACAGCCACCTGTCAACGACAATCATAGCTTCAATAACACCAGCACTAAATGCCATCAAGCTCCAAACAACCTCCAATTCCTTTTTCCGGTGGCGAAATCTTGTTTCATAGTCGACGATCTCCTCATCTGCCATCGAAACCACCCGCTCCTCAATCATGCGCACAATAGGATCGCCCTTGTAATGCGGCGCGGCCACGATCTTCGCCACCGCGCCGCGAACGTACGCAAGAAACGAGGCATAGCACCTCTTGCCCAGCGTGCCAATGACTACGGGCGTGCCCCGGCTCACTCCCGTGCCGGCGGGACTCACGCCGCCGCCGACGGCCGCGCCCGCGAACGCCGATGGCGCCTCCACGATCCCTTTGTCGAGGAATATGCGCTGCAGCACCGCACGGTAGAAGTGCCGGGTGAAGAAGGCCGCGCTGTCGCCTTCCGTCCAGTTTGAAGGCGCCTGCACCGCCATCATTCGCGCAGTGATGTTAATCCGGATGCCTGTCTCGTACTCGCCGTCGTCGGTCGCCTTGTCGGCCGCATCATCCGTCTCGCGAAGGTACCAACACGGCCTCACGACGCGGTGTTTGTGCCTTGCGAATCTCTCGCTCATGGGAAAGCCGTGCTCGTCGTTCGCTGCGGATGTCGCCTCAAGTCTCTGGATGTGTCCACGAAGAATGGGATTCTTCAGCGTTGGTGGCCCGAGTCGTTCAGTCAGCAGGTTATAGCAGCATCCAATCATAGCAACAGCCTTTACGGAAGGATTAAGGATGAGAGTGCGGAGACCGTGGTGGAGTAGGTTGCCACAGGAATGAAGTGACATTACCATTAGCGATGGGTCTACGGAGCTGGTTTCTGATGAAGGAGACGGAAGCGTGGCAGGTGAAGGTGGAGAAGCTATTTGGTTGACAACAGAGCTCAAATCGCCATTTTCGATGCGATGTTGGACGTATTGGATACTTCCGCGTGCAGACTTCGGCAGCTCAAGTGTCGCTCGTACGGTGTCTTTTTCATCGATTGCTAGCGGCCCAAATCGGTCCGAGGGAATAGAGATACCGTTGTTGCTTTGCGAGTCGTGTAAAGGTGTTGAATAGCCATCCGACTCTGTTGCAGGTGACTCCCGGCCTGCACGAAATGCTTTCTTGTTCCTCTTAATCACCGTCTTCTCGGCTAGCTTTGCGATAATATCCATTCTCTTTGCTCCTTCTACAACATGTGGCCGGCTCTCCACAGCGATGATGTTCATGTTGTATGGCTCACTCGCCAAAGCCCGGCCCAAGTAATTCTGTCCTGAGCCAAAGTCGACCAGATGAGTCACATGTTGGCTAGTCTCTCTGTCGATGTCTGATGTGAGCTTGTCAATATAGCGAGCGAAGTAGTCTACTTCGTGAACCTTCTTTACAGACATGCCCATAGCTACAAGATGGTTCATTGTATGTTTCGATCCCGTAGTCTCAGCAACTGGCCGGAAATTTCGATCCAAGAGATGCTTCCGTACTTCCTTGATGTAATCGACTAAGCCGGATGGCGGACTTGGATATTCTCTCCATCGTCGTGTAGTGTTGTCATGAAATACATCAAGATCCTCGCGAATTAGGATATCGAGAATATCTGCAATATCCACGCTTTTAAACCAATCTCTCCAAACCTCAGGGAGAACGAGCGTATATAAATCCGGTGATCGAGTGAAGAAATCGAGGATATGTACTCCTCCGCATAATGTCTGAAGGAGTTGAGACGAAGTTCCAAAGTTGAGAAGAGAGTCTACGTATATGTCTGAATCGGTAAACTCCCGCGGGAGAGGCAAAGGTTGCTCAGGCCCCATAGACCAAAGCAATTATAATAGGGATTTGATCATGAAATATTCTACTGCACTTCGATATTCCATTGAACGAAAAGAAAGTTCAGAGTCCGCAGTTACCCCTTTGGTTGAATATCTTCGCGTGGAATGATTATTTTCGCGATCCGTGAGGCTAGAAGGGATTTGATGTCGAGGATAACCCTTAAAGTTCTCATTAGATTTATCAAAATCTCGTATAAATTGTGTTTGAGTTGATTCGATACAAGGTCCAGTGGAATTCCAGAAATTTCAACGCAACAAAGTCAGGCACGGTCAGGCATCTATCAGCAAAATGGGTACAAACCGCGGATCGAATGATAATAGTTGGCAAGGTAGCAATTGCATTGCTGGACCTAATGATATGCATATAATGATTTTATACATGTTTCCACCAGTCACTATGGCATCGAACCGTTGAGTCCTCAATAAGCCAGTGCAAGATACAGCGTACCAACAACGCTCAATCCCACAACTGTCCAGCCCGTCTGTGCAACCAACTTGTTGTTGATACCGATGGCAAAGTCCCAAGAGATATGCCTCAACCCATTAAGACAGTGGAAGACGAACGGGAACGCCAGAGTGGTCTTGAGGGCGACCTTTGCAACGACCGGCAGCGCCGCGAAGCTAGCCACCAGCGCCGCGCTGTTCCAGTGCCAGCCCACCAGCGGCGCCACCAGATAGCCAAAGCCGAAGATGTAGAAACCGCCGGACAGCACGCAGCCCGTAACGCGGTGCAGCGCCGACGGGTACCAGGTGATTTGCGGGCGGTAGATGGAGAGGTGCGGGGACACGGGGCGGGCGAGCCGCTGCTTCGCGAGGATGTCGGATTCAGCGGGCTCGAGCACTTGCTGCGTTGCTTGGCGGCGCTGCATAAGGTGTGTGTTTGTCGCAATTGCGGCGGGAGGAGCGAATCTGAAGGCTGTGATGGGTTGGCCGGCGGCCACTGCGGATGGACTGTTAGCTGCTGCTGTGGAGACGGAATCAGCTCAATGGATGCGTACGCCTTCGAGATGAAGCTTGTAGTGTGCGTTGAGCAAGCATTATTGTTGGACTTGCTCAATTCGATGAGGGGAGATTGATGATGGCAAGGTGAAGCTGTGATGCACTACTTTCGAGGTTCAAGATGCACTCGCTGTTACGATTAGCCGAATGATGGCTCGGGAAGTCCCGGGCGTCGGAAACCACCACAACTTCCCTCACATGAGGTAAACATCGACCATGATCTACCTAGGTAGTTAGAGTACATTGAAATGCCGTGTATTATTATGAAATTGGATTTTCTTACTCTTTGCTAGACACCGTAGTGAAGAAGTGTTGATGCAGGACAAGATAACTGGGATCACCGTAACTTTGAGTAGTCTGTTTGTAACTATATCCTTGTAGGTAAAATCCACAAAAACATCCCCGTTGGCCCAGCTGGTTTAAGGCGCATGGCTGTTACTGCGACCATGAGATCGGTGGTTCGATCCCACCACGGGGAGAATGTTTTTTTTTCTTCTCCCTCTTTTTTCTCCAATCCTTTATTACCTTTCTATTAACTTTTTGGAACACTACGAAGAGACTGGGGATCTTTTCCTGACAAATTTGATGTGTCAATAATGAGCTCTTTTTCGCTCCCACCGCATTGGCACCTAATTTTCTGAGGCAAAACCCCCCGGAAATCGAGGTGTGAAAGCCCGACGTCAACAGACTTAACGGGAAATTTACCTCCAAATTTGGGGGCTTCCACTGCTTTTTGGTGGCACTTTTCCTTCGATGCTAAGCGCAACCTTGGCCACAGCCTCTCCTACCACATCGTTCCGCTCGTCGTTGGTAGTATAGCGCTAGACTGCAAAATCATGCTCTGGAACGGCATAAGCATTCCAAACAAGCAGATCAACTGAATTCGAATGTGCCATTTCCTAGTGAACGAAATCGTTGGTCCGGTGATACGTAGGTCTGCCACTGGTAGTTTCTAAATAAGCGCACTTATGTCCCCCACCTTCTCAGCCTTCAATCTTTCCAATTCTCTCGCACGCCTTTGACATGAGCTTCTAGCGATCGTGCCTCAAGAGTTTATGCACTTGGTTTGATTTCGATTGCTTTCTTCATATTCATATACTATCACGATGAGCGCAATTAGCAGACTTCAAGCATCCTTCGTTTCGGTACCCAAGAAATGACTTTGGCGCTTGCCAACCTCAACCTCGACTTCTCCTTCGTAAAGATTGAAGCTCCAACCGAGTACCGCCAACTTGGCGTAGTGTTGGCTAAGAGTAGACGTTCTGCGGCAGAGGTTGGCGAAGCACATGCTCTGCTCGCCGTTTGGGCTCCCTATTCCAGTCCACCCCGCCGGATACACCGAACTTGATAAAGGCCTACGGGTTACGTGCATCTCAGATTGCTGAAAACCCAGAAGTCAACCCTAAGGGATCTAAAGATGATGGGCCATTTCAGGACTATATCGGCGTTGACGGAACAAGCATCTGGGCTGCTGCAACTTCAAGCTCGGCTGCTACTGCTGCTCATCTACTCGCGTGCATGCTAGCGACTCTTTGGCCGGCCGATAAAGCAGTAGCCATATTGGTTGAACTTGTAAATGAGCGGAAGAGATTGTTGGAAGCAATGGTTTCCTCGTCTAATTCCTTTCGCGTAGAGGACGTAGCTGCGTCCCAAATGTCACTTAGTCAGGAACAGCTTGCAATGTGGGATTCTAGTGCGAGAGCCTGGCTCAAGGCTGCAGAAGATGCGCCTTTTGTTAAAAGTCGGCAGCAAGATCTCAGGACTGTTCTTAGAGACATCAACGCAACGGTCAGTGGCGAAAAAGATCTATATTCGAGCGTAACAGAAGCTTGGCGGAGAGCACTGTCGACATTTGAGGCCATTATGTGCGGAGCCAGCTTCGACATTTCCGACGGCTCCTTTATATTAGCTCTCCTCTCTTGGCATCTGTACCCTAACATCGTCACTGTCACCACGAGGCCCCAAAGCATACTCCACAATGACGACTTGATACGTGGAGGGCAGGTTATAGTCGGTCTTAGTCGCCAAGATCAGTCTCCTCCAGGGGTGCACTGGTGTCTCTCTCTGAACCATCTGTTGTATTACGGAGCTTCGCAACAAATTACCCAATCGATTGCACTTGGAGATCCTCAACAAAACCGGTTGACTCTCTCAGACTTTACTTTAATTTTGTTGGGTGGGTTGATAGGGCTTTGGAGTTGCGAAGAGAAAATTGAAACGTCTCTAGCCCTCGAAATCATAGGTCGAGTGATTTCCACTGTAAAGAAAGGGCTCGCCGCCGTGGGTAACAGATTTTCAAATGCCGAGTCCAAGATTGTCCTCGATCATCCCGCAGACGCAATGTCTAGACACCAAACACATGGCCAGGTCGATAATGGCTTGTCTACAAAGTTAATAGAATTAGGGATTCGCTATCAACGCTTTTTCACGTCGAAAAGAATTTTTACAGACGTTTTGGTCTCCGGGAGGCTGCAGGCGTACTCCCCGTTCAACCTATTTGGAATGAACAATCTTTATTTCGGCGCTGCGTTTGCCCAACAGGATGACCGATTGGAATACCGTCGCCGAATTACGCGGAAACTGATAGCGTCGATGCAAGATCCTGACAATCCCCTGCCATGCTTTCTCCTGGTATTCAAGCTCACCGATAACAAAGAGAGAAAGGCCTACTTTTATTGGAGACGTATTACGGACGACGGCGAGATTGCCATCAGAGATGCCCAGGTCGAATTGAAGACTTTTGTATTCCTCAAGAGGGCACAGACGGCGAAGACGGCGATTGGTCAGACGTTAATTCAAAGGAAATGTCACACTCGTGGACTCTGTGCTGGGATCGGCCTCCAAGATTAGACTAATCAAGGATGCCCTCTCTCGCTCCGCCGTTGCGCGTGAACCGAAGAGAAGCCTCGAACCTCACCACGGGTGGCTTTTTGATTACGTGTTGCGGTTCGAGGATAGCGAAATTTTTCTCTTCCAGGCTCGACCTCGTTTCGCAAATTTGAGAGCGGTAAAGATCCCAAAGAACTCACTGGAAGACATCCTTTCATATTTTCAGTCGAGTAAACTGTGCCCAATCCGCTTCAGCGGCTTATTTTGCTCGACAACGCTCTATAAGTATTACCTAGCCACGCTTTCATCATATTTTCGTACTTATCAGGGGCTTTCCGGTGCAACAATCTCACCCGATATTTTGAAATGTGACAGGTCATTTTGGGATCTTCTAGCTACCGTTCAGATGGATGTACCACCACCGCTACGTCATGACATGGAACCCATACGTCTCATTATCCCGGTCGAAACTGCCACAAAGTTTTTGCCCAAGCGAGAAAGATCAGCCACTCTACAAGCTGTTGGATGAAAACGACCCTGGAATACTTATCCCTCCCGTTACCGTCGCTTACCAGAAAGAGGGCAGTCCAGGTATAAAGGCAAGTCCAGGTATGATAGCAGAGGGTCATACAACAGCAGTTTCCTACACGGATTTCTCGACAAACACAGTTTGAAATGCTCACTTGGCATCATTGCTACGCTCGAAGTTGGCCAAGACCTTGTAACAAGGGCAGGCCCTGGTTTTTATGGAAGAAGTCTTCGCTATTTCCGTTGACGACTCACTGTATATTGCATCTCCAATGCTTGGCAATCCAGAGTTAGGATTTAGCAGTCTTCCAGAGATACGGCGAGTTCGCGGAAACACTGGACGCCCTGGACGAAATTTCCTTGGTTTCTTTTCACCGCATGGGGCTGTAAAGGCGAGAGAAAAGGAGCCTGGCATGTGGAATGTGATCAATCACCACGAATTTGATGGGAGACTAGACGATTGTTTCTCTCAAACCACATTGCACCTTGGTTTAACAGACTATGTCCGCGAGGTTGCCACTCAAGGAAGCTCACGCTTTCCCAAAGTAGCCTTCGCCGAGGCTGTAGTTTCTTGTCATGACACTGGACAATGGGTGGCAGATCTAGACATCCTCGACGCCGACCTTATAAGCCGCCTTTTACTAATTACGGCTCAGAAAGGCTGCCCTGGTTGCGATGGTGCCGGAAAAGTTCCTGGTAGAGACCTTGTGACGATTGAGAACTGGGAAGAATTACTTGATCCACCTCATACTCCAGCAGTCTTCCGAGCTCATAGGAATTGGCAAGCACGTCTCGCAGCAGTATTACTTTGTCTTCAAAACGGGTATCTTACGCTGCTCTTTGGAAGCCATGGGTATTGGAATTGCGCTTTCGAACACCTGCTTAAAGCGGATAGTTGGATGGAATCCTCTCCTTCTCGATCCAGCTCTCAGTCGCGCGGCCCAGCTAGACCGGAAGAGCATGAGTCGTTTCGTTCTAGAACGCCACGTTCAGAGCCCGAACAAGCAGCTGGTATATCAAGCGATGATAAGGAAATGCCTAATCAAGAGCCTTTGAAGGAAGATTCGAATTCTAGACAGAATGAACTTGATTTTGCAGAGGTCACTGACGCTAAAGACTCTGATATGCTCTCTAAGGGATCTTCTGAATACGACACGTCTGTGCGTGGGCCAAATGGCCCGGGAAGTGAAGGTGCGAGCGGTGCGGAGTTCGTCGAGGAATTGAGCGAGGCAGCGCCAGGACGACAATACTCTGGACCGCAGCCCATTGTTTTCATCATTTGAGGAGAATAGTATCGGCGGAAACTAAGATTTAAAGCTCTTCATTGATTTGTTAGGTAATGAGTTGGAGAGATGCGATTGAGAGTGATTTCCCTGGATTAACTGTAGGAGTCATAGGCACTACACGTTGGAGCACAGAGATACGATTTGACATTCTTCCGAACTCCAGCGTTTTATAGCTTGTATCGACGATGTGCTAAGGTACTTTATGATGGTGGTTGAGGGACTTTACGACTTACGAATCGAAAATGGAATAGCGTCAAAGTCACGCTTCACACAAGTGTAATATTTTCGTTTGAACATGAACTTTCTCTTCTTCTCTTCAGATAGTGACGGAACCACACGCACGTCTCTCTTGTTCGATCGCCTTGTTGAGCAGACGGTTCACCATGGTTGACATTTCGTTGGCCTTGGTTCCAAGACTGATATTTACCCGTCGTTAATCGCGCATTCAACCTCGTTTCATGGTTTTCGTGCGTTTCATATCAGGGTGACACCATATCAACGAATTCATTTCCCACTGTAATCAATCGAGAGTCCGAGTATGACAACGGAGATCCTGACAAAACGGCTGAGGCTCAGGCGTGTGAAAATGACTGATGCACCGGCTCTCTTTGCTATACGTTCTCATGAGAGTGTTTACCGTTGGCTGTGTGTCTCCGGGTCATCCAGAGCTTGTTTTCGGGCTCTTTGCTTACTGTAGTACAGCAGGAGAGGAACTTTCAAGGACCTTGAGGCTGCTGAGCAGTGGACTATCGAAGCTATGGAGCCTGACCAGTTCAAATTTATGATTGAACCTCTCGGAGCCTCAACGGAGTCTGCTATTGGAGTCATTGGTCTAAACCATTATGGGCACCTTGGATATCAACTAGATCCGTCTGCGTGGGGAAATGGTTACGCTACTGAAGCATTGAGGGGTTATCTTCTGGCCCTGTTCACCAATTTTCCAGAACTGGAGGAAGTCAAGTCTCTCGTCATTGAAGGTAACAACGCTAGTAAGCGGGTGCTCGAGAAGTGCGGGTTTGTAGTTGACAATCAGTTACCACCGGTTCCTCGCAAGAAGTTAGAGAATGATGAGAGTGGTACCCATTGTGAAGACAGAAGAGAGAAGATTCGCGAGTTGAAGACGATGTTGCATAGAATTGGATTGCAGTCATCCGTAAACTCACCACCAACTAGAGGCAAAGGAGACAATGTCGTGTACACGTATGATAGACCTAAGGAGTAGGATTAGATAAAATGAGTGCAAAGGTGCATTTATGAAGTTCATCAACTTCTAGAATTTGCGATGTCTGCCAAATGATCATGATATTTGGCGACAAGGGTACCAGCAGCAGATCGCAACTGGATGAGACTTTGGACTTGATATCGCGAAGTTTGAAAGCAGACCTTTCGAATATATTCCTTGACATTGAATGCAGTGGATATTTCTGTGCTGAAACAAAATTTAGATAGCGATTAGCAAATCTTTTCGGTTCGCCATTCCCAGTATACTTCAAGCTTCAACTGTAGAAATGACACCAAGAAGCTAAATAGCAAACACATGTCCTCCTCAGATTGAATCCGCACTTCTAATGCTCAAAGATGTTGAAATTTTTCCTTCCACAATTTATCGTCACTCCGATAATCCATTTTGACGGCAGTACGCTGTTTTGCGCTTACCGAGATGCGCAAACGCTGTCGGACCAAGTATTTCAAATGTGATCGCTAACCTCCCATAGACGCCACGCTGGAGATTATAAGATAGGCCGTTTCATCATCATTGCTCGCAAGAAGGTTCGTCAGTGAGATGTGCTGATCTTGCATCTCAGACACAGAGTATGTTTGTGGTAGTGATGGATTCGCATATGCTCATCCCGGCACGCCAGGCGGCCGGTCGCGCAACAAGCCCTTCAGCAGATTCTCGGCACTGCGACGCGGCTCCTCCGACGCAGCCACAGCCTGACGATGCTGGGCGGGCGCTCTCCACGGCACCCAGTTGGGCGCCTGGGTCGCACTCTGCTCTCGGGCCGGCGTAGCGGGAAGCGCTTCAGCGGCCGGCGGCAACTCCGCAACGGTGTCGAGGCTGAGCTGCTTGCTGGCGAGGGCGTGGGAGACGAGCAGAATGGACGGATGGCGCTGGTCCTCGACGACGAGCCAGCCGGGCGGGCGCGCCGTGCCCGAAGCCGCGCCTTTCTCTTTCGGGGACGACGCTTCCCGCGAGCGGCTCATGATGCCGCGCAGGCTGCCCATGGCGCTGCGCTTGCGGCCCAGCCCGCTCGCCGACGACGCCTTGCTCGCGCTGCCGCTGCTGCTGCTGACCTCGGGCACCGACGTCATGCGCTCGACGTCGGTGCGGAGGCCCAGGCCCCAGTGGCGCAGGCGCGGCTGCGTCTGCGGCGGCGGCGGCGACGGCGCGTCCGCCGTGATCTCGCCCGTCGGCGGCAGGTGCGCGCCGTGGGCATCGGCCAAGCTCATGCGCGAGCGCGCGCAGATGGCTGCGATGGCGTCCAGCGCCTCTTGGATCTCGGGCTCCACGGCGCGCAGAATCCCGTCGAACGAGAAGTCTGCCACCGGCGGCAGCCGCACTTCCGGCGCCGTTGCTGGTGCTGCCCGCGCCGACGTGCTGCCGGGCCCGCCGCCGGACGATGTCGCTCGCCCGCGCATCGCCGCGCTGCTGATGAAGGTGTCGGCGAGCGTGCGCGCCCGCGAGACGTCCCGCGAGCGAGGACCGGTGTAGGCGCGGACGAGGACGGGTGCGGAGGAGATGGAGATGCGGGAGGAGGTTGTGCGGTTGTGGTTGTAGTGATTAGAATGGCTCCGGAATCGGGAACCAAGGGATGTCAGGCGTGAGAAGCGACTCGTTGAGGTGGTGGTGGTGGTGTTGGTTTCGGCAGGCTCGACTTCTTCGTGGGAGTCGTGGAAGGTCCAGATGTGACTGTTATTGCTCAAAAAGGCCAGAAAGGAGCGTTCGAATTCGGACTGAGGATCGTCATAAGGGGTGAGATTGATATTGTTGTCGTCGTCGGTGGTGCTGGTGTTGCAACTATTGCCACAGCCTGAAATCGCAGCTATTTCGGATGGCGGACGGGCTGCCATTGAGCGCGATGGAAGGACAACATGCAGCTAGACGCATCTGAAATTCTGTGTTTCCGGCACATGCAAGCAATACGAATGTTGGTTGTGGGAAGGAGGAAAGGGTGGATTGGCGATGGCGGAGGGCTCTGCGGTTTGGGAGTCGCGGAGGTGAGTGGCCTGGATTTGGCTGGAGCGGTGGGGTTGGCGGGTTGGCTCGGTCGTTTTGACGCAGTGTGAGCTGGCGCACGCTGAAAGGAGAGCAGATATGCTGCCCCTATTCAGCAGCCAATTGGCGCCGCCATGGGTGTAAGCGCTGCATTTAATTACATGAAGCCGTTGGGAAGGGGATCATCGAGGGTATAAGAAGGAAAAAGGTCGGTGAGAGGGATGCAGCGTTACTTATTCATCGACCTCATCAGCTGTTCAGCTCTTTTCATCACACCGGGGAGGGGTACGCTCTAAGACACGGTTGGTTCCTGAGAGCAGAGGCGGGTTCCTGGCTGGCTGGTTGGCTGTTTGGCTGCTCGGGCGCTCTTTTGTCTCCGATCTACTGGGTAAGGCCGAGTACGACCGCATGGACGGATACGGAGTAGCCTTCACCGGATGCCTTTCTAAGACCGCGGCGATGACTGGATCGACTCTGGTCACGTTCCGATCACGGGCGCAGGCAAGCAAAAAAGGCTGAGGAGACTGCTAGACTCCCGAAGTTTTTAATTTACCCTTGCAGGTAGACTCAATTCATTCCGGTTCTCTCCACACTTTGCATCTTCGTCTTCGGCCATTGTACACTCACGATGTGTCCGACAGCAGACCCGCTCACTTCCGAGGCCAATGACCATAATAACGGAGTCAATGGTGATACCAATGGTGGTATGTTTTGCGACTGTGCACTGATCAGAGCCGAGCACGAGACTGACGACCTTCCAAGATGCCCACCCCGGCTACACGGGCATTCGGGTATGAAGATAAACCTCTTTGAAACATGAAAGAGAAGAGCATATCTCTGACTGCTGTTATTCCTTCAGACTCGTCAAAATCCGCATCCGCACAAACAGTCAAATCCGTATCAACCAGTCGGTGATTTCCTGAGCAATGTGTCACGCTTTAAGATCATCGAAAGCACTCTGCGCGAGGGCGAGCAGTTCGCCAACGCTTTTTTTGACACCGAGACCAAGATTAAGATCGCCAAAGCTCTAGATGAATTCGGCGTTGACTACATCGAGTTGACGTCGCCCGCCGCTTCGGAGCAGTCGCGCAAGGACTGTGAAGCCATCGCAAAGCTCGGCCTCAAGGCTAAGATCCTAACTCACGTTCGCTGTCATATGGACGATGCTCGATTAGCTGTCGAGACTGGCGTTGACGGTGTTGATGTCGTTATTGGCACTTCGTCGTACCTGCGTGAGCATTCGCATGGCAAGGACATGACCTACATTATCAATGTGAGTCATACGGTGAAAACTTCTTCACTCGCCACAACTCCTAACACGCAACAGACCGCAATTGAGGTAATCGAATTTGTCAAGTCCAAGGGCCTTGAGATTCGATTTTCATCCGAAGATTCTTTCCGTTCTGACCTTGTTGACCTTCTCTCTGTCTACAGTGCTGTCGACAAGGTTGGTGTGCACCGAGTCGGTATTGCAGACACAGTCGGCTGCGCAACTCCACGACAAGTTTATGATCTTGTCCGCACTCTCCGCGGTGTCGTGTCTTGTGATATCGAAACTCATTTCCACAACGATACTGGTTGCGCCATCGCCAATGCTTACTGCGCTCTCGAGGCAGGTGCCACCCATGTCGACACCTCAGTCATTGGCATCGGTGAACGTAATGGCATTACTCCTCTCGGTGGCCTCATGGCTCGCATGATTGTTGCTGGTATGTCATCGCCTCTGGATTCTCGGTTCCAAAAAGCAACTGCTGGATACTTTTTCCATGACGATACTAACGACTGAAAAACAGATCGAGAATATGTTACGACGAAGTACAAGCTGCACAAGCTCAAGGAGATCGAGGACATGGTCGCTGAAGCCGTCGAAATCAATGTTCCTTTCAACAATTACATCACCGGCTTCTGTGCCTTCACTCACAAGGCTGGTATTCACGCCAAAGCCATCCTTAACAACCCTTCAACATACGAAATCGTCAACCCGGCTGACTTTGGAATGAGCCGCTATGTGCACTTTGCCAGCCGTCTCACTGGCTGGAATGCCATCAAGAGCCGTGTGGAGCAGCTGCAGTTGTCAATGACGGACGCTCAGGTCAAAATGGTGACACAGAAGATAAAGGCACTGGCAGACGTGAGACCCATTGCCATCGATGACGCCGACTCGATCATCCGAACATTTCATTTCAACTTGAATGCCAAGGAGGAGAAACCTTTGCTACCAAACATGACGCCGGAGGAGAAGGCC
>Ga0335073_10003435_pt1 | contig 22046 bp, 20 predicted proteins | sample Lox_Sample_22_FD_207093 | JGI IMG/M metagenome (GOLD analysis project Ga0335073, IMG submission 207093) | Soil microbial communities from Loxahatchee National Wildlife Refuge, Florida, United States - Lox_Sample_2.2 | ecosystem: Environmental > Terrestrial > Soil > Wetlands | place: USA...
AACCCGCGGGTTGAGGCCCGCTCCTCCCAGCCCCGACCCCGCCTCGGATCCGACGGCGGAGCAGACCGAAAGGAAGTCCTGATGCGTTTCGGGCTCATGTTCTTCGCCGCGCCGGACGGTGCCGCGGCCGGCGAGACCTACCAGACGATGCTGGCCGCGGCCCGGACCGCGGACCGCGCGGGCCTGGCCGCGGTCTGGACCCCCGAGCGGCACTTCGACCGGTTCGGCGGGGTGTTCCCCAACCCGGCGGTGACCAGCGCGGCGCTGGCGGTCGCCACCGAGCGGCTGCAGCTGCGGGCCGGCAGCCTGATCTCGCCGCTGCACAACACGGTCCGGATCGCCGAGGACTGGTCCACCGTCGACAACCTGTCCGGCGGCCGGGTGGCGATCTCGTTCGGCGCGGGCTGGAACGTCAACGACTTCGTGCTGAACCCCGACCGGTACCCGCAGCGGCGCGAGGTGATGCTGGCCCAGCTCGACCAGGTGCGGGCGCTGTGGCGGGGCGAGACCGTCGAACTGCCCAACGGCCTCGGCAACTCGGCGCAGGTCGCCCTCTACCCGCGGCCGGTCCAGGCCGAGCTGCCGGTGTGGCTGACCTCGTCGGGCAATCCGCAGACCTTCGCCGACGCCGGCAGCCGCGGGGCGAACCTGCTCACCCACCTGATCGGGCAGGACCTGCCGGAGCTGGCGGGCAAGATCGAGCTGTACCGCAAGGCGCGCGCCGACGCCGGGCTCGATCCGTCCGAGGGCATCGTCTCGCTGATGCTGCACACCCACCTGCGGGCGGACGCCGACCTCGCCCGGCAGGTGAGCCGGGTGCCGTTCCGGGAGTACCTGCGCTCGGCCGTGGTGCTGGAGACCAAGTCCGCCAAGGGCGGCGGCACCATCAGCGGCGGCCACGCCTCGCCGGGCGAGGACCTGCCGGAGGACCTGCTGGAGGACCTGCTCGACCTGACCTGCGAGCGCTACCTCAGCGGCGGCTCGCTGATCGGCTCGGCGGCGGGGACGCTGCCGCTGGTCGGCGAGTTCAGGGCCGCCGGGGTGGACGAGGTCGCCTGCCTGGTCGACTTCGGGCTGTCCGGTGCGGACCTCCTCGCGGGCCTGCCGGAGCTGGTCAGGCTGGCCGAGCTGGCCGGGTGAAGCGGCCCCGGCGGGTTGCCGGGTCGACGGGCACCCCGGCCAGCCAGGTACGGGTCACGGCGCCGCGCAGCCGCCGGCCCAGGTAGGGACTGACCGGGTGCCGGTGCCGCAGGTCGGCGGCGCGCACCTCGAACTCGCGGTCGGGGACGAAGGCGCACAGGTCGGCCCGGGCGCCCGGCGCGATGACGCCGCGGTCGGTCAGGCCGGTCAGCCGGGCCGGTGCCGTGCTCATCCAGTGCACCACCCGGTCCAGGCCGATGCCGCGCCGGCGGGCCTCGGTGTGGACGAGCGGCAGGCCCAGTTGCAGCGACGCGATGCCGCCCCACGCCGAGCCGAAGTCGCCGGAGCCCGGCTGCTTGGCGGCCGGCAGGCAGGGGGAGTGGTCGCTGACGATGCAGTCGACGGTGCCGTCCAGCAGCCCCTGCCAGAGCGCGTCCTGGTGGGCGGCGTCCCGGATCGGCGGGCAGCACTTGAACTCGGTGCGCCCGTCCGGCACGTCCTCGGCGGTCAGCACCAGGTAGTGCGGGCAGGTCTCTGCGGTGACCGGCAGCCCGGCCGCCCGGGCCGCGCGCAGCAGGTCCAGCGAGCCGGCGCTGGACAGGTGCACGACGTGGGTCCGGCAGCCGGTCTGCCGGCAGCACTCGATCAGCAGCTCGACCGCCCGCTGCTCGGCCGCGGCCGGCCGGGAGGCGAGGAAGTCCCGGTAGCGACGGCCGGTGGCGCCGGGCGCGGCGGCGATCACCCCGGGATCCTCGGCGTGCGCGATCAGCAGCCCGCCGAAGGCCGCGATGGTGCGCATCGCCAGCAGCAGGCCGTCCCGGTCCAGCGGCGGGAACTCCTCCACCCCGGAGGGCAGCAGGAAGCACTTGAAGCCGACCGCGCCGGCCTCGTGCAGGCCGGCCAGCTCGCCGGCGTTGCCCGGTACCGCGCCGCCCCAGAAGCCGACGTCGATTGCGAGCTTGCCGCGGGCGGCGCGCTGCTTGACCCGCAGCGCGGTGACGTCGACGGTGGGCGGGATCGAGTTCAGCGGCATGTCGACGATCGTGGTGATGCCGCCCGCGGCCGCGGCCGCGGTGGCGGTGGCGAAGCCCTCCCACTCGGCCCGGCCCGGCTCGTTGACGTGCACGTGGCTGTCCACCAGGCCGGGCAGCAGCACCGTCCCGGCGGGCAGCTCGACCGTCTCCCGACCGCGGGCGGGCAGCCGGTGCTCGGCGACCTCGGCGATCCGGCCGTCGGTCACCAGCACCGTGGCTGGCCCCGAACCTTCGGGTGTTATAACGTGCTCTGACCATATTAGGGATGAGTGAGACATTAGCTCGTTTCTAGGCACTCAGATGATGTGAAGACTATGGGTATTATTCGATATATGTCCACTGAGTCGGAACCCGTGGCCGACATCGTGCAGGCACTGCCGGCCGTCTGCGGCAGCCGGCGGTGGCAGGCGGCCATGGTGGCCGGCGGGCTGCCCACCGGGTTGGCCGCGCTGCAGGCTCGCTCCGACGCGGCGTTCGCCGAGCTGGCCTGGCCCGACCTGGCGGAGGCGCTGGCCGGGCACCCGCGGATCGGCGAGCGGAGCACCGAGGCGCAGACGGCGGCCCTGTCCGACCGGGAGCAGGCCGCGGCCCGGTCCGCCCCGGCCGAGCTGCTCGCCGAGCTGCGCGCGGCCAACGTCGACTACGAGCGCCGGTTCGGCCACCTGTTCCTGATCGCCGCGGCCGGCCGCAGCGGCGCGCAGATCCTGGCCGAGCTGCGCCGCCGGCTGGACAACGGCCGGCTCGCGGAGCGCGCGGAGGTCCGCGAACAGCTGCGCCTCATAGCCCGTTCGAGGCTCGCCGCGCCGGGCATCGCCGGGGGGCGCTGAGCGGTGGAGATCTCGACCCATGTGCTGGACCTGGTCGCCGGCCGTCCCGCGGCGGCGGTGACCGTGACGCTCAGCAGGCAGCAGGCGGACGGCGGCTGGCGCCGGCTGGCGCACTCGGCCACCGGCGCGGACGGCCGGCTGTCGTTCGCCGACCTGCCCGACGAGCCGGCCAGCTACCGCCTCAGCTACGACTCGGCCGGCTACTTCGCCGGGGCGAGCTGCTACCCCGAGGTGAGCCTGTGCTGGCGGCCCGTCCGGGCGGCCGGCCGGCACCACCTGGCCCTGGCCTGGAGCCCGTTCGGTTTCTCCACCTACCAGGGATCATGAGCGGCCCGTCGCGGCGGTTGACCCCGCCGACCGTGGTCGAGGGATGTGCCGTGGCCACCGTGGACCGGGCGCGGACCGAGCACGCCGAGGGCCACCTGGTGCTGCGGGACGGCGTGATCGAGGCCGTCGGCCCGGGCCGCTGGCCGGGTGACCGGGCGGGCGCCGAGGTGGTCGACGGGCGCGGCCTGCTCGCCACCCCCGGCCTGGTGAACTCCCACGACCACCTCTACCAGTGGATCACCCGCGGCCGGGCCAGCGACCACACCCTCTTCGCCTGGTTGACCGAGCTCTATCCGGTCTGGGCCAGGCTCACGCCGGAGCTGCTGGCGGCCGCGGCGGCGGCCAAGCTGGGCTGGCTGGCCCTCACCGGGTGCACCACCAGCGCCGATCACCACTACCTGTTCCCACCGCGACCGGGCGGCGGGGACCGGCTCGCGCAGGCCGCCGAGCTGGTCGAGGCGGAGATCGCGGCGGCCGCCGGGCTGGGGCTCCGGCTGGAACTGGCCCGGGGCTCGATGAATCTCGGCCGCTCGGCCGGCGGCCTGCCGCCCGACGAGGTGGTGGAGCGGCACGACGACGTGCTCGCCGCCACCGATGCGGCGATCGCCCGCTGGCACGATCCCGGGCCGGCCGCGACGGTGCGGATCGCCGTCGCCCCCTGCTCGCCGTTCTCGGTGACCCCGGAGCTGATGCGGGACAGCGCGGCGCTCGCCCGCGAGCGGGGGGTGCGGCTGCACACCCACCTGGCCGAGACCACCGACGAGCACGAGTTCTGCCAGCAGCGGTTCGGCCGCAGCCCGGTCGAGTACGCCGCCGACCTCGGCTGGCTGGGCGAGGACGTCTGGCTGGCCCACGGCGTCCACCTGGACGACCAGGGCATCAAGCAGCTGGCCGCGACCGGCACCGGGGTGGCGCACTGCCCGACCTCGAACGGCCGGCTGGGCGCCGGCATCGCGCCGGTATCGCAGCTGCTGGCGGCGGGGTCGCCGGTCGGCCTCGGGGTGGACGGCGCAGCCTCGAACGAGGCCGGCCGGATGGTGGACGAGCTCCGCCAGGCCGTGCTGGCCGCCCGGTACCGCGGCGGGCCGCGGGCGCTGACCGTCCGGCAGGCGCTGGAGCTGGCGACGCTGGGCGGCGCTCGCTGCCTCGGCCGGGACGCCGAGCTGGGCTCGCTGGAGGTCGGCAAGCAGGCCGACGTCGCGCTCTGGCGGATCGACGACCTGGCCGGCGCCGGCATCGCCGATCCGGTGGCGGCGCTGGTGCTGGGCGCGGCGACGGTCGAGCACCTGTTCGTCGGCGGCCGGCCGGTGGTCCAGGGTCGCACCCTGGTCACCGCCGACGCCGGGCGGCTGGCGGCGGCGGCCGCGGTGGCCGCCCGCCGGATCGGGCAGGAGTGACGTGGACCTCGATCACGTGGAGGAGCTGGTGCCGGCCGCCACCGCGAGCTGGCGTCCCGGTGACTCCTGGCTGGCCGGCGGCACCTGGCTGTTCTCCGAACGGCAACCGGCGGTCCGCCGGCTGCTCGACCTGACCGCCTTCGGCTGGCCGTCGCTCACCGCGACCCCGGACGGGCTGCTGCTCGGCGCGACCTGCACGCTGGCCGAGCTGGCCGGCTGGCAGCCGCCGTCCCACTGGTCCGGGGCCGCGCTGGTCGGGCAGTGCTGCACCGCGCTGCTGGGCTCGTTCAAGGTCTGGAACTGCGCGACGGTGGGGGGCAACCTGTGCCTGTCGCTGCCGGCCAGCCCGATCGCCGCCCTGACCGTGGCGCTGGACGGCCGGTGCACCCTGCTGCGGCCCGACACCGGTGCCAGCCGGACGATGCCGGTGCACGAGTTCGTCACCGGTCCCGGGAGCAACCGGCTCCAGCCCGGGGAGCTGCTGCGCTCGGTGTGGCTGCCGGCGGCGGCCCTGACCGGCCGCACCGCGTTCCGGCAGATCTCGCTGTCGCCGCACGGCCGCTCCGGCGCGGTGGTGATCGGGCGCCGGGGCACCGACGGCGAGCTGGCCCTGACGGTGACCGCGGCGACCGTCCGCCCGGTGGAGGTGCGCTTCGCCGGCCGGCCCGACCCGGAGCACGCCTGGCAGCGCCTGGACGCGGCGGTGCCTGCCTACCACGACGACGTGCACGGCGACCCGCGCTGGCGCCGGGCGATGACCCGGCGGTTCGTGCTGGACGTCCTGGAGGAGTTGGCGCAGCCATGACCGAGATCGCCGTCGACGGCCGGAGCTACCCGGTCGAGCCCCGGCCCGGGCAGTGCCTGCGCACCCTGCTGCGCGAGCTCGGCTGCCACGCGGTGAAGAAGGGCTGCGACACCGGCGACTGCGGCGCCTGCACCGTCTGGGTCGACGGGGTGCCGGTGCACAGCTGCCTCTACCCGGCCGGCCGGTCCGCCGGGCGCAGCGTCACCACGGCGGCCGGCCTGGACCGGCCGGAGCTGGCCGAGGCCTTCGTGGCGGCCCAGGCCTTCCAGTGCGGCTTCTGCACGCCCGGCCTGATGATGACGGTCGCGGCCCTGGACCCCGGCCAGCGGCGCGACCCGGACCGGTCGCTGAAGGGGAACCTCTGCCGCTGCACGGGCTACGGCTCGATCCGGGACGCGCTGGCCGGCGAGCGCCGGGCCGACCCGGCACCGGCCGGCGGCTCCGCGGTGGGCGTCAGCGTGCCGGCGCCGGCCGGCCGGGAGATCGTCGCCGGCCGGGCGAGCTTCACCATGGACCACGACCCGCCCGGCCTGCTGCACCTGGCCGTGCTCCGGTCGCCCCACCCGCACGCGGTGATCCGCTCGCTGGACGCCGGCCGGGCGCGGCAGCTGGCCGGCGTGGTCGCGGTCTTCAGCCACCTCGACTCGCCGACCACGCGCTACTCGACCGCCCGCCACGAGAACCCGGACGACGATCCGGCCGACCTGTTGCTGCTCGATCGCACCGTCCGCTACGTCGGGCAGCGGGTGGCCGCGGTGGTCGCCGAGTCGGCGTCGGTGGCCCGGCGGGCGTGCGAGCTGATCGAGGTGCAGTACGAGCTGCTGCCGGCGGTCTTCGATCCGGTGGCCGCGATGGCCGACGGTGCCCCCCGGCTGCACGCCGACAAGCCCGACGAGAAGGGCGGCACCTGCTACAGCCGGAACGTGGTGGCCGAACTGCACAGCGACCTCGGCGACCAGCAGGCCGGCCTCGCCGAGGGCGAGGTCGTGTACTCGCACACCTTCTCCTCCCACCGGGTGCAGCACGTCCATCTGGAGACCCACGGCAGCACCGGCTGGCTGGACGAGGAGGGCAGGCTGGTGCTGCGCACCAGCAGCCAGGTCCCGTTCCTGACCCGGGACGCGCTGTGCCGGGTCTTCGACCTGCCGCGGGATCGGGTGCGGGTGCAGGTGGCCCGGGTCGGCGGCGGGTTCGGCGGCAAGCAGGAGATGTTCACCGAGGACCTGGTGGCGCTGGCGGTGCTGCGGCTCGGCCGGCCGGTGCGGTGGGAGCTCTCACGCGAGGAGCAGTTCGTCGGCACCTCGACCCGCCACCCGATGCGGGTCGCGGTGCGGCTGGCGGCCCGCCGGGACGGCACGCTGACCGCGCTGCGGCTGACCGTGCTGGCCGACACCGGCGCCTACGGCAATCACGGTCCCGGGGTGATGTTCCACAGCTGCGGCGAGTCGGTGGCCGTCTACCGCTGCCCGAACAAGCGGATCGACGCCTGGTCGGTTTACACCAACACGCTGCCGGCCGGGGCCTTCCGCGGCTACGGCCTGTCCCAGACCGCCTTCGCGGTCGAGTCGGCGATGGACGAGCTGGCCCGGCTGCTGGGCATGGACCCGGTCGAGCTCCGGCTGCGCAACCTGGTGCGGCCGGGCGACCAGCTCGTCTCCTTCGCCGGCAGCCCGACCGACATCGAGGTGGGCAGTTCCGGTGCCGAGCCGTGCCTGCAGCGGGTCCGCCACGAGCTGGCCGAGGCGACCGCGGACCCGGTCGAGGCCGACCCGGAGTGGCGGTCCGGCACCGGCATCGCCCTGACCATGCTCGACACGGTGCCACCCGGCGGCCACCACTCGACCGTCCGGGCCACCCGGCTGGCGGGCGGCGGGTACCGGCTCGACGTCGGCACCGCCGAGTTCGGCAACGGCACGGCCACGGTGCACCGGCAGCTCGCCGCGAGCGTGCTCGGCTGCCCGGTGGACGACATCGAGCTGGTGCAGTCCGACACCGACCTGGTCGGCCACGACACCGGGGCGTACGGCTCGACCGGCACCGTGGTGGCCGGCCTGGCGACGGTGCGGGCGTGCCAGGCGCTGGTCGAGCGGCTGGCCGGCGGCGTCCCGCCGGACGCGCCGGTCTCGGCCGTGGGGGTGAGCGGCGGCTCGCCGCGTTCGGTCTCGTTCAACGTGCAGGGCTTCCGGGTGGCCGTCCGCCCGGCGACCGGTGAGCTGCGGATCCTGCGCAGCGTGCAGGCGGTGGACGCCGGCACGGTCATCAACCCGATGCAGTGCCGGGCGCAGGTCGAGGGCGGCGTGGCGCAGGCACTGGGCGCGGCGCTCTACGAGCACGTGGACCTCGGTCCGGACGGCTCGGTACGCACCCGCGACCTGCGCGACTACCACATCCCGGCGATCGGCGATGTGCCCGGCACGACGGTGCACTTCGCCGAGACCACCGACCGGCTCGGCCCGTTCGGTGCCAAGCCGATGAGCGAGGCGCCGTTCAACCCGGTGGCGCCGGCGCTCGCGAACGCGGTGCGCGACGCGACCGGGCTGCGCTTCAGCCAGCTGCCGATGACCAGGGACCGGCTGTACCTGGCGCTGGCCGGCCAGCCGCCGGCGGCGCCGGACCTGCCCGCGGTGAGTGGAGGGGAGCGGTGATGGCCAGGTTGGGCGCGCACGGCCACGGCAAGGCGGAGGTCCGGCTGGTCCGCATCTTTCGCGGCGGTGCGGCGGAGGGCGGTGCGGCGGACGGCGGTGCGGCGGACGAGCTGCGGGACTGGACGGTCAGCAGCCGGCTCTCCGGCGACTTCTCCGAGACCTACCTCACCGGTGACAACACCGGGGTGCTCACCACCGACGCGCAGAAGAACGCGGTCTACGCGCTGGCGGCCGAGCACGGCGACCGGCAGCCGGAGCAGCTGGCGCTGCGGCTGGCCGGCCACTTCGCCGGCCAGCCGCAGGTGAGCCGGGCCCGGGTGGAGATCGCCGAGCACGGCTGGCGCCGGGTCGGTGACCGGGCGCATTCCTTCGCGGGGGAGCCGGGGTTCACCCGCACCGCGACGGTGGTGACGGACCGGCAGCAGGGCCGGCTGGTGCTGGCCGGGCTCCGAGATCTGACGCTGCTCAACACCACCCGCTCGGAGTTCGCCGGCTTCGCCCGCGACCGCTACACCACCCTGCCGGAGACGGCGGACCGCGTGCTGGCCACCTCCGTCACCGCCCGCTGGAGCTACCGCGAGCCGGGCACCCACGACTGGGCCGGCTGCTTCGACCGGGCCCGCACGGCGTTGGTGGAGGCGTTCGCCGACACCTACAGCCACTCGCTGCAGCAGACGCTGTACGCGATGGGGGAGCGGGTGCTGCGGGCGCTCCCGGAGGCCGACCAGGTCCGGCTGGTGCTGCCGAACCGGCACCACTTCCTGGTCGACCTGCAACCCTTCGGCCTGGCCAACGAGAACGAGGTCTACCTCGCGGCCGACCGTCCGTACGGGGTCATCGAGGGCGCCGTGCTGGCCGACGACGCGGTGCCCGGCGGGCAGCTGCCGTGGGACTGACCGGGCGGCCGCGCACCATTCCGGAGGAGGTCGCCCGGCAGGTTGCCGCCCGCCCCGGCGCGACGGCGATCGTCGAGGGCGCCGACCGGCTCGACTACCGGCAGCTGGCCGCCGAGTCCGACGCGGTCGCGGCCCGGCTGGTCGCCGCCGGGGTCCGGCCCGGCGAGCGGGTGGGCGTCCTGCTGCCCCGGTCGGCCGAACTGATCGTGGTGCTGCTGGGCGTGCTGAAGGCGGGCGCCGCCTATGCCGGGCTGGACCCGAAGTGGCCCGCCGCCCGGCTGGGTTCGGTGCTCGACCAGCTCCAGCCGGCCGCCGTCGTCGCCCGGCAACCGACCGTCCCGGCCGGGGCGCCCCGGCTGCCGCCGTCCGGGCCCGCACCGGCCGGCGTCCGGCTGCCGCGGGTGCGGCCGGACGACCCGGCGACGGTGTTCTTCACCTCGGGCACCACCGGCGTCCCCAAGGGGGTGCTCTCACCCCACGCCGCCACCACCCGGCTGTTCGGCGATGGCGGCCTGGCCGGATTCGTACCCGGAGCCGTCGTGCCCCAGGTCGCGCCGTCCTCGTGGGACGCCTTCAGCCTGGAGGTGTGGGGCGCGCTGTGCGCCGGCGGCACGGTGGCCGTCTTCGGCGACGACCACTTCATGCCGTTCGACCTGGCCGAGCTGACCCGGCAGCACGGCGTCACCTGCGCCTGGCTGACCGCCTCGCTGTTCAACCTCTTCGTCGACACCCAGCCCGGCTGCTTCGAGGGGCTGCGCCAGCTCTACATCGGCGGCGAGCGCCTCTCGGTCCCGCACGTCGCCCGGTTCCGGCAGCGGCATCCCCGGATCCGGCTGTTCAACGGCTACGGCCCGGTGGAGTCGTGCGTGTTCGTCAGCGTCCACGAGATCGGCCCCGCCGACCTGGGGCCCGGCGGGGTGCCGGTCGGCACCGCGGTGCCCGGCACCGAGCTGTTCGTGCTGGACGGTGACCGGCTGTGCGAGCCGGGCGAGATCGGCGAGATCGTGGCGGCCGGTTCCGGCCTGGCCCTGGGCTATCTCGGCGACCCGCAGCTCACCGAGCGGAAGTTCCCGACCCGGGTCATCCGGGACCGCCGGCTGCGGGTCTACCGCACCGGCGACCGCGGCTGCGTCGACGGGCGCGGGGTGCTGCACTTCCGGGGCCGGTCCGACCGGCAGGTCAAGGTGCGCGGCCACCGGATCGAGCTGGCCGAGATCGAACGGGCGGCCGGTGCCGCGCTGCCGATCGAGCAGTGCGCGGTCGTGCCGGTGCCGGACGCGACCGGAGCGGTGGACCGGCTGGTGCTGGCGTTCACCGACGGCACGCCGGCCGGGCCGCTGCCGGCGGCGCGGGTGGCCGAGCTGCGGCAGCTGCTGGCGGCCCGGCTGCCGGACTACGCGGTGCCCGGCGGCTACTGCCGGGTGGCGTCGTTCCCGACCACCGCGAACGGCAAGCTCGACCGGGAGGCGCTGCGCCGCCTGGTGACTGGTTAGCCTGGCGCCATGGCCGACCTTCACGATCTCACCGCGCTCGAGGCCGCCGCCGCCATCCGGGACGGCCGGACCAGCTCGGCCGAGCTGGTCGAGCACTGCCTGGACCGGATCGGCCGGCTGGACGGCGAGCTGGGAGCGTTCGTCACGCTCACCCCGGAGCCGGCCCGGGACCAGGCCGCCGCCGCCGACCGGGCGGTGCGCGAGGGTGCCGAGCTGCCGCCGCTGCACGGGGTGCCGACCGCGATCAAGGACCTGAACCTGACCGCGGGGGTGCCGACCAGGTTCGGCTCGGCGACCATGCTGGACTTCGTCCCCGACCTCGACGACCACGTGGTGCGGCTGCTCCGCGAGGCCGGCACCATCTCGCTCGGCAAGACCGCGACGCCGGAGTACGGGCTGCCCTGCTACACCGAGACCGACATCGGCGCGCCCGTCCGCACCCCGTGGGACACCGGCCGGCTGGCCGGCGGCTCCTCCGGCGGGGCTGCCGCGGCCGTGGCGGCCGGCCTGGTCCCGATCGCCCAGGGCTCGGACGGCGGCGGCTCGATCCGCATCCCGGCCAGCCTGAACGGGCTGTTCGGCCTGAAGACCGCCCGCGGCCGGATCTCGCGCGGGCCGGTCGACCTGGACTCGTCCGGGCTGTCGGTGCTGGGCCCGCTGGCCCGCACGGTGCGCGACGCGGCCGCCTTCCTGGACGCGACGGCCGGCCCGCAGCCCGGCGACCCGACCTGGGCGGCGCCGCTGCCGGCCGGCGAGAGCTACCTGGGCTGGTGCGACCGGGCCCCGGAACGGCTGCGGATCGGTCGCTACCTGGCACCGCCGATCCCCGGGGCGGTGGTGGATCCGGACTGCGTGACCGCCTGGCAGCGGGCCAGCGAGCTGCTGGCCGGCCTCGGCCACGAGGTGGTCGACATCGAGCTGCCGATCCCGCCGGCGGCCATCGTCGCGTTCGAGGCGGTCTGGGCGGTCGGCGCGGCCGCGATCCCGGTGCCGCCGGACCGCGAGCACCGGTTGCGGCCGCTCACCCGCTACCTGCGCGAGCGGGGCAGCCGGGTCAGCGGCGCCGAGTACGCCACCGCGGTCGGCCAGCTGGGCCTGATCAGCAGGCAGGCGATCGCCGCCACCGCCGGGTACGACGCGGTGCTCACGCCGACCCTGGCGATGCCGCCGCGGCCGGTCGGCTGGTTCTGCGGCACGCCGGACGACCCGGTCGATCCGGCCGAGGACTTCGAGCGGCAGAAGATGTTCACGCCGTTCACCGCGGTCTACAACGCCAGCGGCCAGCCGGCGGCCAGCCTGCCCCTGCACTGGAACGCCGACGGGCTGCCGATCGGGGTGATGCTGGTGGGCCGGCCGGCCGGTGAGGCGCCGCTGCTGGCGCTGTGCGCGCAGGTCGAGGCGGCGGCGCCGTGGGCCGATCGGCACCCGCCGATCTGGCGGCGGTGACGGCTCGCTACCGTAGTCAGCAGGTGAGAGCTTCCAGCTGGAGGAAAGCGGCAGATGTCCGTCGTCGAAACGGTGTTGGTATTCGTCGGGATACCCCTCGCCGCGTTCGCGCTCTTGACGCTCGCGGTGCTCGGCCCGGGCATGGCGAGGGCGCCGCGCTACCGCCCAGGCGGCGGTTGGGACTACCGGCCGGTCTGGTACCTGCCGCATCCCGAGCACGAGGGCCCGGTGTCCGCCGCGTCCGGCCGGCTGGCGATCGAGGGCTCGGTCTCCGAGCCGGTTGCTCCGACGGGCGGTGCCAGCGGTGAGTGGTGACGTGGTGAGTGGCAACCCGGTGACGAGCGACGAGCACGGCCTCGCCGGCGACACGGCGGTGGCGGCCGGGCACGAGCTCAACCTCACCGAGCAGCAGGACCTGCACCGCGAGTTCTCGGTGCCCCGGGCCGCCCTGGTCAGCCCGGATCGTCCTTTCAAACCAAGCCAGTTGTCCCGCATCGACGAAGCGCTCACGCTGGCCTCGCGGGAGACCGGCCTGCTCTTCAGCGTCTACGTCGGCCCGCTGGGCGGCTCGCCGCGCGAGGCGGCCGAGCAGCTGTTCGGCAAGCTCGCCGGCCGGCACCCGGCCCCGGTGCTGGTGGCCGTCTCGCCGGCCGAGCGCCGGATGGAGATCGTGACCGGCGGCGATTCCGCCCGCCGCATCCCGAACCGGGTGGCCGGGTTGGCCGCGCTCGCCATGCGCGCCTCGTTCAGCTCCGGTGACCTGACCGGCGGCATCGTCAGCGGGCTGCGCCAGCTCGCCGACGCCGCCGGCACGAACGCCGCGCACGCCTGAGCCGGCCGCCCGGGTCACGGTGTCTCAGAAGGACCCGGGTTCCGAACTCTTCGGCCAGTCCTTCTGTAGCTGGATCCCGAGCACAGTCGGATGGCTGCTGTGCGATACCACGGCGAGCCCCACGATCAGCGCATCCTGCGGGAGCTGAAAGACCAGGTCACCTTCCTGGATCGGCGATCCGTCGGCGCGGTGTCGGAGCGGGAAGTAGGCGCTGCCTCCTGGCGCGATGTCGGTGGCTGTCCACGAGGTTGCGAAGCCGGTGTACATGCCGTTCGCGGCAGCGGTCGCGTCGTGCGGGACGTTGGGGGGAAGGGCCCAGAACTGCTGACCTCGGTAGCTCACCGCAATGGGGCGATCGCCCGCGCGGGCGGTCAGCGGCGGTGGACCCCAGGAACCCGGCATCCGGGGTTCGGAGATGAGTAGTCGGATTGCGGATGGTGTGCTGATGTCGACGTTCAGGGTGCTGGCCCTGTTGTTGATGATCCGCGGCCGAACCTTGATCTGCGCGTGCGCCTCATCCGTGGTGCCGTCCGTGTTGAAAACGTCCCCACGGCACCAGTAGTAGACACAGATCTGCACGGCCGGAAGTGGGACGCTCACCGAGGCTTCCGGTCCGCAATCATCGGGTGCGGGTACCGGCGCCCCGACGATGCGAGGCGGGGTCGACTTCGAGGCGGAGGGCGAGGCCGGGCCGGCTGTGGAGGTCGCAGGTACGGACCTGTTCTGATCTGCGCCAGCAGACGGATGGTGGCTCGATTTGCCAGGACCGACGACGAGCACCGCCACCGACGTGACGGCGAGCCCGATGAGAATCAAGCGGGTGATGGGGCGCAAGGCGAACGGTCGGACAAAAAATGTGATCGATGCCAATGCGCCGAAGAACACCGCTCCCGCGATCGCCAGACTGCGTGCCAGTCCATGGGTGACGGCCAGTGAGTCGATGCCAACCAAGACCCCGAAGATGACCGCTGCCGTCCCGAGGGCTGTCCACACCAATGCCTGAAATGAAGCTCGGCGGTGTCGTCCAGCCGATTTCTGCCCTCTGGACATCAGCGAAGCATAGCGGGCGCAAGTTATCGATTTCGGGCGTTTCAGTTGTCGATTGGTCGGCGATGTCACGGCCAGTTCCGCAACCGGGACGCTCCTCCTGTGAACTGACCTAGATAGGGTGATCGGTGATGACCACACTTCTGCCGGAGAGCGCGACCCATCAGGCGGCCGTCGAGCGGTTGCGCGCGTCCTACCTCGCCATCGACCCGGGTCGGCCCGTCCGGCTGGCCAAGCGCACCTCGAACCTGTTCCGGCCCCGCACCGCCGAGCACTCCGCCGGGCTGGATGTGTCCGGCCTGGACGGGGTGATCTCGATCGACGCCGAGCGCCGTACCGCCGACGTGCAGGGCATGTGCACCTACGAGCGGCTGGTCGCGACCACGCTGCGGCACGGGCTGATGCCCACCGTGGTGCCGCAGCTGAAGACGATCACGCTCGGTGGCGCGGTGACCGGCCTGGGCATCGAGTCGAGTTCGTTCCGCGCCGGCCTGCCGCACGAGTCGGTGCTCGAGATGGACCTGCTGACCGGCGCCGGCGAGGTGCTCACCGTCAGCCCCGAGCGGAATGCCGACCTCTACGCGGGATTCCCCAACTCCTACGGCAGCCTCGGCTACACCGTCCGGCTGCGCATCGCGCTGGACCGGGTCCGGCCGTTCGTCGGGCTGCGGCACGTCCGGTTCGCCGATCTCGACGAACTGGCCGCCGCGATCGGCACGATCTCGGCCGACCGGTCCTGGCAGGGCGAGCCGGTGGACTTCCTGGACGGGGTGATGTTCACCCCCGGCGAGTCCTATCTCACGCTCGGCCGATGGGTGAACTCGCCCGCCGAGGCCGGCGTCGACGGGCCGAGCGACTACACCGGCCAGCGGATCTTCTACCGCTCCATCCGCGAGCAGGCCCGGGACTGCCTGCATGTCTCGGACTACCTCTGGCGCTGGGACACCGACTGGTTCTGGTGCTCGGGCGCGTTCGGGGTGCAGCATCCGCTGGTCCGCCGGCTCTGGCCGGCCCGGTACCGCCGCAGCGACTTCTACCACCGGCTGATCGCGCTGGACCACCGGTTCAAGGTCGCCGACAAGATCGACCGGGTGCGCCGGCTCGGCCCGCGCGAGCGGGTGGTGCAGGACGTCGAGATCCCGGTCGAGCGGACCGCCGATTTCCTGCGCTGGTTCGCCGGCACCGTGCGGATGTCGCCGGTCTGGCTGTGCCCGCTGCGGCTGGCCGGCCCACCGGGGGAGCAGCCGGGCACGACCGAGCAGCCGGGCACGACGGAGCAGCCGTGGCCGCTCTACCCGCTGCGCACCGAACAGGTCTATGTCAACGTGGGATTCTGGGGCACGGTGCCCATCGCGGACGGCCGCGCCGACGGCGACATGAACCGGCTCATCGAGGCTGCCGTCGCCGAGCACGACGGGCACAAGTCGCTCTACTCCGACGCCTACTACGACCGGGACACCTTCGACCGCATCTACGGCGGAGCGGCCTACCGGGCGTTGAAGCAGCGTTACGATCCCGATTCCCGGCTGACCGGGCTGTACGAGAAAGCGGTGGGACGCAGATGAAAATCGCCGATCTGGTATCGATGCTCGCAGTCGGCACGCCGCCGGTGCGGTTCACCGCCTACGACGGCTCCGCCTTCGGCCCCGAGGACGCGCCGATCACCCTGGAGCTGGGCACCGAGCGTGGCCTGCGCTACCTGGCGACCGCCCCGGGCGACCTCGGCCTGGCCCGGGCCTACGTCTCCGGTGACCTGCTGCTGCACGGCGCGCATCCCGGCGATCCGTACCAGGCGCTGAAGCTGCTCGGCAGCTGGCGGTTCCGCCGGCCGGCGCCCAGGGAGCTGGCCACCCTGCTGGGCGGTCTCGGCTGGCGCAACCTGGTGCCGCCGGAGCCGCCGGCCCAGGAGTCGCTGCCGCGCTGGCGCCGGACGGTCGAGGGCCTGCGGCATTCCCGCACCCGGGACGCGCAGGCGATCGGCAAGCACTACGACGTCTCGAACTCCTTCTACGAGAAGGTGCTCGGGCCCTCGATGGCCTACACCTGCGCGGTGTTCCCGAAGCCGGACGCCAGCCTGGAGGAGGCGCAGGAGGAGAAGTTCGACCTGGTCGCCCGCAAGCTGGGGCTGGAACCCGGCATGCGGCTGCTCGACATCGGCTGCGGTTGGGGCGGCATGGCCGTGCACGCGGCCAAGCACTACGGGGTGTCCGTGGTCGGCGTGACGCTGTCGGAGCAGCAGGCGAGCTGGGGCGCGGCGCGTGCCGAGCGGGAGGGCCTGTCCGGCACGGTGCAGATCCTGCACAGCGACTACCGGGATGCCCCGGGCGCGCCGGGCAGCTACGACGCGGTCAGCTCGATCGGCCTGATGGAGCACGTCGGTGTGCACAACTACCCGTCGTACTTCGCCTTCATCAAGGGCAAGCTGCGCGACGGCGGCCGGTTGCTCAACCACTGCATCACCCGGCCGGACAACAAGCAGAAGGCGCTGCCCGGACACTTCATCGACCGGTACGTATTCCCGGACGGCGAGCTGACCGGCTCGGGGTGGATCATCACCGAGGCGCAGGACGCCGGCCTGGAGGTGCGGCACGAGGAGAACCTGCGCGAGCACTACGCGCTGACTCTGGCCCAGTGGTGCGCCAACCTCGAACGCAACTGGGACGCCTGCGTCGCCGACGTCGGCGAGGCGACCGCGCGGGTCTGGGGGCTCTACATGGCCGGATCGCGTTTGGGCTTCGAGCAGAACGGGATCCAGCTGCACCAGGTGCTCGCGGTCAAGGTTGCCGCCGATGGCGAGGCGGCGTTCCCGCTGCGCCCGACCTGGGGGTCCTGACCCGATGGCCGATGCCGAAGCCGCCGGCCTGCGCCGAGTGCTGGCCGGCCAGCGCCGGCACGTGCTCGGCATTCTCGACGGCCTGCCCGACGACGCGCTGCGCCGGCCGGTGTTGCCCAGCGGCTGGAGCTGCCTGGGCCTGGTGCACCACCTGGCAGTCGGGGTCGAGCGGTTCTGGTTCCGTTCGGTGGTGGCCGGCGAGCGGCTCGACTACCCGGACGACGACTGGCTGGTGCCGGCCGAGCTCTCGGCCGACGAGGTGTTCGCCCGCTACCGGGACGAGGCCGAACGGGCGGACGCGATCCTCGACCGGACGCCGCTGGACGCCCCGCCGGCGGCCTGGCCGGACTGGTGGCCGGACTGGCGCTACGCCGACCTGAGCGCGGTGCTGCTGCACGTGATCGCCGAGACGGCCACCCACGCCGGGCACCTGGACGCGGTCCGGGAGCTGATCGACGGCCGCACCTGGCTGGTGGTCGGCTGAACCCGTCCCGGCCCGCGGGGAAATTCGCCCGCGGTGGCAGGCCGGGTCCGCTCGCCGGGCGTCAGCGACCGCTGACGCCCGGCGAGCAAACCCAGCGGCCTCAGCCCTCGGCGCCGCGCGCCCGGTCCACCGCGCGGGCGGCCAGTGCCCGGGCGACGTCCGCCCGGCCCTCGCCGACCAGCCGCCGCAGCGCCGCCGGCTGGCTGCCGTCGGCCAGGAACTCGTCGGCCAGCCGCAGCGTCTCCTCCTCGATCGCCGACGACCAGGCCGGGAACAGCCCGGTGACCAGGTCCGCGGCGGTCTCCGGGGTGCGCTGCTGCCAGATGTCGGCGACCTGGGCGAAGTAGCGGGCCGCGTACGGCGCCAGCAGCTCGTCCTGCAGCGGGTGCGCGAAACCGGCGATGGCAGCCCGCATCAGGCTGTTGCTGAGCGTGACGTCGGAGATGGCTGCGGTCCAGGCTCGCTCCTTCGACTCGGCGGTGGGCACCAGCGCGCGGGCGGTCACCGCCGCCCGGACCCCCGCCGCGGCCCGGTCGGCCTGCGCGGCCTCGGCGATCTCGGCCTCACCGGCCCGGCCCCGGGCAACCAGCGACTGCAGCAGCATCCAGCGCAGGTCGGTGTCGACCGCCAGCCCGGCCAGCGTCTCCTCGCCGGAGAGCAGCCGGGCCAGGAAGTCGGCGTGCTGGTCGGTGCAGGCGGCGCCGGCCGCGGCATGCACCCAGGCCAGCTGGTGGTCCGAGCCGGCCTCGGCGGCCCGGGCGGCCCGGATCGTGGCGTCGGCGTACTCCCGCCGGCCGGTCGGTGCCCAGGCCGGGTCGGCGTAGAGCTCCAGCGCGCGCAGCGCCTGCCGGTTCACCGCCTGCACGACGCCGATCTGGGATTCACCCGGCCCGCTGGCGGTGGCCAGCTCCAGGTAGTCCCGCGCGGCCAGCTCGCCGTCGCGCACCATGTCCCACGCGGCCGACCAGCACAGCGTGCGCGCCAGCGGCTCGGTGATCGCGGCCAGGCCACCGGTCCGCATGGTGGTCAGGCTGTGCGGGTCGAGCCGCAGCTTGCAGTAGGTCAGGTCGTCGTCGTTGACCAGCACCAGGTCGGGCTGCGGGCGGCCGAGGAGTTCGGGCACCGGGGTGCGCTCGCCGGTCACGTCCACCTGCACCCCGAACGTGCGGACCAGCCGGCCGCGCGGGTGCTCCGGGGTGGCCTGGCCGTCGAAGTCGTAGCCGCCGATCGCCAGCCGGTGCGGGCGCAGCGTGTTGTCCTTGGCGGTCTCGGTCGGCGCCGTCTGCAGCACCTCGAACGAGGCCAGCCGGCCCTCGGCGTCGAGCTCGTAGGACGGCGAGATGGTGTTCAGGCCACTGGTCTCCAGCCAGAGCTTCGCCCAGTCGGACAGCTCTCGGCCCGAGGCGGCCTTGAGCGAGGAGAGCAGGTCGTCCAGCGTGGTGTTGCCGTAGGCGTGGTCGGAGAAGTACTGCCGGACCCCGGCGAGGAACTCGTCCCGGCCGACGTAGGCGACCAGCTGCTTGAGCACGCTGGCGCCCTTGGCGTAGGTGATGCCGTCGAAGTTCACCTCGACGGCCTCGGCGTCGGGGATGTCGCAGGCGATCGGGTGGGTGGACGGCAGCTGGTCCTGCCGGTAGGCCCAGGTCTTCTCCACGTTGGCGAAGGTGGTCCAGGCGTGCGTCCAGCGGGTGGCCTCGGCCTGCGCGATGGTGGCCGCCCACTCGGCGAACGACTCGTTCAGCCACAGGTCCTCGAACCAGCGCATGGTCACCAGGTCGCCGAACCACATGTGCGCCATCTCGTGCAGCACCGTGGTCGCCCGCCGCTCGTAGCGGGTGTCGGTGACCCGGCTGCGAAAGACGTAGTCCTCCAGGAACGTGACGCAGCCGGCGTTCTCCATCGCGCCGGCGTTGAACTCCGGCACGAACAGCTGGTCGTACTTGCCGAAGGCGTAGCGCACCCCGAAGTTCTCGTGGTACCAGTCGAAACCCTGCTTGGTGACGGTGAACAGCTCGTCGGAGTCGAGGTGCTCGGCCATCGACCGGCGGCAGAACAGGCCCAGGTCGATGCCGTCGTGGCTGTCGCGGACCTCGTGGTAGGCCCCGGCCACCAGCGCGGTGAGGTAGGTGCTCAGCCGCGGCGTGGTGGCGAAGTGCACGGTCTTGGTGCCCCCGTGCTCGCCGGCCTGCTCGACGCGCTCGACCGCGCCGTTGGACATCACCCGCCAGCCCGCCGGCGCGGTGACCCGCAGCGTGAAGGTCGCCTTGAGGTCCGGCTGGTCGAAGCAGGCGAACATCCGCTTGGCGTCGGTCGTCTCGAACTGGCTGTAGAGGTAGACCTCGTCGTCGATCGGGTCGACGAACCGGTGCAGGCCCTGGCCGATGCTCGTGTAGAGCAGGTCGGCGTCGACCACCAGTTCGTTGTGCTCGGCCAGGCCGGTCAGCGCGATGCCCTCGGCGGGGACGTAGCCGGCGACGTCGACCGGCCGGCCGTTCAGGGTCACCTCGTGCAGCCGGTCGGCGATCACGTCGATGAAGGTGCCGGCCCCGGCGGTCCGGGCGCCGAACACGACCGTGGTGCGGGACCGGAAGGTTCGCTCGGAGGGCCCGCCGCCGGCACCGGTCAGGTCGAGCTCGACATCGTAGGACTCGACCGTCAGCAGTTGCGCGCGGGCGATGGCGTCCTGTTTGGTGATGTTCGGGGTCCGTACGGTATTCGCATCCACCTGGCCGAGATCTGCGGTGGTGCTGCTGTCGCCGCCGGAGGCGTGCTGGCTCGCGCTTGGCACGGAATGCCGCTCCTTCACGATGAGTTTCGGGCAGAAGGTACCCGGGCGGTCGGTGCGGCCCGGGGCTTCGTACGGTGATCGTACGGACTGCGGGATTGAATGAAACTACTCTTTCATATCTTTCGAAGAAGCAGGAGGGGATTGATGAGCACGGTCGACAACTCCCGGGCCAAGGTCGATTTCTGGTTTGACCCGGCATGCCCGTTCGCCTGGGTCACCTCGCGCTGGATTCTCGAGGTCGAGAAGCAGCGGGACCTGGACCTCGACTTCCACGTGATGTCGCTGTCCGTCCTCAACCAGGGCCGGGACGACCTGCCGGAGCGGTACCGGGAGATGATGGACCGCAGCTGGGGTCCGGTCCGGGTCGCCATCGCCGCCGAGCAGCATGCGGGGGTCGGGGTGCTGCGCGAGCTGTACACCGCCCTGGGCACCAAGCGGCACGACGAGGGCCGGGAGCTCGACGGCGAGACCATGCTGGAGGCGCTGCGCGAGGTCTGCCTGCCGGAGTCGCTGATCGAGGCCGCCGACTCGACCGAGTACGACGAGGCGCTGGTCAAGTCCCATCACGCGGGCATGGACGCGGTCGGCTTCGAGGTCGGCACGCCGGTGATCCACGTCGACGGGGTGGCGTTCTTCGGGCCGGTGCTGACCCGGATCCCGCGCGGTGAGGAGGCGCTGCGGATCTGGGACGGCACCCGGCTGCTGGCCGGGTACCCGTACTTCTTCGAGCTCAAGCGGACCCGTACCGAGGGCCCGCGGTTCGACTGACGCGATGGCAACCGTCTTCCACATCGTCGCGGCGCCGGACTGGCGGGCGGCCTGCGCGGTGGGCAGCTACGAGCCCCCGTCGCTGGCCGAGCAGGGTTTCGTCCACTTCTCGCACGCCCACCAGGTCGCCGCGGTGGCCAACAACCTCTATCGCAGCCGGGACGACCTGCTGGTCGTCGAGTTCGCGGTCGAGCGGCTGGCCGCGCCGGTGGTGGAGGAGGATCTCTACGACGCCGGCGAGGAATTCCCGCACGTCTACGCCGCCATCTCGACCGCGGCCGCGGTGGCCGAATATCGAATGACCCGGGACGAAGCCGGAGACTATCGGTTCCGGCCAGATTCCTGAGGATTGCGCGATCCCCTGCCCGTGGTGCCGGCCGGCACCACGGGCAGGGGCATTTCGTGCCCGCCCTGGACGGTTTCGGCGCGCATTCATATTGATCGGGGTATTAATCCGTGCAGTCACCCGAACGAGCCCGGACCCGGTCGTGGAACGGGCCCTGGCGGCTGGCAGCATGACCGGCATGCGGGTGTACCTGGGCAGCGACCATGCCGGCTTCGAACTCAAGGGCGTGCTGGTGGAGCACCTGCGGGCTGCCGGGCACGACGTCACCGACTGCGGCCCGCAGGAGTACGACCCGGCCGACGACTACCCGCCCTTCTGCATCGACACCGCCCGGCGGGTGGCGGCCGACTCCGGCAGCCTGGGAGTCGTGATCGGGGGCTCCGGCAACGGCGAGCAGATCGCGGCGAACAAGGTGGCGGGCGTCCGCGCGGCGCTGGCCTACAACCTGGAGACCGCGCAGCTGGCCCGTCAGCACAACGACGCGAACGTGCTCGGGCTCGGCGCCCGGATGCACCCGGCGGACGAGGCACGGGCCATCGTGGACGCGTTCGTGGGAACGCCCTTCTCGAACGACCCGCGGCACGTCCGCCGGATCGGCATGCTGACCCGGTACGAGCAGACCGGCTCGCTCGCGGAGTAGCCGGACGGGCGCCGTGCCCGCCCGCCGGGTCCCAGGCTGGCCGCCGGGCCCGCGTGCCGGACCCGCGCGGCTCCGCTGGCTTGAGCCCCGCCCGCCGGGTCAGCGGCCCGGTTCCTCCGGCGGCCGCCACTGCCTGCGCACGATGGTCAGGTCCCGCTCCGCGGCGGCCAGGTCCGCCGGGGTCGGCCGTCCGAGGTCGCGGGCCCGCAGTGCGCCACTGACCCCGATCTGGGACGGGGTGTTGCCGGCCAGGTCGCGCCAGCCCCGCTCGCTTTCCCGCGATTGCTGCCCACGGTCC
>Ga0335073_10003436_pt1 | contig 22044 bp, 19 predicted proteins | sample Lox_Sample_22_FD_207093 | JGI IMG/M metagenome (GOLD analysis project Ga0335073, IMG submission 207093) | Soil microbial communities from Loxahatchee National Wildlife Refuge, Florida, United States - Lox_Sample_2.2 | ecosystem: Environmental > Terrestrial > Soil > Wetlands | place: USA...
ACTGCGTTGTTACGGAAAACGCGGCCGAAATCGTCGCTGTCGGGAAAAACATCTTCCTGCAAAGGAAGAAACACGCCGGCGGAATCGACGAGATAGACGGTCGGAATGCGATTCTCGATAGCGATATTCTGCCCGCGAATCACTTTCTTGGAAGTCATGGGGAAAAACGCTCCGGCTTTCACCGTAGCGTCATTGGCGATGATCATTACCAGGCGCGTATGGATGCGCCCCAGACCGGTAATGACACCGGCGGCGGGCGCTCCGCCCCATTCTTCATACATGCCATTCGCCGCGTAGATGCTGAGTTCGAAAAACGATCCGGGATCGACCAGCAGATCAATACGCTCGCGGGCCGTGAGGCGGCCTTTCGCGTGCTGGTTCTCTACGGCTTTCGAGCCTCCGCCTTCGCGAATTTTCTCTTCCTCGTTATGCACCTGTGACATCAGGTCGGCCAGGAAGCGCATGTTCGCTTCGAAGCGGGCCGAGGTCGGATCGACCTTTGTTGTCAGGACGGTGATAGAAGAGGCGGCATCCTGGGCGAGTTCGCTGCGGTTGGCCATGGGCAAGCGGTAGGCGGACTGTTTACGGTATACCAGCCTAGCGGGGGCGCGCAAACCCCGTTGCGAGCGGTAAAGAGAGGGCTAGGAATCGAGATGAAGGCCACGGCGCGGCTGGGCTTTTCAGTCCAGACGGATACGGCGCTCCAGATCGGCAAACCGGGAGTCGCCGCGCAGCTGCGCCCATACGGGATCGACCTTGAGATAAATCAGGGCCATATGGGCCCATTGATAGCAGCCATCAAGAGCCGCCAGAGCAGAAGCGTTGCGTCCCAGGGCAGCGTCGGCCTCCGCTGCGGCGCAGAGTCCCTGGCCCGAGCCGGTTCCTTTGGGAGCCTCGCCTACAGGGCCGGGCTCAGCCAAACCGCGCATCACGGCAGTGAATCCGCCGTGCGCATAAAGCTGCTGCAAGGTTCGGGCGGCGACGGTCTGGCCTGCCAGATTCTGGTCCGTCACCAGCTCCTTGAGCCACAGATCGTACTCTCCCGTCTGACGGTAGTACTTGGCAAGATAAAAATGAACAGGCAGGAAATCGGGATTCGAGGCGAGAACCTGCTGGTACTTCTGCAATGCCAAATCGTAACGGCCGGCTAGGTAATAGGCAAAACCGGTGTCGGCGGTGATGATCGGCGAAAGCGGATCCAGTTCCCCGGCTCGCTGAAGTTGCGCAAGCGCTTCTTCATGGCGCCCTTCCGGGTCCAGCAACAGGTTGCCATACCAGTGGTGAGCATGAGCGCAGTTAGGATTCAGCTCCAGAGCGTGCCGAAACTCCTGCTCAGCGCCAGTCCAATCCCAATCGCTGAGAAGCCTCACGGCAGCCAGCGAAGTGTGAGCTTCAGCCAGGGAACTATCCAGATGCAGGGCCTTCTCGGCTGCCTCTTTCGCCGCCGTCAGGGGTCTCGATCCCTCTCCGTAGAGAGCCAGTAAGGTAAAAGAGTCGGACAAACCCGCATAGGCAAGAGCAAAGTTCGGGTCCTGGGCGATTGCCTGGCGATAGTATCCAATCGACTCCTGAAAGCCTTCGGGGTTCCGCTTGTTCCAGGCATAACGACCGCGGAGGTAGAGATCGAAGGCTTCTGGATCGACAGCATGCGCACTGCGCAAGCGGTTGCTCTCCTGGGTGCTCAAGCTGAGCTGCACTTGGTTGGTAATCGCCTGGGCGACGCGCGCCTGCAGTTCGAGAATGTTCTTCAGGTCGCCATCATATGCCTCCGCCCAGATGTGACGGTCAGTAGCCGTGCGGATCAACTGCGCGGTAATCCTGACTCGGTCGCCAGAACGAATCACGGATCCCTCAATGACGGCATCAACTCCAAGATCGCGTCCGATCTGCGGGAGAGGCGTCCGTGTTCCCTTGTAGCGCATGATGGAGGTCTTGGAGACCACCTTGAGTTCGCGAATCTGAGCCAGGTCCGTGATGAGTTCGTCGGTCATGCCATCGGCAAAGTATTCCTGGCTTGGGTCGTTGGAGAGATTCTGCAGCGGCAGCACGGCCACAGAACGAATGGGAACCGAATCTGTCGAGCCAGATATATGGTCTTTCCAGAAATCTCCTCTCATGAAGACGACAAAAGCGAGCAGTGCCAGGCCGCCGACCACAGCGAGGTCCCATCCCTTCCAAAGAGCTGACTTTGCGACTATGCCGGCAGGACTGGGGTGAGAGCTGTAACCCGGAGAATCTGCCCGAGACGAGTCAGACACTCTCGCACCTTCTTGCTCGAGACTGCCGGAATGGCCATTGCCGCCATTTTTCGGAGCAGTAGAGTGCTGTGATTCGGGATGCTGGGCGCCTGGGCCGTCGACTGAGCGTTCATGCACCGGGGCCAGAAACCGGTATCCGCGCTTGGGAACGGTTTCGATGTATCGTGCACCGTTCTCTCCGTCGCGGAGGCCCTTGCGAAGCAGATAGATGACCTGACTGAGATTGTTCTCCTCGACCACGGCATCGCGCCAGACGGTGCGCATGATTGCGTCCTTCTCCAGCAACCGGCCGCCGTTTTCTACCAGCAGAAGCAGAGTGTCAAAGGCGCGTGGCGCCAGTTCGATCCGGACCTCCCCCTGCCGTAGCAGGCGCTCACTGGGATCCAGGACAAACGGACCGAATTCGTATAACTGTCTGACGGGATTGATCATTTCCAACCTGAGAAAATCTTCACAAAAAAATGAATTCCGCTAATGACTTCCTGCTGCAGTCACGTCAAAGTTGCTGCTGCAAAAAAAGAAAACCCAGGACGTTGTGGCGCTATGCAGGCAGAACTCTATCGTCTGCCGATCCACTGGCGATAGAGCACAAACGTGGTATTGAACCACACCGCCGGGCGACTGTGGAAATCTGCGAGCTCTTTTTCGCAAGACCCCAGATGCAAGTTTTTGCCGCTCCTTTTTTGCTGGCCGTCAATTGCGGCCGGAGACGGCAAGCGGGCCGGGAGGAGATTTACCGGTAAAGGGCGGGGCTCTGGCGGTTACGAAGGAGCGGGCAAACTGCTTCGTAATGGCCATTCCAAGCCAGGGAGGCCGGGATCCCCTCCCCAGTGCCGCGCTAAAATTCGCAAGTCTATCCTCGGAGGGACGTAGCCGCCTTCCGCGATGTGGTCACCCATCTCAGGGCTTCTTTTAGTGGGTCGTCTGCCACCGCGTGAATCAGCCCCATCTGCAAAGCTGCCTTAGCGGTTATTTTCTCGGTAGTAAGCAACATCTGTAATGCTCGCGCCCGGCCGATCAGCCGCGGTAGCCGTTGCGTTCCGCCCCAGCCTGTGATCAATCCCAAGGCCGCTCCGCGATGGCCGAAGACCGCATCAGGTGCAGCCACCCGTCGATGGCAGGCCAGCGCAAGATCGAGCCCGCCGCCCATGCAGTATCCACCGACCGCGGCACAGACGGGCGCGGGGAACTCTTCGATGGCCTGCATCAATTCCTGTCCCATCCTCGCGAACAAATAGCCAGTGGGCCCGTCCAGGGCCGCAATCTCTCCCAGATCAGCCCCCGCAGAAAAGAATCGTTCATTTCCGCAGATCACCAGAGGCCGGGCCTCGACTGCCAGGCGTCGGATGGCCTCGATCATCGCCGATACACAAGCTCGTGTCAGCCGATTGATGCCATCGGGGGAGCGAAGCCGTAGCAGGACAATGTCGTTCTGGTTGTCGAACGTTTCGTCCTGCACGGAGAAGAATGGGTAGACGGTCAACACTTGTTCTGCGACTGCAGTGGATTTCCCCGCCTTCACAAGAAGTCTGCTCTATCACCCATTCGATCGCCAAAAATTGCGATCGGTACCTCCGTAACGCGATGCTCGCAGCCCGAATTGCCGAAAGTCAACCAGGGTGCTGGGCATGCCTTGATGAGGTGTGCGCCGTACGTCATAAAACGGGCCATGAGACGTTGCGTGGAAAAAATCCTGATTCTAGTCATAATCCTCGCCGGGACCGGTGGCGTGCAAGACGCTGCCTCGCAAGATGCCTCAAATGAACAGCAGACAATCGCTCTGCTGGCGCAACAAGTAAAGGAACTGCAAAAGCAGACCGCCGAGTTGCAGGCAAAGCTCCAGGCGCTGGAGGCTGAGCGCAGTGCAACTATAGCCAGCCCTTCGACGCCCGCGGCAGTTCCGGCGCCTCAGACGACTCCGCCACCGGCTTCGGCCGAACCCTCACCCGGCCTGATTGCTTCCTTGCATGACCTGCACCGGATTGAGTGGCGGGGTTTCGGCGAGGTGGACTACAAGGTCCTCGATCAGCGCCAGGGCGAAACGAGTTCCTACGGCTTTGTTCCAGGCTCGGCAGGAAATTTCTACACCGGCGACTTCGGTCTGTTTCTTACTTCAAAGATCAGCGACAAAGCCAGCGTGCTTTCGGAGATGATCTTCGAGGAGACCGACGCGCAACGCTACAAAATCGACCTGCGCCGCCTCCTGCTCAGCTATCAGGTGAACGACCATTTGAAGATGTCATTCGGCCGCTACCAGACGAACATCGGTTATTACAATTGGGCATTTCGCAGTGCCGCCTGGTTGCAGACCACCGCAGACCGGCCGCTGGTCATGGAGTTCGCCAGCAACGGAGGGTTGCTGCCAACACAGGCGATCGGCGTTTCCCTCACTGGCTCAATCCCTTCCGGGAAATTCGGCCTCAACTACGTTGCAGAGTATGGATCATCCGACACAGTCCGTCCCGATATAAACGGAGACGGATTGCAAAATGACGAAAACAACGGCAATCAGGTAAACGTCGGGTTCTTTCTTCGCCCTGATGATATTCCCGGGTTGCAGATCGGAGGCTCCTATTATCACGACAAGATCAGCAACCTCTTGTACGAGCCATCGTTCCGCTATGGCCAGACCATTGTCAACGGCTACGTTGTTTATGTGGCGGGCGGCGTCGAGTTTCTCAATGAAGTTTCCTGATTCGCCACGCGGCCCTGCACTTCTCTGATGCCATTTACAACACTCCAGCGTTCTATTCGCAGATTTCGCGGAAGTTCGGTCCCATCCGTCCGTTTCTTCGTTATCAGTATGTAAACGCCAGCCCGAACAACACCATTTACGACGACGTAGGCCTGCGCTACGGGCCCTCGTTCGGGGCCCGCTACGATTTGAACGACTACATCGCTTTCAAGGCTCAACTGGACCACACTGTCCGCCGTGGAGAACCGGATTTGGACGGCCTGCATCTACAGATGGCGTTCACTTTTTGAAACCAGGAACAAGCGTGAAGAGCAGATGCCAGGGCGGCAAACTCACCGGATCGAGATCGGGAGCCGTGCTGTTTGTGCTTGGCTTTCTTCTCGTGTTCTTTCCTCACTTTGCTTTCTGCCAAAGCGAGGATATCGCGGTGGTTGTGAACACGAACAATCCAACCAGCAACATCAGCCTGGGCGAGTTGCGTAAAGTGTTCGCCGGGGAAAAGCAGTCCTGGCCGGGTGGTTCGCCGATCAAACTCATCGTCCGCGCCACGGACTGTCGGGAGCGGGTCGCTTTGTTGCACTTACTGAATATGTCGGAGAGCCAGTACAAGCGATACTGGACTGGCCAGGTGCTCCGCGGCGAGGCGTCCAGCGAACCGGTAGCGGTTTTCTCCAACGGATTTCAGAGGGAAGCAATCAGGGCATTGCCGGGCGGCATCGCGTTAATGGATGCGCAGGATGCCAAGTTGGGAGTCAAAGTGATTAAGCTTGATGGCCGCCTGCCCGGCGAGGCAGGATATCCGCTGCATTGAAATCGGCTTGGTAGTGCGCCTGCGCTGCCGCCGGCTGAATTATCTCGCTGCCGGCACCCCGGACCCGGTCACGTGCTCCCGAATAAACTTCACGATGTCATCCATGGCCGTACCAGGCTGGAAGATGGCGGCAACCCCCGCTTCCTTCAATCCGGCAATATCCTGATCCGGGATGATTCCGCCCACCAGCACCAGCACGTCATCCATCTTGTTTTGCCGGAGCAGGTCCATGACGCGGGGAACGATGGCGTTGTGGGCTCCCGAAAGAATTGATAGGCCGATCACCTGTACATCTTCCTGCAGCGCGGCGCCGACGATCATCTCCGGCGTCTGGCGCAAACCGGTATAGATTACCTCCATCCCGGCGTCGCGCAAGGCGCGGGCAATAACTTTGGCACCGCGGTCGTGCCCGTCGAGTCCGGGCTTGGCCACCAGAACGCGAATTTTTGTGTCGGCCATCGCCCTATTTAACCACAGAGGCTACAAGGGGCACAGACGAACATACCGTCTTCACGCCCGGCGGCCATAAAACGCTGTGGGCGTGCCCTACATCGTTTTCACGTCCAGGCTCTTCCACAGATACCAGCAGGCCACACTGCGATAGGGCTCCCAATTCTTGGCGATCCTTTGCATTTGTTCCGGGGTCGGCAGTTTGATTTTCCGCTTTCTCTTTACCACCGAAGATTTCTTTGCCGCTTTGGCCTTCTGCACGTCAAGGTAATGCTTGAACATTGCCATGCGCACGCCGAAATCGCCCGTGGGCAACACGTTCTCGCGCTTCAGGCTGAACATCAGGAACATCTGGGCAGTCCACACGCCGATCCCCTTCACCTGGGTAAGATGTGCGATCACCTCTTCATCGGATTGCTCCGGCAACCGTGCGAAATCGAGCAGTCCGGAGGAGGTCTTGGCCGCCAGGTCTTTTAAGTAAGCAGATTTTTGTTTGGAGAGCCCCACGCCGCGCAGTTGCTCGTCGGTCAGTTTGAGGATGCCTTCGGGGGTCAGCGGCTCACCTGCCAGGGTAGTGAAGCGCCTGAAAATGGTCTCCGCCGCTTTGCCGTTCAATTGCTGATAAACAATAGCTTCCGCCAGACTGTGAAACTCGGCCTTGCCATATCCCATGCGGAACGGTCCGATGCGCTCGATGATCGCCCGCATGACAGGATCGGATTTCTTCAGATGATTGATCGCCTTTCGCATGGATACTATTCATAGCATAGAATCGATCTAAGGCGAATAAAAAACGAACACAGGGAAGGCTGTTGGCCGAATCTTCAACTGCGGGGCTACGATCCGTGCCGGTCATGGCGGAAATTGTCGATAAGGTAATCCGATGTCCTCAAAGAGAACGCCAGAATGCTGATAGTTGTCGTTTTGTCGGTGCAGTTCAAAAACACGCTGGCATCACACACGTAAAGGTTGGGTACGTCATGAGCCTGGCCAAAGCGGTTTGTCACGAAATTCTTAGGATCGTTTCCCATGCGGCACGTGCCGGTTTCGTGCAGGCTCCAGCCGGGGATTTCGGGCTCCGACGCAGCGCCTTCAAGCTCGCCGCCCGCAGCGCGCAGCACCTCGGCGCAGGCCTGCTTCGAGTGCTCCCACATCTTCATCACGTTCTCATCCCATTGAAAATGCATCCGGGCGACGGGAATTCCGTAAGGATCCTTCACTTCGGGATCGAGATCCACATAGTTTGTATCTGACCGCAATGAGGGGGCCTGCACTGTGAACGAAACCGGAGCGGGATAGCGCCGCTTGATCTCTTTCTTGAACGACGAGCCAAACCCCTCAAGATCGCCGGCGAACCAGGGAAACTCTTCGCACCCGCCATCGGGATACACGGAATATCCGCGAATGAAGCTCTCTTCGTGCGGATCCCTCAGGTTCTGCCAACGCGGCATCCAGGCGATGGTGCTATCGCCGGCGTGGTCAGGAAAGCTGGGCTGGCCGAAGAGTTGCGGCAAATATCCCCGCGCCGATTCGCCGTAGAGGTGGTCGCATAGATTACGGCCTAACTGTCCGCTGGAGTTCGCGATGCCCGCCGGCCAGTGTTTCGATCTTGAGTTGAGCATGATCCGCGCCGATTCAATGCAGGAGGCAGCCACCACCACGGCGCGGCCGTATACCTCGACTTCCTCTTTCGTTTTCCGGTCGACATAAGCTACCCCTGCAGCATTTCCGTTTTCATCGACCAGAATATTCTTGGCCAGGGCATTGGTTCGCAGCTCCAGATTCTTGGTTGCTTCCGCCATGGGCAACAGGAAATATGGCGTGGAGAAAAATGCGCCCACGTCACATCCTGTGGTGCATTCTCCGCAGAAATGACATTGCGGGTGGCCCTGGTAGGGCACCGTGAGCTGTGCGCACCGGTCCGGCAGATACGGAATGCCAACTTTGTTCGCCCCAGCCTGCAGAATCCAGTCCAGGCAGCGAAAGTTGAATGGCGGCAGATACACGCCGTCGGGATTGCTCGGCCGGTTCTGCACTGTGCTGGCCACGCCGATCATCTTCTCGACTCGCGTATAGTAGGGCGCGATCTCTTCGTAGGTTACGGGCCAATCCACGTCATTACCGTCGAGAGAGGCGGCCCGAAAATCGATGTCACCGAAGCGCGCCGAGCTGCGTCCCCAGAAATTTGTCTTTCCGCCGACCGCGAAGCAACGGGGCCACATCCACTTCGTGCCGGGCGCGGTGGTGAAGGGAATTTCGTGCTCCCAGTCGTTTTGGGTGTATTCGTTGTCCATGTAGCCGTAGGATTCGCTGCGCCGTTTGGGATCGTCCAGGCCGCGAAACTTCATGTCCCAGGGCATGCGGTGGTAACGAAAATCCTTTTCTGGGTCGAGCCTGCGCCCCGCATTCAGGGCGCACACTTTCAGTCCGGCCTCGCAAAGCGTTTTTATCGCCATGCCGCCGCCGGCGCCACTTCCGATCACGATCACGTCATAGATCTGTTTCGCCATGCTCCCTCAAGAACGCGATGGTGAAAGATGCAAGTGTTCCGGGTCGCCTTTGTGCGGACACGCGGGCGACTCCGCGTAAAATTTGAGAGCGGGATTGTCCAGTTCCTTATAGCCGATTTCGGTGGTGTAGAAGCCGGTCACCGTGTATTCGCGGACCAGTTTGAAGAACTGCCGGCCGTCTTCTTCTCCGACGCGAGTCTTGCTTTTGTAAGCCAGCGGTTCCAGCAGAGCGATTTGCTGCGCAGCCGCGAGTTCAACAAACGGTTTGCCGAGAGTGCGTTCGCTGTGGGCATCAAGCCAGGTGAGGCCAGTGCGAAAGTCATATTGAATGGGGGGATCGCTGAACACCATGAAATCAATAAACTCGACAACGCCGGCATCCCGAGCTCCCGGCGTGCTGTCGCCGGGGATGATCAGATCGGCAAGCCGCTCTACTATTGCATATTCGGACTGCGAAAAAAATTGCGGCTGATAGCTGGCCGGCTTGATTTGCTGAGCCGCTTTACCCGGATGCCCGCAAACGAAACTCCATTTGGAAAACCCGGGGAATGGCGCCGCAGCGGCTGCTATCGCCAGCATGCGCAATACTTCCCGCCGATGTATGCCTTGTCCTGCCATCTAGGAAAGAAATTTCATGGTCTTCTCGATCAACTCCGCGGTGGGCTTGTATGGCTCGCCGGGCGAATCGTATTCGATCGAACAGTATCCTGCGTAGTGATGCTGCTTCAAAATTTGAAAGGTGCGTGCCAGATCGACGCGCACCACTTTGCCCTTATGATTGAGTTCTTCATCCTTCACATGGCAAATCCCCCAGGCACGGGCGAACAACGCGTCAATGCCACGATAGGCATACGCTTCATTATCGCTATGCGCGGCCAGCGAATTGCCGAAGTCCGGCAGAGCGCGTAGCCAGGGGCTGTTCACTTTGTCGATGACCTGCGCGAGCAGGAAGGGGTCTTCACTTACGGGGTTGTCGTTCTCCAGGTGCACGACTACCTTTTTGCCGGACGCATACTCTTCGACTCGCCGCAAACTCTCGCTCAGCCGGCCGACATCCGGCTGCGTATCATCGGCGGCAGGAATGTTGGTGCGCACGCTGGGAGAGCCCAAAGCGGCAGCTACGCCGATCCAGTGTTTGCTGAAGGCGATCGCTTGCTCCCGCTCGGCAGGATCGGACGCATAGGGGCTGTGCTCGCCATCGGCGGCAATATCGGCCACCCCAGCGCCCGCTTTCGCCACAGCAGCGCGAAACTCCTGAAGATATTTCGGATCCGTCGAAGGAAAATGCGCGGACCAGGGTTCGATGCGGTGGACACCAAACTTTTCCACCACATGCGCCGCGAAATCCTTCAACTCGATGGTCGGGTTTCCGGCTTTGTGCTCTGGCCCTGCAATGAACTCGCGAAACGGGTAGGAAGATACGGATACGCGCTCGTGTGGCGCAGACGGAAATTGAAAGGAAGGGCCCCGGGGTTTCGGCGAAGACGCAAAGACCCGGGACGAACCAACCAACCAGCCGCTGGCGGCGCAGGCGGTGCAGCACGCCAGAAATTGTCTCCGAGTCGTCTCCCTCAAAACGCGTTCAGTCTAACAGAGCCGGCAGAGCGATGCGAGACCGGACAGATCATGCTGAAGTGCTTCTCGGAAAGATCGACCCGATTCGTTCCTCAGGTCACACTCACTTCGGTGTATGTGCCGTACACCTGCCGCAAGGCTTTGCAGATCTCGCCAACCGTGGCATAGGCTCGCACCGCATCCACGATATAGGGCATGGTGTTGGCGGGAGAAACGTTGCCATTTTGTCCAGCCTTGGGCTCCTGCGCCGCCGCCTTCTTGAGAGCATCCAGCGCCCGCCGTACATCATCATTCGACCGGCGCGAGCGCAGAGCTTTGAGTTTGGCCGACTGCCGGCGGGCCACGCTTTCGTCGATGTAGAGAATGTTCGGCGGTTCCTCTTCGATCACAAAATCGTTCACGCCCACAATGATCTTCTCTCTTGCTTCAACCGCACGCTGATATTGATAGGAGGCTTCCGCAATCTCCTTTTGCGGGAAGCCTCGTTCGATCGCCTTCACCATGCCGCCTATCGCGTCCATCTTGGCGAAATAATTGAATGCGCCTTCCTCCATCTGGAGCGTCAGGTCCTCCAGGAAGTATGATCCGCCCAAAGGATCGACCGTCTGCGTCACTCCCGACTCGTACGCAATGATCTGCTGAGTGCGCAGGGCAATGCGCGCCGCCTCTTCGGTAGGGAGGGCAAGCGCTTCGTCGTAGGAATCGGTGTGCAGCGACTGCGTCCCCCCCAGCACGGCGGCCAGCGCCTGCAACGCAACGCGCGCGATATTGTTCATCGGCTGCTGTGCGGGCAACGACACGCCGGCCGTCTGTGTGTGAAAACGCATCAGCCAACTGCGCTGGTTCTTTGCGCCGAAGCGGTCGCGCATAACTCGAGCCCAGATTTTTCGTGCGGCTCGATATTTCGCTATCTCTTCGAAAAAGTCATTGTGCGCGTTGAAGAAGAAGCTGAGCCGCGGGGCGAATTCATCTACATCCAGCCCGCGCCGCCGCGCCCATTCGACATATTCCACGCCGTCGTACAAGGTGAAAGCCAGTTCCTGCAGGGCGGTCGATCCCGCCTCGCGAATGTGATATCCACTGATCGAAATCGTGTTGAAGCGCGGCGTAAACTTCGATCCGAACTCGAAGGTATCCACTACCAGGCGCATCGACGGCGCCGGCGGATAGATGTATTCCTTCTGCGCAATGTACTCCTTAAGAATGTCATTTTGAATCGTGCCGGAAATTTTCTTCCAATCCGCACCCTGTTTCTCTGCCACCGCCAGATACATCGCCCATAACACCGACGCCGGGGAATTGATCGTCATTGAAACCGTGGTTTTCTCCAGATCGATTCCATCGAAAAGAATCTCCATGTCTTCGAGCGAATCGATGGCCACACCACACTTGCCCACTTCGCCTTCGCTGGCCGGGTGATCGGAGTCGTAGCCCATCAGCGTGGGCAAATCGAAGGCAACGGAAAGCCCGCTGCCGCCGTGCTCCAGCAGATATTTGTAACGCCGGTTGGTTTCCTCAGGCGAGGCGAAGCCCGAGAATTGGCGCATGGTGAACAACTTGCCGCGATATCCGGTAGCGTGAATGCCGCGCGTGTAAGGCGGTTGACCGGGATAGCCGAGATACTTTTCTTCGCTCCAATCCGCTGGCAAATCAGCCGGGGTGTACAGGCGGCGAATGGGAACGCCAGAGATTGTGGTGAATCGCGCATGTCCCAGTTCGTCGAGATTTACTCCTGTAGGCGCTCCGATGGGGTGCTCCGGAGTTTTTTCGAGAGTTGGCGCAAGAGTTTTCTCGGCCCAATTCTTCTCAGCGGCAGAGGGACGCCGGTTCTCCAGCACGCCGGCAATCGGACTTTCGGCCACCTGTGGTCTTCGCGGTTTTTTCTCCATGCAGTCCCCAGTATCCTCCCTCGATCATAGGGAAGCTCGCTCCGGTGGGCAAGACAGGAAGGTAACCTCAAAACGACCGGTCGGTCACGTCTCTTTGCGGCGCGACAACTCCCAGGCTTTGGCATATTTCCACGAGACATATACGGCGTGGTACATGTGCAGGAGCAAGCCCTCGCGGCCGTCGAGAAAACCGAGACGAAAGAAATAGTTGTAGGTGAAGGTGGCCAGCGGGCGCAGAACGATGTTGACGAAACTGAAGCGAACCTTACCCTTCGCCACGATCATCTCCGCGCCCAATGACGAATAGCGGTTCATGTGGTCGATGTAGTCGGAGAGCGTGGGGTAAGAGTGGTGGATGAGAGCGCCGTTCAGCAATCGCCCAGTTTTGGCTTCGACATGAACGTCTTCGTGCACCAAGCGATCCTCGAAATTTCCCGCGTTCCCACGAAATAGACGCAACTTCTGATCAGGCCAGTAGCCTCCATGTTCGATCCAGCGACCCATAAACTTGTTCCTCCGCCGGATCCAGTAGCCGCTCACGTCAGCGCGCGGAACCCTCGCACCCATCGCGGTCAGGAGCTCTTGTCTGGGATGTGGCTCCCTTTCTGAAGTCGTATGCAGGATGAGTGTAGCCAAGTTGTGTTCAAGTTCTTCATCCGCATCCAAACTCAAAATCCAATCTCCCGTCGCCTTATCAATTGCCGAATTTTTCTGCGCTGCATAGCCTTTCCATTCCTCGACGAACACTTTCGCGCCAAACGATTGCGCAATCTCCACGGTATGGTCGGTCGAGCCATCGTCGACGACGATAATCTCTCCTTTGCCGTCGCACACCAGCGGCATCACGCTTTCCAGCGTGCGGCCAAGGTTGGCCTCCTCATTGTGCGTAATGATGACCACCGACAAAGTCACGGCAGGAAGAATACACGTTTCGGCGGCTCTACATTTGCCCTCCCGGCTCAGGGGTGGCCGGCGGTTCCGGCGAAGGCGTGGCCGAGGGCTGCCCATCCGGCCCAATATCTTTACGGGGCGCGACGTAGGGGACGTTGGGCAAGTGCGTCACCTCTCCACGAGAAGCTTCGGCGACGTCGATTCCCGCATGATCGAGCAACAGGCCGGTGGAGCGGTCAAGTTCAATGCGCGATTTCTCATAGGCCGCCTTCGCCGACACCAGGTTCGATTCCGCGGTTGTCAACGTCGAAGCATCCTGCAGGACCGCAGTCTCGGTGGTAAGTCCCACTTTCAGCTTCTGCTGATCGGCCTCGAAGGTCTGCCTGGCAAAGTCAACCGCGGCCTGGGCCGCTTGAACCGCGGCGCGATTTTGTTTCACATCAAACTGCGCGTTGCGTACCTCGATCCGGACCTGGTTTTCCAGCTGCTTCTCGCGCACCTCCGCCTGACGGTATTCGAGCTCAGCGCGTACCTGGTTGGATTGCGCCAGCCGGTTGCGGAGGGGAATGTTCAGGCTGAGGCCAATTCCTTTGTCGGGAGCCGTGGAGTTGACGAGCTGGCCCAGCGTTCCTCCATAGCTTTTGGAGCTCCTGCCATCGAAAACAGGCGGCGGTGAACAGGGGACGCCCTGGAAAAAGCATTGCGCATTCAGGTCGCCGCCCAGCCCGGAGCCTCCGTAGTAAACGAAAGCGCTGAGAGTAGGCAACATGGCGTTGCGTACGGCCTTGTTGTTAATGCCTCGTGAGTTGAGATCGATGCGCGTTTCCACGAGCTCGGCACGATGTTGCAGCGCCTCATTGATCAGATCCTGGATAGGAACCGGCGCTTCTTCCTGCGGAATCTGCATCCCCGAAGTCGGAATGACGTCAGCCGCGGCCAGCGTCGGATCTTCTATGCTGCGGCTGACCGCGTTTTTCATCAGAAGTTCCTGCAGTTGCAGGTTGTTCTGCGCCACAATCAGGTTCTGCTCGCCCGTCGAAACCGTGCTCTGCGCGCTCACCACCTGAATCGGCGGCACGGTTCCAACCTGTGCCTGATGCTTGGCGTCATCAAGCGCTTTCTGCGCATAAGTGAGCGCCTCGCGTTGCACGCGCAGGTTCTCGAAGGCATAGGCCAGGTCCCAGTACATGTTTTCGACCTGGTCGACAGTGGTGATCACCTGCAGCCGGAAGGCGACATCAGAGATTTCCTGATTGTTTTTTGCGATGCTGATGAAGCGTCTGTTGGGCAGAAAGCCGAATCCTTGCAGAAGGTTCTGTGTCAGACGGAACTGGAAGTTCGAGTTGAGCACCGGCGTAAGCAGGCTGGCTGTGCTGTTGGTGGTGACATGGGTGTTGTTGAAGCCAGCCGTGAGAGTGGTGCCCGACTGGAAGCCTTGCGTATAGGCGAAGTCGGCGGTGTAGGTGTTTTGCGAAATAATCCCGCCTGGCGCGGGGCTGAAGAAGCTGGTTGAGATTGTATTGTTCTTGTCGAGCTGCAAGGCGCTGGTAAGGGCTGGGTCGAAGCTGGTGATGGGCGATCCAATACCCAGCGTTGAGCTGACCAAGCCGTTTGTGCCGGTGCCCGCGCCGCCGGCTGCCACCGTCGTTCCGCCCGTGCCCGAGCCCACGGTGCCGCTGAGTCCGCCCACACCCCCACCGGGTGTGTTCTGCACGATCCCGGTATTGACGCCCAGAATGCTGGCTCCCGACTCCGCCCGCAGCAGATCGGCTTCGGCGATGTTCACGTTGTAACGGGCAATGTCGATGTCCAGATTGTTCTCGAGAGCGAGCGCAATGGCGTCGTCAATCGACAAATAAATCTTGCCATCGTGCATGAGCGAATCCATCCGCGGTGAATTCGCCAGGTCCGGCTGGGCCAGCTCCTTTGGCATGTACGGCTGCAAGACTTGGGGAAAAGCCGAACGCGGCTTGGAATAATCCTCCAGATGTACGGCCTGGGGATGGGCGGAAAGCACCGCCGTTTGCGGAGCCGGAGCCGCGGGAATGTCCTGCGCGAAAGACCAAAATGGCAGCAACGCGCTGCCTGTGATCGCCAGCACCGTCAGCAGAAAACTTTGCTGCGACTGCTTCATGGTTGAAGAAAAAGACATGGTTCGTCTCCTTGGTAGAACAATCGTGCCTCGACTAGGGATCAAGATTGGATTTGCCAGTTTGACGCCGAAAGCGACAAAGTGTCACTTCATCTTATCGGGAGAGAATGCAAGGCGATGGCCGCGAAATGTAAAGAATTGTGAGGGAAAACAAAGGCGCGGCCGAAGCCGCACCTTTCTCGACAACCAGGCTCGAACCCAAGCCTCTACTGCGGTTGCTCGCTTTCCGGCGCCTTGGGTGGTTGCGCTACCGATGGCAGCTCTTTTCGAGGCGCGACGAATGGCACGTTGGGCTCGTGGGTAACCTGACCGTGGGCGGCATCATCGATACTGATGCCTTGATTGTCGAGCAACTGGCCCGTGGCGCGGTCGAGTTCCACCCGCGACTTCTCGTAGGCCACCATCGCATTCACCAACCCGGATTCAGCCGTAGCCAGCTGGCTCTGATACTGCAGGACTAGTGTGGTGGTCGAGGTGCCGAACTGATATTTCTTTTGCTCGGCGTCGAGAGACTGTTTCGCCAGTTCGACGGCCGCTTTGGCCGAGTCCACGCTGGCGCGATTCTGTTGCACGGCGTATTGCGCGTTGCGAACCTCTACGTCAACCTGGTTCTCGATCTGCTGCAACCGCATCTGCGCCTGACGGTATTCCAGCTCGGAACGAACTTGCACGGCCTGGGCGGCGCGATTGCGGATCGGGATGTTCAGCTGCAGGCCGATACCTTTGTCGGGAGCAGTGGAGTTGACCAGCTGATTCAGCGTGTCGCCAAAACTTCTCGTTGGGAAAATGGGGCTATCAGACGGTCCCGTTCCGGCGCAACCGAAACCCGGACTGCTAGGATTGCTGCACAGGTTTGCCGGATTTTGCACTCCCCCCACCCCGCTGCCCGCGTAGTATCCGTAAAGATCGAGGCTAGGCAGCAGGGAACTGCGCACGGCCTTATTGCTGATCCGGCGGCTGTTCAGGTCGATGCGTGATTCGACCAGTTCGGCGCGATGACGCAGAGCGTCGTTGATCAGATCCTCGGTAGGGACCACCGGCTCCTGTGCGGGTACGTTCATGGTGGATGTAGGGATAACCTCGGCCGTCGCCAGCAAAGGATCCTTCAGAGTCCGAGTCAGAGCATTCTTCATCAGAAGCTGCTCGAGTTGCAGGTTGGTCTGCGCCGTAGTGACCAGTTGCTGATCTTGCGCGACCGTGCTCTGCGCGCGCACAACTTCAATCGGCGCCAGGCTGCCGATCTCCACCTGCTTCTGCGTATCGGACAGAGTTTTTTGCGCGAAGGCCAGTGATTCGTTCTGCACTCGCGCATTTTCGTAGGCATAGACGAGATCCCAATAGATATTCTCGATCTGGTCGACCGTGTCGATGACTTGCAGCCGGAAAGCTACGTCGGAGAGTTCGCGATTGTTCTTGGCTATGCGAATGAAGCGCGTGTTCGGCGCAAACCCAAACCCCTGAAGCAGGTGCTGCGTAACCGTGGCTTTGAAACCGGAGTTCAAAAGGGGACTGGTGGCGCTGAAGAAACTGTTTGTGGTAGTGCGCGAGTTGTTAAATCCGATGGAGAGATTCGTGCCCCAGGCAAAGCCCTGCTGATAGGCAAAGTTCACGGTGCCGGTATTTTGCGAAAGGGACGTTCCTGGCAGCACGCCCTGGAAAATGCTGGTCGCTTCCTGGCTGAAATGGTCCTCTTGGAGCGTTCCAGTGAGGACCGGGTCAAAGCTGGTGATATTCGGTCCAATGCCCAGCGTGGAACTGACGAGGCCGTTTGTGCCGGCGCCGATGCCGCCGGCTCCCAGGCTGGTGCCGCCCGTGGCCGCGCCCGATTGCGCCCCAATGCCGCCTACGCCACCTCCGGGAGTGTTGAGTACAATGCCCGCGTTGACGCCGAGAATGCTGGCGCCCGCTTTGGCTCGCAGGATGTCGGTATCGGCGATGTTCAGGTTATAGCGCGCGATGGCAATATCAAGATTGTCCTCGAGAGCTAACGCAACGGCATCATTGAGCGAAAGATAGAGCTTGCCGTCGTGCATTAGCTGGTCAAGGCGTGGGGTATTTGCCAAATTCGCGGGCGGCAGGTGCCGCGGCGTGTAAGGGCCGAGGGGATTGGGAAAATACGACACCGGCTGCGCATAGTTCATTACCGGCAGCGGGCGTGCTTCCGGAGTATTTTGCGGGGTGGGGGCCGCAGGCGGCTCCTGCGCCGAGCCGGCGGCGGCCAGCAATGCCAAAACACCGACGGCGCCGATTCGGCGTAAGATTGGGGCTAAGCATGCAAATGGCATCTATGTATCTCCATTCATGAAAACCTTAATGGCACATCAACTCGACCTTGCGGCGAGGAATCTGGGGTTCCGTTTGGCAGACATAGGTGAGATAGCGACTCCCATCCACCATTGAGTACGCGGCCAGTAGCAACTGAGTTCCGGGAAAAACATTACGCTCGCAGGAAATTCAGCAGTAATCCGGTAATGTGTAGCCTTGTCATGAATCGCAAGGGGTCAGCACTGCCCGGCATTGCGCAATTCAATGTAGCGGAACAGTATATCGAAGCGACCGGGCGCATCGCTCCCGCCTCAACTCGCGAAACGGGCAAAGCGCTCGACAACCCTGGAACCCCTCGCCGGGCAGCGGAAACCGGTTTGCCCTCACGCGCCCAAACGCCTCACGAAACAAACTTGGATGCGAACGAATAAACGCCGGACTCGAAACATCGCATGCGCAATCTCAAACTGATTCTCTCTTACGATGGCTCCGAGTTTTCGGGCTGGCAGGTGCAACCTGGCACGACCACCGTGCAGGGCACGCTGGCCTCAGCGATTGGACGCATTACCGGCGAAAAGGTATTGCCGCAGGCCTCCGGACGCACCGATGCTGGCGTGCATGCTTTGGCTCAGGTAGTGACATTTGTCACGGAGTCTTCCGTGCCTACTGCCAATTTTGTGAAAGCGCTCAACGACATTCTTCCCGCCTCGGTGCGCGTGCTGGAGGCGAGCGAAGTACCCCCCGATTTTCATGCCCGCCACTCGGCCCTCAGGAAAACGTATCTCTACCGCATTTATCGCGATGACGTGTGCCCGCCGTTTCTGGCTCGCTATGTCTGGCACTATCCGTATCCTCTGAAGGAGGCCGTCATGGCCGCGGCGGCTGACCAGGTTGTCGGCGAGTACGACTTCACTTCTTTTGCCGCCGTCGATCCGGAGCGTGGACGTGCCGACGAACCCGTTTCCAACGTGCGCCAAATCTTTCTCTCGCAGTGGCAGCGCGATGCGCACGAGCTCGTCTACACTGTCTGCGGTTCGGGATTCCTGCACCACATGGTAAGAAATCTGGTGGGAACTTTCATTCTGATGGGCAAGGGGACGCTTTCGCCAGAAGATGTGAGTCGAATTTTGCAAGCGCGCGATCGCTCGGCTGCGGGGCCGACCGCGCCGGCAAGCGGACTCTACCTGCAGAACGTGAAGTATTGAGACTTTCGGCTCGCGGATTGAAATTACATGATTGAACACACGATCACACGACCCAGGAATGACACGTCTCTATGAATCCGTGGGCTTAAGTCCGTGGCGATGACCAGCGATGTTCGGGCAGGCGCGCGCAAGATTGTCTCGGTGAATCCCGCGACCGGCCAGATTTTATGCGAACTCGATCCCGCGGGAGAGCCTGAAGTCCGCCATGCAGTGACGCGAGCCCGCGCCGCGCAAAATCCGTGGTCCGGGTTGGATCTTCGCCGCCGGATTGCGTTGATCCGTGAGTTTCAGCGCAGGCTGCACGCGAAGAAGTCTCAGATCGCCGCTGCTATCACACGGGAGGAAGGCAAACCCATAGCCGAAGCGTTGACGACAGAAGTTCTGGTGGTTCTCGACGCCGCCCGATTCCTCATCGACAATGCCAGGCGTCTGCTTCGCGACGAACCGGTTCCGCACGGAAATCTGGCTACGAGACTAAAGCGCGGCACCCTCTTGCGCGAGCCCTACGGCGTGATCGGCATCATCTCTCCCTGGAACTATCCTTTTTCGATCCCGGCCACAGAAACCCTGGCTGCGCTGCTGGCCGGGAACGCAGTGGTGCTTAAGCCTTCGGAGTTGACGCCGCTGGTCGCCCTTGAACTCGCCCGGTTGTTGCATGAATCGGGTGTGCCGAAAGACGTTTTTCAGGTCTTGGTGGGAGATGGCGCCACCGGCACCACGCTGATCCAATCGTCCATCGACAAGCTGGTCTTTACCGGAAGCGCGGCCACGGGGAAGCGCATCGCCACAGCGGCGGCAGAATGCCTGTTGCCGGTAGTGCTTGAACTGGGCGGCAAAGACCCCATGCTAATCCTCGATGATGCCCCCATTGATGTGGCCTCGAGCGCTGCGGTCTGGGGCGCCTTCGTCAACGCCGGACAGGCTTGCCTCTCGGTCGAGCGCTGCTACGTGCATCGCAGTTTATACGAAGCCTTTCTGCACGCTTGCGTCGAGAAAGCGAAGCGGCTTCGAGTGGGCCCCGGAGACGACTCTGAAACAGACATTGGGCCAATGATCCATGAGCGGCAGTTGCGGATTGTCGAGGATCAGGTGGAAGATGCGAAGGCGCGCGGGGCGCGGATTTTGCTCGGAGGCAGCCGCCTTCCCAAACTAGGGCCGAATTTCTATGCTCCCACGATTCTCGCCGACGCAACCCGCGAGATGCGCATCATGCGCGAAGAAACGTTCGGCCCGGTATTGCCGGTTGCGCCCTTCGACGACGACGACGAAGCGGTCCGGCTGGCGAATGATTCCGAATACGGCCTGGCAGCCAGTATCTGGACACGCGATGGCCGGCGCGGAGAACAGCTCTCACGCCGAATTGAAGCCGGCACCGTGATGGTGAATGATGTGGTTTCGTGCTTCGGAATCAGCGAAGCTCCGCACGGCGGCGCGAAAGCCAGCGGTTTGGGCCGCACACACGGCCGCTTCGGCCTGGAGGAAATGGTTCGGCTTAAGTATGTGGACGTGGATCTGACGCCAACCATCAAGAAAGTGTGGTGGTATGGTTACGGGGAAGCATTTCGCCGCCAGATGGACGGATTTCTTGATATGCAGTTTGCGCGCGGGCTAGGGCCGCGTTTACGCGGAGTGCTGCGCGCCGCTGGCGTGCTCGGGAGAAAGCGGCTGTGAATCGCCAGGCTCTCGGAAATAAGAAGTGAGCATTAAGAACGATCAGGAGCGACAAGCTGCCATGAGCAACCCATCCGATTCCGTTCCCCAGCGAGACCTGCTGCGCCACACGCTGGCTACTCTGGCTTATCGCGCCGGCAAAACTCTGCGCAACGCCCCCGCAAATTTTTCCGATTTTCAGGCGGGCTCGCAGACGCGCACGCCGGGCCAGATTCTCGCCCACATCGGCGACCTGATGAATTGGGCCGGGTCGATCGCCGCCGGGAAACAGGCGTGGAGAAGTTCCAAGCCGCTTCCCTGGGACAAAGAGGTAGACCGATTCTTTGCAGCTCTCAAGCAGTTCGACGATTTCCTGGCTTCGAGTGAGCCGCTGCAGGCTCACGCCGGGGAGCTGTTTCAAGGGCCGATCGCCGACGCCCTGACCCACGTCGGACAAATCGCGATCCTGCGGCGCATGGCGGGCGCGCCGGTAAAGGGAGAAAATTATTTCAAGGCCGGAATCGAAGTTGGGCGCGTTGGCGCAGATCAGGCCGCGCCCAGGCAAGAATTCTGATCTTTAGCTCGCCAAAAATTGCCAATCCTATAGTTCTCCAAGCTTCCCGCGCCCGGCCACTGGCTATGCTGCTCCCGCGCCCGACTGACCTTCGTTCGAGCGGTTCCGGTAAAGTCTCGGATCCACTTGCCGTCTCATAGCTTCCACGTCCAGGGTAACTTGTAGAAATCTCCCCAGTTCTTCCGTCACCTCGACCGGAGCCTGCAACACGCGTCGGTAGGAAATGCGGAATACGCTCCCGCGGGGCAGGTGGCCAAGCCACGCATTGACCTCGAGCAAATGCTTCTGAAATGCGCCCAGCAGCAAGGCCGTGTCGGTTCCCGCTTTGAACGTCCCTCGGTGGCGCAGCATTTCCTCCTGGGATGCCATGACCTCCTCCAGCGGACGTTGCATAAAAATGATCCGGTATTCGTGCTTCGCAGGCAGGCAGAGTAGGAGCTGCGAGATCACCTTCACTACTTTACCTTCGGCTTCCGCGATGCACCCGGGGTCGTTCGAGAGCTGTTTAATCCGTTCCCATTCGAAGTAGCCTCGCGGGTTGTCCGCATCAGCTTGCCGTTCTCCATCGGAGAGAATAGCTAGGCCGCCTGCGTGCAGCATCTGCATCATCAGAGAAGTGCCCGAGCGCGGCAAGCCGGAAACGATCGTGATCATAAGTCATCGCGCCTATCGCCGTGGCGCAGAATCCTTAGGATACAATAGCGCCGTAAGGCCGAATCCTGCGGCGCGAACGCTGCAGTCAGCGAGGGTGAGCGTTTGGTGACTGGCGAGGTTAGTATTCCGGATATGCAAACTCCTGCGCAGCTTCCTCATCACAAGGTCAAGATAAAAAAAACCGGGCAACGCGCCTGCAACGAGAAGAATGACAAGGGGAAAGCCTGCGGCGGCCATCTGAAGCGCTGGTTTTATGCCAGCGATGTGGTCGAACGGGCTTGCGGGGATGTGGAAAAGGCATGGGGACCGGACGCCGAAGTTTACCGCTGCGAATATTGCCAGACTTTGTATCTGCCCAACCCGGAGGACGCTAAGATTAATGTGGCAGGGCAGGGCAGAATTTCCGTGTTCGGATTGACCCTGCCGCCGAAGGACAAGTCCTAGCTTCCAGCTCACCCGGTTCGA
>Ga0335073_10003438_pt1 | contig 22043 bp, 14 predicted proteins | sample Lox_Sample_22_FD_207093 | JGI IMG/M metagenome (GOLD analysis project Ga0335073, IMG submission 207093) | Soil microbial communities from Loxahatchee National Wildlife Refuge, Florida, United States - Lox_Sample_2.2 | ecosystem: Environmental > Terrestrial > Soil > Wetlands | place: USA...
GGAGTTCCTCAACGCGGTCGCGCTCGGGCAGGTCACTCCCGGACCGGTCGTGGCGACCGTCGCCGCCGTCGGCTACGCCGCCCACGGTCTCGCCGGGGGTCTCCTCGCCGCACTGGTCGCGTTCACGCCCTCGTTCTCATTCATCCTGCTGGGAGGGAGCCGCTTCGAGCAGCTGCGGAACAACCAGCGCGCCCGCGCGTTCCTGGACGGCGCGGGCCCGGCCGCGATCGGCGCGATCCTCGGCGCCGCCATTGCGCTCGCCGGAGCCCTCCAGGAAGCCTGGCAGTTCGCGATCCTCGCCGCCGCCGCGGTCGCGCTGCTGATCTTCAAGCGCGGGATCGTCGAGACGCTGCTCGTGGCGGGAGCCGTTGGCGTCGTGGCCGCGCTCGCGGGCGCGCCCCTGCCGCACTGAGCCCGCGAGACTGCGCGAGCGTCAGTCGCCGGGCCCCTCGACGGCGCGCAGTCCGGGCAGGCTGTCGTGCGTGGACTCGTCGAGCTCGGCCGACAGCGCGTCGCTCTCGAACTGCGCGAGTGCCTCCTCGCACGAGGCGACAGCCGCGGCAGCCTCGTCACGGCCGGGCGCGTCGAAGTAGTCGCGTGCACGGATCGCGGCGAGCCACTTCTGATAACGGGCAAGGTCGGCGTCGGACTCCTCGAGCTCGGTGTACGTGGTCCGGCCCCGGCGGCGCTCGAGCTGAAGCTCCTCGTGGAACTGCCGCGTGCTCTCGACGACCTCTCGGTACTCGTCGGTTCGCTCCCGCTGGATCGCGTCGATAACCACGGTTTCCTGCTTGGAGTCCGTCACGCGGATGCGAAGCATCTCGCCGTTCCCGCCTTCCGCGCGCAGTCGGGTCACCACCCGCGCCGCGGCGCGCGTCGTCTTCGGCGTTGCCGGGAGCAGACACACGGACTGCTGCAGGTAGTGAGCCCCCAGGCTGCGCAGATTGCGCCACGCGTAAACGCGGAGTGTCGAGGTCCCGCCGGGCGGGGTGGAGACAGTGATCAGCAACCAGTCGCGGGCCACGGCCGACCATGATCCCAGACCTCTCTCGCTGTTCGCCGTGCGACGTATCATGCGTTTCATGGCGAGTGCAACGCGCGCATCGTCACGGGCGGGCCCGTTGCAGGCGGTCCCGTCTCACGCGGCACCGCTGGCGGTGGTGTGGGAACGCACCGGCAGCCGCCCGGGAGGGCTCAGCCCCGAGGAGGTCGCGCAGCGCCCGTCGGCCGCGATCCATACTGAACGTGGCAACTCGGCAGCGGTCTTGGGCGAGATTCTCGAGTCGGTGCTCGAGCCCCTTCAGCTGCTGCTGGTCGTGGTCGGAGTGCTCTCGGCGATCTTCGGCGAGCTTCGAGACGCGATCGCGATCTTCTCGATCATCGTGATCGTCAGCGCCGTCGAGGCGGTCTCCGAGGTCCGTGCGAAGCACGCGCTACAGGCGCTCCGCGAGCTCAGCGCGCCGAACGCACTGGTCCGGCGCGCCGGCGTCGCACAGGCGATCCCGGTCGGCGCGCTCGTCGTCGGCGACCTCCTGCTCGTGGAGGCCGGCAGCGTCGTCGCGGCTGACGCCCGCGTCCTGGAGGCCGACGGCCTCGCCACCGACGAGTCGAGGCTAACGGGCGAGCCCGTGGCGGCCGCGAAGGGACCCGAGCCGGTCGACCCCGAAGCGCCGCTCGCCGAGCGGTCCTCGATGCTGCACGCGGGCACCGCCGTGGTGGCCGGCGCCGGCGAGGGCCTCGTCGTCGCGGTAGGCGACGAGACCGAGATCGGCCACCTCGGTCGGCTCGTCGCTCAGGCCAAGGAGCCGCCCACCCCACTCCAGGGCGCGATGGCCGAACTTGCGCGAGCAGCGCTGATCGTTGCGGTGACCGCGTGCGTGGCCGTGCCGCTCCTCGGAGTCCTTCGGGGCCAGCCCCCGCGCGAGATGCTGCTCGACGGCCTGACATTGGCGTTCGCCACGATCCCCGAGGAGCTGCCGATCCTCGTGACCGTCCTCGTCGCGCTCGGCGGTCTCCGGCTGGCGCAGCATGGGGTCCTGTTGCGGAGGCTGCGCGCCGCCGAGGCCGTCGGCGCGATGACCGTACTCCTCGCCGACAAGACCGGGACCCTGACCGAGAACCGGCTGCTGATCGAACGAATCGATGGGAACCGCGAACGCGTGCTCGCCGCCGCGGCGGCCGCCCACGGGGCGGCAGCCGCGCAGGACCCGGTCGATCGCGCGCTCTTCGAGGCCGCGGGCGAGCCCGGGTCGAACGAGCGCCTCGCCCGCTACCCGTTCGATCCGGTGCGCCGGCGCGAGAGCGCGGTGTGGCGCGACGCCGGCGGGGCGTGGGTGTCGGTGAAGGGAGCGCCGGAGTCCGTCCTCGGCGCATGCGCGATGTCCGAAACGGAGCGGACTGCGGTGCTCGCGCGTGTCGCGCGGCTCGCGGACGACGGGCTGCGGGTCATCGCGGTCGCCGACCGTCGTCTCGCCTCCGTGCCGCGCGACGCTGCCGCCGCCGAGGCGCACCTCGAGTTCGTCGGGCTCGCCGCCTTCCGCGACCCGCTGCGCGCCGGCGTGGCCGATGCCGTGGCCGAGCTTGCCCACGCCGGCGTGCGGACGATCGTCGTCAGCGGCGACCACCCCGAGACGGTGGCCGCGGCCGGGCGCGAGGCCGGTGTCCGAACACGCGAGGTGCTGCACGGCGGCGCGCCGCTCGACGCCCTCGACGACGACGAGCTCGCCGGGCGGCTGCGCGGCGAGGCCGTCATCGCTCGTGCCACGCCCGAGGACAAGCTGCGTCTGGTCCGGATCCTCCAGGATCGCGGCGAGGCGGTAGCCGTCACCGGCGACGGCGTCAACGACGCACCCGCCCTCGCGGCGGCGAACGTCGGGATCGCCATGGGTGCGCGCGGAACCGATCTCGCCCGTGAGGCGTCCGACCTCGTGCTCATCGATGACGCGTACCCGACGATCGTCCGCGCCGTGGAAGGCGGTCGCGGGCTGGCGTCCCAGCTGCGACGCGCGGTCGCCTTCTACCTCGGCGCGAAGATCGCGCTGATCGTGGTCATCGCCGTGCCACTGGCGCTTGGGCTCCCCGCTCCGTTCCAACCGGTGCACATCGTCCTGCTGGAACTGTTCATGGATGTCGGAGCGTCGGTCGCCTTCGTCTCGGAGCCCACGGCGCCGGCGACGATGGACCGCCCCCCGCGCGATCCCGCCAGCCGGTTCCTCGACGGCGCGCAGCTGTCCGCGATCGCATTGACGGCCGCGGCGCTCACGGTTGCGGTGCTCCCGACTTTTCTCATCGTCCGCGCCCGGTACGGCACCGACATGGCGATCGCGGCTGCCGTGGCCGGGTGGCTCATCGCGAATGTGGCGATCGCGTGGAGCCTGCGAGCCCGGCCGGCCCTGCCGTTGCGGCGCAACATCGCGTTCCCGCTGTGGGCGCTCGTCGCGGTCGCTGCGGCGATCCTCCTGTCGCTCACACAGGCCGGGGCGGCACTCGGCGTCAAACCGCTCAACGCCGACGCGCTGCGCATCACGGCGAGCGTCGCGGTTGTCGGCGTGGCAATCGCGGCCGGCGGGCGCGCCGCGCTGTCGCTATCCCGGCGCCTCTGACACAACGTTACTGTCAGCACGCAATATACGTTTCGTGCGACGCGCAACGTTCGCGCGCCGTAGCCGTGGCTGTCGAGTCCCTGAGGGCAGAGTAACTGTTACTGTGAGGACGCAATACGCGTTTCATGCCGCGCGCAACGTGCGCCTCGTTCAGCGCGGAGGGTCGAGAAACAAGCAGGTTACCTGACCTGTCAGGTCGCTAACTGTCCACCCGGGCAGTCTTGGGTTGACGTGACATCGCGGTCGTGTTAGGCAGTACCTCCGTCGGAACTACCGACCAAGCACACGACCAAAAATCCAATCGTAGAGGGAGGTCTGTATGGGTTTTCTGCTCCTCGGTATCGACAGCTTGATCGCGTGCTTCGCTGTCGGCGCCCTCATCAGCCGGAGCTCCTGGCTGCTTTACGCCACGCTCTTTGGGGTGTGCGACGCGGGTGGATTCCTACTTGGGACCGCGCTTCATTGGAGCACTCCGGACGGGACGGCCAATGTAATTGAGACGGCGGTCCTGGTCGGCTTGGGCGTGTACTGGCTTGGCATCGCGTTGTACGCGCGGCGAATCGCCGAGACCCGGTGGGTTTGGGCGCTTCCGTTCGTGCTGAGCATCGACAACATCACCTATGGTCTGATCGACCACGCGTGGTCTCACTCGGTGGCGGTCCAGGCCATTGAGCAGCTGCTCTCGAGCGCGCTCCTCGCCGGCGTCGGCCTTCTCGCGAGCGCTGCGGTCATGCGCGCAATCCCGGGCTCGCCGAAGCGGAGCACTTCGTTCGCGGCCGGGTTCGCTGGGGCTGCCTTGATCGTCGCGGCACCGCTCCTGCTCGCGGTCGGCTAACAGCGGCGGCGGACGTTTCTGCCGCTGGTCTGGTCAGCGGTCGCCCGGCCTTGATTCTGGCGCGGGCGCCGCTGGCCCGCCGGCGCTCCTACACGGGTCAGGGTGGTCGTTGGATTAGCCTGCCAGGCTGACGGTCAAACGATGATTTCGGCCACCACGGGCCGGAGATCGACAGAATCCGAGTGAGATGCAAGAGCCTGGCGTTGAGGTCGGAGAGGGCCGAGATGAAGCCGCGACCGAAGGCGGTCCGGACGAGCGGCGTGGGCGCCGTCGCGAACGACCGACCCGAGCTCGTGGACGAGGCGTAATCCAGCATCCGGCATTTGCCGTCGATCCGTGGGCGGTCCGCGAGAACGCGCTCGACCTCGAGTGCCTCGCCCAAACCGAGTCGCTGTTTGCGCTCGCCAACGGTCATGTCGGTCTGCGGGCGAATCTCGACGAAGGCGAGCCGTCTGGCCAACCGGGCACCTACCTGACCGGTTTCTACGAAGCGCGGCCGTTGCCGTACGCCGAGCCTGGCTACGGCGATCCCGAAGACGGACAGACCGTCGTCAACGTGACGAACGGAAAGATCATCCGCCTCTTGGTCGAGGACGAGGCCTTCGACGTTCGCTACGGAGAGCTGCGCAAGCACGAGCGGATCCTCGATCTCCGTGCGGGTCTGCTTCGGCGGGCCGTCGAGTGGGTCTCGCCGACCGGCCGGCTCGTGCGCGTCTCCTCCACCCGTATCGTGTCATTTGCCCAACGATCGATAGCGGCGATCGTCTACGAAGTCGAGCCGCTCGAGGACGCCGCGCAGGTGGTCGTTCAGTCCGAGCTCATCGCCAACGAGCCGTCGATGGCCGAGAAGGACCCGCGCGCCTCCGCGGCGCTCGCTGCGCCGCTGGTCTCCGACTTTTTCGTCGGTGAGGAGCTTCGCGCGCTCCTGGTGCACACCACGAAGGCGAGCAAGCTGACGGTCGCCACGGCCATGGACCACCTGATCGACGGTCCAGACGGCGTCACGAGCAGGATGGAGGCCTACCAGGACCTCGCCCGGCTGTCGGTCACGGCGACGCCGGCCCCGGGAAAGCCGCTTCGCATAATCAAGTTCCTGGCCTACAACTGGTCCGGCACGCGGACCGTTTCGGCGCTCCGGGACCAAGTTAGCGCGGCCTTGGTCGCCGCCGTTCAGACCGGCTGGGACGCCCTGCTGTCGGAGCAACGTGAGTTCCTCGACGGGTTCTGGGACGCGGCGGACATCGAGATCGAGGGCGACGCGGAGCTCCAGCAGGCGGTCCGGTTCGCGCTGTTTCACACGCTCCAAGCCGGTGAACGAGGCGAGCAGCGTCCGATCCCGGCGAAGGGACTGACCGGGCCCGGCTATGACGGGCACACCTTCTGGGACACCGAAGCGTTCGTTCTGCCACTGCTGACGTACGCACGCCCCCGCGCGGTCGCCGACGCCTTGCGGTGGCGTCACAGCACCCTTGATCTTGCGCGCGACCGAGCGCGGTCGCTCTCGCTCCGCGGTGCGGCCTTCCCGTGGCGGACGATCCACGGCGAAGAGTGCTCGGGCTACTGGCCCGCGGGGACCGCCGGGGTCCACATAAACGCGGCGATCGCCCATGCCGTAGAGCGCTACCAGAGGGTCAGCGGGGATGAGGCCTTTGAGCGTGAGGCTGGAGTCGAGCTGCTCGTCGAGACCGCGCGGCTGTGGAGGTCGCTGGGCCACCATGACGCGGCGGGGCAGTTCCGGATCGATGGCGTCACCGGGCCTGATGAGTACAGCGCGGTCGCGGACAACAACGTCTACACGAACCTGATGGCGGCGCGCAACCTGCGGGCCGCGGCTGACGCGATCAAGCGTCACCCGGACCTAGCGACGCAACTCGACGTCGGCACCGAAGAGGTTGCAGGCTGGCGGGACGCCGCCGACGCGATGCTGATCCCGTATGACGAATCTCTCGGCGTGCACCCGCAGTCAGAGGGCTTCACCGAGCATCAGGTGTGGGACTTCGACTCGACCCCGGCGGACCACTACCCGCTGTTTCTGCATTACCCGTACTTCGACCTCTACCGCTCGCAGGTGGTAAAGCAGGCGGACCTCGTGATGGCTCTCTTCTTTGTCGGCGAGGCGTTTACGGCGGAACAGAAGGCTCGTGACTTCGCGTACTACGAGCGTCTCACGGTCCGCGACTCGTCGCTGTCAGCATGCATCCAGGCTGTGGTGGCTGCCGAAGTGGGTCACATCGAACTCGCCTACGACTACTTCGCCGAAGCGGCACTGATCGACCTGCACGATCTCGCGCATAACACTCACGATGGCGTTCACGTAGCCTCGCTCGCGGGGTCATGCATAGCCGCAATTGCCGGCTTCGGAGGCCTGCGTGACCACGGCGCGGCGCTGGCCTTCATGCCGCGCCTCCCCCAAGCCCTGACTCGCCTCGCGTTCGCCATCAGTTACGGAAAGACGGGGAAACTGAGAATCGAGGTTGAGCCGACCCAGGTCACCTACACGGTATTGAGCGGCAAAGCGATCGAGATCCACCACCACGGACGACCGATCAAGCTCACGCGAAACCATCCTGCGCAGTGCCCAATCCCACCGGCGCCGGAGCTCGAGCGACCGATGCAGCCCCCCGGTCGAGAGCCCCCGCCCGCGGGTCCGGCCCGCGAAGAGGATCCCGAGGTGCAGCCGGGCGCGGGAGTGCCGCAAGGTGAAATCACGCCCGGGACTTAGGTGAGCCGGAGCCGCGCAGCGCATTCGCATTTTGGCGATTTCGAGCGGCCCCGGTATCGTCCCGTAGCGGCTACTGAACGGAGGTGGACATGGCGCAAGGTGACGTCGGGTTCGAGAGCGATATACGGCCACTCTTCCGCGAGAAGGACATTCAGTCGATGTCCGCCAAGTTCGATCTCTCGTCCTATGACGACGTCAAGGCGAGCGCGGCGAACATCCTCGCCGCGGTCTCAAAAGGGTCGATGCCGTGCGACGGCGCGTGGCCGGCGGATCGGGTGACGCTTTTCCGCGAATGGGTGGATGCCGGATTTCCACCCTAGGCCCTTAGCTCGATCCGGCCCGCAAACTTATCTGCGCATTTACCAGGTCTGCTCCCCATTGCGGATGAGGATCTCGTTGACGGCGACGCGGCGGTCGCGCGTGACGATGTAGGCAACGGCTTCGGCGATGTCGTCCGGTCTTAGCAGTTCGATGCTCGCGGTCACGCGAGCGATGCCGTCTCTGAGTTCTTCCCGGGTGTGCGAGGCCAATTCGGTGTCGACGGTGCCGGGCTCGACGACGCTCACGCGGACGCGACTGGGGATCAACTCCTGACGCATCGATTCGCTGAGAGCGGTCACGCCGAATTTCGTGAGGCTGTACACGGCGGTCCCGGCGCGGGCCACGCGACCTCCGGTGGAGCTGATATTGACCAGATCGGCAACGTGGCGCGGCGGCAGCGAAGCAGCAGCGACGAGGTGGGGAAGCGCCGCGCGGATTACGTTGAGGACGCCGCCAACGTTGATCGCAATCATCCGCTCCCATTCGCCGGCCGGCGCCTCGGCGACTGGTCCCGGATACAGGAGGCCTGCGTTATTGATGATGATGTCGAGGCGCCCGAACTCCTCGGCGGCTCGGCTCACCGCGCCGGCCGCCTGTTCGGCGTCCGTCAGGTCAGCCTCGAGGACAAGCGCCTTGCCGCCGTCGCCGACGATAGCCTCGGCGACCTTCTCGAGGCGATCGCGGCGGCGGGCAACGAGCGCCACAGCGGCCCCTTCGACTGCGAGGGCGCGCGCGGTGGCCTCCCCGATGCCGCTGCTGGCGCCGGTTACGAGTGCGACGGTGTCATCTAGGCGTGTTGGCATGAGGTCCTCAGCGAGATCGGGTGCGGTCGGGTCGGTCCGGGCACAGCCGTGTGCTCGGCGGTGCACCCTATCTTCCGGCTCGCCGGCCCGTGGCCGCGGGTACAGCCGCGGCGCGAACGGAACGATGCCCGGCAGGGTCCCGCTCGCGCCACCTTCAGCGGCTACAAGCCACCTAGCGCCGGCATGCCCCCGCCCCGGGACATGCTGGGTAACTCAACTCCTACCCCACCCCGATCCAGCTAAGCATTCCTCCCGCACGCATCCGTACGTATCCGTCTGCTCACGGATGTCATGACACGGACCGTCTTGCTACGTGGCTAGCGAGTCACATCGAACGCACCTGCATCGGCCGGCTCGGGGTCAAGAGGTCGGTCGCGCTCGCGCGATCATTGACCCGAACAAGTCATCACTCGACTGGCGCACCGCCAGCGAGCGTGCACAAACTCGGGCTATGACCGAGTGAATGTGCGTTCACATCTCGGCCGGGTGGCGAGTGTGCGGAAACTCGTGGTCGACCTGGGTGGCACGTCCAGGCGGACGGCGCCGCGGCCGGTTCGGCGGACCCGCGCAGACGGTGGCGCCGCGCCAGCCGGCGGATCGGGGGCAGCCACCTAAGCGGCGTCGCGTGGCGCCGCGCCAGCCGGCGGATCGGGGGCAGCCACCTAAGCGGCGTCGCGTGGCGCCGCGCGCCAGCACACCCACGCGCAGTATCCGTCCGGTGCACGGAGGACGGCTGCGCGCCACGAGCCGCAGTCTCCGCCCAGCCACCCCGCCGGCGACTCCAGCCGGCGGGGGTCGTAGTCGAGGGCATCCCCGAGCCCCTTGGACAGCGCTTCCTTGCTCGACCACAGCGAGATGAGATCGCGGTCGTGGGTCCATCGCCCGGAAGCCCGCTCGGCCGGCGTCGAGATCGCCTGCGAGAACCCGGCCGGGCAGGCGACGACGCGCTCGATGTCGACGCCGATCGGTCCGGTGTGCCAGCCGACCAGCGCGTAGGGGTGGCAGTAGGAGCGCGACACCGCGCCGGCTCCCACTGCCGCCCCGAGCTCCCTGGCCCGCGTCCGCAGCCCCGCTTCATCGAGCCCTTCGAGGGTGGCGTCGATGAGTGCGACTCGTGGAGCCCCGTCCGAGTCGATGTCGAGCCAGGTCACCATGACTTAGAGCGCCACCACCGGCGTTCCGTGCCAGCGCGTGCCGGGCGGGAGCTCTTCCCCGCGCAGTACGACCGAATGGCCGAATACCCGCGTGTCCGTGCCGACGTGGGTGTCCGGCAGGACCACCGCGGTCGGGCCGAGCGTCGCCCCCGGATCGAGCCGTGTCGGGCCGATCCGCAGCAGCCGGTCGTGGAACAGGTGTGTCATCAGGCACCCTCCGCGGTTGACCGCAGTGGCGTCGCCGAGGTTGATCATCTCGTACTCGGTGACGGCGGTCGTCTCGCACCACACGCCGCGACCGACCCGGGAGCCCATCGCACGCAGGTACATCGACATGATCGGCGTGCCGATCGCGAGGCGCAGCAGCCGCTCGTCGGCCAGTTGCTCCTGGGCGGCGTTCATCATCTCGTCGCGCCACACGAAGAACGACCACAGTGGATGCTCGCTGCGGCGGTAGCGCCCGATCAGGATCCACTTCATCGCCACGGTCACCGCGGTGGCCACGAGCCCGCCGGCGATTAGCACGAACGGCGCCGCCAAAATGCCGACCAGAAGGCCGAAGTGCGCGCACACCGTCGCCAGCGTCATGATCTCGAGCGCCTCGATCAGCAGCACGATCGTGTTCGGAACGAGCAGCCGAAGCAGGTCCATCACGCCGCGCGCGAGCCTCAGCCGCCGAGGCGGATTGGTCGTGCGGGATGCATCGGTGGCGTCCGGAACCCGGGGCAGCTCGAGCGCCGGGGCGCCGAGCCACGAGGTTCCGGGGTCCGGATTCTTGGGTGAGAGGGTCATCACTCCGAGGAGGCTGTCGTCGCCGAGCCGGGTCCCGCCGCGCAGAATCGAGCCCGGACCGAGGAAGGTGTGATCGCCGACCTCGATCGGCTCGACCGCAATCCAGCCGTCACGCGACCGCACGCCACAGAACCCGATGTCATCGGTGCACTGGCTGAGCTCGCCGAACGACACGAGCGGGTTGAGGCCGGTCGTCACCGAGATCTCCGTGCCCCGGCCGATCTTCAGGCCCATCAGGCGGAACCAAGGACGCGTGTACGTCGAGGCGTACAGCGGGAACAGCAGCGTGCTCGAGCTCTGCCGGAGCTGCTCGCCGAACCACAGCGCCCAGCCGACGGGCGCGTGCTCGTCATACCACCCCGGCCGCACGAGCCGCCAAACGAGCCGCAACGTCAGCGCGATCAGGATCGCGGTCACCGGGACGGTGACCGCGGTGACAATCGCTGCCTCGATCAGGATCGTGAACAACGACGTCTGCAGCGTCGGCACTTCGCTCCCGAGGAGCGCGAGCAGCCCAATCGCCGGAGCGAACGCGGCCAGCGAGAGCACGAGATCAAGTACGACACCGGCGCCGAACAGCCAGGCCCATCCGCCGGCGCGGGACGCCTTCGGGGGCTCAGCCGGCCAGTTGTCGCCGGCACTACCGGTACGGCGTGCGGGGGCGCCGCCCCAACGCTCACCGGCCGGGATCTCACCGGAGACCACGGTTCCCATCTCGATCTCGGCGCCGTCGCGAACCACCGCGCCTGGGTTGAGCAGCACGCGCGAGCCGATCCTGGCGCCGGCGCCGATCCGGATCTCGCCGACGACGAGCTCCTGGCCGTCGATCCACCAGCCACGCAGGTCGACGTTCGACTCGACGGTCGCGCCGGCGCCGATGTGCAGCAGCGAACCCGCGGGCGGCACCGTGGCCAGCCGTGCGCCCTTGCCGACGTCGGCTCCGACGAGCCGGGCGTACCGGTCGGCCCACGGCGTGCCGCCGAGGCGCTGGAACCGGGTCACTTCGGCCAGCCGGTCGACGAACCACAGACGCGCCGCCAACGACGAGTACCGCGAATACCGGCCGGGTCGCAGGTCCCGCAACAGAACGCGCGTGCAGACGCACTGGAGCGCGATCCGCGCCGGCGGGCTGGCGAGCACGATCCAGGCCACCCCGAGCCAGAGCCAGCCGACGTGCGGGGTCCCGATATCGGCGATGTCGCCGTAGGCGAGCGCACCGAGCAGCCACGGCACCGACTGCACCGCGAACAGTACGAACACGCCGATCAGCTGCATCAGACCAAGGCGCCTCATCGGCCCGGGCGACAGCTCGAGCTGGGACGAGGTGTCGATCGCACGGATCGTCTCCAGACGCGCCGCGAGCTCCCTCAGCGTACGGTGGTTGTAGATGTCGGCAACCGCGATCGCCGGATGCTCGGTCCGCAGCACGGATACGAGCTTGGCGGCCGCGAGCGAGGTCCCGCCGAGCGCGAAGAAGTCGCTGTCGGCGTCGATCGCGACCGGCCCGAGCTGCCCGCGCCAGCGAGTTGCGAGCTCCCGCTCGGCCGGCGTCAGGTGAGCGTCGCCGTCGGCCCCACGCTCCGAGCTCGAAGGAGGCGGCCACGGCAATGCCTTGCGATCGACCTTGCCCGAGGTCGCGACCGGCAGCTCGTGGAGGACGACGATCAGCGGCACAAGGCTGGCCGGCATCCGCTCGGCGGCCACCGCGCGGACGTCCTGGGCGTCGACGTCACCCGCGACGTATCCGACGAGGATCTTGTTGCCGGCGGCCGACTCGCGCACGATCGTGCAGGCGCCGCGCACGCCGGGGATCGAGCTCAGCATACCGTCGACCTCGCCGAGCTCGATCCGGCGACCGCCGATCTTGACCTGATGGTCGCGGCGACCGACGAACTCGAGCCCGTGGTCGGTCTTGCGAACGATGTCGCCCGTGCGGTACGCCCGATCCCAGCCCATCGCCGGCAGACTCCGATAGCGCTCGGCGTCGAGCTCGGGCCTCAGGTAACGGCCGAGCCCGACGCCGCTGATCACGAGCTCTCCGGCATCGCCGTCGGCGACGAGCTGACCCTCGGAATCGATCACCGCGAGCTTCCAGCCGCGCAACGGCTTCCCGATCGTGACCGGCGCGCCGGGGTGTAGCCGGGTTGCGGTGGCGACGACGGTCGCCTCGGTCGGGCCGTAGGTGTTCCACAGCTCTCGACCGGGGGCCAGTCGCTCGACCAGGTGATCGGGGCAGGCTTCACCGCCGAGGATCAGCAGCCGGACGGCGGCCAGCGCGTCGTCGTCCCAGATCCCGGCCAGCGTGGGGACGGTCGAGATCACCGTGATGCCGTGTTCCTTGAGCCACGGCCCGAGCTCGACGCCGGAGCGCACGAGCGCGCGCGGGGCCGGGACAAGGCAGGCTCCGTGGGCCCAGGCGAGCCACATTTCCTCGCAGCTCGCATCGAAGGCGACGGACAATCCGGCGAGGACACGGTCCTCGGGCAGCACCTGCCACAGGTCGTCCTCGGCCCGGACGAACGCCGCCGCTGCCCGATGCGGGACCGCCACGCCCTTCGGCTTGCCGGTCGAACCCGAGGTGAAGATGATCCACGCGTCGTCGTCCGCGGTCGGGCGACCCCGACGGCCGCCGGCCGGTCCGCGCCAGGTGATCTCGAGCGACTTACCGATGACCGCGCATACGCCGGCGTCGGTGAAAATCTGCTCCGCGCGAGCATCGGGATCGTCGGCGTCCACCGGTACGTACGCGGCGCCCGCGGCGAGCACGCCGAGGATCGCCACGTACAAGTCGGCCTTGCCGCTCGGGACCCGGACACCGACGCGATCGCCCGGACCGACTCCACCGTCGCGCAGGCGAGCGGCGAGCTCCTGCACCTCCGCCGCGAGGTCGTTGTAGGTGAGGAGGCCGCGGGGCGCGTCGACAGCGGGGCGCTCGCCACACGTGGCGACCGTCGCCTCGAACACGTCGAGCAGCGTCAGCTCGAGGATCGTTCCCTCGCTTCGCGTCGAAGCGCCCGTCCGAGCACGCGCGCGCCCGGCGTGCTCGCCCGCACGACCCGTCCGGCCGGCTGAGCGGCCGACTGCTGGTCCGGTCACAGCATGAGTTTCCGTGTTGCTCATGAGAGGCTCCTGTTCGGGCGGCGCGCCGCTCGGCGCACCACTTGATCTGTGTTGGAAGCCTCCCGCGGCCGGTCCGCTCGGTCGTTAGTAGCCGACTACTACACCTGCGCCGTAGGGCTACGTACCGCCTGCGTGAGCGCGACTGCGGGACGCGGTACTACTCGGCCACCGGCGTCGGGCAGACGTCGGCGACATAGCGATCGACGTCGGACGGTTCGAGACGGTAGGCGATCGCGAGGCGATAGATGAAGAGACTCCAACCCGCACAAGCGGCCAGCCCACCGACGAGTCCGAACGCGTTGTTGCCGCCGTGATCGAGGACGTGCTTGAAGATCCCGATGCCCCCGATGATTCCGCCGCCCCCGAAGTCACCGAAGTACGAGATGACCAGCAGTCCGACGAAGTACGGGACGATCCACGTGGCCGCGCCCCAATCGATCTTCGCGGCGGACGGATTGAGGTTCATTCGGTAGGAGATCGCGACCAGGACGTAACCGATCAGCATCGCGACCATCAGCGTGGTCAGCGTCTGCCACCCGCACCAGTAGATGACCCACGTGGCGAACACGAACGCCAGCGGCGCCAGCACGCCCGCGGCCGGAAGCCGATACACGCGCGGGAGGTCGGGCTTGCTCTTGCGCAAGGCGCCGAGCGCGAGCGGGGCGGCGGCGTACATCAGGACCGACGCGCTGGTAGCGATCCCGACCAGCTTGCTCCAGCTCGGGAACGGGAGCAGGAACAACAGCCCGATACCCGTCGTGAACAGGATCCCGAACACCGGCACGTGCGTCCGGTTGGTCTTCTCGAACTCGTCGGGTACGTAACCGTTGCGCGACAGCGCGAAGCTGATCCGCGACGACGTCGTGAGGTAGATCAAACCGCTGCCAAACGGGCAGATGACCGCATCCAGACGGAGAATGAACGCCAACCACGCGAGCCCGGCGACCTCGGTCACCGTGTAAAACGGACCGGCGTTGAGCGCGACGACCGTTGGGTTCTGGTTGGCTGACCCGAGGTTGGTCCAGGTGTGTTGGGAGGCGAGCAGGCTCGGGCTGATCGACCCGGTGAACACGACCTGCAACAGGAAGTAGATGCCCGCCCCGATGAGGATCGACAGGATCACGGCGCGAGGTAGGTCGCGCTCGGGATTGGCCGCCTCTCCCCCGAGCTGGACCGCCTGTTCGAACCCGAGCAGCGCGAACACCACCCCTCCGGTGGGAATCGCGACAAGGATGCTCTTGATCGCGGCGCCGTGGATAAAGAAGCCACCGCCGGCGGTGAAGTTGCCGAGGTGGAAGTGCGTCGCCAGCAGCACGATGATCGTGAACACCGGGATCACGACCTTCCATGAGGTGATCGCGTTGTTGGCCCGCGTCAACCATCGGATGCCGATCAGGTTCAGCACCACGAACAGCGCCATCAGGATGACCGCGGCGATGATCCCGCCACCGCTGAGCGTTCCGTTGGCCCGGTAGAAGCCGTGCGCCCAGTGCGCGGTCGAGAGGTACTGGATCACGGCGAGGACCTCGATCGGCGCCGTCGTGGCCGCCTGCAGGTACGACGCCCAGCCAAACGTCATCCCGGCGAAGCTCCCGAACGCGTAATGCGGGAACCGACTCGTGCCGCCGCTCACGGGGAAAAGTCCGCCAAGCTCGGCGTGCACGAGCGCGAGCAGGATCACGATCACAGACGCGACCCCCCACGCGATCAGGGCGGACGGTCCGGCCACCGTGGCCGCGATCAATGCGCCGAACAGCCACCCCGACCCGATGATCGAGCCCACCGACGTCCAGAGCAGGCCGATGAAGCCGATCCGGCGTTCGAGCCCCTCGGCATCCACGGTCGTCTCGCGCGCGGGTGACGGCATCACCACGCCGCGTGGCGGCGGGGCGGTCAGTTGAGGTGCGGCGGCGGTGACGCTCATCGGAGGCTCCTGTTCAGGCGGCGCGCGCCAGGCGTGCCGGTTGGTTTCTGGCAAGAGCCTCCCGCCGGCACACCGGGCGGTCGTCCGTATCGGCCTACGACACCTGCCGGAACCCGGTACGTACCGCCGTATCGCCACCGGCCTCAGTAGTGAACGCCGGCGCATTGCAGTACCGGGATACGCATGGCAGCGCGACGCGCGGCTGGGATCGTCCCGACCACAGCAAATGCGCCTCTCACCCAGGCGCCCACCACTGAAACGAACGGAGATCCCGATGTTCACTCATTCCCGCTCACGTATCTCCCCCTTCAAGCTCGCCGGCGTCGGCGCCATCGCCGCTGCCGCCCTGGCGGGTGCGCCGACCGCGCTCGCCGCCACGTCAGGCGGTGCCGCGCTGCCGCCCGCCGCCGCGCACGCCGCAACGAGCGCGCCGTTCACGATCGGTCTCAGCGCGGTCACGGTCAAGCCGGGCGCCAAGCTGACGATCTCGGGCCTGGCGTATGCCAGGGCCGGCTTGAACCTCACGATCATGTCCGATGCGATCGCCTCGTCGCGCACGGTCAACGGCATCCCGGCCGTTCAGACCCCTGCGCTCGTCGAGGGCATCTACCACACCGTGGTGCGGGTGCCGCCGGCGACCGAGCCTGGCGTCTACTCCGTGCAGCTGCGCTTCGGCAACCGTCAGGTCGCCTCAGTCAACAACCTGCGCGTCGTCGCCGCCAGCTCGCACACCGGCGGGTCGACGGGCCTCAACCGGTGCGCGGCGATCAGCTTCACGGTCCTGCACAACGACCGCGCGGGCGGCGCGTATCTGCCCGCCGGCGGCTACACGGTCTCCAGCCGCAACATGGATTGCGGAACGGCATCGGCCGATTTCACGAGCTTCCTCGCCGGCGCCGGGAAGGCGATCCCCGGATGGAACACTGCCTCGCCGGCGGCCGGTCGGGCGACGTTCACCCAGCGCAACAGCGGCCTCGCCTTCAGCGTCGCGAAGGTCCGGTGACGCTGACCTCGCGCGCCACTGCCCGCGGCTTAGACTTACACCCACAGTCGTCTCGGACCCCCGGCCGGAGTGCTTCCGGCCGGTGGTCCGTTGCGTGGCGGCGGGTCGGCGCATCACCCGCGCCGGCTGGCGATCACGTCGGCGGCGGCCCGCAGGGCGGCTCGCCGGAACCGCCGCACGGCGGAGGAGGCGGGCTGATGCTCCGCGTCCTGTAGAAGGCGATCGCGGTGCTTGAGCCATCCGCCGGCACCGTCAGGAGCGGATTGGCGATTGTGCCGTTCCCGAGCTGGAACCAGGTGTCGAAGACGTTTCCCGAGAACTTCGTGCAGACACCGATGCAGTTCGCGGCGGTGATCTTGACCGATCCGGCCTTCAGCACAGCGGCGGTCGTGGTTGAAACCGAGTTGGGTCCGGTCTGCGCCGAGCTTGGCGAGACTTTGCCGATCGGTGACTCGGGCAGGCGGGCATAGTTCGTCAGCGAGAACGCGGTGGCGCTCACATCCGGCGTGCACGGTCCCGAGCATCCCCCGACCTGTAGGTACCAGGCCGTGGCCTTGAACCCTGTAGCGGTGGAAGGCGCGGTGAACGTGTCCTTCTCCTTTGTTCCGAGCGTCGCATTTGCGTCCCAGAAGATGAACTCGTACACAGTGGGCGATGCGGTCGGCGTCGCCGGCGGCTCGTACAGGTACTCCGGTGCCGTCAGGGTGACCGACGACCCCGGCGCAACCGGGACGGTGCCCGACATCGGATCGAGCGTCGGCTTACCGGTCTCGAAGTCGTACGAGCCAATCGTCATCGTCGCGGATGCGCTCTTGGCCGTCGCCACCGCGGGCGTCATCATCGCCGCGGCAGTCGCGAGTGCCAACACGCACGTGATTGCAATTGGCCTTACTACTTTCATCAGATCTCCTTAGGGTGGAGCGGCGCCGACACGGGCGCCGCTCGTCTCGTGAGTTACCGGCCGCTACTTGATTGGCGGTGGAGGGGGGCAAACCGGCGTAATCACCTTCTGGCTCATGCCAGTGGTCACATCGGTGAGTGTGGCCTGCAGCGTCACGCCGCACAGCGGCAGGGGGTGCGTGACATTCCATCCGCTGTCGAGCGAGATTCCCTTCTTCGGCGGTGCGATGTAATAGACCGGGGACTGTGCCGTGATCGTCCCGTTGTCCTGGGCGACCGCGGTCGTCTTATCGAGGACCTTGCTGGTCTTGACGTTGATGATCTTGACCGTGTACTTGTCGCCGGCGCTGTACCCGTAACCGGCGACGGTCCAGTCCGAGGGTACGTCTCCGTTGTACGTGTCTCCGACCTCGAGCACGGTCGGGCCCTCGGTGGGGCAGTGGCCGATCGGCAGCACCGTGATGCACGGGTTGATCACCGGCGTCGAGCTCCCTGAGGAGGGGCCGTCGGCGGAGGCGGCGAGCGGCGCGGAGGCGCCGATCGCGCCGGCCGCTGCAAGCAGTGCAAGGAGGGCGCCGGCGCGCCGGAGGCTCCCTGGGTGGATGATTCTCATGGTGTAACTCCTCTGGTCGGTGGCCCGCCGATGCGCGGACCACAGGTCTGGCTCGTTTGCCCGAGCCCGATGCCAGCGACTGTGGCCGGAGGCGGTCGCAATCTGGTCGCAATCCGGTAGCAACCGGCCCCGGCACGGTGTGGGATCGCCACCCTTGGGTCGGTTGCCTGGGCCCCCACGTAGGCCTACCTTCGTCCGAGTGATGCGCTTCGGCGTGCTCGGTCCACTTGAGGTCACCGACTCTGATGGTCGGGGGCTGGCGCTGGGCGGCCGCAGGCAGCGGTCGGTCCTGGCGCTCCTGCTCCTGCATGCCGGGACCGTCGTGTCGAACGAGCGCTTGATCGACGAGCTGTGGGGGGAGGACACTCCCGCGACCGCACGCAAGACGCTGCAGACCTACGTCATGAGGCTGCGCAAGGCGCTCGGCGAAAACCTGGTGATGACCCGCCCCGGGGGCTACATGCTCCAGGCCGAGGACGCCGAATTCGACCTCGATCGGTTCGAGTTGTTGGTCGCCGCCGGCCGTGGCGCTCTGGCCCGCGACGACCCGAGCGAAGCCTCCGAATCGCTCGGTCGCGCGCTTGCACTATGGAGAGGCCCGCCACTCGCCGACTTCTCATATGAACCCTTCGCGCAGGCTGATATCGCCAGACTGGTCGAGTCGCGTATGGCCGCCCTCGAAGATCGGATCGACGCGGACCTCGCGCTCGGGAAGAACGCCGCGTTGGTCGGGGAGCTCGAGGCCCTCATACGTGAGCACCCATTGCGCGAGCGGCTCCGCGGGCAGCTGATGCTCGCGCTGTACCGTGGCGGCCGACAGGCCGATGCACTTTACGCGTACCAACGCGCACGCGACCACCTCACGGACGAGCTCGGCCTCGAGCCCGGGGCGGCGCTGAGGTCCCTGCAGCAGGCGATCCTGAATCAGGATCCGTCGTTGTCGGCGGAGGCCACACGACCAGGCGCGGCGGTCGCCGAGCCAAGCTCGGAACGAGCGTTGGCGCTCGCCGACCGCAGACACGGTGGCATCCCCCGCGGCGTGAAGGTGATCGGGCGCGATCGCGAGCTGGCCGAGCTCAGTGCGCTGATCGCAGACCCTGATGTGCCGCTCGTGACCCTCACAGGAACCGGTGGCATTGGAAAGACGACACTCGCGCTGGAGGCCGCTCGGGAGGCCGCCGGGATGTTTGCCGACGGAGCCGCGGTCATCTGCCTCGCGTCGATCGTCTCCCGGCAGCAGGTATTTACCGAGCTGGCCCGGGTGCTGGGGATCGAACTCGTGGCCGACGAGCCCGAGCTGGACACGATCGCCCGGGTCCTCCGGCCGCAAGAGCGTCTGCTCGTGCTCGACAACTTCGAGCACCTGGTCGCGGCTGCCCCCGCGATCGGGCAGTTGGCGGCTGCGTGCCCGCGATTGAAACTGCTCGTCACAAGCCGCACCCCGCTCCGGGTCGCGCTCGAACGTGTCTACCCCGTGTCGCCGCTCGGCGTCCCGAGCAGCATGGATGATCAGGCCGTCCTTGTCGTGGGGCGGAGCGCGGCGGAAGCGCTATTCATGGATCGGGCGACCGCCGCCGATCCCACCTTCACGCTGACCGCCTCCGAAGCGGACGCCCTGAGAGAGCTGTGCCGGTACCTCGGCGGCTTGCCGCTGGCGCTCGAACTGGCCGCAGCGCGCGTCTCGGTCCTCTCCCCCGCGGCGATCCTCGCGCGCCTCCGTAGCGCTGACGAGCCGCTTGGTCCGGCACGCCGCGACGCCCCGGCGCGTCAGCGGACGCTCAGAGCGACGATCGAGTGGAGTTTCCGCCTCATCGCCCCGAGCGAGCAGGCCGTCTTCACGACGCTTGCCGCTTTCACCTCTGGCTTCACGGTCGAGAGCGCAGAGGCGGTCTGTGGCACTCCCGGCGCGTCAGTGGCCGACGCCCTGGCCGCGTTACTGGATCACGGGCTGATCCAACGTGTGCCCGCCCGCCACGGGGTGCGCCTCGGGATGCTCGAACCAATCCGCCGTTATGCCCTCGACCGCTTATGCGCCGATCCCAGCTGTGACGAGATCCTCGCCAGGTACATCCGGCACTTCACGATGTTCGCGACCGACGCTCAGGCCGGGTTGGAAAGCTACGCCCAGCTCGAGTGGCTGGACCGCGTCGACGACGAGCAGGCCAACCTGCGCGCCGTTCTGCAAAGTGCCAACTCCGAACGACGACTCGAGAACGCCCTGAAGATCGCCGGGGCGCTGACCCGTTACTGGCACGTCCGCGACCTCGCGTCCGAGCTTGCGGCGTGGCTCATGCGCGCGCTCGCCGAGCCTACGGGCGACGGCGCGATCCGTGCGCAGGCGCTATACGCGCTTGGCCGCAGCGCGTCGCACATCGGCGAACGGGAAAAGGCCGCCCAGGCACTGGAGGAGTGCGTCGCTCTTTCGGAGGAGCTTCGCGTCCCCCGGCTCGCGGCTGCCTCCGAATCGCTTCTTGCGGCGCTCTCCCTCGGCGACGGAAAGCTGCCCGAGGCGGCGGCTCACCGCGAACGGGCGCTGGCTTGGTTGCCGACCGTCACCGATGCCGCGACCCGCGCGTACGTGCTGATGAACGTCGCGGGCTGCACCAGCGGGGGTCACCACCACCGGCGTTCGCGATACCTGGACGAGCGTCGGCTAACGCTGGAAGCGGTCGCCGTGTACGAGTTAGCGGGCGACCTGCTCGGGCTTCCGTACGCGAGGTCCAATCTCGGTTGGTCGGCGTGGCTGGCCGGTGACCTTGCGCTCGCACGAGAGAATCTGGAAAGGGCACTGGTCGAGGCCGACGCCATCTCCGTCGCCGGCCTGCGAGCGGTGATCCAGGCGAACCTTGGTCTGCTCGAGCTGGTCGAAGGCGAAGACACGGCAGCGAGTGCGCACCTCAACGCAGCGTTTGCGGTCCTCACCCAAATCAACCAGGTCGCGTGCGCCCGCGAAGCCCTCGTCGGCCTTGCCGCTCTGTCGGCCCGTCAGGGAGCGACCGAGGAAAGCGCCAGACTCCTCCGCGCCGCTCCACTCCTTCACGGGGGCCCACCCGGGAGAGGCGAGCGCATGCTCCGCGACCGCTACCTCGGGGCGGTTGCCGCACCGCAGCTGTTCGCCGAAAACACGGTCGTGCTTCCGCTGCTCGGCACGGCCAGTTCGGGGATGCCACTTGATCACATGAAACCCATCTGCCAGGCTTCGCACGTCCCGCCCGGTCGCGGGGCATCGGCGCCATGGTCGGCGGCATGAACCAAAGGGGAGGTTCGTTGTGAGCGGTGCCTATCGCATCGAGTCCGCCAACCAGGGCCTGCCGGTGCGCCCCCGGAGACCCGGAGAACCCGGCTCGGTGGTCATCATCTGGGAGCGCATTGGGGGCCCATTCCCCGATCCTGACCTTTGGACGTTCGAGCCATCCCCCGAGCCGGCTGGCGCGTACTACATAGTCAACGCGGCGGCCGCGCTCGTGATCGGCATCGAGGCGCCGGTCGCCGCCGGGGCCGGCCTTCAGCTCGAGGAGCGCAAGCGCGAGCCCGGCCAGCTTTGGCGGTTCGAGGCCGTCCCCAATCAGCCGGGGTCTTACTACATCGCGAGCGCCGCGATGGGATTGGTCATCGGAGCCACGCAGCCGCTGGCGCCGGGCACCCAGCTACACGCCGTCGAGCGAACACTCGAAGCCGATCAATGGTGGACGGTGTTGAACAGCGCCGGCGCGCCGGCGCAGCCACCCGCCGTGCAAGCCGCGGCAGGATGACCCGCACGATCGTCAAATAGAAGCCCACCCGCACGCGAGGCCAACCCTCACGTGGCGTTGGCTGCAGCGTGGCGTCCCTCAATTAGGGGAACCTAATTAGGGGGCCCTAATCTGTGTTATGCTGCGCCCGCCGCAAAGCCGAGTGTGCAAGTCGGGTTTTCCGTTGGAGATTGTTTGATGACGTCAGATCGAGCCGCCAGCCAGCCACGGAGCCGGCGTCCGCGTCCGGGGGAGCGGGTTGGTTTTTATGTGTGGACGGCGGTGGTGTTGGTGGCTGCGGTGGTGGTGGTGGTGGTCAGTTGGCATGCGCGTGGGGGGACGGCGGATCCGACGGATTTGCCGGCGGGGCATCGGTTGAGTCATACCTCGGTGGTGGTGGATAGCGCGATCCTGGTGTTTCGGGAGGGGCTTGAGACGATTCTGGTGTTGGCGGCGGTGACGGCGAGTTTTTTGGGGGCGAATCGGGTGTATCGCCGGCCGGTGGTGGCGGGGAGTGGGGTGG
>Ga0335073_10003441_pt1 | contig 22040 bp, 21 predicted proteins | sample Lox_Sample_22_FD_207093 | JGI IMG/M metagenome (GOLD analysis project Ga0335073, IMG submission 207093) | Soil microbial communities from Loxahatchee National Wildlife Refuge, Florida, United States - Lox_Sample_2.2 | ecosystem: Environmental > Terrestrial > Soil > Wetlands | place: USA...
GGCAATGAGAGGATCACTTTGCCCTTTTGGCAGATCATCGGCGCGCGCCGCAGCACGCCCGGCATCGCCGCCGAAATGTTGTAGGCGACGCGCATCGCGGCACCGAGGATTCGCGCCCGATCGAGCTGGCGCGCCGTCACCAATGCGCGCGACTGGGGCGAAACATTGTCCTCGCTCGACATATGCCGGTAGGACGCCGCGAGCGCAAGAAACGCGCGCGAGGGGTGATCGACGCCGATGAAGGCCGCATTCGCCACCAGATCATAGGCCTGGGCGCCGCGATAGTCGGGATGCGCGCGCCAAGCGATATCGGAAAGAAGACAGGCGGCGCGCCGCAAACGGGTGTCCTGCTCGTCCTCCTCGAGGTGCGTTGAAGCGATCAGGCGGCCTGTCCAATCAAAGAGTTCTTCACCGTGTTCGGGCGCGCGAGAACGCAATGCGTTGAATTCGCGCGCCGAGACGATGAGGGGATCTTCCGCCTGCTCCTCCGGTGACAGCCGCGAATAGATGAGCCCCTCGCGCACGCCAAGCGCAGAAATGACGATCTCCTTCGGGTTCGCCTGGCGAATGATCTCTTCTAGCACGGCGGCGCCGTAAGCCAGGAGCGGCCTGCGGGCCGACGAGACTGACTCGATTGACAGCAACGCGTCGGCCTCGATTCGTTCGACGAGCCTCGCGAATTCGAGCGCGTCGCGGGTCGGGATGACATAATTGTGCATCACGTTCATCGGATACTGCCGCTGGCGCATATGAAGGCGGGCCAAGGCCCGCCAGGTGCCGCCGACCGCGTAGAACGTTCGCCCGACCAGTCCTTGCAGCGCCTTGACCGGCGCGAGCGTGTCGCGGACGATCTTGGCGGCCTTCTTCGGCGAACGCTCCGAAAGGTCCATCAGCGAGAGACCGCCAAGCGGCAGCGTAATCCCCTGCGCGCACTGCCCGTCCTTGACGTCGGTCAGTTCGAGCGAGCCGCCGCCTAGATCGCCGACGACGCCGTCCGCTCTATAGATCGAGCTCACCACGCCGAGCGCCGACAACCGCGCTTCCTTCTGACCGCTCAAGAGCTCGATCTTGCAGCCAATCGCGCGCTCGGCGCGATCGAGGAATTGCGCCCCGTTTGCCGCGTCGCGCACTGCGGCAGTCGCCACGCCCCGAACATCCCGGATTCGCATCGTGTCGCAGAGAACACGAAAGCGCTTGAGGGCGGCGAGCGCCTTGACGATCGCGTCCTCCGGCAGAAGGCCGCTCATCGCCACGCCTCGCCCGAGACCGCAAAGGGCCTTTTCATTGAACGTCGGTGTCGGCGCGCGCGACTGCGACTCGTACGACACCAGACGCACTGAATTCGACCCGATGTCGACGATCGCCAAGGGCTTGCCCGGCAATCGTCCGGGTGTTGAATTGTCGGGCATGGATGATCCTGCTGGGCGGCCGCGTCAGCGGCGACGGGCGTCTATCAGTCTCGCCTGTGCAGCGCCATGGGAAACGAGTCGATCAGCGCTTTGCCGCGGCCCGACAGGCTCGGATTGGTCATGAAATATTTGTGCGCGTTGAACGGCTCTTCGCCCTCGGTGGGCCCGATTCGCTCGCTCGAGCCGTCCGGAAGGATGCGAAAGCTCTGTTCGTTGTCCATCAGGTTGGCCTGCATGATCTGGTCGAGCACGTGTTCGTGAACCGTCGGATTGAGCAGCGGAACGAGCGCCTCGACGCGCCGGTCCAGATTGCGCTGCATGAGGTCGGCGGACGAAATGAACACCCGCGCCTTCGGGTTGGGCAGCCCGTGGCCGGCGCCGAACGAATATATGCGGGCATGTTCCAGAAACCGGCCGACGAGCGACTTCACCCGAATGTTGTCGGAGAGCCCAGGCACGCCCGGCCGCAGACAGCAGATACCGCGGATCACGATGTCGATCTGCACGCCGGCGCGGCTGGCGGCGTAAAGAGCGTCGATAACCTGCGGGTCGACGAGCGCATTGCATTTTATCCAGATCTGCGCCGGCCGGCCGAGTCGGGCATAGTCGATCTCGTCGGCGATGTTGCGCAGTAGCGTTTTCTTCAGCGTGATCGGCGAAATCGACATCTGCTCGAGGCCGTCCGGCTCGGCATAACCGGTGATAAAATTGAAAATGCGGGCGACGTCGCGTCCGATCGCGGCGTCGGCGGTGAATAGCGAAATATCGGCGTAAATGCGGGCGGTGACGGGGTGATAGTTGCCGGTGCCGAGATGGCAGTAATTGACCAGGGCGCCGCCCTCCCGCCGTACTACCATCGAGAGCTTCGCGTGGGTCTTGAGCTCGATGAAGCCATAGACGACCTGGGCGCCTGCGCGTTCAAGATCCCGCGCCCAGCGGATGTTGGCCTCTTCGTCGAAGCGCGCCTTGAGTTCGATGAGCGCCGTGACGGACTTGCCGGCCTCCGCGGCTTCGATGAGGGCTCTGACGATGGGGCTGTCGGCCGAGGTCCGGTAGAGCGTCTGCTTGATCGCGACGACATTCGGATCACGCGCCGCCTGGTTGAGGAATTGGATGACGACGTCGAATGATTCGTACGGGTGATGGACGACAAGATCCTTTTGCCGGATCGCCGCGAAGCAATCGCCGCCAAGCTCCTTGACCCGTTCCGGAAATCGCGGGTTATATGGTGGAAACTTGAGGTCCGGGCGGTCGATCGCCACCAGTTGCGACAGATCGTTGAGCGCCAACATCCCCTCGACCAGCACAATTCCTGACAAGACAACGTCAACGTCGCCGGCGACGAACGCGCGCAGCGATTCCGGGGTGCTGGCTTCGATCTCGAGCCGGATGACGGAGCCGCGCCGGCGCCGCTTGAGCGCGCTCTCGAACAGGCGAACGAGGTCCTCCGCCTCTTCCTCGACTTCGATATCGCTGTCGCGAATGACGCGAAAGGCCCCCTCGCCCAACACTTCGTAGCCGGGAAACAGCAGGCCGATGAAGGCCACGATCAACCGGTCCAGCGTCACAAAGCGCGCGGCGCCCCCATTCGGCCCTTCAGGCAACCGAACGAAACGCTCGACACTGCCGGGAATGCGCACAAGCGCACTCATCGTCTTGCCGTCGCGCGGATTGAGGAGCTCCAGCGCTAGCGTGAATCCGAGGTTGGGAATGAACGGGAACGGATGCGCCGGATCGACGGCAAGGGGCGTCAGGATCGGGAAGACATGGGAGAGGAAATAATCCTGCAACCACTCCCGCTCGCGCCGGGTGAGGTCGCCGACCTCCAGGATCACGACGCCGTTGGCGGCGAGCTCGGACCTCAGCGTCTTCCACCGCGACTGCTGAGAGGCGACCAGGGACGCGACACGCTCGCTGATGCGCTCGAGCTGCTCGGCCGGGGTGCGTCCGTCATCGGAGATCTCGACGACGCCCGAAAGCACCTGGCCGACGAGGCCGGCGACGCGGACCATGAAAAACTCGTCGAGATTGTTGGCCGAGATCGACAGGAAACGGAGCCGCTCGAGCAGCGGGTGGCTCGGGTTGGCCGCTTCCTCCAGCACCCGGCGGTTGAACTCGAGCCATGAGAGTTCGCGATTGATGAACCGCTCGGGCGAGGACAACAAGGGCGGCGGATCGTCGTTCGCCGCCGGGCTCGGGGCAAAAATCTTCTCGCTCGTCGCAACCGCGCGGGCCAATCGCCACTCCTTTTCCTCATCGCCATACTGCGGCAATTGCCGCGCCCCGCCAAGCGCGGCAAACCGGTTTGCTTTACGGTTTGCGCCCGGGCGGCACGGAACGGCGAGCGGCGGTTCTTGTTCGATATGAAAGCTTTTTGAACCCGCTTTTACTGAAAATCAGAATAAGTCGCAACTTCCTTCCGGTCTTGCCGCCCGGCGCGGTCCTTCTGACGGTGCGGAAGAAGGGTCGGGCGGATCAACCATCCTCGGCGGCGCGAAGCGAGCGGGCGACCGCGTTCAAAGTGGCGGGATAGAGGCGGTGCTCCTCTTTGAGGACACGCGCCGCCAGCGCCTCGGCGTCGTCGCCCGGCAGGATCGGCGCCCGCGCCTGAGCGATGATCGGTCCGGCGTCGAGTTCGGCGGTGACGAAATGGACCGTGCATCCATGCTCGGCGAGGCCTTGGCGAAGCGCTCGCTCGTGGGTGTTGAGCCCGCGCAGGTTCGGCAGCAGCGAGGGGTGGATGTTGAGAATGCGGCCCTTCCACCTGTCGACAAGGGCCGGGCTCAGGAGCCGCATGAATCCGGCAAGGCAGACGATCTCGGCGCGTTCTGCGCAAAGCCGCGCCTCGAGCGCCGTCTCGAACGCCGCCCTGCCGGGATAGGCTCGAAAGTCGATCGCCTCCGCCGCAACGCCCGCCTCGCGCGCGATCGCGAGACCTGGCGCCGCCGGCTTGTCCGAAAGCACGAGCACGATCTCGGCTGCGAAGTCGGGCGTTCGCGCGGCCTCGACAAGCGCGCTCATGTTGGAGCCACGGCCCGAGATGAGAACGACTGTTCGCACCCGAGGGCTCACAATTTGAGCCTTCCGCGGGTGACGAGGCGCCGGTCGGCGGTCGGAATAAGTTCTCCAATTAGGACCGGTGAAAGGCCGGCCGCGGCGAGGGCCTCGTGCGCCTCCCCATCGTGGTCGGCGGAAACGAACGCCGCCATCCCGAAACCGCAGTTGAAGGTCCGCAACATCTCGTCTTCATCGAGTTTCCCAGCCTCTGCGAGCCATGAAAAGACCGTGGGCGGGAGGAAGGCGTCCAGATTGAGCGAGATGGCGAGGCTTTCGTCGAGGACGCGCGGCAAGTTGTCCGGATAGCCCCCGCCGGTGATATGCGCCAGCGCGCAAATGCCCTGTGTCCGCGACAGCGCCTGAAGCAGCGGCCGCACATAGAGGCGGGTCGGCGTCAGCAGGGCCGCCGCGAGCGAGCGCGAGGGATCGAACGGCGCGGGAGCGTCCCATTTAAGGCCGGTCCGCGCGACGATGCGCCGCGCCAGCGAAAATCCGTTGGAGTGGACGCCGGATGAGGGCAGGCCATAGACGGGGTCGCCTGCCCTAAGACCTGGCCTTGGCAACAAGGTCCCGCGCTCGGCCGCGCCGACCGCGAATCCGGCGATGTCGAAATCGCCGGGGGCATAAACCCCGGGCATCTCCGCCGTCTCTCCGCCGATCAATGCGCAGCCGGACTGTGCGCACCCTTCGGCGACGCCGCGCAGGACGGCCGATACGATGTCCTCGTCGAGCCTGCCTGAGGCAAAATAGTCCAGGAAAAACAGCGGCTCAGCGCCCTGGACGACAATGTCGTTGACGCACATCGCGACCAGGTCGATCCCGATCGTGTCATAGATGCCGCTCTCGGCGGCGATCTTCAGTTTGGTGCCGACGCCGTCGTTCGCGGCGACTAGGATCGGATCGGCAAAGCCTGCCGCGCGAAGATCAAACAGTCCGCCGAATCCGCCAAGCTCAGCGCTAGCCCCCGAACGGCGCGTAGCTCGAGCCAACGGTCGTATTCGATCGACAATCCTGTTGCCTGCATCGATGTCAACTCCCGATTCGGTGTAAGTCAAAGGCCTGCGGCTTTCGGACATCGACTCTCCGTAGCATTCGAGCGCAACGGGCGTAATGGCCCGCCGCGAAACGCGCAAGGGTTCGGATGGCGCCCAGTTTCCCTAGCCAGGGCAAACCGTGTTAGCCTTGACTGGGTCGTTCTTAGGATCGCGACGTCCCGGGAGGGGGTGCTTGGGCGGCGACGCCGGGGGCGTCAATAGTTAATGAATATTGGCCAAGTCCTCAACAACTTACCGAATCTGATCACGCTGGCGCGAATGTTGATGACGCCTTTGGCGATAATGATGATTATTTCCCAGCGATTCCTTCCGGCGTTTCTAATTTTTATCCTTGCCGGCGTCTCGGACGCGATCGACGGCTTTATTGCCAAGAATTTCGATCTCCGCACCGAGTTGGGGGCCTACCTTGATCCCTTGGCTGACAAAGCACTGTTGATCTCCATCTATGTTTCGCTTGCGATATACGCCGGTTTGCCGGCCTGGATCGCGGTCACGGTCGTATCGCGGGACGTGATGATTCTCTTCGCCGTGTTGGTCTCGTGGCTACTCGACAAACCGGTGGAAATTCGCCCTGTCTGGGTCTCCAAGTTCAACACGGTCGCACAAATCGCGCTTGCAGGCTTCGCGCTAGGGGTTCGCGCCTACGGCTTCGATCCTCAACCCCTGCAGACCGTTCTCGAATGGGTCGTCGCCGGGACGACTCTCGCCTCGGGTGGCGTCTACATCACCCAGTGGCTAGACCACATGAGTCATTAGGCGCGGCCATGCCACAGCGCATTGCGGCTATCACCCTGCTTGTTCCCAGCTATGCTGAGGGCCTCGCTTTCTTCCGCGACGTCCTCGGTTTCGCAGTTCTCGAAGACAGCCTTCTCGCCCCGAGTAAGCGTTGGGTCGTCGTCGCCCCCTCGCGGGGCGCAGGAGCGGCGCTGGTGCTTGCAGTTCCGAGCGATCAGCGACAGAGCGCCCGCCTTGGCGACCAGACCGGGGGTCGAGTCGGCTTTTTTCTTCACACCGCGGACTTCTGGAAAGACTACGACGCGATGCGCGCTCTCGGCGTCAGATTCCTTGAGACGCCACGACGCGAGCCTTACGGGCTGGTCGCCGTATTCCTCGATCCCTGGGGGGGCAAATGGGATCTGCTTCAACCCACTGACAGCGCGGGCGATATCCAATGAGGCTGGTCCGGTGAGCCTGGAGCGCCAGGTCCTGTTTTGGGGGCTCGGACTGGCGGCCCTCTTGCTGGTCGTTTATTTGCTCGGTTCAACAATCACGCCGTTCGCCGCCGGTATTGTACTTGGCTATCTGCTCGACCCCGTCGTGCTCAAACTTCAAAAATTGGGATTCAATCGACTAGGCGCCTCGCTTCTCATTCTCACGATATTCGTGGTGACGGTTGTCCTCTTTTTCATTCTTATCTTTCCGATCTTGGGAAATCAGTTCATTGCCTTCGCTCAGCACCTGCCCGGCTACGCGGTGCGGTTGCAAACGTTCGCGGTTGAGGAGGGCAACGCGCTGATAGCGAGGTATGGCGGCCGGTGGCTGGATGCCCTGGGGATCAGCCAGCAGTTGTCGAGTGCGCAAATCCAGAAATCGGTCGGCGACTTCGTCGCGCAGAGCGCACAATGGCTTCTCGACGCCTTCACACGGCTAGCTTCGGGCGGAGCCGCGCTGTTCAATTTCCTGTCGCTTTTGATCGTCACGCCGGTCGTCGCCTTTTACATACTAGTCGACTGGCACCGCATGATCTCGAAGCTCGACAGCTGGCTCCCGCTCGACCATCGCGAAAGCCTGCGAAGAATCGCCAAGGAGATAAACCACGCGCTGGCGGGTTTCATCCGTGGCCAGTCGATCGTCTGCCTGTTCCTGGGGATCTGGTACAGTCTCGGCTTGACGTTGATCGGGCTCGACTACGGCTTCCTCATCGGCGTTGTCGCCGGCGTCTTGAGCTTCGTGCCGTATGTTGGGTCGCTTACCGCGCTTGTCCTGTCCTTAAGCGTCGCCCTCTTTCAGGGATGGCCGAGTCTCAAGCTATTCTTGCTGGCTCTCGGCGTTGTCGGAAGCGGCCAATTCCTCGAGGGCAACGTGCTCTCGCCACAGCTCGTCGGCGAATCAATCGGGCTTCACCCAGTGTGGCTCATGTTCGCGTTACTTGCGTTCGGGCAACTATTCGGATTCGTGGGTCTGATCATCGCCGTTCCCACCGCAGCGGCGATTGGCGTTGTAGCTCGTCACCTGATCGCTCTCTACCTTACGAGCGCATTTTATCGAGGTCGCTCGGCGCCGGAGAAGCAATGAGTTCTCCGCCTCGCCAACTGTCATTTCGCTGGCCGCATTCGCCAAGCTTCGCACGGGAGGATTTTCTCGTCGCGCCCTCCAATCGAGAGGCGCTGAGCACAATTGAGCTCTGGCCGAAATGGGCGGGTCGAATGTTGATGATTGTCGGACCGGAAGGCGCTGGAAAAAGCCACCTTGGAACGATTTGGGCGGGAGTGTCGGGGGCTATTACGCTCCGTGGAGAGGCGTTGAACGAAGGGAGCGTCGAGGCATGCGCTCGGGCATTCGCCGTGCTGTTTGAAGACGCCGATCGCGCTGCGGAAGCCGAGGCTCTTTTTTTTCACGTCGTAAACATGGCTCTCCAAAACGACGTTTGGATGCTGCTGACCTGCCGCACAGCGCCGGACGCCTGGGGGCTCAAAACCCCAGATCTTTTGTCGCGCCTCCGATTGGCGCCAGTCGTGAGGCTTGCTGCCCCGGATTCCGAATTGACCGAAGCGGTTCTGTTCAAGCTCTTCAGCGATCGTCAGCTTCAGGTCGAGACCCATGTCATCTCTTATATTGCTTTGAGAATTGAACGATCGCTCGGAGCCGCGCGAGAGATCGTCGCCATGCTCGATAGCGAAGCACTGACACAAGGTCGGCGCGTAACCCGCGCCATGGCAAACGACGCATTGCGCGATATCGCCTCGAAGAGCGAATCGCCTTAGCCGAGCCACAAATTTATGGTTACCATTTAAGCAATTGGCGCCGCCCGCGTGGGAGATGCGTGCACGCTCGGCGGTGAACATCCAACAGGAAATAGTGGAGGAGACGATGCGGAAGTCCCTCATTCTTGTGCTCACCGCAATCGGAGGCGGCGCGAGCTACGCCGCGGGAGTGACTGAAGTGGCTACGGGTCCGAGCATGGACGACCCGTCTACATGGCGTTGGCAGGTGACGTCGATTTTGGCCCAGCAGAGCGCGTCCATATCGCGGCGAGCGGAAATGGTAGGCATCCTGGATGCCGACGCCTTCAACCAGCGTTATGAACGCTACGACCCGTTGGGGCAGCCGCAGGCGCGAGGCGATTCGCGCTAGCTCGTCGGTATTCACTTGGCTGGGTCTAGGGCCCGGATATTCTGCGCGCGCGTCCATATGCGGTCAAAATCGGCCTCGAATGCGTCGACGACCGCTTGATCGGTAATTAACAGAAGATCGTTGTCTTGGCTGGCCAGCCCAGAGCGGGAGAAGTTGCCCGAACCGGTGCGCAACTCTTCTCCATCGACGGCGTAGGCTTTCAAGTGCATCAAAACGCCCTCGCCCTTGACCCGCGCGATGACATTCGGATGCGCAAGCAACGCTTCGACCAATCCTCCTCGAATGGGCCCATGCTCGGTGAATTGAGATTTGTCGAGATAGAGGCGGATGACCACGTTGCGTTCTGCAGCGTCGATAAGGGCCTCGATGATTTGCGGATCCGAGAGTACGTAGGCCGCCATATCAATGGACAGCTGGGCGCGCCCAATCTCCCGAACGTCGACGGTTTCGAGATTTTCCGTAGGAGCATAATGGATTTCGAGCTGAGACCCACTCTCGGCCCAGGCTGTCATGGGCAAGATTAAACCCGCGATGCAAACGGTCACATGGAAACGCGCCGCCATTGGCCAAACCAAGAGGGGTTGCTTGATACAACTTATAGTTGCCGATGATTGCAAAAACAAGAAGGATGAAGTTATCGCAACACTCGGCCGCTCTGTCGGATCACGCGGTCATGGAACGCTGGTGAACGCGATTGCCGAAGTCACCAGCGTTCCTCGGTCTGCACGTACGACTGCCCTTCGGGTCTGCGCTCCTGACGTCGGAATCAACGCGCTGGGCGGCGACGACAGCGTCGCTAGGCGGGGTGACGTTTCATGACGTGAGCGTATGGGCGCGCCGAGCGTAACCGGCGGCGTCTTATCGCACTTTCTTTGCCGGGGGCGGCGCGATATACCAAAAACCCGATTGTTGACCAGCAAGTTCCTTCCCCGCGTGAGCGAATTAAGATGAAGAAGCCGTCCGGCGCACAACCCGACGGGTCTGCGCAGAGCCTTGTCGACATGGTCGCAATCGACCGGCTTGCAAGGATCGCGGCGCAATACGATCTCAATGAGGTTGAAATCAGCCTCGGAGACTTGAGGGTGCGCCTGGCGCGTCGCCGATCGCCGTCGGCCCAAGCAAGCACGGCCGCGGTCCCACTGGCGGCGCCCACTGCGGCCAGTCCCGAGCAGGGGTCTGTCGTTCCTCCGGCCCCGCGCGAGCCGCCCGTTGATCTCGCGGGCGCCGTGAAATCGCCGATGGTGGGCACTGCCTATTTGCGGCCCAGCCCCGAGGCCAAACCCTTTGTCGAGGTCGGATCGGCGGTGAAGATCGGAGACAAGCTGCTGCTCGTCGAAGCCATGAAGACCTTCAATGACATTGTTGCGCCACGGGCCGGCAAAGTCGTCAGCATTCTCGTCGTTGACGGCGCGCCGGTTGAGTACGACCAGCCCCTCATGATCATCGAATGACCGGTACGCGGGGTTATGCTGCTGGCGTTGCTGGCCATCGGGGAACTTGCCTCGATGTTCGATAAAATCCTAATCGCCAACCGGGGCGAGATCGCGCTGCGCGTGATGCGCGCCGCCAAAGAGCTCGGCATCGCCACCGTCGCCGTGTATTCGACCGCTGACAGAGACGCGATGCACGTCAAGCTTGCCGACGAGAGCGTTTGCATCGGCCCACCGCCCGCGCGCGACAGCTATCTCAACATCCCCGCGATCGTGGCGGCATGCGAGATCACCGGCGCGGACGCCGTTCATCCGGGCTACGGGTTCCTGGCCGAAAATGCGCGTTTCGCCGATATTCTTGAGGAGCACGAGATCACGTTCATCGGTCCGAAGGCCGAACACATTCGGATGATGGGCGACAAGATTGAGGCCAGACGCACCGCGGCGCGGCTCGGAATCCCGTGCGTTCCCGGTTCCCAAACCGGCATACGAGACGAAGGAGAGGCGCGACAGATCGCCGCCGAGATCGGCTACCCGGTTATTGTCAAGGCTGCGGCTGGCGGGGGCGGGCGCGGGATGAAGGTCGCGCGCAGGCCTGATGATCTTGCCGACGCAATCAACGCGGCCAAGATCGAAGCCAAGACCGCCTTCGGCGACGACGCTGTCTATCTCGAGAAATATCTCGCCAAGCCGCGCCATATTGAGGTTCAGGTGCTCGGCGACACCCAGGGCCGGGCGATTCATCTCGGCGAGCGCGATTGCTCCCTTCAGCGCCGCCATCAGAAATTGTGGGAGGAAGGTCCCTCCCCTGCCTTGAATGGCGAGCAACGCGACGGCGTCGGCGGAATCGTCGCCAGGGCGATGGCTAAGCTGGGGTACGTCGGCGCCGGCACGGTGGAATTTCTCTACGAGGACGGAAAATTCTTTTTCATCGAGATGAACACCCGCGTGCAGGTCGAACACCCGGTCACGGAAATGATCACCGGGATCGACATCATCAATGAGCAAATCAAGATCGCCGCTGGCTCTCCTCTTTCCATCCTCCAAGACGACGTTCGATTCCTTGGCGCCGCGATCGAATGCCGGATCAACGCCGAACACCCCAGCTCGTTCCTTCCCTCGCCTGGTCGAATTACGTACTTTCATCCCCCCGGCGGTCTTGGCATTCGCGTCGACTCCTCGGCCTATCAAGGATATGTGATTCCCCCCTATTACGATTCGTTGGTTGGCAAGCTGATCGTGCACGGCCGAACCCGGACCGAGGCCCTCATGCGGCTGCGCCGCGCGCTCGACGAATTCATCGTGGACGGGATTGAGACGACGCTGCCTCTCTTTCGCGCCCTGGTTCGAAACTCGGACGTTCAGAACGGCCAATATGATATTCATTGGCTCGAGGGCTTCCTAGAGGCCGAGGCCGCCCCCAAGCCTGACTCGAGCTGACGGGGAACCGCGGGCGTCCCTCAGGAGCGCACGAGGGCCATTACACCGGTTAGGTGAGGACGCGACTTTTCGGGTCTGAGGGGTTCGCGAATTTCAGCTCAAGCGCTGCAACGCCGCGCGGGCTTTGCTGTTGTTGGGATTGACGAGCACGGCGCGCTGGTAGGACTCGACTGCCTTCGCATGATTGTTCAATTTTTCGTAGCAGAATCCAAGGCCCGCCCAGGCTTCCGAGTTGTTGGCGTTGACGTTGAGCGCGGCGTTGAAGTCCTCGATCGCTGCATCGTATTTCCCAGTGGCCATCAAGCTCTGGCCGCGGGCTTGGTATGGCTCGCCCGCGAATGGGTCGCGATCGATCGCATTGTTGAAGTCGGTGATCGCTTGGACGTTATCACCCTGGCGCTGATAGATCAGCCCGCGCGCATGGTAGGCCTGCGCACCCTCCGGATTGAGCTTGATCGCCTGGTTGAGGTCGGAAAGTGCGCCGGTGAAATCGTTTTCCGCCCGTAGAAGGTTGCCTCGCCCGAGATAGGCGGCAGCGTCATTGGGATTGACGACGATCGCCTGGTTGAAATCCTGCAGCGCAAGATTGTCTTTATGGATCTGACGATACGCCAGCGCCCGATTGGTGTAGGCGCCGGAGAAATTCGGATCGAGCTCGATCGTATGGCTGAAATCCTCGATCGCGTCGGAATAATGGCCGAGCTTCGCGTAGACGACGCCACGGGTGTTGTAAGCGGCGGCGTCGCGCGGATTGCGCTCGATGACTTCGGTGAGGGACGCGATGTTGCCGGCGTTGGACGCCTGAGCCGCGGCGTCGGCGTCGACTTCTGCCACGTGGGTCGTGGGACTGAAGCCGCCGATTGTTTCACTGCATCCAGAAAGCAAGAGCGCTGCCGTCGCCAATCCCACCGGCGCCCAGCCGCTCTTCACCGCCGATCTTCCCGTCATCGCGGGCCAAACTCCGCGGCGGGCCCCAAGGCCGACCCGCAAGAAGCGCCTCGATCAATGATTGGCGACGCCATATCCAAATCCCCGCCGGTCATGTGGCGCTTCCCCGATACGCCGCCGCCCGACTGACGTTTCGGCCGGATTTAGCCCGCCGACCTTGGCGCCCCGGGCGCGGGCTTGGCCTTGACCGGAAGCAGACCCTCACGCTGCAACTTCTTGCGCGCCAGCTTGCGCGCGCGCCGGACCGCTTCGGCCTTTTCGCGCGCCCTCTTTTCGGACGGCTTCTCGTAATGTCCGCGAAGTTTCATCTCGCGGAATATTCCTTCACGCTGCATTTTCTTCTTCAAGGCCTTGAGGGCCTGATCGACATTGTTGTCGCGAACGAGTACCTGCACGGGCGATCCTGTGTGTCGAGGCGGAGCCTCGCAAGAAGTGAAGATTGGCGCGACCCGCAATCGCGCTCGCTCCTAGAAGCGAACACTGCGGAGTTGGGCGGCCTTTACCAGAGAGGCCATTTCTTGTCCAGAGCACCGACCCAGGTCCCGTCCAGAGCGCGGCGGCCAACAATCCGGTTCCCTTCGCGCGTCGGTTGTGGCATGGAAAGCCAAATGGGAATTGAGCGTGATGAACAGGTTTGAGCGGCGTCCGATCGACGCCGGCGAAGCGAAAATTCAATTTGTCGACGGCGACTATCGCATCCTCCGCCCGGGCGCCTTCGTGCGTTGCGCCGTCACCGGCCAGCCGATCCCGCTTGACGATTTGCGCTATTGGAGCGTCGATCGGCAGGAAGCCTACGCCGCTCCGGCCGCCTCGATGAAGCGGGAGTGCGAGCGCAGCCAGGGGGCGCAGCGATAGCTCGCGGGGTGATGGACGAATGAAGCGTCGAAATTGACAAGCGCGGCGCTGTCGCGCCTTTCGTTGTTGCGAGGGACGGGGGTCGGGAGAACCGCGACGGAAGCGCCGCGATCCGGCTCCCTTACACACTTCTTCTCATCGGATCGGCGGGGCGTATTGAATGCCGCCGGCGTTCCACAACTCATTGAGTCCGCGCGGTATGGCGAGCTGGGTCCTCGAGCCCAGGTTGCGTTCAAAGACTTCGCCGTAGTTTCCGACATACCGGATAATGTTCGCCGCCCAGGCGTTGTTGAGCCCGATCCGCTCGCCGAAATCTCCGCTCGTGCCGACCAGCCGCATCACCTCAGGCTTTCGCGACTTCAGCGCCTGATTGATGGTCTTCGAGCCGACCCCGAGCTCCTCGGCGTCGAGCATAGCGAAGTAGGTCCATTTCACAACGCTGATCCATTGAAGGTCGTTGTCGCGCACCACGGGTCCAAGGGGCTCCTTGGAGATCACGTCGGGCAGAATGACGTGATTGGCGGGATTGGAGAGGCGGAGGCGCAGCGCGTAGAGCTGCGAGAGATCGCTGGTCAGAACCGAGCAGCGGCCGGCGTCGTAATCACTGACCGACTGATCGGTCGACGTCGAGACGACCTCCTGGAGGGTCATGCCGTTGCTGGTAAAGAAATCGGCGAGATTGTCGATCGTGGTGGTGCCGCTCTGCACGCATACCTTCGCGCCGTCGAGCTCGAGGGCCGAATTGATCCGCATTGCGCGCGGCGCCATGAATCCCTGGCCATCGTAGTAGGTGACGCCGACAAACGTCAGGCCGAATTCGGCTTCGCGCCCCATTGTCCAGGTCGAATTGCGCGACAGGACGTCGATCTTGCCGTCCCTGAGCGCCTGAAACCGGGCGTCAGCAGAAAGCGGCACGAGCTTCACCTTGTTCGGATCGCCAAAGATGGCGGCGGCGATCGCCCGGCAGAAATCGACGTCGAAACCGGTCCAAAACCCCCGTTGGTCGACGAACGAGAACCCGGGCAATCCCTCGTTAACCCCGCAGATCAACGACCCGCGCGCTTTGACCTGCTCCAGGGTTGGCGACAATGCGAGCGCCGGGGCGCCGATCGTCATGGCCAGCAGAAACGTCGGCAGCGCCCACCGCGCCGCCCGCCGCACTCTGTCCCCTTCGCGCGCCCGACCCATGTGGAAGTTCACCATCGATCCTTCCCCGTAACAGTAGCTCAGGGAAAAGGCCGAGAAAACTGGCGCCGATCCGACGCGGTTGGCGCATCACGGTCGCTATCGGCCGACGCGAGCGCCGAAGCAAGAAATCCAGGTCTTGAAGGTGCGTCTTGCGCCGCTTTTCCGCGCCATGTACGAACCCATCGAATTCAGAACTCGGGATGCCGCGGTCGGGGGCTGCCGATGGTCGAATATTTCGATGACCTCATTCTCGGCATGCGCTTCACGAGCCCCGAGAAGCGCGTGACCCGCGAAGAGATCAAGCGGTTCGCCTCCGAATACGATCCCCAGCCCTATCATCTCGACGAGGCGGCCGCTGAACGCTCGGTTTTCAAGGGCCTTGTCGCCTCGGGCTGGCACACCGCGGCGATGGCGATGCGGTTGGCAATCGAAACCCGTCCGTTCGGACCCCACCCCCTGCTAGGGCTCGGCGTCGACGAGCTCAGATGGCTCGCCCCGGTCCGCCCCGACGATGTGATTCATCTCGAAGGCGAAGTGGTCGAACTCACGCCTTCGCGGTCAAAGCCGCAAGGGATCGCCCGGGTCAAATGGACGGCGTTCAATCAAGGCGGCGAACCGGTCTACACGTTCAATCCGATTGCAATCGTGCCGCGCCGACCTGCCTGATCCGGCGGGCATTACGATTTCGCTTGCAATGCGCGAAATAGTTCATATATGAACTTTCTCGCGGCCTTCACGCCGCAGCGGCCGCCAGGGGGCGGGTTTCCGCTCGTCTCTCGGGGAACGCGATGCCGACATACAAAGCGCCCGTAGGCGACACCGTTTTTCTGCTGAACGACGTGTTCAACTACGCGAACTACGCCAACGCTCCCGCCTTCTCGGAGGCGCCGATCGACGTCGTCGAAGCCGTGCTCGGCGAGGGGGCAAGATTTGTCGAGGAAGTGATCCAGCCCCTCAACCGGGTCGGCGACATCGAAGGCTGCAGGCGGCATGACGACGGCAGCGTGACGACCCCCAAGGGCTTCAAGCAGGCTTATAAGGCGCTGGTCGACGGCGGATGGGTGGGGCTGGCAGGCGATCCGGCCTTCGGCGGCCAGGGCCTGCCGCCTTTCCTGGCGGTTCTTTTCAGCGAATACGCCAATTCCGCCAACGTTGCCTTCTGGATGTACCCTGGCCTGACCAATGGCGCGGTCGCGGCGCTGACGGTTCATGCCAGCGAGGATCTCAAGTCCCGGTATTTGCCGAAGATGACCACCGGCGAGTGGACAGGCACGATGTGCCTCACCGAGCCGCATTGCGGTACCGATCTCGGCCTCATCAAGACCCGCGCGGTCCCCCAGGCCGACGGCTCCTACGCCATCACCGGCCAGAAGATTTTCATCTCCGCCGGCGAGCATGACCTCGCCGAAAACATCGTCCACTTGGTGCTGGCGCGAATCGAAGGCGCTCCGGCAGGCGTCAAAGGCATCTCGCTCTTCGTCGTGCCGAAATTCCTGCCCGGCCCCGATCGCGCGGTCGGCGAGCGCAACGGCGTCGTGTGCGGCTCGATCGAGCACAAGATGGGCATTCATGGCAACGCGACGGCGGTGCTTAATTTCGACGGCGCGAAGGGCTGGCTCATCGGCGAACCGCATCGAGGCCTGCCCGCGATGTTCGTGATGATGAACAGCGCCCGGCTGGGCGTTGCGGTCCAGGGCCTCGGCGTCTCCGAAGTCGCCTATCAGAACGCCGCCGCTTACGCCAAGGAGCGCCGGCAGGGCCGCTCGCTCAAAGGTCCGGTCGAACCGGAGAAGCCGGCCGACCTGCTCCTGGTCCATCCCGACGTCCGCCGCATGCTGCTCGAAGTGAGGGCCTTCAATGAAGCCGCGCGCGCGCTCCTAATTTGGGTCGCGCTCACCCAGGACGAGGCCCGACACGCCCCGGACGCGAAGGCGAGGCAGGCGGCCGACGAGCGGCTCGGCCTGATGACGCCGGTGCTAAAGGGCGTGTTCACCGACTACGGCTTCGCCAACGCGGTCAAAGCGCAGCAGGTGCTCGGCGGTCACGGTTACATCGCCGAATGGGGCATGGAGCAATTTGTCCGCGACGCGCGCATCGCCATGATCTACGAAGGCGCGAATGGCGTGCAGGCTCTCGACCTCGTCGCCCGCAAGCTGCCGAAGGACGGCGGACGGGCGCTCATGGCCTTCCTCGCCGAGGTTTCGCAATTCCTGGCGGCGGAAAGGAGCGACGCCGCGCTCGCTCCCTATCTCGACAGCCTCAAGGCCGCCCTTGGCCATCTGCAGCAGGCGAGCCTGTGGCTGTCGCGGAACGGCCTCGCCGATCCGGACAACGCGGGAGCGGCGTCGACGGACTACATGCATCTGTTTGGCCTGACCGCGCTTGGCTACATGTGGGCGCGCGTGGTCAAAGCCGTCCTGGCCCGTCAGGCGAAGGCTGACAGCAATCCGGCCCTTGACGCCAAATTGATCCTCGCCAAGTTCTTCAACGAGCGTATGCTGCCGGAAACGGCCGCGCATCTGGCCCGGCTAAGCAGCGGCGCTTCGACGCTGATGGCGCTGCCCGCGGAAGCGTTCTGAAGAAGGGCCACGCTCTCGCGCGTTCAAGGAAGGTCTCAGGCGATGGCGATCGAAGCGGCGGCTGGCTTCACGGGAGGCTGCCAGTGCGGCGCGGTGCGCTATCGCCTCGACGCCGAGCCGACCGGCGTCACCATCTGTCACTGTCGAATGTGCCAGAAGGCGAGCGGCGGACCATTCATGGCCTTTGGCGGCGTGCGTCTTTCCGAATTCGTCGTCACCAGCGGCGCAATCGCGACCTTTTCAAGCTCGGATATCGCCGAGCGCGGCTTCTGCGTACAATGCGGCACGCCGTTGACGTACCGGGGGTTGGGGCGCGATCGCATCAGCGTCAGCCTCGGCAGCCTCGATGATCCGGGCACTGTAGAGCCGTCGGCGCAGCTTGGCGTCGAATCGAGAGTAGGCTGGCTGGCCCGTTCCCTGAGCCTGCCCGAGATTCGCACCGAACAATGGCTGGCGAAGATGAAGATCGAAGCCGTCCACAATCGCCAGCATCCGGATCACGAAGCCTGAACGCCGCGCGCCTCGCGCGGCAGGGAGAAAGACAATGGTCGACGCTTTCATTTATGATCACGTCCGAACGCCGCGCGGGCGCGGCAAGCCCGACGGTTCGCTGCATACCACCTCCACGCTCCATTTGGCGGCGACGGCCCTGAAAGCGATCAAGGATCGCAACGACCTGAACCCGCTCGAAGTCGACGACGTCGTCATGGGGTGCGTCGACCCGGTCGGCGAAGCGGGCGGCGACATCGCGCGCATGGGCGCGCTTGCCGCGGGCTTTGGCGACACGGTGGGAGGCGTGCAGATCAACCGCTTTTGTGCGTCGGGCCTCGATTCGGTCAATTTCGCCGCAGCCCAAGTGATGAGCGGACAGCACGAGCTGACGATCGGCGGCGGCGTCGAATCGATGAGCCGCGTCGGCATTGGCGCCTCGGGCGGCGCATGGCCGGCCGATCCGTCGCTGGCGATCCCCGCTTATTTCATGCCGCAGGGCATTTCGGCGGACTTGATCGCCACCAAATATGGATTCTCGCGTGACGACGTCGACGCTTACGCGGTCGAGTCGCAGAAGCGCGCCGCGGCGGCATGGAAGGACGGCCGGTTCAAGAACTCGATCGCGCCGGTCGTCGACGTCAACGGCCTCACGATGCTGGACCATGACGAACACATGCGGCCGAACACGGACATGCAGTCGCTCGCTTCGCTCAAGCCGTCTTTCGTCATCCCCGGCGAGCAGGGTGGCTTCGACGCAGTCGCCATCCAGGCGCATCCGGACATCGAGCGCATTATCCATGTCCATCACGCCGGCAATTCGTCAGGCATCGTCGACGGCGCCGCCGCCGTCCTCCTGGGCTCGCGGCAGGCGGGCGAGAAGGCGGGCCTCAAGCCCCGGGCGCGCGTCCGCGCCTTCGCCAATATCGGCTCGGAGCCGGCGATCATGCTGACCGGCCCGATCGACGTGACGAAGAAGGTGCTGGCGCGTTCAGGCATGAGCTTGGACGACATCGACCTGTTCGAGATCAACGAAGCTTTCGCCTCGGTCGTGCTGCGCTTTCGCCAGGCGTTCGACCTCGACGCCAGCAAGGTCAATGTCAACGGCGGCGCGATCGCAATGGGCCATCCGCTCGGCGCGACTGGCGCAATGATCCTCGGCACAGCACTCGACGAGCTCGAGCGGACCGGCAAGAACACAGCGCTCATCACGCTCTGCATCGGCGGCGGCATGGGCACCGCCACGATCATCGAGAGGGTGTAGTTCGATCGAACGCCCGGGCCAAGCGCAAGCTTTTTTGGAGTAATGGCGATGAACCTCACCAACTTTCGTTTGGAGACCGACGCCGATGGAATCGCGCTCGTAGCGTGGGACATGCCCGGCCGGTCGATGAATGTGCTGAACAGCAAGGTTGTCAGCGAGTTCGGCCAGATCGTCGACAAGATTGCCAGCGACTCAGCGATCAAGGGCGCGGTCATCACCTCAGGCAAGGACGGTTTCTCCGGCGGCGCCGACCTGACGATGCTCGAGACAGCCGGCGCCGAATTCGCCCGCCGGGCCAAGGCTGAAGGCAAGGACGCCGCCATGCGCGCCCTGGTCGACGGGATCCGGGAATATCCGCTGATCCTCCGGCGGCTCGAAACCTGCAGCAAACCCGTCGCAGCCGCCATTAACGGCGTGTGCATGGGCGGCGGTTTCGAAATGGCGCTGGCCTGCCACTACCGCATTGTCGCCGACACGGATAAGGCCCGCGTCGGACTGCCCGAGATTAAGGTCGGGCTCTTTCCCGGCGCGGGCGGCACGCAGCGCGTGCCGCGGCTCATGCCGACGCCGGATGCGCTGCAGATGCTGCTCAAGGGCGATCAGATCCGCCCGGCCCAAGCCAAGAAGATGGGCCTCGTGCACGAGGTCGCGCCGGCAGATCAGATCGTCGCGCTGGCCAAGGCGTGGGTGAGGGCCAACCCGAACGCCAAGGCGCCGTGGGACGATCCGAAATTCAAGCTTCCCTCTGGCAAGGTCTGGTCGCCCCAAGGCATGATGATCTGGCCGCCCGCGAACGCCATTTATCGCCGCGAAACTTACGACAATTATCCAGCGGCCAAGGCGGTCCTGAAGTGCGTGTTCGAGGGCCTGCAACTGCCGATGGACCTCGCGCTGGCGGTGGAGGCCAAGCATTTCGCCAATATCCTTTTGTCGAAGGAAGCCGCCGGTATGATCCGTTCGCTCTTCCTGTCGATGGGCGAACTGAACAAGGGCGCGCGCCGTCCGGCCGCAGTTCCGCCAACCAGCCTGCGCAAGGTCGGCGTGCTCGGCGCCGGGCTCATGGGCGCAGGGATCGCGCATGTCTCAGCCATGGCCGGGCTCGATGTCGTGCTGATTGACCGCGACCAGGAGACGGCCGACAAGGGCAAAGCGTACTCGGACAGGATCGTCAGCTCCCGGATCGCCAAGGGGCGCGCCAAGACCGCCGACAAGGACGCGCTGCTCGCGCGCATCAAGGCGACTGCCGACTACGCCGAGCTCAGGGGCAGCGATCTCATCATCGAGGCGGTGTTCGAGGATCGCGCCGTGAAGGCCGAGGCGACCAGCAAGGCGCAGGCCGTCGTCGGCCCGGACGTCGTCTTCGCCAGCAACACTTCGACCCTGCCGATTTCCTCGCTTGCCGCGACCTCGCTGAACCCGGAGCATTTCATCGGCGTGCATTTCTTCTCGCCGGTCGAGAAGATGATGCTCACCGAGATCATCATGGGGGAGAAGACCGGTGCGAAGGCGCTGGCCACGGCGATGGATTATGTCCGCGCGATCAAGAAGACACCAATCGTCGTCAACGACTGCCGCGGCTTCTATGTCAACCGCTGCGTCGGCAATTACATGGTCGAAGCCCACGCCATGGTGATGGAAGGCGTGCCGCCGGCGATGATCGAGAACGCCGCCAAGATGGCAGGAATGCCAGTCGGGCCGCTGGCGCTCAACGACGAAGTCGGCATTGACCTGTCCTGGAAGATCCTCCAGGCGGCAAAAAACGATCTCGGCGCGGGCGCCGTCGACCCGGCGCAGGAGAAGCTCATCGAGGCGATGGTTGTCGGTCACCACCGGCTCGGCCGCAAGAGTGGCAAGGGCTTCTATGACTACCCCGCGAGCGGGCCGAAGAGCCTGTGGCCGGGACTAGGGTCGATTGTCGGCAAGCGGCTCGACCCCGACACGATCAGCGTCCAGGACCTCAAGGACCGCTACCTGTTCACGGTGGCGCTCGAGGCGGCGCGCTGCCTCTTCGAAGGCATTGTCACCGATCCGCGCGAGGCCGATGTCGGCTCGATCCTGGGCTTCGGCTACGCGCCCTATTCGGGCGGCGCCATCTCGTTCATCGACGGCACGGGGCTCAAGGCCTTCGTCGCCAGAGCGAAGGAGCTGGCGGCGAAATATGGGTCCCGATTCGAGCCAGGCGAAAAACTCGCCACGATGGCCGAACGGGGCGAGACGTTCTACGGAATCTATGGCGAGCGCCAAAAGGCCGCTTGATGCGGCCAAGTTTGAGTCCAGAGCGACCCGCCAAGCTCCGTTCCTCGGAGGGAAAACCAATTAGCACTCATGCAGGCGTGATGCTAACAGACTGATATGGCACGACTTTTGCGGAACGAGCGATTGCCAGAAAGCGTTGGGGATGACACCATCGCTTACGGAATCAGGAGAACCGCATGGCCAGCGCCGACTTCCGCCGCCAGCTCGAAGGCTACGGCCTCACCACGGCGAGCATCCTCTACCACATGCCGGACCATCCTGGGATCCTGCAAAATTACATCTGGCAGCAACACGACCTGCACCCCCATTTTCCCGAACTGAGAAAGTTCCTGGACTTCTGGTCGCGCGAGCTCGAGGGCCTTTTGCACTCGGTCACCGTCGCCCACGCGCGCCTTATCAAGCCGGCGGAATTCAAGGCGATCGGCTCGGAATTCAGGCTGAACTGACGCCCGACCACTACGAGAAGGGCGCTAGCGCGGCTCAGCCGCGCCAGCCGTGGGGGCGGTTTTCCGGTCGCCGATCGCCGCAAGGAATGAGCGGCGGAACGCGGCGCGAGAGAAATACGCCCGCCCATATTCAAGTTGGCGGTGAGACGCCTCGCGCCAAAGAGCGTCGTCGAGCAGCAGTTTCACCGCCGCGACCGCCAGACCGGGCGCGTCGTCGGCGATACCGACGCACGCTTCGATGCCGGGCAGGCCCTGAGCGCCAACGCTCGT
>Ga0335073_10003442_pt1 | contig 22040 bp, 19 predicted proteins | sample Lox_Sample_22_FD_207093 | JGI IMG/M metagenome (GOLD analysis project Ga0335073, IMG submission 207093) | Soil microbial communities from Loxahatchee National Wildlife Refuge, Florida, United States - Lox_Sample_2.2 | ecosystem: Environmental > Terrestrial > Soil > Wetlands | place: USA...
CAGGCTCTGCCCTCCGGCGAGCACCTTGGCGTCGTCGCCGTGGGCGGCCAGCAGCGCCACGGCCGCGTCCACGGTGGCGGGCTGGTGCAGGCTGAAATCGACCGGCTTCACCGGGGTTCCGCATCCGCACGCGGGAACAGGAGCGCCGCGTTGCCGCCCAGGATCCCGGCCCGCTCGCCGTCGCGCAGCGCCGCGCGCTCGACCACGTGCCGGGGCGTGAGGTCGCCGATCGGGAACGGGTAGTCGGAGCCGAGCAGCACCCGGCCCGGGCCCGCCTTGGCCACGAGAAACGCCAGCACCGCCGGGTCGAACACGACGCTGTCGAAGTACAGCCGGGCGAACGACTCCAGCGGGTCGGCCGTGCTGCCCGGGTTGATCGCGTGGTTGCGGGCCAGCCGGCCGAGGACGTACGGCACGGCCCCGCCGCCGTGCGCGGCGACGATCAGGGCTCCGGGGTACCGGGCCGGGATGCCGGCGTACAGCAGCCGGGCCAGCGTCACCGTGCCATCCTCGACCCGGGCCAGCCCATTGACCAGGCCAAAGTCGGCGTAGCGCGGGGAGCCGGCGAACGCGGGGTGCAGGTACACGACGGCCCCAGCCGCGTCGGCCGCCTCCCAGAACGGGGTGAGCGCCGGGTCATCGAGCTCGCGCCCGCCCGCCCGCGTGGCGATCATGACGCCGGGCAGGCCGGGCAGGCCCGTCAGGCCCGTCATGCCCGTCAGGCCCGCGACGGCCGCGGCGGCGCGCGCGGGGTCCTGCAGCGGCACCGTGCCGAGCGCGATCAGCCGCGGGTCGTCCGCCGCGAGCGCCGTGAGGCCCTCGGTGAGCGCGGCCGCCCAGTCCGCGCCCTCGTCCGGCGGCAGCTCGTACCCGAAGATGTCCAGCCACCCGCCCACCACCTGGCGGTCGATCCGCTGCTTCGTCAGCCACGCGCCGCGCAGCCCCGCGTCGGTCAGGCCGGCCGCGACCGGGCGGGTCGGCGGGCCGCCGCAGAAGGACAGGGCGTGACCCTGGCCGTGCCGCTCGACCGCGACGTGCGGGAACCGGACCCGGCCCGCCGCCAGGTCCCCGATCAGCCCCGCGGGCACCGCGTGCGCGTGCACGTCGACCGTGAGCCCGGTCAAGGCGATGCTCCGCCGAGGGCCAGCCAGACGTCCGCGGGCCTGATCGGCAGGGACAGAACCGGCCCGGCGTCGCGCGCGGCGAGCGCGTCGTTGACCGCGCTGGCGACCGCGGCCGGCGCGCCCATGTACCCGGCCTCGCCCGCGCCCTTCTGGCCGAGCGTGGTGAACGGCGACGGGGTGCAGTGCCCGGTCTCGGTGATCTGCGGCACCTCGTGGATGCTGGGCAGCAGGTAGTCCATGAACGACTGGGTGAGCGGCTGGCCATCCTCGGAGAACGCGAACTGCTCGTACAGGGCCACGCCGATGCCGTGCGCGGTTCCGCCGAACACCATGCCCCGCACGCTGGCCGGGTTGATCACCGTGCCGCAGTCGTGCGCGATGAGGTAGCGGTCGAGGTTCACCTCGCCGGTCTCCGGGTCGACGGCGGCGAGCACGAGGTGCGCCTCGAACGAGTAGCACGGGTAGATCTGCACGCTGCCGTCGGGCCCGGCGAGGTGCCCGGACCGAGGCGTGTGCGCGACGTGCACCACCTCGAGGCCCGGCTGCTCACCCGGCGGCATCCGGTGCTGCTTGCGCAGCGCGATGTCCGCCAGCTCTGCCCACCCCAAAGACCTGCCGGAACGGGCAGCCACGGATCCATCGTGGTAGCAAACCTGATCAACGCCGACGCCCAGGTTGTGCGCGCCGATGCGGCGCAGCTTGCGTTTCAGCTCGGCGGCCGCGCCGCGAACGGCCTCGCCGAGCACGATCGTCATCCGGCTGCCGACCGGGCTCTGCGACGGCATGCCGGCGAGCGAGTCGGCCCTGATGACGCGGATCGAATCCGGGTCGCGGCCGAGTTCCTCGGCGACCAGCGTGGCCACCATGGTCTCGTGGCCCTGCCCGGCCGACGCGATCGACACGATCGCGGTGACCGCGCCGTCCGCATCGACGCGCAGCCGGCAGCCCTCCGGAAAGGTGGTCTTGTCGTTGGCGGGGTTCATGACGTTCTCGAAGATCGCGTTGCCGCCGCTGGGCTCGAGGCAGGTGGCCACGCCGATCCCGGCCAGCTTTCCCGCTTCGCGCAGTTCGTCCCGGCGCTGCTCCAGCGCTTGGAGTCCTGGCCGGCCTGGCGTCCCGGCGATGCCGGTCAGCTTGTCCAGCACCGCCGGGTAGTCACCCGAGTCGTACTCCGTGCCGCTCGGGATGCGGTAGGGGAACTCGCCCGGCGCGATGAAGTTGCGCCGGCGGATCGCCAGCCGGTCCATGCCGAGGGTGCGCGCCGCCGCATCGACCGCGCACTCGATCGCGTAGTTGGTCGGTGCCTGGCCGAAGCCGCGCACCGCGACCTGGCCGGTCTTGTTCGTGGCGACCGCGGTCGCGGTGTAGGCGGCCGAGCCGATCCGGTAGGGGCCCACGATCGCCCCGATGGGCTTGGCGAGCTGCAGCGGCGAGCGCCCGGGAAAGGCGCCCTCGTCGTCGATGACCGCGATCCTGATGCTGGTGAAATCCCCGCCGGCGGTGCAGGCCAGCTCGACGTCGAAGATCCGGTCCGGGCCGTGGAAGTCGCCGCCGTGCATGTTCTCGGCCCGGTCCTCGATGAGCTTGACCGGCGCGTGCAGCAGCGTGGACAGGTAACCGGCCAGCACGGCGTGCTTGATCCCCCGCTTGACGCCGTAGCTCCCGCCCACGTCGACGTCGAAGTGGACGCGCACCTGGTTGCCGGGCAGCCGCAGGGCACGCGCAAGCTGCTCGGGAAACTGCGGCATCTGCACCGAGGCCCACACGTCGAGCAGGCGGGCGTCGTCATCCCAGCTGGCCACCACGCCGAACGTCTCCAGCGGGACCGTGGAGCTGCGGTTCCAGCGAACCCGGACCCGGCTGACCGAGCCCGCTCTGGCGAAGTCCCCGGCCACGTCACCCCAGCTGAACTCGCGGTGGGCGAGCACGTTGCTGCCGAGCGCGGCGTGCACCAGCGGGGCCCCTTCTCCGAGTGCCTGCTCGGGGTCGAGCACAGCGTCGAGCGGCTGGTAGTCGACGCTGACCAGTTCGGCGGCGTCCTCGGCCACGGCCCGGGAGGAGGCGACCACGGCCGCGACCCATTCCCCCGCGTAGCGGGCCTCCTCGACGGCCAGGGGGCGCCACTGAACGGCGGGCAGGGGAAGATACTGACGGAGCGGCTCGGTGACCTTCGCGAGCTCGGCGCCGGTCAGCACGCACGCGACGCCGTCGAGTTCCAGCGCCCCGGCCGGGTCGATGGAGACGATCCTGGCGTGCGCGTGCGGGCTGGTGACGAGGCCGACGTGCAGGATGCCCGGCGGCGTGATGTCGGCGACGTACCGGCCGCGCCCGGTCACGAACCGGCGGTCCTCGCGGATCCGGGCGGGCCGGGAAGCCCAGCGCCGGCTGCCGTCACCGGCCGCCATCGGGAGGCTCCGCTAACGAGCGGTACTGCCGAGCCGCCAGCTCCACGGCCTCGCGGATCTGCACGTACCCGGTGCAGCGGCAGATGTTGCCGCCCAGGGCGTCGTCGATGTCCGCGCGGGCCGGCGCCGGGTTCGCCGCGAGCAGCGCGTGCACCGCCAGCACCATGCCCGGCGTGCAGTACCCGCACTGTAGGGCGTGGGCCTGGCAGAACGCCTCCTGGACCGGGCTGAGCCCGGCTCCGGGGGCCGCCCCTCCCGCCCCCGCGCGAGCCGGCCCTTCTGCCCCCGCGCGAGCTGGCCCTTCTGCCCCCGCACAAGCCGGCCCTTCTGCGCCCACCCCCGCGGCAGCACCCCATCTCTCGCCCACCCCTTCGATGGTGGTCACCTCGTGCCCATCGGCCTGCGCGGCGAGGATGATGCAGGACCGCACCGGCTCCCCGTCGAACAGCACGGTGCAGCAGCCGCAGACCCCGTGCTCGCAGCCGAGGTGAGTCCCGGTAAGGTGCAGGTCGTCGCGCAGCAGGTCAGCAAGGCTGGTGCGGCCCGCGGTCTCGCACACGCGGAGCTGGCCGTTGACGACGATCTCGATCCGGTGGCTGGTTCCCACGGACCGAAGGTACCTCTGCGGATGTCCGCGACCAATAGGGCATCTCGCTTGTTCCGGGCAAAACCTCAGGCCATCTTGCGGTGGTTTGAAGCTGGTTTAACACGCATGGCCAGCGGAGATATGGTGATGATTGTGGGATGCTTCTGAGTCCTTTGAGGCATGAAACGTCTTAAAACGTGCAGATTGCAGTACCGGCCATTGCCGATGCGCTCGCTGGCGGGCTGCTGGCCGGATGACTGCGCGCTGAGGGGTCAGCGACGCTGGTGGTAGCGGGCCGAGTCTTTCAGGGGGATTGCGATGGTCACGGCCAGGCCGCAACCTGAGGAATCGCGGGAGAGCGGCACGCAGCGCGGCCTCGAGCTCACGTGCATGAGCAACCTGCTGTCCACCAGCCAGGAGCGCGTGTACTTCAAGGACAGGCTCAGCCGGTTCCTGCTGGTCAGCGAGGGCTGGATCGCCGCGTACGCCCCTGGGCGCACCGCGGGCGAACTAGTCGGGAAGACCGACTTCGACGTCTTCAGCGAGCGGCACGCCACCGCCGCATTTGAAGACGAGCAGCAGATCATCCGCACCGGCGAACCGGTCGTCGGGAAGGTCGAGCTGGAGACCTACAGCCACCGGCCGGACGCGTGGGTGTCGACCACGAAGATGGCGCTTCGCGACGACGCCGGCGACATCATCGGGACGTTCGGGATCTCGCGTGACGTCACGGCGCAAATCCGGGCCGAGCAGGCCCTGCTCGACCAGGCTCAGCAGCTCAGCCTGCAGAACGAGCGACTGCGCGAGCTGGACGGGATGAAGGACGAATTTATCGGCCTGATCTCGCACGAGCTCCGGACGCCGCTGACCTCGATCATCGGGTACGTGAAGCTGCTCAGGGACGAACGCACGAGCGAGGCCAGCGCCGACCAGTACGCCGAGGTCATTCAGCGGAACTCGCAGCGCCTGCTGCGCCTGGTCGAGGACCTGCTGTTCCTGTCCCAGACGCATTCGGGAACGATGCACGTCGACCTGCGCGAAGCGGATCTCGCCGAGATCGCCCGGGCCGCGGTCGCGGAGATGCGCCCCGAGGCCGATCGCAAGCACATCGCCCTGGTCTTCTCGCCCGCCTGCGCACCCCGGCTGCCCGTCGACGCGACGCGCATCGCCCAGTTGCTCGGCAACCTGATCTCCAATGCCGTGAAGTTCACCCCGGGTGACGGGAAGGTCGAGGTCAAGATCGGTACCGACGGAGGTAAGGCCATCCTTGAAGTCTCCGACACCGGCGTCGGCATCCCCGCCGCGGACCGGGACCGGATCTTCGACAGGTTCTTCCGCTCGGCGATAGCGACCCAGCAGGTGATTCCCGGCACCGGGCTCGGCCTGACCATCGCCAAGAACATCGTCGCGGCACACCATGGCACGATCACGGTCGACAGCGACGAGGGCCGCGGAAGCACGTTCCGGATCTTGCTTCCGCTCAAGCAGGTTCCCACCGCCGATGTCCAGGACCTCGCCGCCGGCCAGGCACACAGAGCGTGACGGCGCCGCTCGCGGTACAGGCCCATCCACCGCAGCACGGCCGACAGGTTGGGTTGCCGGGAAGCTGGAACCGGCTTCAGAACATGTCATCCAACAACAGTTGTAAGTTACAATACTTGGCCATGAACAACGCTTTGCTAAGGGCCGATGGCGACGACGAGTCAGATGACGCGCTGGAGGCGCTGCTGTCGGTCACCCGCATCCTCACCGGGGTCGCGCTGCGCAGCCTGGATGTGCTTGATGGCGCGGTCACCCTCCCGCAGTTCCGGATGCTCGCGGTCCTGGCTGATCTGGGATCGGCACGGTCAGTACAGGTGGCCAGGGCGCTCGGGCTAGAGGCCTCGACGATCACCAGGCTCGCGGACCGGCTCGTCGCCGCCGGTTACGTAATCAGGGGCAGCGAGCCCGGGCACCGGGGCGTTGTGACGCTCGAGCTGACCGCAACTGGGCAGCAGCAGGTCACCAACGTTGCGACGTGGCGGGAGCAAGAGCTGACACGCATAATGGGCAGGCTCCCAGCGGGCCAGCGGGTCCGTGTCACCGCCGCGCTGCACCACCTGGTCGTCGCGGCGGGAGAGGGATATGGGATGGCCTCCCGCACGCTGATCCCCGTCTGATCCTGCACGCGATCGATGAGCAAGCGAGCGGCAGCGACGCCGCGGGCTCGTGCATGGCTGCGCCGTTACCACGCTGGAGCGCAGAAAGGCTGGCCGTCTGCCAGTCCCAGCGGCCCGCAGAAGCCTGCCGTCGGCAGGCACCGGCACCCGCCCGCCCTCAGGGCCGTCAATCGATTCGGTGCGGCACCGAAGATGAGCGCCCGCATCGAGACGCTCAGACGCCAATCTGACCAGGCCGTGTGCGCGGCGTATGAGGCTCACTATCGTGCCCTGACGCAGCTCGCTGCGCTGCTGGTGGGTGACCAGGAGGCGGCCGAGGAAATCGCTCAGGCTGCCTTTATTGCCGTGCATCGCGCAGGGCGCCTGCTGGACGCTGGAGACACGGCTTTGCACCTGTGCCGCGAGGTCGTCCGGCGTGCACGCTCGCACCCAACAGCGCGCCGCCGCGCCTCAGCGCAGATCGCGCAGCCGAAAACGTCCGGCAGCCCGGAAGCAGCGCGTGCTCAGGCGATCCTGGGCGCCCTCCCGATCCGCCAGCGCGAGGCGGTCATCCTGCGCTACTGGGCAGACATGTCCGACAACCAGATCGCCGCCGTCACTGGCGCCCGGCTGCAGGCGGTGACCAGCCATCTCGAGAGGGCACTGGCAGCCCTGGCGGCAGGTACCACGGGCTGATCCTCAACTTCCGAGCCGGAGGCGGCGGGAAACCTCCCAGAACCCGACCAGCGCGACGATGCCAGCCGCGCCGATGAGCAGCGTCTGCCAGAGATGGCTGCTGGGGAGCGCCAGCGCGTAGAAGCGGCGCACCGCCGGGATCGGGAACAGCGCGATGAACCCGGCCACCATCGCGCCGACCAGCAGGAGCCTGCGCCAGGTGAGCGGCATCGCCAGCAGTACCAGCACGCCGAGGCTGAGCATGAGCGTGACCAGGGTCGCCGCGGTGCGCTGCTGCACCAGCGGCAGGCCCGCGGACCGGGCGAGGACGTAGGCCGCGAACGCAGCAGCCGCTACCAGGCACCCGGCCGGTATGGCGAAGCGCAGCACCCGGCCGACGAAACCGGGCAGGTACCGCCGGCGGTTGGGCGCGAGCGCCAGGAAGAACGACGGGATGCCGATCGCCAGGCTGTCGACGATCGTGAGGTGCCGCGGCAGGAACGGGTACGGCAGCAGCGCGACGCCGACGGCGACCGCGAGCAGCGTGGCCCAGACGGTCTTGGTCACGAACAGATTGGCCACACGCTCGATGTTGGCCGTCACCCGCCTGCCCTCGGCGACCACGCCCGGCAGCGCGGCGAACCTGCCGTCGAGCAGCACCAGCTCGGCGACCGCCTTGGTCGCCGCCGCGCCGCTGCCCATCGCGATGCCCAGATCGGCCAGCTTGAGCGCCAGCACGTCGTTGACGCCGTCGCCGGTCATCGCGACCGTGTGCCCCCGCGCCTGCAGCGCGGTGACCATCGCCTGTTTCTGGTGCGGGGTGACCCGGCCGAAGACCGAGTGCTCCTCCAGCAGCTGGCCGAGCTCGCCGGGGTCGTCCGGCAGGTGCCGGGCGTCGACCGGGTCCCCGGCGGCGGGCAGGCCTGCCGCCTTCGCGACCGCGCTGACCGTGAGCGGGCTGTCCCCGGAGATCACCTTCATCGCCACGCCCTGCGCGGCGAAGAACCCGATCGCGTCGCTGGCGTCCGGCCGCAGCCGCTCGGCCAGCAGAATGAACGCCACCGGGCGCAGGTCTGCGGGCAGCGACTCACCGTCGAGTGGCCGGCCAGTCCGGGCGAGCGCGAGCACCCGCCGGCCGCCAGCCGCCAGGTCCGCCGCCTGAGACAGCAGCGCCCGCTCGCTGCCGGGCAGCACCATCTCCGGCGCGCCGAGGACCCAGGTGCCGTGCCCGGTGAAGCTCGCGGCGCTCCACTTGCGCGCCGCAGAGAACGGCACGGCGTCCTGGCGCACCCACCCGTCCGGGGGCGGGAATGCCTGCCCGATCGCCGCCAGCGTCGCGTTCCGGTTCTCGTCGTTGGCCAGCGCCCCGAGCGCGTCGGCGGCCGGTGCCTGGTCGTCGAGGGAGACCAGGCTGTCGAACGCGATCGTGCCGTCGGTGAGCGTGCCGGTCTTGTCCAGGCACACCACGTCGACCCTGGCGAGGCCCTCGACCGCGGGAAGCTGCTGCACCAGGACCCGGCGCCGGGCCAGGGTGACCGCGGCGACGCCGAACGCGACGCTGGTCAGCAGCACCAGGCCCTGCGGGACCATGCCGACCAGCGCGGCGACCGTGCCGGTGATCGCCTGCCGCGTGGTCTGCCTGGCGTGCAGCTGGCTGACCATCATCAGCACCGCCACGGGCACAATCGCCCAGGTGACGTACCTCAGGATGCGGTTGATGCCGTCGATGAGCTCCGAGCGCACCACCGTGAAGCGCCTGGCTTCCGCGGCGAGCTTGCGCGCGTACGCCTCGGCGCCCACCGCCGTCGCCTGGTAGCCACCCGACCCGGCCGCCACGAAGCTGCCGGACAGCAGCCGGTCACCGGCCTGCTTGGCCACCGGATCCTGCTCGCCGGTCAGCAGCGACTCGTCGGCCTGCAGGCTCTCGCTGTCGCGCACCATGCCGTCGGCCACGAGCTGGTCACCGGCCCGAAGATCGATGAGATCCCCGACCACGAGACCGGCCACGTCGATGTCCTGCGTCGCACCGTCCCTGATCACGCGGACCCGCGGCGCGCTGAGCACCGCGAGCCGGTCCAGCGTCCGCTTGGCGCGCAGCTCCTGGGCGATGCCGATCACCGCGTTGCTGACCAGCACGATGCCGAACAGGGCGTCCTGCGGCTGGCCGACGGCGAGGATCACGGCCAGCAGGACGCCAAGGATCAGGTTGAACCGGGTGAAAATGTTCGCGCGGAGGATCTCGGCGACCGAGCGGCTGGTGCGGTCCGGGCCTGCGCCGCCGAGGCCGCGCGAGCGCCGCTCGGCGACCTCGGCGCTGCTCAGGCCCGCCGGCGGAGTCTGCGCCGCCGGCGCGGCCAGCACCGGCGGTCCCGCAGCGCCCCCATCTGCCATGCCTTGCGGCGTACCCGAGCCAGGACACCTGGAAGCCTAGGAGCGCCGCTTGGGACGCGGGGGCCTGGGTGTCAGCTCGTGACCGGCGCTGACGGCACTCGCCACCCTGGCCTTGAAGCGGCCCAGCACCGTGGTCCAGGCCTGTTCCATGAACTCCGCCTGGGCAGGTGAGTCCACGATCTGGTGGACCTCCACGTGAGCACCCCCGTCGGCGGGCGTGACCCTGAGGTAGCCGGTCATCTCGCCACCGGGGATCGGGACGTTGTCGTCCTCGAAGTCCCACCGCATCAAGATCAGCTCGGGCGGGCAGACGAGCTCGTACCGGCCGCGCACGCGAGTGCCCCACTCGAGCGTGCAGGCAAAGTTCGCGTCCTCGATCGTGACCGGCACGCCGAGCCACCGCGAGTAGATCGCGGGGTCGGTGAACGCGGCGAACGTCGCCACCTGGCCGGTGTCGACGTCGGCGCTGGCCACCACCACGAGCTTGGTGTGCGCGTCGGACAGCGCCCGCTCCGGCACGTCGTCCGCGTTGCTCCACTTGCCCGGGCTGCTCAGCGCGGCACGCAGGCCGTTGAGCGCCTCCTGACGGGCTCGGTAGTTGCGCGAGGTGCCGACCGACCTGATCGTGACCAGACCAGCCTCACGCAGCACTGCCAGGTGCTGGGAGATCGTCGGCTTGGTCACAGCGAAGGCCGCGGCGATCTCCCCGGCAGGCAGCTCGCGATCCCAGATGAGGCCGAGGATCTCCCGCCGGATGGGCGAGCCAAGGGCAGCGATGAGTTTCTGGATGTCGGGCATCGCTTCTACTTTGCCGCACCGGCAGGTTGCAGCTTATTCGGCACATGACTAATTTAGCCATGTCCGAATAACGGGCGGGCGGCCAGGCGCCCGCGACCGGAGGGCCCAGGAGCCCGGGCCCCGGGCCCCGGGCCATGGGCCCGGGCCTCAGGGCCCCCGCCCGGTCCGACAGGGGAGGAATCATGGACAAGAGCGATATCTGGCCGGTTATTCACGCGGAGCGCAAGGCGCTGGCCACAGACCTTCAGGCACTCGACGTCGGCCAGTGGCAGGCCGCCTCGCTGTGCGGGCAGTGGACGGTCCGCGACGTGACCGCTCACATGACGGCGACCGCCAGGATCACACCTCCGGCGTTCTTTGCCAAGCTGGCGATGTCGGGATTCAGCTTCGGGCGGCTGCAGGACAAGGACATCACTGTCGAGAAGGGCAGTTCCCCGGCCGACACCCTGGCCCGGTTCGAGGCCGTCGAGAACTCGACGAAGCACCCTCCGGGGCCCGCCGACACCATGCTCGGCGAGACGATCATCCACGCGGAGGACATCCGCCGCCCGCTCGGGCTTCAGCACAAATACCCGACGGATGCCGTGGTCCGGGTCGCGGACTTCTTCAAGGGCTCGAATCTCCTGATCGGCTCCAAGAAGCGCATCGACGGGCTCTCGCTGCGGGCCACCGACGCCGGCTGGTCTCACGGCAGCGGGCCTGAGGTGTCCGGCCCCCTGCTGTCACTGGTCATGGCCATGACCGGCCGCAAGGCCGCGATCGACGACCTCACTGGCGACGGCGTCAAGACCCTCCGGTCGCGTGCGTAGATGAAGATCCCAAAGCCCAGCGAAAACGACAAGGCCCGGTTCCTGGCGATGGTTCCTGACGACCCGCGGGTCGAGGTGAAGCCGATGTTCGGGAACCTCGGCGCGTTCGTGAACGGCAACATGTTCATGGGGCTGTTCGGGGCCGACATCGGCCTTAAGCTCCCCGGCACACAAGCCGACCGGCTCATCAAGTCGGGCGGCGGAGCGTTCGGGCCGGCCGAGCGGCCGATGGCGGGTTACGTCAGCCTGCCCTCGGCCATGACGGAATCGGACGCGGGGGCGCTGGTCACGGAGTCACTGACCTACGTCGGCTCGCTGCCACCGAAGGTGCCCAGGCAACGGAGGAAATAGCGCGCGGCCGCACGTTCCATGGCGGACGCCTCCGTGCCTCGCGGGAAGCGCCGACCCTGACGACCTGACCAATGTCGCGCTTGCGGAAGGCGGCGAGCCCGAAAAGCGTTAGGTTCCTGGGGCACCGTGCCGTCATGCTGATGTGCGTGTCCCGTGCGCTGCCATGGAGACTTCTGCTTTGACATCCTCGCTTGCCGAGCTGCGATCACGCCTGCCCGGGCTCGAGATCTCCTATCCAGCCGGGCTGCCGATCAGCCAGCGGAAGGACGAGATCGCCGCGGCGATCCGGGACAACCAGGTGGTCATCGTGGCCGGCGAGACCGGGTCCGGGAAGACCACGCAGCTTCCCAAGATCTGTCTCGAGATCGGCCGCGGCGTGGCCGGCCAGATCGGCCACACCCAGCCCCGGCGGATCGCGGCCCGCACCGTGGCCGAGCGGATCGCCGACGAGCTTGGCACCGAGCTCGGCACGGCGGTCGGCTACAAGGTGCGGTTCACCGACAAGTCCAGCGACAGCACGCTCGTCAAGGTGATGACCGACGGGATCCTGCTGGCCGAGCTGCAGCGGGACCGGCGGCTGCAGCGGTACGACACGCTGATCATCGACGAGGCGCACGAGCGCAGCCTGAACATCGACTTCATCCTCGGCTACCTGAAGCGGCTGCTGCCCACCCGGCCCGACCTGAAGGTGATCATCACCTCCGCGACGATCGACCCGGAGCGGTTTTCTAAGCACTTCTCGGATGCGCCGGTGATCGAGGTGTCGGGGCGCACGTACCCGGTCGAGGTGCGGTACCGGCCGCTAGCCGACCCGGACCGCCCCCGGGACGAGCCGAAGGACCAGTCGCAGGGCATCGTCGACGCGATCCGCGAGCTGCGCGCCGAGGGACCCGGCGACGTCCTGGTGTTCCTCAGCGGCGAGCGGGAGATCAGGGACGCCGCCGACGCGCTCGCCGACCAGCCGGGCCTGACCGATCTCGAGGTGCTGCCGCTCTACGCGCGGCTGTCAGCCAGCGAGCAGCACCGGGTGTTCCAGCCGCATCGCCGCTCGCGCGTGGTGCTCGCCACCAACGTCGCCGAGACCTCGCTGACCGTGCCCGGCATCCGGTACGTGGTCGACCCGGGTACCGCGCGGATCTCCCGTTACAGCCAGCGGACCAAGGTCCAGCGGCTGCCGATCGAGCGGATCTCCCGCGCCTCGGCGGACCAGCGCAAGGGCCGCTGCGGGCGGACGTCCGACGGCATCTGCATCCGGCTGTACAGCGAGGAGGACTTCGAGTCCCGGCCGGAGTTCACCGAGCCGGAGATCCTGCGCACGAACCTGGCCTCGGTGATCCTGCAGGCGGCGGCGCTCAATCTCGGCGACATCGCCGACTTCCCGTTCGTCGACCCGCCGGACTCGCGCAACATCGCCGACGGCGTGCGGCTGCTGGAAGAGCTGGGCGCGGTAGCGCCGGGCCGTGGCGGCCGCCACGAGACCCAGCTCACGGGCGTGGGGCGCAAGCTGGCCCGGCTGCCAGCCGACCCGCGGCTCGGCCGGATGATCCTCGAGGCCAAGCACAACGGGTGCGTCCGCGAGGTGCTGATCATCACCGCCGCGCTGTCCATCCAGGATCCGCGGGAACGGCCGGCCGACGCCCGCGAGGCCGCCGACGCCATGCACAAGCGCTTCGCCGAGCCGGGGTCCGACTTCCTCGCCCTGCTCAACCTGTGGCGCTACATCACCGATCAGCAGCGCGAGCTCTCGGCTTCGGCGTTCCGCCGCATGTGCCGCCGCGAGTACCTGCACTACCTGCGGATCCGTGAATGGCAGGACGTGCAGGGGCAGCTGCGCCAGGCGGCCAAGGAGGTGGGCATCAGCGCCGGCCCCGAGCCCGGCACCGGCCAGGACGTCTCGGACCGCGTGCACATGTCGCTGCTGGCCGGGCTGCTGTCGCACATCGGGATGAAGGATGAACGCGCCGCCGGGGAGAAACGGCGCGGCCCCGCCGAGTTCGCCGGGGCGCGGGGCGCCAGGTTCGCGATCTTCCCCGACTCCGTTCTGGCCAGGAAGCCGCCGCAGTGGGTCGTGGCGGCGGAACTGGTCGAGACGTCCCGGCTGTGGGCCCGGACCGCGGCGCGCATCGAGCCCGAATGGGCCGAGCCGCTCGCCGCGCACCTGGTCAGGCGCAGCTACAGCGAGCCGCACTGGGACCCGAAACGGGGCGCCGCGATGGCGCTGGAGAAGGTCAGCCTGTACGGGCTGCCGATCGTCGCGGACCGGAAGGTGAACTACGCCAGGGTGGACCCCGCGGCCGCGCGCGAGATGTTCATTCGCGGCGCGCTGGTCGAGGGCGACTGGCGGACCCACCACAAGTTCTTCGAGCGCAACCAGCGGCTGCTGGACGAGGCCGCCGGCCTGGAGGACCGGGCCCGGCGGCGCGGCATCGTCGCCGACGACACGGCTCTCTTCGACTTCTACGACCGGCGCATACCCGAGGACGTGACGTCCGCCCGGCACTTCGACGCCTGGTGGAAGACCGCACGCACGCAGACGCCGGACCTGCTGACGCTCACGCCCGCCGACCTGACGGGCCCGGCCGCCGACGAGGTCACGGCGGACGACTACCCAGCCCGCTGGGGCGACCTCCCGCTGTCGTACGCGTTCGAGCCGGGCGCACCGGATGACGGCGTGACCGCGGACATCCCGCTGTCCCAGCTCGGCCGTGTGAACGGCGACGAGCTCGGCTGGCAGGTCCCGGGCCGGCGCGAGGAGCTCGTGACCGAGCTGATCCGGTCGATGCCGAAGGACCTGCGACGGCTGTTCGTGCCCGCCCCGGACACCGCGCGGGCGGTCACCGCCCAGCTGGGCGAGCCGCACGGCGACCTGCTGGACGCGCTGGCCCGGGAGCTCACCCGTTACGGCGGCGTTCCGGTGACCCGGGCGGCGTTCGATGAGTCGCGGCTGCCCGCTCACCTGAGGATGACGTTCCGGGTGGTGGACTCCGGTCGCGAGCTGGCCAGGGGCAAGGACCTCGGCGCGCTGCGCGAGCAGCTCGGGCCCCGGCTGCAGGCGAAGCTCACCGCGGCGGCGGGCGACCTCACCCGAACCGGCCTGAAGGACTGGACGATCGGCACGCTGCCGCGGGTGTTCACCCGGGAAAGGGTCACCGCCTACCCGGCGCTCGTGGACACGGGCGACGCGGTCGACGTGCGCCTGTTCCCGACCGAGGCCGAGGCGGCCGCCGCGATGGCGGCCGGCACCCGCCGGCTGCTCCTGCTGCAGGTGGCGTCCGGCGTAAGGTCCATCGCCGACCGGCTGCCGACGCGGCGGAAACTGGCCATGAGCGTCAGCCCGTACCCGAGCATCGGCGCGCTGCTCGACGACTGCGTCGCGGCAGCCGCGGACCAGGTGATCACGGACGCGGGCGGGCCGCCCCGGGACGCCGGCGGGTTCGCGCGCCTGGTCGCCGAGGCCCGGTCGGCGCTGCCGCTGGCGACGGGCCGTTGCGTAGATGCCGCAGGCGCGATTCTCGAGGCGGCGCACGACGCCGAGCGGCGGCTCCACGCCACCCCCAGCCCGCCGCTGGCCGCGGCGTTCGACGACGCTCGCGCCCAGTTCGCCGGGCTGATCTACCCCGGATTTGTCAGCCAGACCGGGCTGCGGCGGCTGCCCGACCTGGTCCGCTACCTGCGTGCGATCAGCCGCAGGCTGGACACGGTGGCCGAGGATCCCGCGCGCGACGCCGGCCGGATGGCGGCCGTACGGCGGGCCAGCGACGCGTTCCGGCAAACCGTCGGCGAGCTCCCGGCCTGGCGGCGCTCCGGCGCCGATGTCCAGGCGGTGCGCTGGATGATCGAGGAACTGCGCGTCAGCCTGTTCGCGCAGGTGATCGGCGTGTCTGGCCCGGTCTCGGAGAAACGGATCCTCACCGCGCTGGACAAGCTTGCCGCTGGCTAGCGCCCCGTCCAGCAGCTGATCTCCATGCCGTCTTCCACCGGGAACGCGACGGTGACGTACCCGTTGGCCGGATCGCGGACGTAAGCCAGGTAGTCGGCCATGCCGGGGCCGTTGCTGTCGTCGCCGGCGACCAGCGCGCCGGGCGCGAGCTTCGGCTCCAGCAGGCGCAGGACCGGCAGGCACAGGTCTTTCCACCCGTCGAGCAGCGCGAGCCCGACCGGGCCGGGCACCCCCGCGAGGGTCTCCAGCGCGTCGCCCTCCAGGATCGTCACCGCCGCGCCGACGCCGGCCTCCCGCAGGTTCGCCCCGGCCGCAGCCACCTTCTTGCTGCTCAGCTCAGTGGTCACGACGTGGCCGGTGCCGTTGTCGGTGACCCCGGCGGCAAGGTAGATCGTGGAGATCCCGAACGACGTGCCGAACTCCACCACGGTCTCCGGGCGGCTGGCCCGGATGAGCGCGTAGAGCAGCCTGCCGGCCTCGGCGGAGATCGGGATATAGGCGTCCTGGAGCGCGTCGGCGCGCTGGGCGGCCGACGCGTCCGCCCACGACGGCAGCCCGGGCGGTGGCGCCGGCATCTGGTCGTCCTCCTGGGCGGCGGTCGCGGCGAACAGCCGGTCGAGCACGGCCGCAAGCCGCGGAGATGCGAGAGCGTTCGTCATGCGCCCCATGTTAGACGCAACGTTGCGTCTAAACAAGGTCTAGGCGCCAGTATCCTGCCGGCATGGACATCGCGACGCGCCACCACGGCAACAGGCACGGCCGCAGTGAGGCGGCCCGGGTTTCCGTGCTCGAGGCCGCCGACGACCTGCTGGTCGAGCGCGGCTTCGCGGGCGTGACGATCGAGGGCATCGCGGCCAGGGCCGGGGTCGCCAAGCAGACTATCTACCGCTGGTGGACCTCGAAGACCGCCATCCTGTTCGACGCGATGCTCGCCGACGCGGCCGAGCACTTCTCCCCGCCCGACCACGGCGACCTTCGCAGCGACCTCCGCGACCACCTCCGCCAGGTCGCCACGTTCCTGACCGCCACCGACGCGGGCGCCGTCTGCCGCGCCCTCGCCGGCCAGGCGCAGCACGACCCGGCGGTCGCTGCCCAGTTCCAGTCCGAGTTCGTCGCGCCGCAGCGGGAGCGCGACCGCGAGCCGTTCCTGCGCGCGCGCCGCCGCGGCGAACTGAGCGAGGCCGAGGACATCGACCTTGCCGTCGACCAGCTCGTTGGGCCCATCTATTACCGGGTACTGATCACCGGGCAGGGTGTCCCGGCCGAGGTCACCGACGCCCTGGTGGACCGCTATCTGGCGCAGGCCCGGGACACTTTGTCATAGCGGCCGGCGCCGAACGCGGGGTCTTGTCGGCCGGGTGCCTGCGGGTTAGCGTTTGCCCAGGCACGGAACGGCCCAAAGGGGGCGCGGCTGTGCGAACGTGGGGTCCTTCCGGCGCAGGTGCGGCGCTGCGGCGTGCGCAAACCGTCTCCCGGCTCGCCCGGCGGACCGGATGCGGCGTGGACGAAGCCGCGGAACTGCTCGACGGGCAGCTGACCCGGCGGGCGTTTCTCGGCGCCGCCGGTGCCAGCGTCCTGGCCGGGGCAGCCGCGGCGCCCCGCCTGGCGGAGTCCGCCGGCAGCAGCCCGGCCAAGCCGCGCGTTGTCGTCGTCGGCTCGGGCATCGCCGGGCTCGGCTGTGCTTACCGGCTCTGGACCTCCCACGGCATCAGGCCCGAGGTCTATGAGTTCAACACGGTCCCGGGCGGCCGGATCAGGACGCTGCGCGGGTATTTCGACGACGGGCAGATCGTCGAGAAGCACGCCGAGTTCATCAACCCCGAGCACACGGCCACGCTGGCGCTGGCGAGAAGCTTCGGCCTGACGCTCGACAACACCGACAAGTACCGGCCGGGGACGCATCCCGGCCGGGAAACGATGCGCTTTCACGGCAAGCCGTGGCCGCAGTCCGCGCTCAATCGCGACTGGCACGAGTGGGGATGGAAGCTCTTTCACCACGCCGCCTTTGTGACCGCACCCTGGCCGCAGGAGTTCAACAGCAACAACGCCGGCGGGCGCCGGTTTGACCACATGTCGGTGACCGAGTGGATAGACACCTACATCCCCGGGGGCGTGAAATCTGACTTCGGAGCCGTGTGCATCGCCGCGGTGCTGGACGAATACGGCGGCCCGGCCGACGACATGTCAGCGCTCAACCTGGTCTATCTCCTGGGCCAGGACTCGAGCACCGCCAGCGGTGCGCAGCCCCATCCCGAGCCGGAGCTGGGGGGCGGTGACGAGAAGTGGCACATTCACGGCGGCAACGACCAGCTGATCACCGGGCTGCTGCAGCGGCTGCCCCGCGGAGTCCTGCACCTCGGACAGCGGTTGGTGGCGATCCGCCCGCGCGCGGGCGACGGGTACCGCTGCAGCTTCCAGAGCGCGGGCACGACGCACGACGTGACCGCCGATCACGTCGTGCTGGCCATTCCCTTCACCCTGCTGCGGTCGGTGGACCTGACCCGGGTCCCCATCTCGCCGCGGCACAGACTGGCCATCGACACCGAGCCGCTGGGCAGCAACTCCAAGTTCTTCTTGCAGTTCTCCTCGCGCGTGTGGAACGCCGAAGGCGTGACCGGGAACTGCTTCGACGACGGCGTCGTCCAGGGCGGCTGGGACGCGACGAACTACCAGCCCGGGAAGGCTGGCATCCTGGCAGCGCTCCCGGGCGGAGAGAACGGGCTGGAGTGGGGACGGCGTTACGGCCTGAGCACGCATGACGGCAAGCCTCCCGAGAACATGATCAAGGCCTACCTCGGCGGCTTCGACGTGCTGTTCCCGCACGTCTCCCGGGCGTTCAATGGCCGCTCCTACTTCGTCTGGTCGCCGGGTGACCCGCACATCCTCGGCGCCTACTCCTACCTCGCGGTCGGCCAGTACACGGCGTTCAACGGCATCCAGGGCCGGAGAGAGGGCAGCCTGCACTTCGCCGGCGAGCAGACATCGCTGAACTACCAGGGCTACATCGAGGGAGCCCTGCGCAGCGGCTACCGCTGCGCCGCCGGAGTAGCCCATGGTTAGATCCCAAGGCCAGTAGCACCATGTAGCACCCAGTGCTATGCTGATCCTGTGAGTTCGCAGCAAGAGATCACTCAGCGCGACCTGCGGAACAGATCACGGGAGATCATGGACGCCGTCGAGCGCGGGGAGTCATTCACTGTCACCCGGGACGGCCACCGGATTGGGGAGCTGATCCCGCTCCGGCAGCGGCGTCGGTTTGTCACCCGGCAGGAGTTCAGGGCGATGTCGCGCAACAGTCCGGCCATTGATCTAGAGGCATTCCGGGCCGATCAGGACGCAACTGCTGACCAGGACAGCCGCAGCGCATATGAGCGATGACCGGCAGCTCCGGGGGATGCTGGACACGAACATTCTGATCCTGCGTCGCTGGATCGACCCGGCCCATCTGCCGGACGAGATGGCGATAAGCGCGATCACCCTCGCCGAGCTGTCCGCTGGGCCACATGAGGTCGTCCGCAGCGACGAGCAGGAAGCTTACGCCGAGCGCGCTCGCCGACTGGAGATCCTGCAGCGAGCCGAAAGCGAGTTTGACGCTATCCCGTTCGATGCCGAGGCCGCCCGCGTCTACGGCCGGGTCGCCGCTGCGGTCATCGCCTCTGGCCGTAAACCCCGGCGTCGAGTAGCTGGCCTAATGATCGCGGCCACGGCCACCGCCCAAGGCCTGCCGCTGTACACCACTAACCCCGGCGACTTCGTCGGCCTGGAAGCCCTCACCTCGATCATCGCGGTCCCGCGGCCAGCAGCGACGAACTAGCCCCCCGATCCCCCAAGAGGGTTGCTGCGGCCCAGGTCTCCGCGTGGTCGAGGATGCCGAGGATCACGTCGGACTTGGATTCGGTCTAGGCGGCGCGATCATTGCGCCAGATCCTGGCCGCCTCGTGCTTGGCCGCCGCATAAGCCTGCGGCGCGTCGGCGCTGGACCGCAGGTAGTCGCGGAACCGGAACTGGAGTCCCGCCGCCTCGCACAACGCCACGTAACGGTCCTCGTCGCCGCGAGCGCTCGCTGCACCCGAACCCGGGCCACATCAACAGCGTCGCGCGGGCGGCCAGTTCCCTGCGCTCAGCCAGCGGCAGCTCGTGCGGCCCGAGCCCCCTGGGCTCGGGCACCAGCGCATACAGCCGGATCAGCGTGACCTTCGGCCCGTCACGTTCGCGCATGCGCTGCCAGACCGTGAACGGATCATCCCCGCCGGCCGCGCGACGACCGTGTCGCTCCGCTCGCCCGGCGCCGGGCCTGCCGTCTGCCACCACTCAGGCCATCCTGCCGGTCGGCGTCCGCACCGTAGGCCCGAGATCGCCAGCGCGCCGCATACTGGACGCGTGAGCCGCACTATCCGCCGTCGGGCCGAATGGCGCCGCGATGCCAAGGCCTACCTGATGGATGCGCGTGTCAGCGACACCGAGCGGGGCGCCGTGATGCTCGGCCTGTTTGCTCACGCGGTTGTGTACCTGCTGCTGACCGGGGCGCAGGCGGCGTGGTGCGCCGTAACGGCGGTGCGGGTGTGGCGCAGGCGAGACGCGGGCTGGACGGCGGCACTGCGGGACGGGGTGCACCGGCCCACGCTGGCCGGGCTGGCCGCGATGACCGTGGCGTACGCGTTACTCCGCAGGCTCGGCATGGCCGTGATCAGCCGGCGGGCTCGCGAGCACGCGGCGGGGAGTGCGGGCCGTTAGGCGTCGCCGAGGACCTCGATCGCGAGGTCGAGGTGGTCTAGGTCATCCACGTCGAGGAACTGCAGGTAGACGCGGCTGACGCCGATCTCCTTGAGCCGTCCGAGGGTGGCCCGGGCCTCCGCGGGAGTCCCGGCCAGGCCGTGTTCCCTGATCTCGGCAGGATCGCGGCCGATCGCGGCCGCCCGCAGGTTGAATTCTGTCTCGTCGCGGCCGATGCACACCGTCACCCACACCGACCGGATCACCGAAGCGGGATCCCTGCCGATCGCCTCGCACGCCGCGTCGACCCGGGCATACTGCTGCGCCGTCGGCTCCAGCGTGGCGGCCGGCACGTTGAATTCGGCCGCGAACCTGGCGGCCAGTTCCGGGGTCCGCCGCTTTCCGTAACCGCCGACGAGGATCGGCGGATGCGGCTCCTGGACCGGCCGGAACATCACCGGGCAGTCCGCGAGCGTGTAGTAATGGCCGTTGTAGTCGAAGGTGCTGCCCTCCGGCGTGGTCCACAGGCCGTGCAGGATCTCGAGCTGCTCGGTGAATCGGTCGAACCGCTCCTTCACGTCGGGGAACGGGATGCCGAGGGCCTGGTGCTCGCGCTCGTACCAGCCGCTGCCGAGCCCGATCTCCAGCCGCCCGCCGCTCATGACGTCGACCTGCGCGGCCGCCACCGCGAGCGGCCCGGGGAGCCGGAACGTCGCCGAGCTCATCAGCGTGCCAAGGCGGATGGTGCTGGTCTGCGCGGCCAGCGCGCCGAGCGTGACCCACGCGTCGGTCACGGCGGGCCTCGGTTCACCGCCGATGTGCAGGTAATGGTCGGACCGGAAGAAGCCGCTGTACCCGAGCTGCTCGGCCCGCTGCGCGACCGCCAGCAACTGGGCGAAGGTGGCACCCTGCTGCGGCTCGGTGAATGCCCTTAGATCCATGACACGCGCCCCTTTCGCCGCCGACGCGGGGCCAGGCGGGTCCCCGCGGGTCCCGCTCACTCGGGCAGGACCTGGCCGCCGTCGATGATCAGCGTCTGACCCGTAACATAGCGGGCCTCGGGAGACGCAAGGTATCGGACCGCCCAGCCGACGTCCTCCGGCTCGCCGAGCACGCCGAGCGGGATGTGCTCCAGCATGCGCGCCTGGTGCTCGGGGGTCGTCTTCGCCGTGAACCCCTCGGTGCGGATGTTGCCGGGCATGACCGCGTTGATCGTGATGCCGTCGCGGATGACCTCGAGCGCGGCGGATCGCATCAGGCCCAGCATGGCGGCCTTGGACGCCGCGTAGGGACCGTACTCGGGCACGGCGACCAGCGGGCCGGTGACCGACGACGTCAGCACGATGCGGCCGTAGCCCTGCCCGGTCATGTGCGGCAGGCAGGCCTGGATCGCGAACAGCGCTCCCCGGACGTTGACGGCCATGACCTGGTCCCACTCACCGGGCTCGAGGTCCCGGAGCGGGATCGCCGGGTAGATGCCGGCGTTCGCGGCGAGGATGTCGATCCGGCCCCACCGCTGCACCGCCACGGCCGCCATGCCCGCGACCGAGTCCCGGTCGGTCACGTCGGTCTGGACAGCCAGTGCGTGCTCACCGTCGCTACTCAGGGCCGATGCCGCGGCCTTTGCCGCCGCGCCGTCCACGTCGGCGACGACGACGTTGGCGCCCTCGGCGCGCAGGACCGCCGCGATGCCGAACCCGATTCCCTGCGCGCCCCCGGTGACGATGGCCACCTGGCCGTCCAGACCCTGCATGCCTGCTCCGTTCGTTCGGGTGCCGTCCCCGCCGGGCAGCTCGAGGTCAGGGCAGTTCCGCTGCGAACGCCGCGACCGCCGCGTTGAAGGCCTCGCTCTCTTCCCAGAACGGGCAGTGGCTGGACGCGGGGAACGTCTGCAGCTTGCTGCCTGGGACGCGGTCGGCGATGTAGGCGCCCGCTCGCGGGCTGGTGAGCTTGTCATCCTCGCCGAACAGGACCAGCGTGGGGACGTCGATCTGCGGCAGGAAGTCGCGGTAGTCGCGCAGCGTCTGGTCGAGCAGGATCGTGCTGCCGATCACGGGCGGGACCTGCAGGATCTCGGCGGTCATCCACCTGAGAGCCTCGGCGTCCGGCT
>Ga0335073_10003443_pt1 | contig 22038 bp, 21 predicted proteins | sample Lox_Sample_22_FD_207093 | JGI IMG/M metagenome (GOLD analysis project Ga0335073, IMG submission 207093) | Soil microbial communities from Loxahatchee National Wildlife Refuge, Florida, United States - Lox_Sample_2.2 | ecosystem: Environmental > Terrestrial > Soil > Wetlands | place: USA...
CGACCGCGACCCGGACGATCTCGCGCCCGAAGTCAATTCCGACGAAACCGCCCGAGGAAGGCTCGAGACTCAACAGTGTCGCGGGGCGCCCGCCGCTCGGCGACGGCGCCGGCCGGGCTGAATCGGCCCGCTCGACCACGATCCCCTCGTCGAGCAACTCCGCCACCAGGCTCGAAACCGTCGTCCGTGAAAGCCCCGTCTCCCGGACGATATCCGCCTGGCTTGCCGCTCCCCGCCGCGCCAGCACGGCCACTGCTCGCGCACGGTTCCGCGCCCTGAGCGATTCGAGAGAACCCGGTGCCTCCCTAGCCATCGCTCGGGAAATATATCAAGAGCCCGGAGCTAATACCCGCATAAGAACCGAAGGTTTGTACTTGACTCGGAAGAAATACCGGCGTAGGCTTTGTTATGCAGGGTTTCCAACCAGCCGGGGGAGGTGGATTCCGTGCTTCACACGGAGAATGCGCGCATATCGGGCCGCGGCAGCATCCGCTTCCGCATCCTGGGGCCGATCGAGGCGTGGGCCGACGAGCACCGCCTGTCATTGGGCGGACCGCGTCAACGCACGTTGCTCGCGTACCTGCTGCTGAACCCGAACCGGGGGTGTCGAGCGACGGGCTCGCCGATGCCGTATGGGGGTCGCGTCGATCAGAGAGTCACAGCCGTCTGGCCATGGCGGTGGCTCGATTGCGAAAAGCGCTTGAGCCACTGAACTGAAGCGACGGGACACCGCTCCGGACCGTGAGCTGCGGTTATCTGCTCAAGGTTGGGCCTCGCGAGCTGGACTCCGAGCAGTTCAGCGAGCGACTGAAGGACGGTTTGCACGCGCTGAACACCGGCGACCCGGCACGCGCTGCGGCACTTGTCGACGATGCGCTAAGGCTTTGGCGCGGCACGCCGTTGGCCGAGGTCTGCTTTGAGGACTTCGCGCAGCCGGAGCTTCGCAGGCTGGGCGAGATGCGTCTGGTCGCCCTCGAGACCCGCATCGAGGCCGAGATGCGGCTTGGACACCATGCGCAGGTCGTGGGCGAGCTCGAGGCGACGCTCGCGCAGCAGCCAACGCGCGAGCGGGTGGCGTGCCAGCTGATGCTCGCGCTGTACCCTCCGGGCGTCAGACCGATGCCCTAGATGTCTACCAGCGGACCCGCATCCACCTTGCAGATGCGTTCGGGCTGCGGCCAGGGCCCGCGCTCGCCGGTCTGCAGTCTCAGATCCTGCAGCAGAGTTCGTGCCTGAACCTCACAAGGCGCCACCACGACTCGAACGCGACGACGTCGCGCTCCCGGCCCGTCCCTACCCGACTGATCCTCACCCCTGCGGCGTGATCACGTGCGCCGGGTCGGGACGGCGGTCCGCTCCGGCCGTGCTGTAGTCGTCGAATCGGGCGTCGCGGGTCTCGGTTGCGGCCCGGACCCCTTCGGTCGTGGCTTTGTCGATGAACGCTTCCGCGTCCGGCGTGTTCCGCATCAGGCCGTCGAGGATCGGGCCGAGGGTCTGCGTGGCGCGGAGGCCCATGTTCTCGTACGCCTGGTTGACGGCCAGCTTCATCGCGGCAAGCTGCGAGGACGGGATACTCGCGAGCTGCTCGGCCTGCTCGGCGACCGCCGCCTCGAGCTCGTCAAACGGCACCGCGGCGTTGATCAACTCGACGTCTGCCGCCTCTCTTCCGGACAGGGGCTTGCCCGTCAGGGCGTGCTCCTTGGCCTTGGTCAGCCCGAGGCGGTACAGCCACATGCCCGACAGGTAGCACCCCCAGATCCGCGAGTAGGGCGTCCCGATCTGGGCGTCCTCCGAGGCGATGATCAGGTCTGCGGCCAGTGCCATGTCGCTCCCGCCGCCGACGCACCAGCCGTGGACCTGAGCGATCACGGGCTTGTGCGTGCGCCAGATGCTCAGGAACTTCTGCGTCGGCCCGTACGGCGACGCGGCCCAGGCGAAGTCCTTGCCCGGATCCCAGCGCCCATCGGTCGTGAGCATCTCGTCCCAGTGGTGAAAGCCACCCGCGAAGTCGTAGCCGGCGCAGAACGACCGGCCGGCGCCACGGAGGACGATCACCTTGACCTCGGGATCGAGCGTCGCGTCGCGGACGGCGGTCTCGAACTCGTCGGGCATCGGCGGGACGATCGTGTTGAGCCGCTCGGGACGGTTCAATGTGATCGTCGCGACCGGCCCGTCCGTTTCGTACAGGAGAGTCTCGAACGCCAAGGTGCGCGAGACTATCGCTGGCCGAAGCCGACCCGGTGGTCCTCGTGGTCGACGAGGACGTACAGCACGCGGCTGAGGTCGAGGGCCACCGTCCCGTCCTCTGCCTCGAGCTCGTGCCAGCCCATCGACCCGAGCGCCTTGCGGAGCTTGGCGAGCTCGTCCGCCCCGACCCGGGCGCCGAGCGTCTGGCCGCCGTCGAAGCCGATGGAGATCTTCTGTGGCTTGTCGTCAGGCATATCAGTGTTGAACGATTTCGGTAAGGACGCCGCCGGTCGACGACGGATGGAGAAAGGCTACAAGGGAGCCGCGGATGCCGGTGCGTGGCCGCTCGTCGATCAGGCGCACGCCGGCCGCGGTGAGGGCCTGGAGCGTGTTCTCGACCGACTCGACCCGGTAGGCGACGTGGTGGAGGCCGGGGCCCCGGCGGGCGAGGAACTTGCCGACGGCGGTGTCCGGTCCGAGCGGCTGGAGGAGCTCGACGTGTGAGTCGCCCACGTCCAGCAGGGCCGCGTCCACCCCTTGTTCGGAGACGGTCTCGCGGTGGACGAGTGGCATCCCGAGAACGTCGCGGTAGATCGCGAGCGCGGCGTCGATGTCCTCGACGGCCACGCCGACGTGGTCGACGGCGGACAGCACGGCGCGCAGGTTAGCGGCGCTCGGGGTGCGTCGGGTTCACCGCGGTGGCGGCGGCGATCGACAGCTCGCCGATCCGCGGTGGCGCGGCGCGCGGGACGTCCCCCATGATCCGGTCGATGTCGGCGCGCTCGAGTACCTCGTTGGTCAGCAGCGTGGCGGCGAGCGCGTCGAGGTGGACGCGGTGGGTATCGACGATCGACTGGGCGGCGCGATAGGCCTGGTCGGCGAGCTCGCGGATCTCCGCGTCCTGGACGCGGCGGGTCGCCTCGGCGGCGCCTTCGTCGATCGCGCGGAGCGCGCTCGAACCGGTGCCCATCGCGTACTCGTGGACCATCGCGCGGGCGATGCCGGCGACCCGCTTGAGGTCGTCGGAGGCGCCGGTGGTGATCGAGCCGAACACCAGTTGCTCGGCGGCGCGGCCGCCCAGCAGCATCGTCATGAAGTCGAGCAGTTCCTCGCGGGTCTTGAGGTAGCGATCCTCCTCGGGGAGGTTCAGCGTGTAGCCGAGGGCGCGGCCGCGCGGGACGATCGAGATCCGGTGGACCCGATCGACACTCGGGAGGAGCTCGCCGCAGAGGGCATGGCCGGCCTCGTGGTAGGCGACGACGCGCTTTTCATGGTCGGTGAGCGCACGGCGCGACTGCATTCCGGCGACCACCCGCTCGAGCGCGGAGTCGAAGTCCTTCATCTCGACCCGGTTGGCCTTGCGGCGTCCGGCGAAGATCGCGGCCTCGTTGCAGATGTTCGCGATGTCGGCGCCGGTCAGGCCCGAGGTCTGGCGCGCGAGCAGCTTCAGGTCGACCCCGTCGGCGAGGGGCTTGTTGCGCGAATGAACGTGGAAGATGCGCTCGCGCCCGACCACGTCGGGCGGCGAGACGAAGATCTGGCGGTCAAACCGCCCGGGGCGCAGGAGGGCGGGATCGAGCTTCTCGAGCAGGTTGGAGGCCGCGATGACGACGACTTCCTTGCGCGCGGTGAACCCATCCATCTCGACCAGCAGCTGGTTGAGCGTCTGATCGCGCTCGCCGGAGACGTCGAAGCCGCGGTGGCCGCCAACGGCATCGAGCTCGTCGATGAACACGATCGCCGGCGCCTTCTTGCGCGCGGCTTTGAACAGATGGCGGATGCGGGCGGCGCCGACCCCCACGAAGGTCTCGACGAACGAAGCCGCCGACTGCGCGAAGAAGGTGGCGCCAGATTCGTGCGCGACCGCCTTGGCCAGCAGCGTCTTGCCGGTGCCGGGCGGTCCGTGCAGGAGGATCCCCTTCGGGACCTTGGCGCCGAGCTCGCGGAAGCGCGCGGGGTCGCGGAGGTAGTCGACCACCTCGCGGAGCTCCTCCTTGGCTTCTTCGGCGCCGGCGATGTCGGCCCAGGCGATCGGCGGGGCGGAGTCGGGCTTGACCTCGGCCGGGCGCGTGCGCGGCATGAATCGGATCAGCGCGAGCACCGCGACGACCAGGACGCCCATGAAGATGATCGGGAGCCATGCCTGGAGGAACGAGGTCAGGTCCGGGTAGCCAAGGAACGTGCTCGGGGCGTGGAAGATCGGCACGAGCAGGTGCTGGGTCGTCGGATGGGCCGCCTTGGCGGAGGCGTGCGTGTTCCCGTCGATGATGCTCGCGACCTGGATCATGCGGCAATAACGCTCATCGGCACTTGTCCGGGATCACTCAACTCTCTCCAGGCGGGGATTCGGCGAATAGCGCCTGCCGACCTTTGCGCACGGGCGTCCGTCGACGCACACGATGTCCGCGGTGAAGTCGTTGTCGCCCCGAATCAGCGATGAGCCGACCCCGTAGGCATCGACCGGTATGCCGGCGGCCTCGAATTCGCGGATGCGCTCGGCGTTGAAACCACCGCTGGCGACGATGCGCACGTCCGGGTAGCCGGCGCCGTCCAGGGCGCTGCGGACATTCTCGACGAGTCGCGGGTTGACCCCGGTGGGCTTGAACCCACCCATCTCGCCGAATAGCGAGCGATCGACGAGGTCCTCGCTGGTGTCCAGGCGGACGCCCCACAGCTTCGGTCCGAGTGCCCCCGCCACCTCGATCGCGGTTCGGACCGAATCGTTCTCGAAGTCCACGAGCACGGTGATGTTCATCTCGCCGTGGTAGCGGTCGGCGAATACCGCGGCAGCCTTGACGGTGTCGCCGCCGTAGGCCGCGATCAGCCCATGGGGCACGGTGCCGATCCCGCGGCCGCCCCACCAGGAGGCCTGGGCATCGGTGGACACGCCGATGGCGCCGGCGACGTGCGCGCTCCAGCCGTCTCCGGTCTGTACCAGCCAGTGGTCGTGGCGGGCCGGGAAGTAGAAGATCTGCTTCCCGCGCGCGGCCTCGACGACCTGGAGGACGTTTCGCATGATCAGCGAGCGGCGGGCCAGGGAGCCCAGGTAGACGGTCTCGAGGTGGGCGAACACGCTGTAGTCGCCCTCGATCGTCATCACGGTCTCGTGCGGGGCGATCTGGTCACCCTCCCTCAGCGCGTTCACCTCCAGACCGTCCCAGCCCGGGATCCACGTGCCGTCGTCGCCTTCGCGTCCCGAGCACAGCTTGAGGATCGCGATCGCCTCATCGATGCCTCCGAGGACGGACTCCTTCTTCTGGAAGACCTGCATCAGCACGCGCGGGTGATGGTCCTCGGCCTCGAGCAGCGCCTTGGTGTAGACGAAGTACTGGTCCGAGTAGTAGCCCTGCCTGATCCGCTCGACCGGCAGGCGGAAGATCGACGGGTCGAGTCGCGTCGAGATCTGCGTCGCCATGGCGGAAGTCTATGTCTCACCGGCAGGCGCCCGGACTCTTGCCTCTCGGTGCACAACTGCTTGCGGTGAGTGGGACGCGGGCGGACGATTCGGGCCGGTCAACCGGAGGGAGGAATCAAATGTTCGAGCGAATCCGTGCTCGTCATGCGTGGGCTGTCTGCGTGCTCGCGCTCGCCGTTGCTGGTGCGCTGGTGGTTGTCCTCGGCTCCGCCGGGGGCGCGGCCGGCGCCCCGCGACAGCAGTTGGTCGCCGACTCGGCGAAGCTCGCCGCGGGCGGCGCGTTCATCACGCCGCCGGACCCGAGCTGCACCGTGATCACGAATCTCACCGATCTCGCGGCGAACCCGCAGTACCCGACTTCGATCATCTCATCCACTGACACGCCCGCCGCGAACGGGAATCCCCGTTACTGCGACGTGCAAGGGATGATCGCTCCGCAGACCCACTTCGATCTGAAGTTGCCGGTCGGCACGTGGCAGGGCCGCTATCTCCAGAACGGCTGCGGCGGATACTGCGGGAGCGTGAGCGCCCAGTCGTTCCCATCCTGCGACGCGACACTCGGTGGCGATTTCGCGATGGCGACCGACGATGAGGGCCACACCACGGCGGGAGGTCTCGGCGGTGGCGGGCTGTTCGCGTTCAACGACCAGAAGCTGCGCAACGAGTACGGCTACGAGTCAGAGCAGGCGCTGTACGTCGTGGCCCGGGAGATCATCAAGGACTACTACGGCGTCTATCCCAACGAGGACTACTACAACGGTTGCTCGGACGGCGGGCGCGAGGCGATGGAGATGGCCGAGCGCTACCCCGATGATTTCAACGGGATCATCGCCGGCGCGCCCGAGATCATCGCGGGTCCGCTGAACGCGGAGAACCAGACATGGGACGTCCGGGTCAACACCGACGCCAACGGCAACGCGATCCTGACCGACGACAAGCTGCCGGCGCTCCACGCTGCCGTGATCGCGGCCTGCGGGGGCGACGACGGCGTAAAGCCATCCGACGGGATCATCACCGACCCGCAGGACTGTCACTTCAACCCGGCGAGCATCGAGTGTCCGCCGGGCGTGGACGACACCACATGCCTGACTCGGGCCCAGGTGCAGGTCGTGCAGGAGTTCTACCAGGGGCCGGCCGATCCGCGCGGGCGGCTGCTGTACCCGGGCGGCCTCCCGTACGGGTCAGAGCTCGGGTGGTCGGTGTTCGAGCTCCCGCCGAGTCAGAACGGGGGCGATGTGCCAACTATCCAGTCGCTCGATTACTTCGGGCTGTCACAGCCGTACCTGCGCTACCAGTTACTGCGCCCAGGAAAGCTCGGTCCCGATCCGTTCCAATGGCAGTTCACCGACCAGGACTTCGAGTCGATGTTCCCGGCGGCGAACACATTCGACGCGATGGACACGAACCTGAGTGCGTTCCGCCGGCATGGCGGCAAGCTGATCATGTGGCAGGGGTGGGCTGACAACGGCATCCCGCCGTCGGGGACTGTCGACTACTACGACACCCTCACCCAGCGCATGGGCGATCTGCACTCGACGATGTCGTTCGCGCGGCTGTTCATGTTCCCGACCGTGTACCACTGCGGCGGCGGCTATGCGAACAGCAGCTTCGACGTCATCTATCCGATGGTGCAGTGGGTCGAGCAGGGCATCGCCCCGAGCGAGATCGACGCCACCGACACGCTCGGGACGGCGCCGAACACGACGACCGTGCAACGGCCCGTGTACCCGTATCCGTACATCCCGCAGTACAAGAGCGGCCCGTCCGGGGCGGCGAGCAGCTTCCAGCCGGTGATGGCGCCGGCGTACGCGCATGGGACCGATTACACCAACTGGTACGGCAACTATCTGTTCTACCAGCCGATCGGTGGACGCGGTTCGGATCAGGGGTACACGCGTCGCGGTTGACCTGCTGACCGATGCGACTGCGATTTTCGTTGACCGTCAGCGGAAATCGCAGTCGCTAGCCGAGAAGGTCCCGAGCGAGGTCGGTGTAACAGGCGGCCGCGAACCCCAGATCCCGGACGTCGATGCGCTCGTTGGCACTGTGAACGAGCGGCGCCGTGTCGAGCAGCGTCATGTGCCGTTGGGGGAAGAAGCCGTAGGCGACGCAGTCGGGGAATGCCTCGCGAAACCAGCGGGAGTCCGAGAATCCGGGGAGGATCACGGGGACGGTCGCGGAGCCGGGATCGTTGGCCTTGACCCAACGGTCGATCGCGTCCATCAGCGGGCTCTCGATCGGCGATGAGTTCCCCATAACCGTCTCGGTGAACTCGATCTCGAGGTGATCGGCGGTATCGCCGAGGACATTGGCGATTCGCCGGCGCGCGGCGTCCTCCCCGAGGCCGGGCGGCACGCGGCAGTCGACCTTCACGTAGGCCCGCGACGGAATCACGTTGATCTTGTCCGACGCGTGCACCATCGTCGGCGTCAGGGTCACGCCGAGCATCGGCTCGACCAGCGTCAGCAGCTTCGGCTCGACGGCGGCGATGCGCTCAAGCGCGTCCGCCGGGTCGTTCGGATCCGCGCCGAGGCCGCTGAGCAAGGCGGCCGGCGCCTCGGTGAGGTCGAACGTCGGCTGGGCGTCGCCGATCCGCTGCAGGACGGGCGCCAGTTTCAGCAGCGCGTTCTCGCCGGTCTTCGGGAGCGAGGCGTGCCCGGCGACGCCACGCGCGGTCAACTTGAAGCGGAAGATCCCCTTCTCGGCGCAGCACACCCCGTAGCGGCGGGTGCCGTCCCACTCGAACATGTCGCCGGCGCCCTCGTTGATGAGCATGTCGCAGCGGACGCGGTCGGGGTGCGTTTCGGTCAGCCAGTGGGCCCCGACGTCGCCGCCCGTCTCCTCGTCGGAGACGAACACGAGCTTCAAGGTCCCGTTTTGCGGGCGCCACCCGTTCTTGGCCAGCGTGGCGGCCGCGACTGCCTCGGCGGCGACCTGGGACTTCATGTCGAGCGCGCCACGGCCCCAGAGGCACCCGTCGACGACGTCGCCCGACCACGGATCGTGTGCCCAATCCGAGGGGTCCGCGAGCACGGTGTCGACATGGCCGAGATAGCAGAGAATGGGACCTCCGTCTCCGAGGTCGGCGACCAGATTCGGGCGGTCGTGATCGTCGGCGAGCAGCTCCGTGCGGAAGCCCGCTCGCTCGAGGTATTCGGCCAGAAATTCGATCGCCGGCCGCTCGTTGCCCGGGGGGTTGACGGTGTTGAAGCGGACGAGCTCCCGGAGGATGTCGGTGGTCTCGCGTTGCAGGTCGCCGGACGCCATGAGCGCGGGAGGGTACCGGCCGGCCGCGTAGGATCCGCCGCGCATGGCTGCCGCCTCAGACGACCTGTCTCTCGCGCTCGAGCTCGCTGACGTAGCGGACGAGATCACCCGCGCGCGCTTCCGAGCCTCCGACCTCGTGGTCGAGACGAAACCCGACCTGACGCCGGTCACCGAGGCGGACACGGCCGTCGAGCGGGCATTGCGGGCTCAGTTGGAGACACTGCGGCCGGACGACGCGGTCCTGGGCGAGGAGTACGGCGTGTCCGAGGGCGCGTCCGAGCAGGGACGCCGCTGGATCATCGACCCGATCGACGGGACCAAGAACTACGTTCGCGGGATTCCGGTGTGGGCGACGCTGCTGGCGCTCCAAGGGGGAGACGGGGAGGGGGTCGGCGTCGTATCCGCGCCGGCGCTGGGACGACGCTGGTGGGCGGCTCAGGGCGAGGGTGCGTTCGCGGTCGACCTGCTGTCCGAGGAACCGCGCCGGCTCAGGGTGTCCGCGGTGAGCGCGTTGTCGGACGCGCAGCTGTGCATCTCCGGTTTCGACGGGTGGGACGCTTCGGCGGGCGGGCTCGAGCGGCTGCTGTCGCTTGCCCGGCAGTGCTGGCGGACTCGCGGCTTCGGCGACTTCTGGACCTATATGCTGATCGCCGAGGGCGTGGCCGACGTCGGCTGCGAGCCGGTGGTGTCGCTGTGGGATCTGGCCGCGCCGCAGGTAATCGTCGAGGAGGCCGGCGGCACGTTCACCGACCTCGGCGGCGTGCGCACGGCTGCCGGCGGCGACGCGCTCGCGACCAACGGCGTGTTGCACGAGCAGGCGCTGGCGATCGTCGGGCGCTGACTGAGCCCGCTAGTCGCCGCCGCCCGAGTCCGTCCGCAGCTCCATCCGGTAGTGGGGGCCGATGCGAGGCGTCTCGAACTCCTCCGAGGTGGCCCTGAAGCCGACCCGCTGGTACAGCGACAGCGCCGGCGTGCGAGCGTTGCACCACAGCCGCGTCGCGCCATGGTCGACCGCGTGCCGGACGAGCGCTTCCAGGACCTTGGTTCCGGCCCCCCGGCCGCGGGCCTCGGGTTTTGTGGCCATTCCACGGACCCGCCAGTCGCCGGGCTCGCCCTCGGGTCCAACCAGTCCGACGGCGATCAGGTCCTCGTCCTCGAACGCGCCGAACGCCACCGCCTCGCCCGGCTCGTGGGCAGCGAGCTCGTCGACCGTCATGTACGGGCGAAGGACGTCGCGGCGGAGTTCGCGGGTCTCGGCGAGGGGGATCGAGCGAAGGTCGAGCTCGGGCATCTTCGGCTCAGAGATTAGGACGGCCGTGGGCCGGTCGGGCAGGGTATGAACCGCGGGCGTGTAAAGCAGGGGGGTAACTTGCGTAGTGGAGAGTGTTGTATGGGCGGCGAACTACACCCCCCGCGCGACCGCGACGAGCCCAGGGTGGCTCGCGAGCCGCCCGTGGATTTCGACGTCGAGACGGATGCCCAAGGCGTCGACGTGGACACGTCGGAACTGCCCTCGCTCGGGGCGGGGTCCATCACCCCGCGCAAGGTGGTGGTCGCGGCCCTGTTCATCATCGCCGCGATCGTCGGGTTGTACTTCCTGGTCCCGAAGCTCGCCGGGCTCAACCAGACCTGGGGACAGCTGAAGCGCGGCAATCCGCTGTGGCTGGCGCTCGCGGCGGGTGTCGAGATCCTGTCGGTGCTGGGGTACGCGGTGCTGTTCCGAACGGTGTTCGCGCGCGGCATGACCCGGCTCAACTGGCGGGCCACGATCGAGATTCCGCTCGCCGGGATCGCGGCGATCAGGTTGCTCGCCGCGGCGGGCGCAGGGGGCGTCGCGGTCACGGTCTGGGCGCTCAGACGAGCTGGCATGTCCCCGCGCGTGATCGCCTGCCGGATGGCCGCCAACTACTCGATCCAGTATTCGCTCTACCTGCTCGCGATGGTCGTGGCCGGTCTCGGGCTGTGGAGCGGCGCGTTCCCGGGCGGGGGACCGACGGCCCTGACGCTGATTCCGGCGGTTCTCAGCGCCGCGGCGCTCGCGATCGGGGCCGCGATGGGGCTGGTCCCGGGTGACTTCGAACGCCGGCTCGAGCGCATGTCGCGCCGTTCCGGGCGGATCGGCCGCCTGGCGACCCGGTTCGCGACGCTGCCCGCGACCCTCGGCGCCGGCGTCCGCACGGCGCTGATGCTCATCCGCGAGCGCCACTGGGGCCTGCTCGGGGCCGTGGCCTACTGGGGCTTTGACATCGCGTGCCTGGGCCTGTCGTTCCGAGCGTTCGGCGTCAGCGTCGAGGTCGCCATCCTGGTAATGGGCTATTTCCTCGGGACGCTGGGCAGCCTGCTGCCGCTTCCGGGCGGCATCGGCGGCGTCGAGGGGGGAATGATCGGGGCATTCGTGGCGTTCGGCGAGCCCGCGGGGCGCACCGTGGTCGCCGTGCTCGCATACCGCGCGATCTCGTTCTGGCTGCCCACCCTGCCCGGAGTCGGGGGCTATGTCTCGCTGCGCTCCACGGTCCGCGGGTGGCGGCTCGCGGACGAGACGATCCGCGAAGGCCTGAGCGAGGACTAAGTGGTCTAGGCGTGGCCTCGACGGGAGAGACGCGCGGCCCGTTCGCCCGCGCGACACGTGGTGCAGCGCGGTACTCGGCGCGGGCGACGCGGTGGACGGGACGCCTTGTTCGCGGCGAGGTGGTCAAGCGCGTAGGGGGTCCGGCGCGAGCGCGAGTGATCGTGCTGTTCGGCGCGGTGCTGGCACTGAACGGCGCGGACACGGCGACCGTGGGCGCGGTCGCCCCCCAGCTCGAGAGCGCGCTCCACATCGGCAACACGAAGATCGGGCTGCTCGCATCGGTATCGCTGCTCGTGGGCGCCCTGTTCACGATCCCCGTCGGGCTCCTCGTCGACCGGTACAAGCGGATGCCGATGCTGTGTCTCAGCATCATCCTCTGGAGCGTCGCTTCCTTGCTCAGCGCGTTCGCCGGCAGCTACGAGACTTTGCTGCTGACGCGGCTGCTCCTCGGCGCGGTGGCCGCCACCGCAGGCCCGGCGATCGCCTCGTTGACAGGTGACTACTTCCCGGCGCGGGAGCGCGGCCAGATCTACGCCTACATCCTCGGTGGCGAGATCGCCGGCACCGCCGTGGGCTTCATCGTGTCGAGCAGCGTTGCCAGCCTGATCGATTGGCGCGCCGCGTTCGTGCTGCTGGCGATCCCGGGGTTCTTTCTTGCCCGGGAGCTGTGGCGGACCGTCCCCGAACCGCTGCGGGGAGGGATGAGTCGCCTCGAGCCGGGGGTCCTCGACCTGCACGAGGCGGCCGCCGGCGCTGCGTCGGACCAGGAATGGGAATGGGAGCAGTCGGGCGGGGGCGCCCCGCCCGAGGACGACCTGGCGCGACAGGCGACCGAGAAGAGAGGCGTTAGGCCCAATCCCGAGAGGGTGCTGACCGAGGACCCGCGGGGCATGCCGCTCGGTCGCGCGGTCAGATACATCCTTCAGGTCCCGACCAACGTGCACCTGATCATCAGCTCGTCGCTCGGGTACTTCTACTTCTCGGGACTGTCGACGTTCGCGCTGCTGTTCGTCCGCGGTCACTATCACGTCAACCAGGCGACAGCCGAGGTGGTGCTGGCGGCGCTCGTGGGGGGAGCGATGATCGGCACGCTGGTCAGCGGCAAGATCACGGACACGATGGTCCGGCGCGGGTTCGTCGAGGCCCGGGTGTGGGTTCCGGCGCTGTGTTACCTCGCGGCCGGAGTACTGCTCATCCCCGGCGTGCTGGGGAGCCACCTGACGCCGGCGCTGTGGTTCGACGTCGCCGGCGCCTCTTTGCTGTCGGCGGCGAATCCGCCGCTCGACGCCGCGCGGCTCGACATCATGCCGGCCGGGTTGTGGGGCCGCGCCGAAAGCGTTCGCACGTTCCTGCGCTCGCTCGCTCAGGCGCTCGCGCCGCTCATATTCGGGGGCCTCTCCCAGCTGATCGCGGGCATCGCACCCATACAGACGCCAATCGGCACCCATGCCGGTGGCGTATCGCCGAGCGAGGCCCGGGGGCTCGAGCTCAGCTTCCTCATCCTGCTCGTCACGTTGTTCGCCGCCGGTGTGTTTCTGATGCGGGCGCGGTACACGTACCCGGAGGACGTCGCCACCGCTGGCGCGTCGATGCAGGGAGGCGAGCGACCGAGGCGCTCAGCCGGCGAGCCCGAGCCCCGGGGCTCAGCCGCCCAGGCCGCCGAAAATGGCGAATGAGCCGCGTGTCGGCTCGTCGTCGTAGGTCTGGCGGAGACTCGCCTCGGCGGTCACCGTGCTGCCGGGCGGCGCCTCGCCGCGCAGGCGCTCGGCGAGGGCATTGGCGCTGTCCTCGTCATCGGCCCCGACCAGCAGGTACTTCCACCGGCGGACGGTCGGGAAGCCCTCGTCATGGAGGCGCTTGTCGAGCTTGACGGTGTCGTGGTGTGACGGGCACTCGATCCGGACCTCGTACTCGGAGTAGCCGCGGATATCGGAGTCCTCGCGCTCCTGCGCCAGGAGCTCCTGGTGCTCGGCGAGACGTTCGGCGTCGGTCGTCGGGAGCGGCTTGTCCGGGTCCTCCCATTCCTCAGCCGTGGGGTGCCAGTGCTTGAGCTCGGTCTCGATGTCCCAGCCGTGCTCGGCCGCGACCTCGCGGATTTTGCGCTCGGCGGCCTCGGCCTGGGCGCGGTCGCCCGCGTAGACGAACACGTCCGGCGGGTCGGCGGAGACGACCAGCCGGTTGTGGAACTCCTCCTCGAGGTCGTCGCCCAGCTTGCCCGCGTCGAGCCGCTCGGTCAGGGCGTGGGCCCTGCCTTTCTCGAACAGCCCGACCTCTAGTCGCCAGTCGTCACCCATTGCCCCGTCAGACTAGCGCCGACGGGTGCACGAGCGGGACGAGCGGGGTGCGCTCGGTGGCGAGCAGCGCGACGAGCGACGGTGGCGTGATCACGGCTGCCGGACCACCGCGCGCCCCGACCGGGCGTCGCGTCCGCACCGTATAACCCGCCGGCGACCAGCGCAGAAGTTGCTGGCCGAACACGAGGTGGGGCTCTCCGCCGTGGAGCACGAAGGCTCCGTCTGGGAGCGAGTTGAACTGTGCCTCGTGGAAGCGCCGCTGCTTCGTGCGCGGGTCACGGCGCTCGCGGTCGAGCTGCTCGTCGATCGCGTCGGCGCCCCGCTGCGCCGGGTGGAGTTCGACCCACAGCTGCTTGAGGTGCTCATAGTCGCGGTACCGGCACTCCCCGCACGGGCGGTGGCCGGCAGCGAGCGCGGTCGCCTCGTCGAGGAAGAACAGCTCGGTGAACTTGCCCGGGGCCATGAGCGGCCTGCGGCGGCGTCCCCGGAAATCGAGCTGACACGCGATCCAGCGCTTGGTCGGGTGACGGTCCTCGCGGACCCCTCCGGCGGCGTCGTGGATGCAGCCGCGGTTGGCGTACACGAGCCCTCGCTCGGGCGTCGCGATCACCTCGCCCAACGGTGTTACGCGGTTCTGCAGCGGCATGTCGCGAGCGTAGAACGACGACCGTCGCATACTTGTGACATGGAGCGCTTGTTCGGAGAGGACGAAACGCCGGCGCCCTCGGGCTCCGCGACACTACCCGGGGCGCCGCTCGCGACCCGGCTGCGGCCGCGCACGCTCGACGAGTTCGTGGGCCAGGACCGGCTGCTGGCGGCGGGATCGTCGCTGCGGCGGGCGATCGAGGAGGGCCATCCCCACTCGATGATCCTGCACGGTCCGCCGGGGAGCGGCAAGACCACGCTGGCGCGTCTGATCGCCGACGCCTCCGATGCCGCGTTCGAGGAGGAGAGCGCGGTGCAGGCGGGCCGGGCCGAAGTACGCGGCGTGATCGACCGCGCGCGCCAACGGCTCGGCGCGACCGGCAGGAAGACGATCTTCTTCCTGGACGAGATCCATCGCTTCAACAAGGCCCAGCAGGACGCGCTGCTGCCGGCGGTCGAGGACGGGTTGATCACGCTGATCGGCGCGACCACCGAGAACCCGTACTTCGAGGTCAACTCGGCGCTGCTGTCGCGGGCGCGCATCTACGAGCTCCAGCCGCTATCGGAGCGCGACGTGCGCGTGCTGCTCGACCGGGCGGTAGCGCGCGGCGAATGCGCCCCGGCATCGCAAGTCGACCCGGACGCGCTGGAATTCCTCGCGACCCGCTCCGGAGGCGACGCGCGGACCGCCTTGAACGCGCTCGAGCTCGCGTGTCAGACCGCGGGTGCCGACGAGGTCGTGACCCTGGCGCACGCCGAGGACGCGCTGCAGCGTCGGGCGCTGCTCTACGACCGCCAGGCCGACCGGCATTACGACACGATCTCGGCCTGGATCAAGGCGACCCGCGGTTCCGATCCTGACGCCTCGCTGTACTACCTCGCGGTGATGCTCGAGGGCGGCGAGGACCCCCGCTTCATCGTCCGCCGGATGGTCGTGCTCGCCTCCGAAGACATCGGCAACGCCGACCCGCAGGCCCTGAGCGTCGCGACCGCCGCCGCCGCGGCGGTCGAGCATGTGGGGATGCCCGAGGCCCAGTTTGCATTGGCGCAGGCGGCGATCTACCTGTCGCTGGCGCCAAAGTCCGATGCCGCCAAGCGCGCGGTGATCGCGTCTCGCGAGTTCATCCGCGAGCGTGGCGCGGCGGCCCCGCCGCCGTGGCTACGCTCATCCACCCGCAGCGACGGCGGGTACGACAACCCGCACCGCCGCCCGGGGCATTTCTCGCCTCAGGAGCTGATGCCCGACACGGCGATCGGGCAGCGGTTCTACGAGCCCGACGAGGCCGAGGCGGCGTTGCGGAAGCGGTTCGAGGAGATCCGCCGGGCGCGGGGGCGACAGTGACTGGATAGTCTCGGGTTCATGGAATCCGCTACCGCCGTCGCCCATCTCGAATCATTCAATCCCGCCACCGGCGCGCCCCTCGGGTCGGTGCCGAGAACCCCGCCCGAGCACGTTCAGTCGGTCGTCGACGCCGTCGCCCGCGTACAGCCGGCCTGGGGCCAGCTGACGCTCGAAGCGCGGGGGCGCTACCTCGAGCGCGCCGCCGAGGTGCTGCTCGATGAATCCGACGACATCCGCGACCTGATCGTCCGCGAGCAGGGCAAGCCGCGGAACGAGGCGTTCTCGATGGAGCTGTTGCCGACGATCGATGCGCTGGGCTGGATCGCGAAGGCGGGCGCCGAGATCCTTGCCGAGGAAAAGATCCCGATGCCGCAGCTCTTCCTGAAGACCAAGCATTCGGCCTTCACGTACGAGCCGCTGGGCGTGATCGGGATCATCTCGCCCTGGAACTACCCGTGGAGCATCCCGTTCGGCGAGGTCGCGCTGGCGCTGATGGCGGGAAACGGCGTGGTGCTGAAGCCGGCATCGCTGACGCCCCTGATCGGCGAGCGGATCGCGGAGGTGTTCTACCGGGCCGGCGTGCCCGAGGGCTTGGTGCGCGTCGTACACGGGCCCGGGACCGGCGCGGCGCTGGCCGAATCGAGCGTCGGCAAGGTGTTCTTCACCGGTTCGGTCGAGACCGGCCGGTCCGTGGGCGAGGCGTGCGCGCGCCGCTTGAAGGGCTGCGTGCTCGAGCTCGGCGGCAAGGACCCGATGATCGTGCTCGGCGACGCGCACCTCGATCACGCGATCGCGGGGGCGGTGTGGGGCGGGTTCGCGAATGCCGGCCAGACGTGCTCGGGGATCGAGCGGGTGTATGTGGAGCGCTCGGTCTCGGACCGCTTCATCTCCGGTGTCGTCGAGGGCGCCCATCGCCTCCGGGTGGGCGACCCAACGAGCTGGAACACCGAGATCGGGCCGATGGTGTCCGCCGATCAGCTCGAGATCGTCCGCGACCTGGTCGACGACGCGGTCGCCCATGGCGCGACGCTCCGCTGCGGCGGCCCGGTCGATGCGCCGGCCGGGCTCGACGGTGCGTTCTACTCGCCGGCGGTCCTGACCGGGGTCACGCACGAGATGCGGATCATGCGCGAGGAGATCTTCGGGCCGGTGCTCCCGATCATCGTCGTCGACTCCGAGGCCGAGGCGGTGGCGCTCGCCAACGACTCGGACTTCGGTCTTGGCGCGTCGGTGTGGACGTCCGACCGCGCTCGGGGCGAGCGGATCGCGGCGGAGCTGCAGTCCGGCATGGTGTGGATCAACGACCACATGTTCAGCCACGGCGCCTGCCAGTGCTCGTGGGGTGGCGTCAAGGACTCGGGGCTCGGTCGCACCCACTCGAAGTTCGGCCTGTACGAGTGCGTGAACGTCAAGCTGCGGACCTGGGAGGGCTCGGCGCTGCGCGATCCGTGGTGGCATCCCTACGACGAAACGCTCGGCAAGGCGCTGAGCGCCACCGCCGAACTGCTGTATGGAAAGGCGTCAGAACGCGGCCGTGCCCTGCGCGACGGGTTCGTGCCGCTGACGAAGCTCGGCGCCCGCCTCGCCAAGGACGGACTTTGGCGATCCAAGTAACACATACGTAGCCGCAGCGCCAAAGTTCGCTCGCGATACCCTCGTAAGCGATGCCTGCCAACGCTTACGCCGGCAAGGAGTGCGTGTGCCAGCTGCGACGCGGCACGTGCGACCAGTCGTGCGTCCAGGGGATGCTCGAGACGCCGTTCTACATCGCGTGCCTGCGACTGACCGGCCGGCGCTGCGTGGTCGTCGGCGGCGGCGACGTCGGGCTCGAGAAGGTCGAGGGGCTGCTGGCGTGCGACGCCGACGTGACGCTGATCTCTCCCGAGGCACATCCCGAGCTGACCCAGCTCGCGCTCGAGGGCTCGATCCGGTGGGTGCCGCGTGAGTACGCCGGCTCGGCGGACCTCGACGGAGCCCTGATCGCGATCGCCGCGACTGACGACACCGACCTCAACATCCGCGTATTCGAAGACGCCGAGGCGCGCGCGATGCTCGTCAACGTCGTCGACGTCCCGCCGCTGTGCAACTTCATCCTGCCGGCGATCGTGCGGACCGGTCCGCTGGCGGTGGCGATCTCCACCGCCGGCGCCTCGCCGGCGCTGGCCAAGCGGATGAAGCGCGAGATCGCGGAGCAGTTCGGCGAGCCGTATGCGCTGCTGGCGATCCTGCTCAACGACGCCCGCGGCTGGGCGAAGGCGACGCTCCCGACCTACCAGGACCGCAAGGTCTTCTTCGAGTCGATCGTCAACGGCGATCCCGACCCGGTCGAGTTGCTGCGAGACGGCGACGTGCAGGCGGTTCGCGACCTGATCGCCGACGCCCAACGCGCCGTCGCGGTGTGAGCGACCTGACCCACCTGGACTCCGCCGGGCGCGCCCGCATGGTCGACGTGGGCGAGAAGCCCGCGACCGAGCGGCGGGCGGTGGCGCGCGCCGTCGTGCGGGTCTCGCCGGAGACCGCCCAGAAGGTCCGAGACGGCGACGCGCCCAAGGGCGACGTCCTCGGCGTGGCGCGGATCGCCGGCATCCAGGCCGCCAAGCGGACCGCTGAGCTGATCCCGCTGTGCCATCCGCTGCCGCTGACGTTCGTCGGAGTCGAGGGATCGGTGGACGCCGATACCGGATCGATCGTTCTAACCGCTGAAGCCCGGACAACCGGCCAGACCGGGGTCGAGATGGAGGCGATGACCGCCGCATCGGTGGCGGCGCTGACCGTGTACGACATGGTCAAGGGGATCGAGCGCGGCGCCTCGCTCGGCGAGATCGTGCTGCTGGAGAAGTCCGGCGGCCGCTCCGGCCACTGGACCCGCGACAGCGGCTAGCAGCGGCTAGCAGCCGCTAGCAGCCGCTAGCGGAGCGCCTCTGACAGCGCGTCGAGCGCGCCGGCGCCGGCGGCTCCGGCCATGTCCGAGTGGAACGGCGGTGCGATCGCGGTCAGCCCGCCGTCGACGATCAGCGTCGTCCCGGTGACGTACTCCGCTCCCGGCGACAGCAGGAACAGGACGCACTCGGCGACCTCGGCTGCGGTCCCCATTCGCTTCTTGGGGATCTTCGGCAACACGGTCTCGAGCGACGGGACGCGGCCGGTGGAGTAGAAGTAGCTCGAGGAGTCGGTCTCGATGATCCCGCCGTTGACGGCGTTGACGTTGACGCCGAGCGGGGCGAGTTCCACCGACATGTAGCGGGCCCAGGTCTCGATCGCCGCCTTGGCCGAGCCGAGGTTGGCGTAGGTCGGGAACGAGCGGATGCTGCCATAGCTCGACAGTACGACCACCCGGCCGCCCTCGGAGGGCATCAACCGGACAGCGCGTTGGGTCCCGACCACGAATGCGCGGACGTTCAGGTTGAACGTGCGCTCCAGGTGGTAGGGCTTCAGGTCCATGAAGTGGTGGAAGTTGCTCGCCGACGCGTTCGAGATGAAGAAGTCGAGACGGCCGTAGCGCTCCTGCACCTGGTCGAACATCGCCTCGATCTCTTCGAGGCTCTCGAGATCGGCGCGGATCGCCATTCCGCTGGAGCCGAGCCGCTGGATCTCGGCGACGGTCTGGGCGGCGGCCTCCTGGTTGATCTTGTAATTGATGATCGGCGTCGCGCCGCGCGCCGCCAACCGGAGTGCGAGTGCCCGGCCGATCCCGCGCGAGGATCCGGTGATCAGGGCGATCTTCCCTTCGAAGCCGCGGCGGGGGTTGGGGAGGAGGTTGTCTTCGGTCATCGGTTCCGCAGCAGGTCCCTTGCGATCGTGGTCTTCTGGATCTCGGCCGTGCCCTCCTCGAACCGCTGCGCGCGCGCGTCGCGGTACACGCGCTCGATCGGGCTGGTCGACCAGTATCCGATCCCGCCGTGGACCTGAAGCGCCCCGTCGGTGACGCGCTGGAGCATCTCTGACGCGAACAGCTTTGCCATCGCGGCCTCCATCGGCGCATGCCCGGTCTCCTCCCAGGTAGCCGCCGCATGCCGGACGAGCCGCCGCGCGGCCTCCAGATCCGTGGCCATCTCGGCGAGCTTGAACGCGATCGCCTGACGCTCGGCGATCTTCTTGCCGAACGTCTCGCGCTGCTGGGCGTACTCGAGCGCGAGGTCGAGCGCGCGCTGGGCGAGCCCCACGCACGTCGTCGCCAGCGAGATCCGGCTCGGTCCCAGGAAACCGCTCAGCGCGATATCGACCCCCTGGCCCTCCTCGCCGAAGCGGTCGGCGACCGGCACCGGGGCGCGGTTGAACACGATGTGGCCGTGGTCGGTGCCGCGGACGCCCATCGTCTCGGACATCTCGCGGGCGTCGACGCCATCGCCGCGGGTGGGGACCATCAGCGCCACGGTCCCGTCGGTGCCGCGAGTGCCCTCGACGCGGGCGAACGTCATCAAGTAGTCGGCGATCGTCCCGAACGTGATCAGGTGCTTCTCGCCGCTCAGGTAGTAGGTATCGCCTTCGCGGACGACGCTGCAGCGGATGTCGGCGCCGCTGCCGGCGCCCGGCTCGGTCAGCGTCAACGCAACCTTGATCTCGCCCGCGACCGCCGGCTTGATGAACCGCTCGCGCTGATCGTCGTTGGCGTGCGAATCCATCGGCCGCCAGATGCCGTTGGCGACGTGAACGATCATCCGCAGCGATGCGTGCGACATCGAGAACAGCTCGAGCAGCTCGAGATACTGCGTGAAAGGGATCCCCGCTCCCCCGTACTCGACCGGCGCCGCCAGCCGCAGGTAGCCGCGGTCGCGCAACTCGTCCCAGAGCGACAGCGGGACCTTGTGCTCGCGCTCGATCAGCTCGGACCAGCTCTCCCCCTCGTTCTCGACGTAGGCGCGGATCTCGCTGTGAAGAGTGGTGGTGGTCATGCGGTCACAAAGTCGCGGGCGTGCTCGCGCAGGAGGAATTTCTGGATCTTGCCCGAGGGCGTCCGGGGGAGGGACTCGACGATCTCCAGACGCTCGGGCCAGTACGTCTTCGAGACGTGCTGGGAGTCTAGGTACTCCAGCATCGTCTCGAAGTCCAGGTCGCCCACGACGAACGCGCATGCGCGCTCGCCGAGGCGCTCATCGGGCATCGCGACGATCGCGACGTCGCGCACCGCCGGATGGGCATGGAGCAGCTGCTCGACCTCGGCAACAGGGACCTTCTCGCCGCCGCGGTTGATCACGTCCTTGACCCGGCCGGTGATCCGCACGTAACCCTCCGCGTCGATCCGAGCCAGATCGCCCGTGCGATACCACCCGTCGGAGGCGACGGCCTCGGCGGTCAGGGCCGGCCGGTTCAGATAGCCCACGAACAGACAGTCGGTGTGGACCTCGAAGTTGCCTTCCTCGCCGGGACCGATCGTGCGCCCGTCGTCGTCAACGACGCGAAGCGTGACCCCGTCGAGCGCTCGACCGTCTGTTCCCCAGGCCCGCTCAGCCGGATCCCCGGGGGCGAACGCGCAGCCGAGGCAGCTCTCGGTGGTGCCCCACGCGCCACCGACCTCGGCGTCGAGGACCTCGCGGGAGCGGCGCGCCAGCTCGCGCGGGATCGCGGCGCCGGTGGCCACGAAGGTCCGCAATTGCTCCGGCGTCTGGCCTCGGTCCTCGGCGACTCGCGTGAGATCGGCCAGGAACGGCGTCGCCGCCTGCACGAACGTGACGCCGAACCGGCGCATCGCGTCGAGCCCGACCTCGGCATCCCACACCTCCTGGAGCACCTGGGGCACGCCGAGGCGGATCGCTATCCACATTCCGTACAGGAAGCCGGTCTGGTGGGCGAGCGGCGAGGGCACGTAGATGACGTCGTCGCCGGTCAGCCCGAAATGGTCGATGTGATGGTCGGCTGCGCGCATCAGCGCGTCGTGGCGATGCAGCGCGCCCTTGGGCTCGCCCGAGGTCCCCGAGGTGAACAGCAGCTGCGCGATCTGATCGGGTGTCGGTCCCGGCCCGGGCGACCCGGCCTCACCGGGCGGCGACGGCGCGTCGCCGTCCACCACGACAACGTGCTCGAGCGCCGGCAGCTCCGACTGCAGACCGGCCGCCATCGTCGCGTAATCGCGTCCGCGGAACACGCGGGGGACGAACAGGACACGGGCGCCTGACTCGCGGAGCATGAACGACAACTCGCGCTCGCGGAAGATCGGCATCAGCGGCTCGCACACAGCGCCGAGGCGGAACGTGGCGAGCGCGATGGTCACGAAATCGAGTCGGTTCGGCAGCTGAAAGGCGACGGTGTCGCCATTGGCCACACCGAGCGAGGACAGCGCGCCGGCGACCTCGTTGGTCTTCGCCGACAGCCCGGCCCAGGT
>Ga0335073_10003444_pt1 | contig 22038 bp, 5 predicted proteins | sample Lox_Sample_22_FD_207093 | JGI IMG/M metagenome (GOLD analysis project Ga0335073, IMG submission 207093) | Soil microbial communities from Loxahatchee National Wildlife Refuge, Florida, United States - Lox_Sample_2.2 | ecosystem: Environmental > Terrestrial > Soil > Wetlands | place: USA: Florida...
ACGGAGGATGCGCGCGCCTGCACCGTTATGTCCACGGGACCGCGAACCTGGGCGGTATCAGGCGGAGCCTGCCTGGGTGAGCGCTCATAACTGGCTCTGGCGCATCCCAGTGGCGACCATCGCGCTTAGCGCGAGCGCGCGACGCAGACGCGCGATTTCCTCCTCACGCCGCGCATCCCAATACTCGGCGATTCGACCTATTGCGCGGCGGCCCGATTGGGCTAAACATCGGAACATGGCACAGACGGGCCCCGCAGGGCCGAGCCGGGTGGTCGTTCCGGTCACCCCCACACTCGCCACCGGAGGCTTCGTTTCCCCCATCGTCGAAGCCCCTACTAACAGCCAGTACGCGTCATCACCACAGGACTGGGCACCGGCCTGGTTCTACAGTGCGCTGGCCTTCCTGCGAACCAGCTATATCGCAGCCGACGGCAGTGCGGGAGCGTTCGGCCCGGTGCTGGCAGGCTCGGGCGTGGACCCGTACGCCTGCGTCGGGGCGAACAAGCTCTTCGCCGTCTACTACTCCTACAAGCAGTACATCCTCGCGGTCGCGCCCACGCTCGAGTCGGCGGCAATCGTGACGGAGGCGAGCCCTGGCTTCGATCTCACCGACGCGGGCATCGGTGCGCTCTACCAGGCGCTCTCGGCGACCGAAGCGTTCGCGGCCTCGGACTACGTCTACGTCCCCGGCGCGATCCCACCACCGTCTACGGCCAGATCCTTCTCCGGTGTGTTCCCGTGGCGCGACGGCTACGACTCCGCCACGGGGCTGCGGGTGATCGACTACGGCTCGGCGGTCGCCCAGGCCGTGCCGGTGTCGACCTTCCTGACCTCGGGCAGCGTGCAGAGCTACAGCCCGGCCCCGCGGATCGCACCCCTGTGCCTCTCGCTCGTGTACGACATCCGCGACCATCGCGGGCCCGGCGACATGGCCTTTTCGCTGCCGACGGTCTATACCACCGATGCGGTCGAGGACGGCAACACCTACGCTAACCGGCTCTCCGGCGTCACCGAGCCGCTGGCATGGCCGACGCAGGGTCCGGATCCGATCGGCGTGCTCACCTATACCGGTGCCTCGCCTCGCGCGGACTTCGCTCACCAGACCATCACGGGCTTTCACCGCGAGGCCGACTGGACCACCTGCCTCGGCACGCCGATCTACGACTACGGCCCGGCCGATGCGAGCTTCACCGCCACCTCTGGCGCCTATGCGGCGCCTGTGGTCGTCTTCGACCCCGCCGACTCGCCCTTCAACGGCGGCACGCTGCCCGCCGTCCTCGACGCCGTCCGACGCGCCTCGACGCTCTCGAACGACGAGCAGCTACTCGGAATCCTCAGGTCCTCGGTCACCGCCGGCGAGAGCGGAGGCGGGCTCATCGCGACAACGGCCGACCTGGCTTTCGACCTGAGCTCCGCGGCTGGTACCGCGGCGGTCGATCGGCTCGACGTGCCGGTCGTCGCCACCGTGACCGTGGACCCGCCGGCGTCTCCGGCGACGCGAGTCGCGCGCAGGGAGCCGATCGGGCACCTGCAGGGTGAGGTGTCGGTGCCGATCGGCGGCGTGAACGCTCCGTCCCCGCCGGCGACACCGACCACGAGCGAGGTCTCGCTGAACGGGTTCGTCCCGAGCGAGGCACTGGCCGGCACTGGCATCCTCGGCATTCCGGCGGACACCGCGTTCCTGCCGCAGACCCTCGGCGACGCGGTGACGCTCGCCACCGGACCGATCATGCTCGATCTCACCGCCGCGCCCGGCAGGTCGCCCACGCCGTTCACCCTGGATCCAGCGACTCTCGGCGTCCCCCTCCTCATCGGAGCGCAGTACGTCGTCGCCACCGCTGGCACCGCGGCCACCGTCCGCGGACCCGACGGCACGGTCCAGACCCTCACCCTCGCCCAGGCCCCGCCCGACCCCGACCGCCGCTACGTCGGCGCGTTCGTCGCCGGCCAAGCCGGCACCTCGGGCTCGGCCATCATGACGCTCTACCCGCTGACCTCGCTCACCCTGCCTCTGCCCGCTCCCGACGGCGCCGCGATCCGGCGGGGCGCGAGCTACCAGGTGCGGCTCACCTACGCGGCCTCCGGCCACAGCGCCGTCGACGTGTTCGGGGCCGACGGCACCGCGGTCGCGACGAGCCTTACCGGCAGCGGGGCACAGCCGGCCGACGGCTCCCGGCCGCGGTCCGGCGACCTGTACTTCGGCGGCTTCGTGGGCGGCGACGCCATCGCGACCCTGTGGTCCGTCCCGGTTCTGGCGGCGCTGGACGCGGGGGCGGTGCCGTCCGGCGGCGGGAAGGTGACGGTGACGTCCCGGGCCGACGGGCCGTCGGTCTGGCAGCTCGCGGTGACGGACAGCTCGCTGTTCATCCACTACAACATGGACCCCGATACCGGGGCCTTTTCCACCCTCGGCGCGAGCGGCGCCTACCTGGCCAGCGGCGTGGTGAACTCCGCACCTCACGACCGCTCACCCGCGGCGTTCGCTCCCTCGGCCCTGCTGCTCGGCACGGTCCGCCCGGTCTCGACCGGCACCGGCACGAAGTACGCGTTCCTTCCCCAGGACGACAGCCTCATCGTCGCGGGAGTCCCCTACTTGGCGAGCGTCATCGACGTCGAGATGCCGACGGCCGATCCGACCACCCGTCCTTATCCGCCCGCGTTCTGGCCGTGCTCGCGGTACTGGCAGTTCGCCAACAGGCACGACCCCTACCTCGGTGTGGGCTACGTCGGCGACACGCAGGCGGATCGGATCGCGCACGCAGCGGACGACATAGAGGCGATCTGCGCGACGCTGACCCGGCGCCAGGAGCCGATGCACCTCTACCTGGATACCGACCGCTCGCAGATGACGGTCTGGCCAATCTACGGCTTCCCGTTCGCCCAGGGCGTCTCGTCGGTCGCGACGGACAGGCTCGCCGCCCTGGCGGGAGCGATCGCCCGGCTGCTTGACGGGACTCTTCAGCCGGGAGAAGTTGCACGAGAGGTGCTGAGGCGCGGACGCACGGGCAGCCTTGACACCGTGGGCCTTCCCGCCTCCGCGATCGCGCCCACTCCCTTCGTCGGGACCTCGGATCCGGCCGACGGCTCCCCACCGTCCGCTCCGTCCGCGCCAGGCACGACCAGCGGACCGGCACCGGTCGTCCCGACCGGGACGGTGATGGGACGGCCGGTGAGCAACCTTGCCCCCGGCGCGCTCACACCGAGGCCGGGCCTTGAGAACCCGCTGGCGGCCACCGCCTCGCTCCAGACCCAGACCCAGGCGTCCGCGCTGGCCGACACCAAGCGGCGCTCCCCGGGCATCTCGGTCACCCAGGGCACGACGGGCTCCTCCGGGACGACGTCGGCGACCCCGGCGCGGCGGATCGTCCAGCCGGTGTACGGCTTCTCGGTGTACGACCGGCAGACCGGCGAGGCCTACCTCGTTGAGGTCGTCGACGCCGACCTCGGCGCCCCCGACCGCCTCCCCGGGCCGACCACGAACACCGACTACGACCCGTTCTACGTCCGGGTCGTCGACCTGGGCACGCGCGCGGCCTACCAGATGTCGATCATGGTGCCGACCATCGCCTACGACCAGTACGGCTACTTCGTGCGTGAGGGCAGCGAGTACGCGAACGTCTTCGCCGCCCGCGACGACTTCGCCGTCGGCTACCTGCACTCCCCCCATGCCGCCGACGAGGGTCTCGCGAGCCTGGCCCTGCTCCCGCTCGACACCGACGCGGCCGAGCTGGCGGCATCGACCGGCGAGCCCGGCGTCGTCTTCAGTAACCTGCCCTACGCCACCGAGGCAGTCCGAGCGGCGGTCCTCAGCGTCGGTCGGCCGACGACGTACTTCCTCTGCCGCCGTCACAACTGGAAGGCCGACTGCCACCTGATGCGCGCGACCCGGCCGGCCGGAATCTCGCGCTACCTGGCGTTCGGCGGAGGCGACCTCGTCCCGCTGCGGCTCGACAAGGAACCGGTGATCGCCAGGACGCTTCCGGGCTACTTCGGTGCGTTCACCGCCGCGTTCACCGACCGGAGCTTCTCCGCGGTCAAGGCGGTGCGGCCATGACGACCAGTCCGTACTTCGTCTCGGTCACGGTCCAGAACGGGCGAGCCGACTACTTCAGCGTTGCCCTGGACCCGACCCAGCTCGGTGCCGATCCCGCCAACCCCCTTGAGACGGCGCTGTCGGCGAGCCCGTCCCAGCTGAGCTTTCCCACCGAGTGCTACGTGGTCGGCCAGGCCAGCACAACGTTCACCGAGACCGGCGACACCGGCGACTTCACCAGCACCACCGCGGACGGCGTGATCACCGCCGAGTTCGCCCTCGTGCCGTACGGCGGGCTGGTCTACCTAGTACGAGCGGTCTCGAATGTGGCCGCCCTCGGCGGAGTCGGCCTGCTCGGCATCACCTCGGGGCTGCTCATCGACACCTACGTGCCCTCGGCCGCGGGGACGCTGAACCTCGCCCAAGGCGCCAGGTACAAGCGCAGCGGACTGCCCTTCTACGGCGAGTCGTACACCCCGACGACGATGGTGGACTCCCTCGACAGCCTCGACTTCACCAGCATTACGGGTGAGACTTTCTACGCCCCGACGATGTTCATCCCGATCCCCGAGCTGGACGCGTCGGTAGGGTTCGTCGCCGATCTGTCCGACTTCCTCGGTGCGACTTTCTGGACGTTCGTCTATCCCGAACTCGTCGTGCAGCCGGGGCAGCGGGCCGGCGGGGTGACCTACCCCGACGGGCTCAACCTCGACGGTGACGGCAAGCCGGTGCTCAGCTTGCAGAAACTGCAGTTCGTCTACGACGCCGTCGCTGTCGCCTTCACCCCCAACGACCTCAGCCACAACTACCTGCTGCAGCCCAAGCAGCGGGTGCTCGCGCTCACCAACGGGCAGCTGCGCGAAGGCATCTGCTGGCGCTCGGCCCATGTGCAGCCCGACCGCCAGGCACCCAGCACCATCACGGTCCAGCAGCTGCTGACCGACCCGTGGCAGATCGACGACCCCAACATCGTCTACTCCACACACAACCGGCCGGTCGACACCCCGGCGATCACCGGCTACCTGGGCATGTCGGTCAACGCCATCCGCTCGGTCTCCGGGACCGTCTACAACATCGAGGAGACGGCCTTCTCCCAGGACCAGACGGCTACGGGGCTGATCTCGCAGGTCTCCTCGAACGCCAGCCTCCTCGTCGGCGTGCTCTTCGACTACGACGGCAACGAGCTCGGCACCATGGCGACCTACGACCCGGCCGCCTCGACCAAGGGGCTGGTGCTCCTCACTGGTTACCTGGGCCCGACCGGCTACGCCTTCTCCAGCCCGGACCACTTCGACGTCGACGACGTGTTGCCCTCCCAGGAGCCGCTGCTCGAGCAGATCACCCAGTCGCTGGGCGGCGACTGGGACTTCGCCTTTTACGACGTTGACATCAGCCTGCCCGAGCAGTTCTGGAGCTTCACCTACGACGGGTTCACCCCGCCCAGCGTGCCGAACTTCGTCACCGACGTCCCGACGCCCCCGGCCGATCCCCTGTTCGCGAACCGCACCCGCTCACTCCTGCTCAACTTCGAGAACTCCGTCCGCCCTCAGCAGCTCGGCCTGGCCGACACCTACAGCTCAGTCGTCTCGGCCAACATCCACCTCCAGAACGGCGTCACCGGATCGGTGCTGCTCAGCAAGAAGGCCGACCGCAACGTCGCCTCCATCGGCAGCACGCCGAAGGTCTCGCCGAGCGGATCACCGGCGATCCCCCTGTACGGACTGCCGGACAAATACGACTTCTTCGTGTTCTCCCGTGACCACTACGACACCCTCGCCGACGTCTCGTTCCACCTCATCGACCAGGGCTACGCGATGTGCCTGGTCGACGACGGCAGCGGCACCGGTACCAAGGTGGCCCGCTACTACGTCGACACCGAGGGCAACTACTACGAGCTGTACAGCTACGTCCTGTTCTCTCCGACCGAGGGCATCCTCGAGACCGCGTCGTTCACGCTGAAGGTGGCCCTGGGGGCACCGGGGAACCCGAACACCACCCCGGCCACCTCCGAAACACCGAACAACGTCAACCCCCAGGACCTGGCGACCCAGATCAACACCGTCTCCGCCCTCGTGTTCGCGGCCTTCGGCCCTTCCGCCTCCGGCCAGCCGCCCGCCTACCTGCCCATCCAGGCCGCCGGCGACACCGAGGTGCAGGCAGGCACGATCGTGGGACCGCCCGACTTCGGCGGCTACGACGTCAACGTGCTCGGGGCCAGCCGCCAACCGGTGCGAATCGCGAGCCTGTATGCAGGCCCCACCGCGTACCCGATCGCGGGGACAACTACGACGGTCCCGCTCAACGCCAAGCAGAAGCCGGTGCCGTTCTACGGTTCCCTGGCCTACGGACTGGACGAGCAGACCGGCGGACACGGCGGGGCCGGCGTCGGCGCGCTGACCGGCACCCCCCTCAGCTTCACATTCCCAGGATCGGCCGCCGTTCCCGCCAAGACCGGGGGCGGCCAGGCCAAGGGCGCAGTCGTCGCCGGTGACGACGCGGTGGCCTACACGGTCAACGCGCCCTTCATCAATACCACCGCCAGCGCCGTGATGGACTCGACCGGTAAGGCGGCCAGCGTAGGCGGCCACCAGGTCTTCGTCGACCGGACCGACCCCGAAAACCCGATCTGGGGGATCGTCAGCCTCCCGACGTTCCTACTCAACCAGACGACGTACTACGTCTTCCTCTCCACGAGCCTCAACGGCACGACGCCGCGCTACACCCTGTCAGTGGGCGGCCAGAGCTACCTGTTCGATCCGGGCAACACCCGGGTCACCGTCGATACCACCATCTTCACCTTCAACGCGGTCGCCGACGGCGCCTACACCGTCACCTACGCGGCCGCTGACGCCCCGGCGACCGCCGAAGCGCCTACTCCCATCACCCTCAATCCGTTCACGCTCGTCCTCGGCGGCGGCATCAAGCAGGTCGACGTCTTCAACGACCCCGACGGGCTGGACGGCATCCTGCTCGGGCCGACGGGGCGGCAGTACAGCTACGACCCCATCGCCGGCACCGTGACGATCACCTCCGGGGCAACGACGACCACGGCCGACCTGCAGACCGGGCTCGGGTTCGCCTCCGCCAGCAACTACGCCTATGTCCTCGGCCTTGAGGACGGCGCCTACACCGTCAACGGCACCCCGACTCTGCCGTACAGCCCGACCACCAGCGGCACGCCGGCGTCGTACCCGCTCATGACCTCGCCGCAGGTCTTCACGGTGGCCGGGGACTTCTACACCTTCGACCATGACGCCGGCGGCGGCTACACCAGCGTGACCGGCGGCGGGGGCGTCCATCCGGTCAACCCCTACCAGTTCTCCATCAACGGCACCGTCTACGTAATTGACCAGACCGTGCAGCCGAACCTGGTGGTCGGCGCCGGCCAGAGCCGTCCCATGACGGCCGGGAACACGCAGTTCGAGCTCGACGGGGCGACTTACACCATCGCCCTCAAGAGCGGCTCGCTGCTCGGCGCCACCGTGTCGGGCCAGTTCGACATCGCCCAGGGCAACGTCGTCGTCATCGAGGACTTCGTCTACCAGCTCGACACGCTCAACAACCAGGTCGTCGGCAATGGCACCAGCTACCCGCTGACGACCTCCGGCCCGACCTACACCATCACCACCACCGACGGCTCCTTCACTGTCACGAGCGCCGCCAACGCGATCACCGTCCCCATCGGCGACATCGACTACCTGATCGGCGACACGACCGTGGTCGGCGACGGCGTCACCTACCCGATCCTGCCATACCGCTCCTTCGCCGACGGTGACGACATCTACGAGATCGGTCTGGACGGATCGGTCACGACCTCGGCCACCTTCGCCCTGACCGGAACCCCGCCGTTCACCGATGCCACCTTCACCGACGACACCACCTACACGGTCAATGCCCCGGCCGTCTTCGACGGAGCCGACTACTACCTGCTCTCCGGCTCACCGCAGCAGTTCACCGTCGGCGGCCGGACCTACACCATCCGCACCGACGGCGTCGCGATCACGGCGGGCCCCACCACGACCTATCTGGGCCCACGCTCCGGCCCGCTCTCGCCCCAGGAGTTCGCCCTCGGCGCCACGACCATCCACCTCGGCCGGGCGAGCGACGTTGCCGCCTTCGACGGCACGCACTACTTCGCCATCGCCGAGGGCGCCTTCACCGACACCGTGACCGGGCTGACGTACACCTTGAGCGGCAACACCGCGGTCAACGAGGGCAACAGTTACGAGGTGTTCAGCAACCTCGGGCAGTCGCCGTACTTCGAGGTGCCCGGTGGGCCGGCGTACTTCATCAACATCCCGGTCGCTGACACCGACAGCGCGAACGGCGATGTCTACAGCGTCTTCCCGGTCGGCAACGGATCGTTCACCGTTCCGCTCGTCTACACCATTGCCGCCGCGGGCACGACGGCGACCGTCGACTCGATCACCTCCGGCGCACCCGTCGCGGCCCCCGATCTGACCGTCTCAGGGGGCTCGGTCACCGGCGGCTGGTTCACCGACCCGGTCACCGGCATCACCTACACCGCCGTGCTCGACGGCACGAAGCTGAGCTTCGCCGATTCCGGCAACGCCGTCTTCCCCTACACGCCCTCTGGGACGGACGGCGGCTCGTTCATGGCCCGGATCGTCGTGACCACCGGGGTGAAGCTCGCCGTCGACAACGCCATTCCACCCGCCGCCTACCCAGTCACGAACGGTCAGTTCACCACCGGCACGACCACCTACTCCGTCGGCGTCTCGGTCGCCTACCAGAACCCGGCCGGGCCGTACTGGCGCATGAATGACGGCGGGTTCGTCATGCCTCGCACTCCCCCGGAGTCGGATGTGACCTACACGGTCGCGGCCGGCACCGTCACCCGCGGCTACGCGATCTCGGCCGACGACCAGTTCTCGGTCGACGGGGAGGTCACCTACACTGTGAACGCCGTCAACGTCGTCAAGACCGACAGCAGGCCGACCCTGACCGCGTCCGGCGCGACGCAGATCCTCACCGACGGTGCCCGCTCCTACGCCCTCGACGCCGCCGCGGCGACCGCGTCGAACACCCCGGCCGGGCTCGACTACGAGACCGGGACACGCACGCTCGGCGTCGACTACGACGGCATCGGCGTCACCTACACCCTCGACGGCGCGAGCGTGACCGACGACCGCAGTCCCGCGAACACATTCACGGCCACGACGACGGGCGGGACGGCCGCCTTCACCGACACGCTCACCCACGTCGGCTTCTCCTTCGCCATCGGCGGCGGACAGGCCACAGTCGTGTTCCCGTACACCAACGGCTTCTTCCTCGACGCTCTCACCGGGGCGACGTACTACGTCGACGAGGCCGACCAGCGGGTCAACGCGCTCTCCTACCTGCCCGAGACGACCCGCTACGGCTTCCGGGCCGCCGACGGCGTGACCTACCTTATCCACTTCGACGACGTCTCGGTGTTCCTCCCCGTCATCGCAGGCACGAACGTCAACGCTGGAATCGCGACCGTCGGCGCCGACGAGCTGACCCTGCACGTCGACCAGGTCAGCCCTCTGGGCGGCGGCGCCGGGCTGCCGGTCGCCCCGAACTCGTTCGAGCTCAACGGCAACGAGTATTCCATCGTCGGAGCACCCACCGGCTCCGACTACTCCGCCTGCAGGGTCGTCGGCGGCGGAGCCGATCCCCGGCCGTTCACCTCCGCGAACACCTTCGTGCTCTCCGAACCGGACGTCGTCTACACCCTGCACCTCGACGAGAGCCAGCTGCCCGTCGGCATCACCGCCGACTTCGCGGTCCAGCCGAGCCGAGACCTGATTCTCGTCGCCGACGACGTGTACGCCATCACCTATGCCACCGCCACCACGGGGAGCCTCCTCGGGCAGGGCACGGCCTCTATCCCGATCGTCGACTCCGCGTTCATCCTCACCAACCCCTTCGACACCACCAGCGCACGGTTCGTCTTCGCTGACCTCGACATCTACGACGCCTCGGCCGTGGTCGGGCAGTTCGGCGTCCACGAGGTGCCCTCGTTCACGATCGACTCCACGCGCTACACCCTCGACCTCGACACGCTACTCGTGACCGACTCCAGCGGTCGCCCCTACCCGCTCATCGCGAACCCGGCGATGTTCAGCCTCAACGGGGCCAACTACGTCATCGACACCAACCGGGTCCCCCACGCCGTGGTCGGGGACTCGACCGTTTCGCCGATCGCCACCGATGTAACGATCCTTGCCGGCCAGGAGCGGCCGAACACGACGTTCACGCTCGGCGGCCAGGTGTATCGCTACGTTGAGGATACCCACGGCACCCTGCTCGCTGTCGCTGGCACCGCGACCTACCCGATCGCGCAGCCCCAGCTCACCTTCAAGCTCGACTCCAGCCTCGTCTTCACCCTGTCCACTGTCCCACCCGCGGCCGGCACCTACCCGGGCACGGTCGTCCCCATCGGAACGGCCACCGCGGGCACGACGGTACTCAACGTGTACGCCGGCGTCCCGGAGTCGGGCGGCGCCGACTACTTCACCTACAAGAACCAGCTCTACACGCTGATCGCCTCCGAGGGCACCTACGAGGCGGTGCAGAAGAGCTACACCGTCTACGCTGCCGGGCCCGGGCCCGGCCAGCTGCAGCTCGCAGTCTTCGACCTGGGCGGCACGACGTACCTGGTCACCGATGGCACCACCGCCCAGGACCCGTCGCCCGCGGGCGTCAACCCGGGCACGCTCTGGGCGGCCACCTCCGCCTCCTCGGCCGAGACCCAGTTCGGCCTCGTCTACGGCTTCGGCGCGACACCCACGACGGTCACCCGCGCGATCCAGTCGTCCGGGGCCGCCCTCTACCAGTTCCTCGACACCGTCGGCGGCGTCACCACGCTCTACGACATCGACTACACGGCCGGCGCGACGGGCAACCAGGTGCAGGTGGACGTGCCTGACATGCTGCCCTCCTTCGACCAGACCCGGGTCTTCGACTTCGTCGCCTCGGCTCCGCTGATGGTGGAGACCGGCGGCTACAACGCGTTCACGACGTTCGTCGACGAGACCAGCACACCGGCGGTGAGCTACGCCGCGTCGTACAAGACGCCGGTGCGGTCCACCGATCCCGCGGTGGACACGCTGATCACGTCGCAAGGTGATTTCACCATCGAGTTCTGGCACTCGATCCCGCTGACCGTCGCCGCGGACTACCACCCGGTGACCTACGCGGCGAGCTCGTCGGCCAATACCGTCTACTTCGCCGAGATCGACTTCGAAGACCCCTCCTCCATCTGGGTGGTCGTGAACGCCACGGTCATGCACGCAGAGCTCGCGCCACCACCGGTGTTCTCGACCGGGTGGCGACATGTCGCCCTCAGCTATACCCAGCCGTACACGATGCTGTGCCAGGGCAGCGGCTTCGAGGTCAGGAACGGCGGGAACTACGACCTCGCCCAGGACTTCACCGTCGCGTTCACCTTCGCGGCCACCGACATCGACACCGAACAGGGGATCGTCTACAAGGGTGATGGGCTCCAGGCTGGCTCCCACGACGCCTCGATGTCCTATCGGGTCACCCTCGAGAGCGGCACCATCGGGCTGGAGTTCACCGACGCCACCGGTCGGGTCAGCCAGAGGTTCACGGGTGTGGCGGGCGCGATCGCCACCGGCAGTTGGTACGAGGTCATCATCGCCAAGGCCACCTCCACGCCGCTGGGCAGCGCGGACGGCACCGACTCCTACGCGCCGCCGTTCGACTCCTCGGGCCTCGCGTCCGTCACGCAGGGCGGAGCGACGGCGGACACCTCCGGCTCGGTCGGCGGCTCCGTGACCGTCAGCAACGTCACCCCCACGAACCCGGCCGTCTCCAGCCTGGTGGATCGCATCGGGCAGGGGTCGACGAAGAGCTACACCGTCACGATCGCATGCAGGGCAGTGAATCCCGACGGCACCTTCGGCGCGTGGCAGGTTAACCCGGCGCCCGACCCCGACAACCCTCCTCCGCCCGTGACAGTCTCGACCGACCAGGAGCTCCAGCTGTTCAACACCGGGAGCGCGCACCTGCTCCTCGGTAACGCCGCCGACGACTCGGGGCGCGCCCTGCCGCTCGGCGGCACAGCCCAGGGAGACGGGCTTTCCACGGGCAACATCCGCGACGTCTACCTGTTCAACACCTCGGTCGCCTACACGAACTTCGACAGCGCCCACGCCGCGTTCTCGACCTCCACCACCAGTGACCTCACCCAGTGGGGCATCGTCGGCTCCTGGAAGGCGGCCTACGACGCCGGCGGCGTGGTGGCCAACGGCGTCAACCAGAGCGACGTCGCGGTGTCCATGGCATCCGGCCTGGCGACGCTCACCCCCGTCCAGAACCACGAGCTCGAGGGCGCGGCTCTTTACGTCGACGGACTCCTCGTCACCCTCCAGCTGAGCCAGGACCCGCCATCGACGCTCGGTCTGTGGCCGGGAGCGCTCGAGCTGGCCTTCGACGCCGGGGACTACCACCTGCAGGAGATCTCGCTGTGGCAGTCGGCGCGTCAACAGTTCCAGATCGTCGACGATATGTTCGGACGGCTGGTCCCTTCGAACGAGCCGTACCTGGCGCTCTACCTCAGCGCGAACTTCACGGTGCCCTCGGCACCCGCACCCGCCCTTCCGCTGGCCAGCTTCATCGAGGACGTCGAGGTCTCGAACCTCGCCCAGGGGCCTGCACTGGCGTTCGCCCCCGCCTCCCTGGACCTGACCGGATCGCCCGCGGTCAGCCGGACGGGGCCGCTGGTTACGCCCAACCTGTACACGCCACCGGGCGCGGCGCTCACCCTCGCCGACACCCCGCCCTCCCTGGTCACGTTCTCGGTCACGCTCAATTCCGTGACCGGCACCCTGGCCGGTGTGGTCAAGGAGGGCTACGTCTACATCAGCAACGGCGTGCTCATGCTCTACATCGGCAAGAAGGTCGGCGACCTCATGCTCTCGTGGGTGTCGCAGGAGCAGGGCGACCCCCAGGTGAACGGCTACATCGAGGGGGCGCCGCCGGTCCCGATGGCCAACCTGACTAACAAGGCGTCGTACGCCGGGGCCACCTCCGTCACTCTGCGCGCGCCCACGTCGGTCACCCTTAAGTTCTCCACCGACAACACCACCGGGGCCAGCGCGGGATTGAAGCTCACCGGCGACCTGGTGCCAGGACAGCAGGCGCCCAAGGGCGTCCTCGGAGCCCTCAAGATGCTCATCGCCGCTTTCGGGTTCGGGCCCTCGACGGACACCGTCAAGCTCGACTGGAGCATGGACGCCAGCCTGGCCAACACCGACGAGAGCGGCAGCGGGACCACCTACACGGCGACGGAGAAGCTGGACGAACTGAACCAGTTCACCGTACGCCTCCAAGGCGCGCCGGCCCCCTACCAGGGCGACCAGTTCATGGCCTCGCTCAACTCCGCGACGACGCCCAGCGCCACCCCCGGCTCGCCCGCCCGGAAGACCCCGATCCTGCCCGACCCGAAGGTCGGCGGCTTCACCGCGTCGAGCCCGCCGGGAGCGCTCCCGAAGTCGCCGACGACCGAGGAGCGGTTCGGCCAGCGGATGTTCGTGCCCTCGCCGTCTGGGCACGCGTTCGTGACCTCGACGACGAACGACGTCTACCAGCAAACCCTGCTGCAGACCAACACCGTCTTCGGGTTCGTCAGCGTGCCCAACGCGCAGATACCGCGGGACCTGAACATCGTCCCCTTCCAGATGAGCAGCAGGTACGTGCGGCCGGGCGTGCTGGATGGCGTGGTCGGCTGCGGCTACGTCCCGGCCACGCTCGAGAACGGCCAGCAGACCTTCGCCACGTCCACCGGCGAGATGGAGCTGATCAGCGACGCGAACTTCGATGCAGGCGAGATCGGCCACAACGCCAGCTACATGCGCGTCGTCGAGGCCTACACCCTCAAGCGGCAGATCGACCAGCAGGCCTACACGGCACTGGCGCTCTACCAGTCGCAGAGCAGCGACTACATGCAGTCGCACCAGGAGATCCTGCCGAATGTCATTGAGGGCTACTCCGCCACGCCGATCCTGGACGACTCGGGCAACAGCCCCCTGATCCCCAGCCTTGACTTCTACGACGAGTACGTCTGGTCGGCCCGGGGCGGGACCCAGGAGGTGAGGCACACCTACTCGACGACGTACGACGAGGTGCACAGCTCAACCGTCGGCCTGACCCAGAACGAGACGTTCGGCTTCAAGGTCAAGCTCAACGCCGTATGGAGCAAGGTCCTCGATCTCGGCCTCGGTCTGAGCTGGACGCAGAAGTCGGCGGGCAAGTACACGCTCTCCACGACCGGAACGCGGTCCTTTGACATCACCGCGTCGTTCGACGGCATCGAGAACGACACCCAGATGCGCTACGCGAGCAACAACGACGCGCACTTCGTGATGCGCAACAACTCGATGTTCAACCGCAGCAACGACAGTGGGCTGGAGCTCGTGATCGGCTCGGACGGCCTGGTCTACGACATCCAGCCCTCGGCTTCCTCGGGAGCGGGCCTGCCGCTCTCGGACAACATCGACACCAGCCGGGACTACACCCAGCCGCCGCCGTCGTACTCGACCGGGAACGCGGACGGTACCACCGGTTCCTTGGTGCCCTACGACCGGCCCGGCAAGACGAGCCTGTTCCGGACCTATGCCTTCTTCCTGCAGCCCTCGGCGGACAACGTCTTCGAGTTCTGGAACACGGTCGTCGACCCGGTGTGGCTCGCGAACAGCCCGGATTCCAACGCGGTGGCACTGCGCGGTGCGCGGGACAACGGCCTGTCGGTCCCCTGGCGGCTGCTGTACCGGGTCACCTACAGCGAGCGGTTCCTGCCGCCCACCTCGACCGCTGTTGCGCAGACTCCGCAGATCACGCCCCTCATGGCGGTTCCCGTGCTCGACCGTGCCGCCGACTTTCTCTACTACGACAGCTCGCTCGGCGGCTCTCCGTCTGCGCGCAATCCGCTCAACGACACCGAGGCGAACCCGGTCCTGGTGGCCCCGACCACGACCGGAGCGCTTGCTGGAACCACCCAGCCGAGCGGGCCCGCCCAGGGTCTGCCGCTCCGGCCGAACAACGTCATCCCGTTCGACCTCCTGAAGTCGGTGGCCCAGCCGGTCAGCTGGGGGGACAGCGCGAACACCAAGCTGCTCGGTCAGCTCGTGACCTCGGCGCTCGGACTCAACGTGGTGCCAATGACGCACTCGGCCCTGGCGGGGTCCACACTCCTGGGCTCCATAGCCGACCCGGGGGGCGGCACCCTGTACAGCACCTACCTCGACCCCAACGGCCTGACGGTCAACGTCCCCACCAAGTTCGGCATCACCGTCTTCCAGGACGTCAACGGCAACCCGATCCAGTATTACGACGGCTCGGTCCACCGCTCCCTGCAGGAGGGCTACATCGCCAGCCCCGACGGCACGGTCATGTACTACCTGCAGCCGCCATCGGGCTACGACCAGACCCGGTTCGACCCGACCGGAGACTACGACCTGTTCGGCAAGCCGGGCGACCAGTGGCGGTACTTCCTCGTCTCCGGATTCAGCGCCGACATGACGTCGGACGCCTCGGTAGCCGGGAGCGGGCCGTTCCTCGTGTCGAGCGGTGGCGCCTCCGCGTACGCCGGCCTCACTATCGCCTCCTCGCAGCACGCCTCGGGCCCGTCCGGCGCCAACCAGGTGGCCGGCTACGTGATCGCGCGCGGCGTGCTGCAGTGGCCCAACGTAGCCGTCAAAGCCGAGACCCTCGCTGATGTGACGTCATACAAAGCGCTCAGCGTGCTCGACACCTTCCCCATCGGCGACTTCAGCGTCTTCGTGCGCTTCCTGCAGGCGCAGTACCCAACCGCACAATTCGCTGCCAACGATCAGATCAGGGATGTCTTTTCACGCAACGTGATCTCGTACTTCAACACGGTTCAGCAAACGCTCCTGCCGCAGTAGCGGGCTTGGCTGACAGTTCTCTGCCGCTTGATGGCTTCGTTTGATTGGTCCCCCTCGTCGCGGACTGACCCGCCCCAAGAACAGGTTGGCTGGCCGTAGATCACCACCATGGCCCGGATGGTCCGGACTGCCTGGTTGCGTAGCTCGGCGGGCTCCAGGATCTGGATGTCAGCACCGAGGCGGAGGAAATCGGCTAGCGCGTGGTTAGCTGACTCGATCGGCACGCGTGCCCGGACGCCAGGCAGTGGGGCCGGGCGATGCGGGTACCAGGCCCGGGACGCAGCCCTTCCGATGTCCGGGCAGGACTTCGCGCGGCTGATCATGGCGGGCCGGGTGCCGACCGGGTTGACGCTCGGCATCGCGATCGGGTCCCGGCACGACGACCGGTCCACCGTCCGGCACGCCCGCCCAGGGGCAGGCAACGCCGAGATCGCGGGCTGGACCGAGCCGGTGAACCGGTCACGAAACGACGCCAGGCGCAGGCAGGACTCGCACCCGGCAGACGTCGTCATGCCGGGCTGACACTGCCGGTCACATCGGCCGGGTCCGAGTTGGACGCCGCGGCGCTGCAACGGCTGACTGGCCTTCTCCAAACCAGGCATACGGAGGCCACGCGGTCGGCGCCGTCCTCATCGCGGACGAGGACCGCTTCAGCGCCGCCACCCTGCAGGCGGCGGCCCCGGTGCTCACGCCGACGGTCGTGGCGCGCGTGCGCGCCACAGTCGATGGCGAAGAGGCCAGCCAAACTAAGAGTGAGCTGCTCAAGGTCCACATGAGGGTCCACTGGGTCACGCCGCTGCCAGCAGACGTCATCGTTGAGGTCTTCACGCTCATCCGACGCAGGCTGGAATCCGTGCCCGGGAACATCTCCGAGGTCAAGCGCAATGACCAGAACGCCGCAATAACCGACCTGCGGACGTTCGTCGGACAGGTGATGGCCCGGTCCCTGCCCCTGCCCCTGCCCCTGCCAGAGACCTTCGGCCGCGTCGCCGAGGTGCTAAGCGCCTTGAACGACACGCAGGTGCAGAACAACGCCCGTGGCGCCGTCGCCGCCATGCTGAAAGGGCTAGGCACGACGACCTGCCGGCCACGTGCGCCTGGATGCGCGACATCTTCGTGTCCCCGGGAATCGCGACAGGTGTCAGGCTCGCGACAGCAGAGGCTACGCTGGCCCTCGACGGCGATCAGCCCGGCGGTCGTGCTGACACCCTAGAGCACGAGCCAACCTGCCCTATCGAGGTCGCCACCTAACTTCAGAAGCACATCAAATCGATAGCGGATGAAACCATATCTGCCGATTAGGTATGGCTCTGGGCTGCCCCGCCGCGGCGGGGCACGAACGACCAGTTCTGCGCGGCCCAGCTACTCGTCGCCGATGGGGGCCCAGCCGAGCAGATCGGCGGGAGTGCGCGTTCTCTTCCACTTCCGTAGTTACCGAGTGTGATATCGGTCCACGCAACTTTCATGCTCCGCCAAGTGAGCGTGGCATAGGCGACGCTTGTCACTAGAGATCGACTGCCAAGCTGCCAGTCGAGCGACGCCCTGGGCGCGAAACGGCCGTGTGACGCACGACCTGACGCACGCTCGGCGGCATGAGCGTGCATTGCCGTCGCTGAGGCAAGTTCGCATATTTATGCAGGTCGACATGCCATGCGGCATTCTCCCGGACGCGCAGGTAGCCGCCGATCTGGTCGCCTGCAGGGATCGGAGCCGACCACCGGGCCAGCGGCTCGTAGCAGGTCGTTATGTACGGCGCAGGTACTGGAGCGTCGTCACCTGCTCGGGCTGCTACTCCAGCAATGATCAGGGGCAGCTTGGCCGCGATGCCTACTTGCAGCGAGAATGCCGACACGTCCCGCCATCACCTACAGCTGCACCCAGCTTTAAGCAGTAACCGACAAATCCTGTCACTTGTATACGTCGAATTCAGTCCTACTGATGCGCTCGTAGCCGCCTAATGCGCGGCCGGGAGTCGCGCAACATGTTCACGAACACCATCCCGAATAGTTAATCTGCGGCAGTCATTCAGCTGCGCTCTTGACCTGGGCGTCGGCGCTCATGGCCTTGGCTGGGCGAATCCGAACGACATTTCACATTACACAGCAAGCCGTTGACACTGTCGGCGCTTGCAGGATTAGAATTGTCAGCCGAAGGTACGGGCTGCGGTTGCCGTAACAGAAATAGGCAAGCAATGAAGAAAAGCATGTACAGACCCGTGCTCACGGGCCTGGCTATCGCGGCGTTGCTCTTTTCTGGCCTCGCGGCCACCAGCTATCCGGCCCATGCCGCCTTGTCAGCGTCGGCGCACGCGGCGATCGGCAGCGATACACCCGTCCCGGCCGCGCCGTCGAACCTGACCGCGCAGGTTGTCGGCACGACTTCCATCCAGCTGACCTGGACAAACAACGCCGGTAACCAGTCCGGGGTCGTGATCAGCCTCGACGGCCAAGAGTCGGTGGACCTCCAAGGGGCCACGGTCAGCTCCTACACCTGGAACGGGCTGTCACCGAACACGAAGTACTGGTTCTACGTCGCGTCGAAGATCTACGGCACGCCGGGCGACCCGACCGGCTATGGCAACACGCAGTCCGCATGGGTCGGCCCGGCCTACGCGACCACAGTCGGCACGCAGCCGTCGACATCACCCGCGCAGCAGCCGCCAACATCACCCGCGCAGCAGCCATCAACATCACCAGCGTCGCAGCCGTCAACATCACCCGCGCAGCAGCCATCAATATCACCAGCGCCGCAGCCGTCGACGGCGGGTTCTGGGGTGCCGACGACGCTGCCGACCCAGCCGTCGCCGACGTTCGTCTGCGTCACCGGGCCCGGCGGCAGCTGCCTGCAGCCTGGGGCCGGCCTGCCGGTACCGCAGGAATGGACGCCCACGGTGCCCGGCTGGCTGACGTCGGGGGTAACCGGCGGCTGCGTGATCGAGGTCCTCCCCCTGGTTCTGGCTCCGGAAGCGATCCCGGCTGAGCTCGAGCTGTGGGATCTGTTCAAGCTAATGGGCGATGCCATCCAGTACGACGAGTCCAACGGGGACTTCTTCGTCCTGCTGTCCGCCGCCTCAGGGGCGGACTACTGTTCTGAGCTCGGCGACGACCTGCTGACCGGCAAGCCGGTTCCGCAGAACATCGACTTCATCCAGGGCGCGGCCGCGCCGCAAAGCGGGACCGTTCTGGACAGCGTGACCACGCCGACCAGCCTGGCGGCCGCAGCGAGCCTGTTCCAGCCGGTGCCCGCGTCGCAGCTGGCCTCGATCGAGCAGTTGCCGTTCCTGCGCCAGCGCTTCGGCTACGCGGTCGCCGAGATCGGGGCGGCGGCGGAGCTCAGCCAGAAGTACCCGGCCGGATGGGGCGCGGCCACGCAGAAGAGCGTGGTGTGCCGACCGCAGCAAGGCGGTTACCGCTGCCCCTGGAGTTATCAGCTGAACGGCGCTCATCACTCCGGTTACGTCCTCATCGCGGTGACGGCTAACAATTACCGCCTCGGCGACATCGCCGAGGTCGGCCAGGCCGCACCCGCGAGCCCGGCATCCAGCCTCAGCCCCCTGTGGTACATCCCGATCGCCGCGGTCGCGGTGATCGTAGCCATCGTCGTCGCAGTTCTCCTCAGGCGACGCCGGGCAACGGCCAGAGCGCAGTGACAGTCTCATCGGCGAAGGCCGCGGGCCTCGCCACCACCGCCCGGAGCGTAAGCCAACGTGGAGTTACTGCCGCTTAGCCAGGAAGAAGCACCGCAAGTGCCCGGTCAGCGGCAGAAGAGTGTGATCGGGGAGGTCGAACAATAGGTGACGCAAAGCCAGTAGCTGACGAGCAGAGGAGCAATATCAAGCCGAAATTACTCGCTAGGGCTGGCAATATCCAGTCTGGCCTCGGCAGCAAAGTCCAATTCCGCTTGCCGCAGTATCTCCAAGGTACTACTAGGTATCTCGCCTGGTCCGAACTGCTCGCGCGTTTTCGCTACCAGGGTCAGCGCAGAGTTCACTCGCTCAGCTGCCAGGTAAACCGGACCGCCAACGCCGGCGAGGATGTGTACGCGCGCCCGGGCGTACGCGACCGACTCCCACAGCTTTGCAGCACCCTCAATGACAGGGGTCTCGCCTCCGTCGGATCTTCGTATCACCGTAACCGTGACAGTTCGGACATCAGGAAACTGCGAAACGACCGGTAGACGGCTAGGAACTCTACGTATGCCTGCTCTCGCGCCCGGGCAAGCTCCTGACGCTGATTCTCTCTCAGCAACGCCCGCTGGGAGCGGTGGCTTAGCAACGATCCGACAGCCACGCCGCCGAGCGTCCCCGCGACACCAACTATGACGCTGAGATCAGCCACGCGACCACCCCCGCACTCTATTGAATAATGTCAGCGTTCATTTGGCTCGTACCTGAGGAGAAGAATGCTACGACGATTCTCGTAGCGAGAGAACCCAACTGGTCAGCCGATCCACCCCTAGGCTTTGCATGTAACCAGCGGTCGGCCGGGAACGACAATGAACCGCCCCGGCGTTCCATCAGCGCCAGGCTGTGCTGACTAGCGGCAGCGCGGCGGCAAGAACGTTCGTAGGTCTTGGTTCGAGTGGGGAACATCTTTAGCCTGAGTGCCGCCAACGTCTGGCTGTCTAGGTCGCGGGGGTGGCGGCGTTCCATTTCTCATGCCAGCGAGTCCACGAGGCAGTCGAGAAGGCCTCAATGACCTCGCCACCACGGGCAGCGAGCGCGTCGAACAGGGGAGTCCCGCGAGAATCCATGCGTAGTACACAGTCGCCTACACGCGTCGCGCGTCGGGTGTCCAGCGGGTCCCCGAAGGTTGACGTGGCGAGTTGCAGCTCGCGGTCGCTGGCAGCCCGCCCTTCCGGTGCGCGGGAGCGAGGCTGTGGTACTTGCCCGAGCGTCGGCAGAGCGCCATGCCGCTTCCGGGCAGCCTTCCAGATGCGGTCGAGGCGTCAGCAGATGATCTCACGGGGCGCCTGGGTATTGACAGCGCGCGGTCAGCGGCAGATGCGGACGTTCATTTCGTTCCCGGGGGCGCCGCTGCATAAAAATTCAGGTCGGGCCGATCGCATTGGGCTGCAACCGGGCGGCCAGCGCCCCGAAGCCAGCTGGATAACCGCGCGCTGACCCGCCGTTATCTCCAGCCCGTATCCGGGTGTCTTCGCTGTAGCCGCCGCGGTGTTTTGTGTGCATTTCCCAGCGTGGTGGGCGCGTTACCTGAACACTGTCTACGCCGCAAGCCGAGTACACACCTCCTTGTCGGTGCCGCTTTTGGAACTAAGTGGCTACGGTTCGAGCGTTGTGCGGCAACAGTATCTACGCCGCAGACGTCCTGGTCAGGCGCGGCGTAGACAGGGACGACTTCAGATAACCTGCCGATCTGGCGCCGATCCCACCCCAGCTGGCGAGATGCTGTGTCCGGCGCAGAACAGGCTGATCAGCGCGACTGCAGCGCGCACTCATGCCGCTAATCGGGGGTTGCCTATCCGTATATCTATGCGCTGGCCCGTATGCCGTGAACAAATTGGAGCGAGAGTTGAGTTCTGTTCCTCGTTCTTCCCCAGGGTAGGTGGGTGCAGTCATACCTTCTTTGTAGTTATGTCGATAATCCCGGCATTGTTGCGCAGTTATTAACAAGAACCTCAAACACGTCGATGACGGAATAAATCTCCGAAGGTATACACACCTCGCCTCCATCTCAACTTGCGTCTCATCCGAAGCTGGCTTCAGAGCCACTGGTGGCACGTCTAGGCATGTGAGACACTTAGAGCATGCACATCACTCACAGCTTCGTAGGGACTACGATCGGCCGTTTCCGTTACCATTTTTCGCCTTGTACGAAGACTACAATGACTACGGACGAAGCTTTGTGCAAGAGTTCAATAACGTATATCTCCAGCGCCTAGCGAGAGACTTGCGAGATCAGGGCGCCGTCATCCAGCCGTTCCTGGCTGATATCGAAACCACGCGAAGTCATGTGCTGGCCAAGGACTGGACAGATGATGAACGGCGAGAAATCACTCGCGCCCCTTCCCTTCTTGTAATCAGTAAAGATTTCGATTACTTCTCTCCGCGCTCGGATCCGTGGCTGC
>Ga0335073_10003446_pt1 | contig 22034 bp, 10 predicted proteins | sample Lox_Sample_22_FD_207093 | JGI IMG/M metagenome (GOLD analysis project Ga0335073, IMG submission 207093) | Soil microbial communities from Loxahatchee National Wildlife Refuge, Florida, United States - Lox_Sample_2.2 | ecosystem: Environmental > Terrestrial > Soil > Wetlands | place: USA...
GCCAGCATTTCCCACGTTTCCAAACGGCGTGCGACCTCGAAATATTTTCCGGGGCGATCTGGTGTTCCATCAATGAGCGCGGTTTTTAGCGCCGCAACGGTCTCGCTGGTCCGGCCCTGGCGCGCGCGGATCTCCGCTATTTTTTCCATCCACTGCGGATCATTGTACGAAAGCTCATAAATCTTTTCGTAGTCGGTCACGGCGTCATCAAAGCGTATTAAACGCTCCGCGAGGCCGGCCCGCGCACTCCGCAAGTCCACGCGATCTGGACGGATCGTGATGGCCTTTCCATACGCGTCGATCGCCGCCGGATAGTTTTCCAGCACGGTCTGCATGCGCGCCAGCACCATGGCCCAGCGAAAATCGTCCGGGGACTGCTGGGCCGTCTTCGCGTAAAAATCCACCAGGCGCTGCTGCAAGTGCTTCCGCGCAGCGTACAATGTGCCTTCGCTCGCAAGCGCGTCGTCCTCGGGAAACGCATTGATCAGCTCAACATATTGGTCCACCGCTCCAGAATAGTCGTGTAGGTCCGTAAGCGCCGGAATCAATCCGCGCCGCAAAACAGCGATTTGAGTTTTCTTTGCGTCGGAACTGAGCGGGGCTGCGCGGAATGCCGCGATCTGATCCAGGTAAAATTGCTTCAAACCCTGCTGGTCGTCCGCCTTGGCATACGTGTCCGCCAGGGCGGCAAGGTAATCCGCGTCATAGGGCGAATCCTTCAGAAGTGTGGCCAGCATTGTTCGCGCTTGCGGATAGAGCTTGATTTCCGTGGACTTCCGCGCTGCTTCAAACGTGAACTGCTTGCTCAAGTATGGATAAGCATCCTTGGCCGCTTGCCGCAATACCGCGATCGCCTGAGAATAGAACTTCGAGCGCCAATAATAGTCCACGGTCGTTCGCACGACTCCCAAAATCTTTGGATTCTCCTGGTAGAGTTGCTCGATCGTTCTCTGCGCGTCCGCGAGATTCTTGCGCTTTTCGTACAGCCCCGCCAATTGATATTGTAGTTGCAAGCGCGTGACCGGGTCGGACGTAAGCGAAGCCTGCTTTTCCAATGCGTGTTCCACGACATTCTCAAGCGATTTCTGTTGGGCCAACGATTCGATTTCCGCGGCTTGCTCCAGTGTCGTCGCGCGACTGACGGCTGTGTCCAGCAATTCCTCCAAATCCTTTATCCGGTTCAACGTCTCCAGCACGCGCGCGCGCAAAGAAACCGCCGCCAGAGATGCTACTGGAGATTCCGAGATGGATTTCGTCGCAGCCTCTACCAAATCCCGGTAGCTCGGACGGCGCGCAAGCTGCAACAAACGGTTCTCCGCGGGCGATCCCTCGCCGTTCGCCAAGCTTCCGTTTACGTATTCCTCGATGGCTCTCGGATATGCGCGCTTGCTTTCGTAAATGGCGCCTTCCTCATACGCATAGAGGGAGTTATCGCCGAATTTCTTGCGCGCTTCTTCCAGCAGCCGCAAGGCGTTGTCAAAATCGAAGTAGTCCCAATAGATCGAAGCGGCTTCAAGATACCCATTGGTCTGTCCCGGCGACGCTAACGGGATGCGGTTCCAATAGGTCGCCGCGCGCGCGAAGAGTTCGCGGTCGGCCAGGGTATCGCCGATGTGTGCCAGGAGTTCCGTGTTTCCCGGGTTTGCCGCGAGCAAGTTTTCTTCGATTTTCACCGCAGTGTCCGTGTCTGCTGGCTGGAAATAGGCCAGCGAACGAAATACCGAAGATGCCGTGCGCGACAATTCCGGATCCGCGGGATACTCTTCCGCTAATTTCATCAACACGGGAGCGCTCTCTTCATAATGCGAGCGCCAAAGGTTCGCTTGCGCCAGATACTCGCCCGCTGCGGGATTTTCCTTGACGAATTCCGCTGGGTTTCCACTCGCTTGCAGTTGCTGGCGAAGAGAATCCAAATCGGATTGGAGCTCGCCGGTCGCGCTGAGGTACGCGAAGTACTCATTGCGCAGATACGGTTCTTCAAACCAATGTTCCCGCAACAATTTTAGCCAGGCGTCCTGACGGCGGGTTTGCGGCCACTGATACGCTATCAGGAGGTTGTTGACAAACATAGGATTGTGCGGGAAGCGCTTGTGAGCGTAGAGGTTCAGCTGCAGGTAAAGCGCCGGGCTACCGCTGTTCACTACCGACTGAAAATAACTTTCCAAGTCTGTGCCATCAAAGAGCTTGACCACGGACTGCGTAAGTTCGGTGAAGTCGGCTGTCCGCCTGTACCGCAAGTAAAAGCGCGCCAGTTTGCTGTACCAGGAGCGATCCGGAAACCGTTCCATCGCGTGTTTATAAACCTCTTCTTGTTCCGCGCCGAGGCGATTCTGGTCCAAGAACACTGCTAGGCGTTCGTAAAGGCCAGGGTCATCCGGGTTGCGCTGGATTTCGTTCCGCAACACCGCAATTCCCTGGGGGATTTGCTTCAGTTCGGCAAGTCGAGCCAAGTATCGCTCCAGAACGCGCGCGTACTCCGGGGAGCGTTGGCCGGTCTGTACGTTGTTAGCTTCTTTTGGTGCCACCTGGAACGCTGCATTCGGCGATTTTTGCCCGCCACCGTTAAACTGATCTGCCTCATTCTCATTAGGCTCGGTGTCCGCTTCCTCGTAGTTCTCGCTCGAAGCGTAAGCGGCGCTTGCGCCGAAGTCGCCTTCCAGGCCCGCGGTGCCGTTGCCCAAGGGAACTCCCTGGGCCTTTCCCGCTAGCTCATTCAGGACCGAGTCGTAAATCGCAAACTCTTCTCGCGGCGCTCCTTTGCGCGCGTACGCATCTGCTATCAAGAGCGCTACTTGCGTGCGTTGCGTGGCTTCCGGAAAATTCGCCAGAAACTCCTTTCCTGTCTGGATGAGGGCATCGCTTTCCCCCGCCTCGGCGTAGTATTCGAGCAGCTTGGCGTGCAATTCCGCGCGGTCGGGCGAAGCTGGAAATTTTGCATCCAGCAAAGCCAGGAGTTTTGCGCCACTGGCCCGGTGAAAATATGGCACCGCCCGCTGCTCTTCCTGAGAAAACTCGCTTGCTGGGTCGGTCGTGTTCAAAATCAGAGACAGGATTCCGTTCAAATAGCCAGGACCTTGGTCCATGGCCGCGATGTCGCGATACATGGAGAGGTCGCCTGTCCCAAAGCGGATCGGAGTTTCCGGCGCCTCAAAGAGCAGCCGCGCAAGGCCCGCAAGTGCTTGCTCCTGCGGATCTTTGCCATCTTTCACGTTGTACAGCGCGAAGTAGTAGCGCGCCGCTTCGGGATACGCATGAATTTCTTCCAGCAGCCGGCCGCAAACATAGAGTTCTTTGCTCGTCCACGCGGAGTGCGCCGCTTCCTTGTGCGTGCGGAGCTCTGTGAGAGCCGCCTGCGCGGCATCGAGTTTTCCTTCTTGTTGGTAATAATAGAAGACCAGTGCAGTGGCCCGCAGATCCTCGGGGTTTGCCGCCAGCGCGGCTCGTTGCTCGTCCAAGAACTTGCGCAGGCTTTGAGTTTGTCCGAGCAGGCCGAAGTAGCTCTGCACCAGCTCGGGATCCCACAGCGGCTGAAACGTTTTCTCATAAACCGCCAGTCCTTCTGCCAGCGAACCTCGCTGGTACTCGATGAGCGCTTTGGCCTTTACCGGGAAAATCTCGTCTCGAGGGAATTGTTTCTCATAACTTTCAACCAATTGGTTTGCCGCGTCGTACTCCTTCTTCGCAATCAGAAAATCCAAAAACTGCGAATACACCGAAGACTCATTCGGGTACCGCGCAATCCAGCTCCGGTATTGAGCAATCGAGATTTCCTTGGGCAGTCCCTGCCGCTGAATGATGGTGAAGATCCGCTGGAACGCGTGCCATGATCTTTGGCCGGTAGGGGGCGTCAGCTTCTCGGATGGCTCGGGGGTTGCATTCGCCACTTCGCTCAACACCTTGATTTCGTCCTGCGGCTGCAATCTGCGGTGATAGAAATCCGCCAGCGCGAGTTCCGCGTTCGCTTTCTCCGGGCTCGCTTCCGCGAAGCGTTTCCAATCCGTTTCCGCCGAAGTGAAATCCAACTGCTGTTCATCCTCCAGCGCCAGCAGCGAGTACAAGTCCGCATTGTTTGGCTGTTGCGGGATCAAGCTCCGCAACGCAGGCCGTGTTTCGCTCGGTGGCCGGCGGTGCATCACTTCGCCGCCCGGCACGTTCATCGGGCGAAAGAAGACCGATTCCAGCGCGCTCCCTCCCTCGACGTTTCGAATCCAAGAGGGCAGTGCTCCCCATGCTTGCGTAAAAAAAATTGCAGCGAACATCGCCGCGATCGCCACAGCGCAAATGAGCCGTTCGGAGCGGGGCAACTTACGGAACGATTTCAACGTCCACCCCCTGCGATCCGATGTCGTGTGCAATGTCTTCGCCCGTCACTGTGAGCTTATAGATTCCCGGAACTGCGCCCTGGGGCACCACGAGTTGTCCCGTGTTCGCGCCCGCGCTTGCATCCCAGTGGAGTTCCACGGGGGCTGCCCCTTCCAGGCGCGCCACCAGCATCCGGGTACTCGAAGAAGCAGAAACTCTCAGATTTATCGTTTGCCCGCACTGGAATCTCTTCTGATCGAGCTTGATCTGGATCACCGGAGGTTTGCTCGCGATCACGAAAGTTTTCGTCTCGCGATAAGTCGTGCCGGCGTCGTCCCGCAAAATTAATCGGACCGTATAGGTTCCATCCTCCAAGTCGTCGGGCACATAGAATCGCGTTTCCCAGATGTCCTCGCCGGGAAGATATCGAAGGCGCTGCACAAATCCGAAGGGAAACAGCGCTACCACAGATTCAAATGTGCCGTTCGTTTTCACGCGGAGCACCGGGTCACCTGGCCGGATCACACGCGGCCGGAGTAGCGCACGGGGCACAGCCAGGAAAGAGGTGTATGGCGTTACGAACTTGTACTCTCGCGCCAGCTGGATAATCTCGTTGATCGTTGCTTGATCCTCGCCCTCCCGCTCGATCTTTTCCAGCAAAGCGTCCACTCGCGCCCGAGCCCAGAGTCGCGGCAATTGCGGATGCTCCAGCGAGCGCGCTGGAAGTTCCGCGCTTTTCGTAATTTCAAATGCTGTTGCATCGCGTTCGCCGCGCACAGTAAACTCCACGCTTTTTTGCGGATGCCGATATCGCCCGACCCAAGCCGCCACCGACCCCGGATAGGCCGTGTCTTGCAACGGATAAACCATCTCGGTTCCAGCATCCTGCGGGGCCGCCATGCGAAGTTGCCCGACCGGCGACCTCCCAATCTTCGATAAGAACGAATTCAGCTTGAATTCCATGGGCTCCGTCGAAAGCACCTGTTCGAGCACGCCCTCGTTTTGCGCCAGCACGCGCAGCAGCGGGAGATTCGCATCGTCGCCCACGCCGAAAACGTATGTTCGCGGACGCTGCATTTCCGGGAGTTTCGCCCAGGCGCCCGCGTACCATGCCGCAATCCTGCCGTTTTGGATGGGCCCTCGCGTCGCTCCTCCGTCGCTGATCAGCACGAGATATGTATTGCTTCCTGCTTTGCCGGCGCACTGCTGCAATCCCGCCTGAAGCGCCGCCTGCAGATTCGTACCGCCGCGCAGCTTGGTCGCTCGGACGAAATCCAGCGCATGCTGAATCCCGCTGCTGTCCGCGGCCACTGGCTGCGGACTGAATGCCTTTGTCTCGCTGTTGAAAAGAATCAGATTGAAGCTGTCCGCAGGCTTCAACGAGCGAAGAAGTGTCTCCATCGCTTCGTAACTGCGCTCGAGCTTCTCCCACTGCATCGAGAGCGACACATCAAACAAGATCAGAATCATCTTGGGACGGACTGAAACAACTGCCGGTCGTGCCGATGCGCTTCCGTTCGCGCTTCCGTTCCCGTTTCCGAGCAGCGCTTCCACTTCAAAAAATCCGGGCTCGTTCGTTCTCCTCAACGGCGCCATCTCCGTAGGAGAAGGCTGGTCGCCTTCCGGCTTCCGGTACGTCAGCACTTGAGCTGTGTCAATTCCTGAGTGGTTCTGTTCGAAAGTGGCCACGAAGTCTTCGGTGAGATTGACGTTTTCGCCCTCAAAGTGCGCTTTCACCAGGTGGGAAGTGTTCTCGTCGTATTGCAGGGGGAGCGTCTTTGCCGCAGCCTGAAAATTCGCGATGGGCATTGCCGAATGCAATTCGAAATTGATTCGGAAATGTCTTGCCGTCTGCGCCTGATACGCATCCGGACGCAGCGGGACCGCGAAATACGACTCAAGATTTTCCACGGGAATCTTTTCGTGGTATTCGAACTCCAGCCGCTTTGTCCCAAATCCCAGGATCGGTACGATCCTTGCGCTGAAAACCGAACTGTGCTTCGCTTCTTCCGCGCCGCGCTCGCCCATCTGCAGTAATCCCGGATCGATCGCTTGCTGCTTCAGTTGGTTGTAAATCTCCTCCGCGCGCTTTCGTTCCAGGATCACCGCTGGAATTCGCGTTGGGCCGTCCCACACCGCAAAATCCGAAACGGTCGCCAAGCTCGGCAGAGCAAACACGTAATTTCCTTCTTGAATCCCGGCCGTATGGTTCGCAAAAATCTGTTTTACGAAAACCCGCGCATCTCCATCTTCAATCTGGACTGTAATTTCCATCTCTTCGAGCGAGAGAATCGCGGGATCGGGTTGCGCTTTATCGCGGGGAATCAAGACCCCGGCATCCCCGCACACCGTGGCAGGGGTATAGAGTGTCATTAAGAGCATTAAGAAAGCGATCGTGACTTTGTTCATGGCTGCAACTTCTGCTCCTCGATTCGCACCAGCCCGTTGTCTGTCCCGACGTAGAGATAGCCGCCGCTCGCCGCCAACGCCGTCACACTTGCCGAGGGCAGTCCCTCCGTGACGGCTGACCATCGCCCCGAGGTCCGGTCGTACAAATACAGGCCTCTCCCCAACGTTCCCGCAAAAACATGGCTCGCGGTTGCCAACATTGCGTTCGGATTCACCTCGAACGACCCCGTCGCTTTCTCCATCGAAAAGAAACGCCCTTCATCATCGAGCCTCAGCACTCCTGCGCCGTAGGTTCCGACCATCCATTCGTTTCCAACACGCACAATGGCGGTGATCCAGTTGTGCTTTAGCCCCGAGTTCCCCACCGTGTAATTCGTCTGGACTTCTTCATGCCCTACCACGGAAATTCCGCCGAGCGTGCCTGCCAAGATTTCGTCGTCTCGTACTCCCAACGTAAAAACGTGGTTATTTACCAACCCCTGAAACGCATACAAGCTTCGGGCCCCGTCGCGATCCAGAAACGTCAATCCTGCTGGCGTCGCTAGCACGAGTCCATCTCCGTACGCGGCCACGTCCGTCACGTGCTGCGCGATCAACCCGTCCGCTTCCGTCAGCGTTTGCTCTTCAGTGCCGGCTGCGCTGAATCGCACCAGTCCATTCGCTGTGGCCACGTCCACTGTTCTGTTTTTCACTTCTGGCAAAATTCGGTTCACGCAAAAGACGTGGTCATCCTCAACATGTCTCACCCTTCCGCTTCCCACATTCCATTCATCCAGCCCCCGGGTGAAGTACCCGATCCACAGGTTCCCGCTCGTGTCGGTCGCCAGCGCGGATACATTCCGGTCGGTCAGCGTCGCGGGGCTTCGCTGCACAACTTTTTTCCATCCGAGTCCTCGTACATTTATTTGATAAAGTTCCGACCGCGTCAGGACGTGGATCTCGTCTCCCATCCTGAACAACTGTCTTACCTCGGCTTTGTCGGCGGTTTCCGTGGCTTCACCCATCACCGCATTCCGATAATCTGCCTCCAGAGAGACGGACAGGACTCCTTCATCCTCCGTTCCGACCATGAGACGCTGCGTTGTGGGTAGTAACGCCGTGGCGAAAACTCCCGGCGCGATCACCCGTGAAAATTTCCCGGCTTCAAAGAGGCCCACTCCCATGGCAGTCCCCACGTATGCGTTGTCCCCCTGCAACGCGATGGACAATACCTGTGAATCGGGCATGCCCTCCTGTTCGCCAAACGACTCCGTCTCTCCGGCGTGCCAGTGCAACACGCCTCGGTCCAAGGTTCCGACCCACAAATCCGGCTCATTCCCGGCCAACGCCGTCACGTATACCTCTGCCAGGCTCGGGTGCAATTCAGCGAATTTCTTGCCGTCGAACACCAGTACTCCGCGCGTCTTCGTTCCAATCAGCAGGTGCCCGCTTCCACCTGCGATCACGCACGTAATCTGTCGATAGGCTTTGTCAAGGGTATAAATCTGGCGGAAGCTCCGCCCGTTGTATGCCAACAGCCCCTCTTCCGCGGTGGCCACGATCAATTCTTTTTCTCGAGAATCCGCCAACACCCCTTGCGTCAGTCCCACTAACGGACTCGACGGCAAGTCCTGCCCTGCAGCAAATTCTCGTACCAACTTTCCGCCGGGCGAGTACTCTTCCAAGCCTTCAGGTCCCGAAATATAAAGGTTGCCCTGGAACATCTCTGCGCGCCCAAACTCCGCTGGCGTGCTCAACCTTTCGAAAGACGACGCCACGGCTGGCGCATACGGCCGCACCAGAAACTCAATTTCATTTAGGGAGCGTACTTCTTGTCGGGATGCCTGAAGTGCGTGCGAAATCCTAAGTGCAAAAAGCCCCGCACCCAGCAGGGCCATCATCGAGCCTGCCGCCACGGTAGCCCAAACTGCCTTCTTCACCCGCTTCATTGACCCTCGCGAGGATGACGCAATCTAATCACGAAACCATTCTCGCGGGAACTCCAGCAAGTGGGGTGCCGCATTATTTTGCTAAGAAAATGTGCAAAGAGTTATGAGAATCGCCGCGCCTTCTGTCGCTTGTGGCACACAGTGTGTTCCCTGCGATACGCACTTTTCTTTGGCTGCTCGCCGAACTCCGTCTATCGAGGGTTCGGGTGCTGAAGGCGAAGGTGGCGTCATGGACAAGGCGAACTTTGCCGCGAAGTGCGGAGGGCTGCTTCAATTCGGAGACTGTTTTAACTCGGGATTGGGCACGGGCGAGCTGCCATACTTTTGCCGCTCCTTATTCAGGCTGGAATTCAGTATCTTTTTTGCGGCGGCTAGTTCGCTCTGGGCTTCCTCGCGACGGCCGAGGCGGAGAAGGACTTGGCCGCGGAGAAAGTGAATATTCTGGTTGTTCGGAGCTAGCTTTTCGGCTGAGTCGAGGGAACTGAGAGCCTCGCGATTTTTTCCCTGACGCTGATAGAGACGGCCCAACTCGAGTAGCGAAACAGGCAAGCGGGGATTGCGGTGCAGGGCTTCGCGAAAAGACTGTGCAGCTTCGTCCTCCTTTTGCTCCTGAAGATAGAGCAATCCAAGTTGCTCGTAATTGTCGGGGAGATCTGGCTCGATAGCGACGTCTTTGCGAAATTCGGCCTCGGCGCGCTCGTTGTCTTCTTTTTTCATGTAAGCGACGCCCAAACTAAAGTGCACGAAGGGCAAATTAGAATTCGCGGAAGCCGCGAGTTCCAGCTCGGCGATGGCTTTGTCCGGTTCTTCGCGGTTGAGATAGGCTTTGCCGAGAATGAGATGAAATTCGGGAGTCTCGCCTCCGATTTCAACGAGGCGGCTTAGAGCTTTTTCATCGAGATCGTTCTTGCCGGCGTTGTGAGCGGCGATGTCGAGGACGTAGAGGTACGTTATGTCGTTGGACATTTGGGGCCACAGGGGCTCAAGAGTGATGGCGGCGCTGTTATATCGCTCGATGAAAACTTGGCACAATCCGAGAAGATAGCGCGCTTGCGAGGAGCCGGGCTGGTCGCGGAGGACGGAGGACAAAGGTGCAACGGCGCCGGCATAATCGCCGCGTCGATATTTGACAAGGCCAATGTTGAGTCGGATGCCGGACATATTGGGTTCGAGCTTTTCGGCTTCTTGGAGGAAAGACAGTGCATGGTCCCACTCTTTGCGGCGCATGGCGATCACACCAAGATTTGCGTAAGCCGCGCCGGACTGCGGATCGACGGAGAGCACGCGCCGGAAGGCCGCCTCCGCGCCAGTCAAATCACCGGATTGAAGGGCAGCTTGGCCTTGGGCGAAGGAAACTCGAGGGTCGATGGAGGCGACCGGGCTGGTGCCGCTTGCGGCGCTTTGCCCAGACGCCAGAAGAGAAGAAGCCATAGCGATCGGCGCCATCTCCACACAAAAAGCGGTTATTAAACCGATTGAGAGAGAACGGGCGAGACGGACACAACGACGAAAAGGCATCGTCCTGTAGTGTCCGGCAGAGCGAAGACAATTTCAAGCCGCGAGGGGGAAGACACTTGCAACGAAGAGAGCCTCGGTGCTTGAAGTGCTTCGGCGGGCGAGTTCGATTTTCAACTTGACACGGGCAGGACAATGCTTTATTAACTCGATTTAATAAGTCAGATTGGGTGCGTTTTGGATAGTCGAGTGGTGGGGGGCTGTCTCTGATGAGTGGCCTTATGCGAGCGGTTGTGTACGGGGTGCCCGCTGCGGCAGATGTAGTAGTGCCCTCACTTAGCCGGGATTCCATCTCAAAAAGATCGGGAGGTATTAAAGTGAAAGCACACGGGGATTCCTTCTATTATTATGCCCAAATTCTCCGAAGGCTGCCTGGAGTGGTGCGGGCGATTTTGTGCGTGACGGCGGCGATGCTCTGCCTGGTGTGCGCTGCGAAAGCGCAAGATACCGGATACATCAGCGGGACCGTGACGGACAAATCGGGTGCGGCGGTGGCCGGAGCGGACGTTGTTATTTCCAGCACGAACGGCAGCGCGACGCACCCGACGACCACAAACGCGGATGGCGCTTATGTTGTGCCAGGTTTGCCAGGCGGGACCTACAACATTGTGGTGACGGCCAAGGGCTTTGAGAAATATACGGCGCAGAAAGTGGTCCTGGCCGTGGCGCAGAAGATTCGCGTGGATATCCAACTCACTGTTGGCGCAGTCTCGGAAGAGGTTGTCGTTACGGGCGAAAGCGTCGCTCAGGTCGAAACGCAAACTTCGGCCATCAGCACTACCATCACCGGCACGCAGATCAATCAACTCGAGCTGAACGGCCGCAACTTCACGCAACTCGTTACTCTCTCCCCGGGCGTTGTCAACCAAACGGGAACCGATGAGGGCGTAGTAGGCGTGTATGGCAACGTCAGCTACGCCATCAACGGTGGTCGCGTGGAATACAACAACTGGGAGCTGGATGGCGGCGACAACATGGATAACGGGAGCAACTCGACGCTCAACGTTTATCCGAATTTGGAAGCGATCGCAGAATTTAAGGTGCTAACCTCGAATTACGGAGCGCAGTATGGGCGTAACGGGTCGGGCACAGTTGAAGTGGAGACCAAATCAGGCGGCAGCAGCTTCCACGGGAGCGCGTTCGAGTACCTGCGCAATGATTTCTTCAACGCTAGACCGTGGTCGTCGGGAAACATTCCGGGCGATCCCAATCCGCCGTACAAGAAGAACGATTTCGGCTACACCATAGGGGGACCGGTTTACATACCTCATCACTACAATTCCGGCAAGACCAAGACTTTTTTCTTCTGGTCGCAGGAATGGCGACGTGAGAAGGATCCGTCGTCCGTAGAACAGAACGTCCCGTCAGTCGCCGAGCGTGGCGGGAATTTTTCCGACCTGTGCCCGGGCACTGATTGTCCGAACACCGGCCCCAACCCTGTTGCCAATGTGGCGGCAGTCCCCATCAGCGCTGCCGGCCAGGCGCTTGAATCTTTGATTCCGATGCCCAATACGACGCTCGGTGGTTTCCCCGCGTACGCCGAGACTGTCTCCACACCTACGGACTGGCGTGAAGAACTCGTGCGTATCGATCAGAATATTTCGGACAAGTACCGCCTCACTTTCCGCTACATTCACGATTCTTGGTCGACGATCGTACCGAATCCGCTTTGGGGGGTAGGTACTTCGGATTTCCAGAATATCCAGACCAATTTCGTCGGGCCGGGCACGAGCTTCGTTGCGCGTTTGAACGCCAATTTCTCGCCTACGTTGCTGAATGAATTTGTGGCCAGTTACACCGCCGACCACATTTTCTTGAACGCGCTCAACGAGCCCACGGCCCTGCCCACCGGTGCCATGGGCGCGCTCTTCAATAATGCCTTCGGAGGGAAACTTCCCAGCATAAATCTCGCGGGCAACACTGCCTACGACGGCGGTGCAAACGGGGTCTTGGCGCAGGATACCGGGTACTTCCCGTGGAATAACGCCAATCCGACGTACACCTATCGAGACAACCTGACCAAGATCGCCGGGACGCACACCTTGATTATGGGCGTCTATTTCGCGGCCGCGCAGAAGAACGAGGATAGCACTGGCGACCTACAGGGCATCCTCTCCTTTAGCACCTCCTCGCCGATCAGCACGGGGAACTCTTTCGCCGACATGCTCATGGGGAACATAGCCGAATATCAACAGACAGATCTGGAAGCCAAATACTACAACCGTTATAAAATCGTCGAGCCCTATTTCCAGGATGATTGGCGCGTTACGAAGCGGCTCACCCTCAATCTCGGCTTGCGCGTCAGCCTCTTTGGAACTTACCGCGAGAAGTACCAGCACGCCTTTGCCTTTGATCCTTCTGCCTTCAGCACCACCAACGAGCCGGCGATCGATGCTACCGGCAACGTGACAGGAAGCGCGGGGGCGCTCGAGTCTGGAATCGGAAACCCATTCAATGGCCTTGTGCAGTGCGGCGGAACGGGAGGAACCGGCAACATCCCCACCACGATTCTCGGCTTGTTCCCGGGGGCTACAGTCGGCCCGTCTTCTAACGCAGGATGCCTGCAAGGACACCTCTTCAATCCGGCCCCACGGATCGGGTTCGCATTCGACCCCAAGGGCGACGGCAAAACGGCCATTCGAGGTGGCTACGGCATATTCTACGAACATACGAACGGCAACGAAGGCAACACGGAATCGCTCGAAGGCTCCGCGCCGTATGTGCTCACTTCGTCACAATTCAATGTGAGCGGTTACACCAACGTCGGTGCCGGAGGCGGACTGCTCTTCCCGCTTTCGCTAACGGAGATCCCAACAAAAGTGCAGTGGCCTTACGTTCAGCAGTGGAATTTGGATGTACAAAGAGAGTTGCCAACGAACATCGTACTGAGCGTTGCCTACGTGGGAAGCAAGGGAACGCATTTAACGCTTCTTAGCGACGCCAATCAACTGGAACCGGTACCAGCGGGCAGCAACCCATATCCAGCGGGAACACCCATCGATCCTGCCGGCGCGGACTGTGCAAACATCGTGAACCCCGTGACGGGGTTGCCGAATCCTGGCGCCACGCTGGGAAATGGCACACCCGTTCCCGCCGCCGCGCTGAGTAACCTATTCGTGGCTTGCGGAAACAACGCCGACCTAGTGAGGACGAATTTTCCGGGAGTGAGCAACGTTGCCGATTTGTCGGACGCTGCGAACTCCATTTATAATGCCTTGCAGGTCTCGGCGCGACGCACATTGGGTGACCTGCAATTGAGTCTTGCTTACACCTACAGCCATTCCATCGACGATTCTTCTGACCGCTACGATTCCGCATTCGTGAATTCTTACGATATCGCGGCCAATCGAGGGAACTCGACATTTGATCAGCGACAGAACTTGGCCATCAGTTACATCTACGCCTTGCCGTTCTTTAAGGGAGCCTCGGGATTCACACATGAGGTGCTTGGGGGTTGGCAGCTATCCGGAATCACTGTTGCCCAGACAGGAACTCCCTTCACGGTTGTTAACAATACGACCTACGGCGATAACGCCGGCGTGGGCAATGGCGTGGGCACCGGTTCGCGGCCGGATCTTGTCGGTAATCCCTTTGTAGTCTCAGCCGCCCAAAAACAGGCGATTGATTCCACTTCGTTCGGTGTGCTCTATTACAACCCGGCCGCCTTTGCGATACCAACCGGTCTCACGTTCGGCAATGTGGGGCGCGACACGCTTTATCTGCCGGGCCGTCTCAACTTTGACTTCGGGCTCTCCAAACAATTCCCCATCAATGAGAGGACTGGGTTCGACTTCAAATGGGAAACGTTCAATTTGTTTAACCATACGCAGTTTAATTCGATTGACTCGGACCTGAACGACTCAAGCTTCCTGCAGCTCAACGGCACGCACGATCCACGCCGGATGCAGTTCGGCTTGCGGTTCTATTTCTAGCGGAAAACAGGGGTGAAGAGGGCGGCGCTTTTTTTGAGCGCCGCCCTCTTTTTTCTAATAATGGCCATCGCTTTTTTGTATACTCGCTCCGGCTATTTGGGAGGAGTTATAAGACCATGAAACGCCGGACCTTTATTGAAACATCCGTTGCAGCAGCTTTGTACGCGTCTCATCCATTGTGGGCCGTGGAAACGACGCACGAAATCAAGAGAGTGGGACTGCAGCTTTACACCGTGCGCAGCGAAATGCCGAAGGATTTTGACGGGACGATCGCCAAGGTTGCCGAGACCGGTTACAAGGAAGTGGAATTCGCCGGCTACTTCGATCATACGCCGGAACAAGTCCGGGGGGTGGTGGACAAGAATGGGCTTACCGCGCCTTCGGCGCACTTCGCCTACGACATCGTCGCGAACAAATGGCCTGAGACGCTTGAGGCCGCGCACGTCATCGGGCACAAGTATCTGGTTTGCCCGTGGATCGATGAAAAGCAGCGAACCGCGGATGGATGGAAGCGGGCCACGGAACTTTTCAACAAAGCAGGCGAGGCCAGCGAGAAAGCTGGAATCCAGTTTTGTTTTCACAATCACTCCTACGAATTCGCCCCGGTCGAAGGCTTGGGCGGAAAGCTCGCGTACGATTATTTGCTCGAAGAAACGAATCCCAAGTACGTGAAAATGGAAATGGATTTGTGCTGGATCAGCGTGGCGAAGAAGGATCCGGTCGCCTATTTCAAAAAATATCCGGGGCGCTTCCCGCTGGTGCACGTAAAGGATTATGTCTACGATCCTAACGCGACGAGCAGTTACGCGGGAGCGACTGGCTCGGTGGTATTCAAGGGCCGCTTGGAAGACGTGGGCAAAGGCACCATCGACTGGAAACGGATTTTGTCGCATTCGGACACGGCGGGAATCAAGCACTACTTTGTCGAGAACGACGACGCGAAAAACCCGTTCGAGGACATCAAGATCAGTTATGACTATCTTGCGGCGCTGCGCTTCTAGACGTGCGTGATTCAGCGAAAGCGGTAAAGCCAGCGAGCAAGCCTCGAAGCAAGGAAGTTGGTGAGTCGAAGGACGGAGCCGGACCAGGAGGATGTGATGAGCGTGAAGAATTTTTCGCGTCGTGAGTTTTTGCAGAGCACAGCCGGAGCTACAGGCGCGCTGGCGGCGGCTCCGAGCATGTTCCTGAAGCCGGCGTACATCCCCTCCGCGTTCGAGGCGGTGGCGCCGAGCGACCGCGTGCGCTTTGGAATGATCGGCATTGGGATGCAAGGTTCGGGGTTGCTGACAACATCCGTCCAGTTGCCCGGAGTGGAATGCGTGGCGGCTTGCGATCTCTATGATGGGCGCCACTTGCTCGCGCGCGAAATTGTAGGCAAGAATATTCCGGTCACGCGCCGTTATCACGAGCTGCTGGACAACAAGGAGATCGATTGTATCGTCGCCGCGGTGCCCGATCACTGGCACAAGCAAGTAGTCATCGATGCGGTGAGCGCGGGCAAGGACATTTATTGCGAAAAGCCGATGTCGCACACCGCCGAGGACGGCTTGGCCATGGTGGCCGCCGCGAAGAAAACGGATCGCATCGTGCAAATTGGTTCGCAGCGCGTCAGCTCCGTGATTTGCGCAAAGGCAAAAGAGCTGCTCGCCCAGGGCACGATCGGCACGCTGACGCTGGTCGAAGGCTCGCTCGGGCGAAACGATCCCACGGGAGCGTGGGAATATCCACCGCCTCCGGACCTCTCTCTCGAAAATCTCGATTGGGACACCTGGCAGGGAACGGTGCCCAAGCGCGAATTCAATCCTTATATCTTTGCGCGATGGCGCTGCTGGAAAGAATATGGCACCGGGCTTGCCGGCGACTTGCTCGTGCACCTTGTCAGCGGAATGAACTTCATGCTCGGCTGGAATGCCCCTCCCAAGAAAGCCATGGCGCTGGGGGCCATTTTGCGCTTCCCCGACGGCCGCAATATGCCGGATGTACACGCCACGCTCTTCGACTACGGAAGCGCGCCTGTTTATTTGCGGCTGAATCTAGGATGCGAGACTCCGGAAACCTACCGATTCCAAGGCTCGAAGGGCATCCTGGAAGTCACCGAGTTTGCCATCAACTACTATCCACAGACGGGTGAGGATGAGGCGCCGAGCTATTACACTTCCAGCTATCCGCAAAAAATGCGGGAAAAGTACGTTGCGGATTGGCATGCGAAGCACGATCCCATTCCCGGACAAGAGCCCATCCTGCAAGGCTACAGCTATCGCGGCGACTCTTGGGATGATGAAAGGCCGCACCTTTGGAGATATTTCCAGTCGGTGAAGAGTCGGCAGCCTGTGACCGAGGATGTAGTGTTCGGAAACAACGCCGCGCTTGCCTGCCACATGGCGAACCAGTCGTACTTCCGGCAGAGCGCGGTTGAGTGGGACGCCGCGTCGGAGACGATCAAATCGCTCTAGATGCAAACGAATACCCCAGCCTTTCGACATTTATATAAACTGTTATCCGTCCACCTCGCCAGAGAGGCCTGAGCTCTGGGAAACACCTCTCTTCGAAAGCAGTCTAGCCACTTTTTAATTTTCTTCCTCCCTACCATCACGCAACTTCTGAGCACGCGGCGGGTATTATAATTAGGTGCCCAAGCCAGGAGAGGAGAAGATGCGAAAATTTCACTTTGTTGGAATGGTTTTGTTCGCTTTGGCGATGGTGGCGATGCCCGCCGTTTCTTCCGCGCAAATCAGCGTGGGGATCGCCGTGCACATTGGTCCGCCAGCGCTGCCTGTTTATGCCCAGCCGATTTGCCCCGCGCCGGGATATCTTTGGACGCCCGGCTATTGGGCGTACGGCCCGGATGGTTATTACTGGGTGCCGGGCACATGGGTCGAACCCCCCGAGGTTGGTTTGCTCTGGACGCCAGGCTATTGGGGATGGGGCGCCGGTGGCTATTTTTGGCACGCAGGATACTGGGGACCGCACGTCGGGTTCTACGGCGGAATTAATTATGGATTCGGCTACGGTGGGGTTGGCTTCGTCGGCGGACGCTGGGACCACGGAGTGTTCGCGTACAACACGGCCGTGATGCACGTCAACACGGCGGTGATTCACACCACCTACGTGGATAGGACAGTCATCCGCAACGAGACGGTGAGCCGCGTGAGCTTCAACGGCGGCGCCGGCGGAATCAACGCGCGGCCCACTGCTGCCGAGGTGCAGGCGGAACACGAGCACCACTTCGCGGCAACGGCCATGCAAACCCGGCAAGAGCATGAAGCCAGCACGAATCCCGCGCTGAGAGACTCTGTAAATCATGGAAGGCCGGCCATCGCGGCTACCGCAAGGGCTGGTGAGTTTTCTGGCCACGGCGTCGTTGCCGCCGGGGCTTCGCGCAACCGCCCGTCGAATGCGGAAAATGAACGTCGCAATGCTTCGGCAGGATCAAACAAGTCGGACCGTCCGCCGAGCGCGGCGAACGAACATCGGAGCAATGCGCCCGAATCCCATAATGCCAACCGGCCTCCTTCACGCACGGAGGGCAGGGAATCCAGTACTTCCCACGAGAGTAGAACGACTACCTCATCGAGGAGCCGCTCGCAATCGGAGAGCAAACCGCAAAAGGAAAGCAAGCCAAAGGCGGAAAGCAAACCAAAGCCGGAAAGCAAGCCGCATCCGGAAGAAAAGCCCCACAATCGCTAGCCCGGCCAGTTGAGAGCAGGGAAGAGAAGCGTTTGCAGCATCCCGTTCCGCGCCGGAGGCCTCTGAATTACGCCTCCGGTACGGGAGGGCAGCCCGGGAATTCCCGCAGAGCAGTGTTTCCAATGTATTGCAAATCCGCGATGCCAATTTTGCTGGTATAGAAGCCATCGCAAGTCATTTTCCGCAAGAAAGCGAAAAAAGCCACGCCTTGGCTTAACGTGGGATCCTGCTTTGCATTCTTGCGGAAAGCGATGAGCTCCAGAGTCTGTTTGCGCTGTTCGGGAGTGCAATCCAGAAAAAGATTGGAAAAGCGGTCGCTGCAGAAACCATCCAGCCACATCAGCCCGCCGCCGAGAGTGAGCTGATATTCCTCATTCTCACTGGTGAGCAAATCGATGAATTCCGGCGCACCGGCTTCCACGGCTCCGCCGGATTTTTCGTCTTTCGGGATGATCGTGTCGCAAAGAGTGGTGAGCAGTTCGTATTGGTGGGAAGAAAAATATTTCGGAGAGTAGCTGCCCGACGGCGAAGCAGCCTTCTCATTCTGGATCAATTGGTGAGCGTATTCCGCGGCTTTCGCGGGAATCACTTGCAGCACCGAACCGCCGACAGCGCTCAGTGCCAGTGTTTTTAGAATATCGCGGCGCGTCACGGTGTTCACGCTCATAGTCGGCCCCTTTCTCGTTGTCCCATGCCTATAGGTTGCCCTTCTTGGCCTCGTCGAGCAGATGCTCGGACGCGCGCCAGGACAACGCCATAATCGTCAGAGTCGGATTCTTATCGGGGTTGGTCACGAGCGGCGCTCCATCCACCACAAAGAGATTTTTCACATCATGCGCTTGGCAGAAGCCATTGAGTACGGAAGTTTTAGGATCACCGCCCATGCGCGCTGTGCCTACCTCGTGAATAATTTTTCCGCCTTCCGTGATTCCAAAGGGGTATTGCCCGTGAATCGATGTCTTGGTCTTGTACTCGCCGCCAGCCGCTTCGATGATGGCGCGAAAGGTCTCCTGCATGTCCTGCGCCTGGCGCAATTCGTAATCGCTCCATTTGAAATGGAAGCGCAAAACTGGGATGCCCCATTTATCGACGACGTCGGGATCGATCTCGCAGTAGGTGTCCCGGTTGGGAATCATCTCGCCGCGTCCGGAGAGGCCAATGCCGGTGCCATACATCTGCCGAGCGCGCTGTTTCAATCTGAGGCCGTAGCCTTCCTCTTCGTGCAACAAATCATCAAACTCGCCGATGCCGGGCATTTCGCGCCCGCCGCCAAATTCGATGTGATAGCCGCGCGGAAAATCATTCTTGCGGTCGAACTTCCACCATGGGATGTACATGTGCATGCCGCCGACCCCATCGTGATTGTGCGGCGGCATTTTTTCGAGCCGCGGAATGATTCCCCAGCCGTCGCTGCCGACGGAATCCGTGAGGTATCTGCCGACGGCCCCCGAAGAATTGGCGAGGCCGTCGGGGAATTGCGAGGATTTCGAGTTCAGGAGCAATCGCGCGGATTCGCACGCGCTCGCCGCGAGAACCACGGCGCGCGCGCTGATTCGTTTCTCGGCGCGTGTGGCCTTGTCGATGTACGAAACTCCTTCGGCTTTGCCATCTTTCCCGAGGATAACTTCACGCGCCATCGCGCCCGTGATCATCGTGAGCTTGCCTGTTTCCATCGCGGGAGGAATCATCACTTGGCTGGAGCTGAAGTTGGATGCGGTCGTGCAGCCGCGTCCGCACTGGCCGCAATAATGGCAAGGAAGGCGGCCATGCACGGAGCGAGTGAGAATCGCGAGCCGCGAAGGAATGCAAATGATGCCGATCTTGTCGCAAGCTTTTTTGACGATTAGATCGGTGCAGCGCGGTATCGGCGGCGGCAAAAATACGCCGTCGGGAGCGCTCGAAACGTTTTCCCGAGTCCCGAAGACTCCGATGTAGCCTTCCACCTTATCGTAATAAGGCGCGAGGTCGTCGTAGCTGATAGGCCAATCGTCGCCGAGACCGTCGCGCGTACCCGATCGAAAATCAATGGGCGCAAAACGCAACGCGATGCGCCCCCAGTGATTTGTCCGGCCGCCGACGATCCGCGAACGAAACCATTGGAAATTGGCGCCAGGCGCTGAGGTGTAAGGCTCGCCCTCGATCTGCCATGCGCCATTGGGAGCGAGAAATTCGCCAAAATTTGCCTCTGCGCGCCCGCCCACTCCCGCGCCTCGATGGGGCAATTCATAGGGCCACATAAACATCTTGAAATCTTTTTCGGGATTGACGGGCGGTCCGGCCTCGAGCAACGCAACGCTCAGTCCGCCCTCCGTCAGAATCTTCGCGGCAGTGCCGCCTCCGGCGCCGGAACCAACGATGCACACGTCATACATTTTCGGCGAGCGAATCACTTGAGACATTTCGGGGACCCCTCGTTAGAGCTCGTTCCTTTTCATTTCAGAAACTGCGAAATCGCAGGCGCGAGCCGTCAAAGCCATATACGTGAGCGAGGGATTGACGCACGAATTCGAGACCATGCAAGCGCCGTCCGTCATGAAAAGATTTTTCACTTCATGGGCCTGATTGTGTTCGTTCAGAACGGAAGTCTTGGGATCGCGGCCCATCCGCGCTGTGCCCATCTCGTGAATGCCCAGTCCCGGCGAAGAGATTTCGTCAATCACGGATATGTTCCTCGCGCCCGCGGCCGCCAGCATTTCGGCGGCTTGCACGGCGATGTCTTTGTGCATGGCCAATTCGTTCTCGCCCCAAGCGCAATGGATCGTGAGCGTCGGAATACCCCACGCGTCGAGTTTGTCCTTGTTTATCTCGACATAGTTGTTGTGATTGGGCAAGCATTCGCCGAATCCCCCCATTCCCATGCGCCAAGGCCCGGGCTTCTTCAAGGAATTTTTGAACTCCACGCCGAAGCCGGGCATGCTCAGGCCGCGGCTCCAGCCTTCCCGGCTTCCTCCGCCTTGGTAGCCGTACCCGCGGATAAACTCTTTCTGTTTGGATTTCACGTTGCGGAATCGCGGAATATAAATTCCGTTCGGCCGATTCCCGAACGGAATTTTGTCCTCGTGGCCCGGCATAATGCCGCTAGCCCCGCCGCCCATGTGATGATCCATCAGGTTATGGCCGAGTTCGCCGCTGCGGTTAGCCAAGCCGTTAGGAAAATCCGGACTGGCGGAGTTCAGCAGTAGCCGCGTGGACTCGAGAGTAGAACAGCAAATGAAGAAAATCCGCGCCTTGAATTCGAGTTCGTTTCTTGTTTGGGCGTCTACGACGTTTGCAGTGGTCACGCGCCCGGCCTTGGAATCGTAGGTCAAGTTGCGAACGACACTATAAGGCCGCAGCGTGAGCCGCCCCGTCTTGTAGGCCGCTGGCAACGTCGAATTCAAGCTGCTGAAATACGATTGCGTAATGCATCCGCGATGGCAAAAGCCGCAGTAGTGGCAAGCCGCGCGTCCTTTATGAACCCGCGTGAGTACGGCGGAGCGGCCGATGGTCATGATGCGATCGTCAAAGTGCTTCGTCATCGCCTCGCGAAAATCCTGCTCGACGCACGTCATCTCCATCGGCGGGAGAAATTTTCCGTCGGGCAATTGCGGCAAACCTTCTGCTTGCCCGCTGATCCCGGCGAACTCCTCGACGTAGTCGTACCAAGGCGCGATATCCGCGTAGCGGATCGGCCAATCCACTGCGACTCCGTCTTTCAAGTTGGCTTCAAAATCCAGATCGCTCCAGCGATAGCTCTGCCGGCCCCACGTGATGGACTTTCCGCCCACTTGCCGCCCGCGAATCCACGAAAAGTGTTTGCCTTCTTCGCAGGTATAAGGATTTTCGACGTCGCTAACAAAAAATTTGTGGGAGTATTCATCGCATGCGTAGTAGCATTCGCGCTGGATCGGCTGCGTTTTCTCCCGTTCGAAGCGGTTATCCCAATCGCGATATTTCAGCTCCCATACCGGAACGTGCTCGACGTAATCCTTTTCCGGAACGATGGTGCGCCCGGCTTCCAATACGAGCACGTTCAGCCCTTTTTCGCTGAGCTCCTTTGCCGCCCACCCGCCGGTGATTCCTGATCCGACGATAATTGCATCGTAGACTGGTGTCGCCATTCTGGCTCCCTGGGTTTAAGTGTCCGCGTTCCCAACTCCGGCGGCAATCGGCATGCAGCCGTGCTGCGCGAAAGGAATGATCTGGAGTTTCAACTCTTGGGAAAATCCAATCTCGGAGGTGTAGTAACCGTGCAGCGTGATGCCCTTAAATACCACCCAGA
>Ga0335073_10003447_pt1 | contig 22032 bp, 13 predicted proteins | sample Lox_Sample_22_FD_207093 | JGI IMG/M metagenome (GOLD analysis project Ga0335073, IMG submission 207093) | Soil microbial communities from Loxahatchee National Wildlife Refuge, Florida, United States - Lox_Sample_2.2 | ecosystem: Environmental > Terrestrial > Soil > Wetlands | place: USA...
TCGTATCGCAGCCCATCCGCGGCGGTGCTCTCAATCCACCAGATGGCGTTCTGGATAAGATACTGCCGGACGCGCGGGTTCTCCTGATTCAAATCCGGCAGCACGTTGGCGAACCAACCCTCCGTTACGTCGCGACTTTGTTTCCACGTCCCGTGAGGATCGAGCAACGCACCGAAGTCATCGCTGGTGACGCGATGCTGCGCGACGGTGCCGTGAAACCAGTCCGTCATTGGCGGATCGGTAGCCCAGGGATGCATGGCCCCAACGTGATTCGGCACCGTATCCAGAACCAGCTTCATGCCGCGCCGATGCAGATCGGCCGAGAGTTGCTCGAGGTCCGTTACGGAACCGAAATGCGGATCGGTGCTGTACAAATCCGTCGCACTGTAGCCGTGATACGACTGTGTGCCTCCATCGTTGTTGTAGACCGGAGTAAGCCACAGCGTTGTCACACCCAGCTGGTGGATGTAGTCCAGATGCTCGCCAATGCCGCGAAAATCGCCGCCGTGCCAACCGCGCGGCTGATCCCTTTCAGCGGGCTGTGGATCGTTCGACAGATCGCCGTCGGCAAAGCGATCCGTCATGATCAGATACATCGTGTCGGCAGCAGTGAATCCCGCATGCGCCGCTGTCCTTCGGGCTTCGATTCGAAACGGCACGGAAACAGATCCGGCTGGATTGGCAGCGTGTATCACGATCGCTTCCGGAGCCGTGCCCTGAATCGAGAGCCATAGAAAGGCGTAGTGCCCGTTGGTCGTGATCTCGGACCGACTCAGAGTCGCGCCACTTCCCGATATCGAGAATCTGGTTCCCTCTAGGTCTACGCCATGAACCAGTAGCATGGGCGAGGGCAATCCAACCCACCAGCCCGGTGGATCGACCTTATCGATGCATGGCGTTCCAGCTGACTCCGCCGCCGCGCATGATCGGATCCCGCTCTCGCCGGCTTGTGCAGCCCCGAAGGTCGGCCCGCTCCCGGCCAGCAACAACACAGCAACAACCAGAACCCTCCCGCGGTCCTTCATCGACGTCACCTCTCGCTCGTTCAGGGTAGCGTTTCGCACGGAACGCCGGACAGGACAGCGCCACGGCTCGGGTCGCACCGTGGCGCCGTACCGGTGATCAAAACGTGAAGCGAGCCGCCAGCTGGATTTCACGCTGCGAATCCAGCTGCGCGCCGGTTACTTTGCCGTAATTCGCATCGGTCAGGTTTCCATCCGGGTTTGTGAACTGCGGTGTATTCGTGATGTTGAACGCGTCGCCATGCAGTTCCAGAACGTACCGCTCCGTGAGCTGGATGTTTTTCTGCAACGAGAGGTCGGCGGCGCGTTGGCCCGGCCCGTATACCTGGTCGCGCCCCAGTGTGCCCAGTCGGGTGAACACTGTCTGCCCATTGGCCGTCGTCTCTGGCACAGCCATAAACGACGTCCTGTCGAACCAGGTTCCGCTGATGCTCTTCGGGTACGCAATGCCTTTCGCTTTGTCCGGGCGGTTGGCATCCGCCGCGCCTCCCACCGACAAGTCAACCGGCGTGCCGGTGGCGGCCCGTCCAATGATGTTGATTTGCCATCCACCCACGAACAGGTTAACTGGGTAGCTGACACCGCCAAAGAAGCGCTGTCCCTTACCAAATGGCAACTTGTACAGGATCGAGGAACTGAAGACATTGCGTTGATCATTAAGCGAATTGCCGTAGTCCGCCAGCGGATCGTAGTAGAGCGGAGCCGTCGAGGACTCCTGAGAGCCCGGTGAGTCGTCGAGGGAGTGCGACCAGGCATAGGCGCCTGTAATATAAACGTTCTTTCCCTGGTGGCGACGATATTGCACTTGCAGGCCGTTGTAATTTGCCGTTCCGCCATAGTTCTCGTAAGTAATTGTGCCGAACGTTGGAAAGTTCTGCAGTCCAGTTCCAAAATGATATAGGTTATATGGATAGTACGTAGCCAGATGGTTTGACTTAGAGCCGACGTACGACACATCCACCACGTCGTACTGGCTCAGCTGCTGCTCGAGCTGCAGGTTCCATTCCTGAATTCCCTGATTCCTGTTATCGCGGTTGACCGCAATGGTGCTCAGACCCGATGGCGGTTTGGCAGGGTTGAAGCCCGGGAATCCTGGTGCCGGCAGCGCCGTTGTCTGCTGCGCCGCCGCAGTGCAGCCGAAGGGGCCGCCCGGCGCCGACGTCTGGCCGGTGAACGTCACGCAATATCCGATGTTCGCACCGTAAGAGACGCTTCCGCCAAACGGAACTTGCTGACCGAGCTGATTGCTGATTCCCCCGTAATCGGGGAAGTAGAAGATACCGTAACCGCCGCGCACCACCTGCTTGCCGTTGCCGCGTACGTCGTACGCGAAGCCCACACGGGGCGCCCAGTTGGCGTGGTTGTTGTTCATGATGGTGTCAGGCACGCCATTCTGCCCGGCCAGCAGCACCTGACCATAGGTCGAGCTGTCAGGGTTCACATCGAACGAAGCCTGCCGGTTCTGCACTTCGTACGGCCAGGTCAGGATGTCGTAACGCACACCTAGCTGCAGAGTCAGGCGCGGCTTGAGGCGCCATTCGTCCTGGGCAAAAAAACCGTCTTCCCACGCAATGTTGCTGAAGAAACCGTTTTGCGCTCCGATCGAATACGAGTCGGTGAAACCGATCAGCATTTCGGCCGTTGGAAAACCCGTGAAGTCGCCATTGCCGAAGTTAAAGTAGCCCTTGCCGGCAATCGGCCGGAAGTACTCTGAATTGCGCAGAATTCCTGTTGCGCCGAACTTAAAAGAGTGGTGGCCGTGTTCCCAGTCCACGCTGTCGCTGATCTCGTAAGTATTCTGCGGAACCGCATACAGACCGTAGTCGCCGGTATAGTCGATTCCGTTATTACCGCCAATCAGGGCCCCGCCCGTGGTTTCAGCGTTACGGTTGGCATTCACAATGCCCAGATTAGCCGAGAGTGGAACACCAAAGAACGGAGGCTGATATCCATAATCATCGCGGTTGTAGCCGATGCGGGCTTCATTGACGACGGTCGGTGAAAACGTGTGCGTGTAACCGATGGCCCACGCGCGCGCGTGCGTGTAGGATGACCCGGTACCGAATCCCGAAGGCAGTGTGCCCAGCTCCGGCGTCTTGGTAAATGCCGAGTTATCGTAGCTAAAGCGGACGAATGCCTGATCGTACTGCGTTGGATCCCAGTCCAGGCGGACGTCAAACGTGTTGTAGTGAGTGAACTGTTGCTCGTGCGCGAGAAAGTTGTTCACTACTCCGGCCCGGATGGGTGCTGGATATGCATTGAAGTATTTCAGTGCGGCCGCATTCTCTGGAATTCCCGCAGTCGCAATGTTGTCGCCCGGTATTGGCTGGCAGTTTGCCGGATTGTACAGCTGGCCGTTCTTCACGTACGAGGAGCTCGATACACCCTGATGAATCAGACAATACGGCTCGGTGAATTGTCCGTCCACTGCGCTGTTATTGAGTAGTTCGCTAAAGTTGCCCTGGCGCATCAATGCCGTTGGAACGGTCAGGAAATAGGGGTTAATCGGCTGGTTCTCGCGAAAAGCCTGATAGTCACCGAAACCGAACAGCTTGTTCTTTAGAAAAGGTCCGCCGATGGAAAACCCAGGCTGGTTCCGGTTAAATGGCGGATTTGGGCTGGGTGCCGCGCCGAGGAACCGATAACTGGGGTTCGCGTCGAAATTACCACTGCGATAGAACCAGAAGGCTGAACCGTGGATATCGTTGGTTCCGCTCTTGATCGAACTGGCTACGATCGCGCCACCCGCGCGACCGTACTGCGCCGGCGCGATGCTGGTGTTCAGGTTGAACTCCTGCGTCGCATCGACGTTGGGAAAGATCAAAATCGTATTCAACAACGAGTCGTTGTCGTCCAGGCCGTCGAGCAGGAAGTTATTCGCCTGCGGGCGCAACCCATTCACGGAGAGCGCCGCGCCGCCGCTCTCATTGTTACGGAACGTTTCCGAGTTGCCGCTGGTCCCGCTCGACGAATCGCCATATGTACCGCGTGTCACGCCCGGTACCAGCAGTGCCAGTCCCGTGAAATTGCGACCATTCAGCGGCAGGTCGGTAACCTGCTCTCCCTGAATCGTCTCTCCTATGGTCGCATTGCTCGTATTCGTCAGTGTCGCGGCGCCGCTCACTTCGACTGTGGTTGTAACTGCTCCAGCCACCAGCTTGACAATCAGCGTCTGCGCGGTCGCCACCTGCACGGAGAAGTTCACCGTCTGTGTCTGGAAGCCCGTGGCCGAGACATCGGCTTTGTAATTGCCACGCGGCACGGCGGGTATACTGAATTCGCCGGCGCCGTCCGAAACCGCCTTGAATTGCTGCGCCGTATCCACATTGGTGACGTTGATCGTCGCGTTCGGAATTACAGCTCCACTCGGATCGGTAATCGATCCAACAATGCTCCCGTTATCCGACTGCGCAGAGAGTTTGCCCACGAAGAAAAGCGCCGCGATCGCCACGGCAGTGACTGCCAGCCTCCGCAGATTGAGTCTTTTTGGCCTCGAGTCGCTCGCGTACATAAGTTACCTCCGGAAAATGACCTCAAGTAGTAGATGCTTCGACCTCGAACCAGGGGTCGAGGCTTTGTGTTCAGCCTGGCCAGGAGACTTTGGAGCCAACGCCGAACCAGCACCACCGGAAGCCATCATCCGCAAAAGCAAGGGTGCTCTTCTTTTCGATATCGAGCCCTGATATTGATAACTCGCGTGGATTGAATGCCGTTGGCTCGGAATCGCGATTGCTGCGATCCGCGTTTTAGACGTGGGCTCAAACGCAAGGACTTTGAAGTGACAACTCCAGGAGTACTGACTCGTCGACGCCGCGATGAATGGAACGATTGTCGATAAACAGACTTTGAGCGCCGGAAATGACAGGCAAGTTTCAAAACCCGAAGTCAAAATGGCTGGAACCGTCCATTTCTCTCCTCGCCAGGGAGGCATAAAAGCCCTGCGGGTCGTCGCTAATTGTCTGCATCAGGTATGTTCTTGCGCGAGGATGATGCCGTTTGAGTTGGATCAATGCTCGGAGAAAAGCAATGCTCGACTTCCCGCCACGATCAGTTTCTAGTAAGTCGAACTGAACCTCCGGTTCGCTGCGCTTCCGCACCCGTCCCCTCAGAGGAGCTGTCCTTGCAAAACCGCAGGCGGCAATCACCGATCAGCGGATGCCACAATTTCATACTCCGGGTGGAATGGCTTAAGCGCGTGATCTGCTGGGAGATCGTACAAAACGGCGGTTCGTCGCCCGTGGGCCGGCGCCGGATGGGTTGATCGCGGACCGGCCCAGGGTCAGGGCTCAGTGATTCCACTCGTCTGCGTTGGGGCCAAAGCCCGAGGCGAGACGGGTAGCGGCATGTGTGAAGCAACCGGTGGTGAGCAGAGTGCCAGTCGAGTCGTAGTCGAGCACCATGCCGGACGACGTGAACTGACCATCGGAACCGAGGACAATTTTGTCGGTAATGCTGGCGCGAGAGGCAAAGGTTCCGTCGGGGTTGTAGCGGTAGAACCAGTACGACGCGGCGACGGTATGATGACCCGCGTAACCCCAAACGCCTTCGCTGATGCCGCGCGAGGCAGTGTTGGCGGTCTCGATCATGGAGCCGTCGCGGTGGAACTGCTGAAGAGAAGCGACGGTCCGGATGGGAGCGCCGGTTTGGCAGTTGGTGACGGTGACGCTCACGGCCCAGATGCCGTCGAGGCCATTTTTCTCCTGCGCGGAGAGGATGGTCTGCGAGGCCGCGAAGCCGAGAGCAACGAGGGTGCAAATCCTGAAGAAGCGGTGAGTCATGGCAATCTCCTTTTTGATGTGGACCTGAGAAGCGGATCGGAGATCCGGATGGGGTGGGAACCGGCCCTCTGAACGCTGTTACCCTGCAGGCGCAAAGGGAGGGAGAAAACTGGCAGGCGAAGCAGAAATTTTTTTTGCGCCCCGGGGACGCAAAAACAGGCGCGGGAGCTCCAGTCAGGAACTCCCGCTTTCGGCCGGGGATGAGGCGGAGCGTCAGCGTCCTGAGGAGACGGAGCCCTCGCCGAGCAAAGCCAGCCGGATGCGTCCCTGATCTGCCTTGTTGGCAGCGAATTCGCGGGCTGTGCGGCGCTCGCTTTTCGACTGCACAATGTTGGCGGAGCTGAGACTGTTGGCCGGGTGATACTCGCCCAGGAAATAGCGATGTCCGTACTTGCGGAAGAGCAGATAGCCCTGAGAAGAAGGGCCGACTTCGGTATTGCCCTGGACCATGATGAAGCCGGAGTCCGAGGCATTGCTCACGGAAAGGAAGTCGCCGCTGATCATCTTTATTGTGTAGACGCCGGGCGCGTACGTCTTGCCACCGCCACTGAAGGCAAAGGGGACGGTAACGCGCGAAGCGTGGATGTTGGCCTGCGCATGCATGGTCTGCGACAGGAAGGCGGTTGCGGCGAGCGTGGCGAGGGCAAGAATGCGGTGGATCGACTTTACCGGGGTCATGGCTTTCTCCTTTTCGGGATGAACTGGGCAGCGGATCAGAGGAGAGGCGCGCTGGGAACCTGTCTCTGAACGGCTTTGCCCTGTAGGCGCAGGGCGAAGGAGAAAACTGTCACCGGGGGAAAATATTTTTCAGGGAACTTACTGGCCGCTCAGCTCAGCCTGGAGCCAGGAGCGGGCGAATTTCCAGTCGCGCATCACCGTCTCGGGCGAGACTTCGAGAACGGCAGCGGATTCCTCCACGCTCAGGCCGCCGAAGAAGCGCAGCTCGACAACGCGAGCCTTGCGCTGGTCGAGGGCGGCCAGTGCGTTGAGAGCGTCTTCCAGAACGATAAGTTCTTCGGCCCGGTTTCCGCTCAGATCGGGCAGCTCGTCGAGGTCGACGCGCTCGGCATGTCCCCCACGTTTGGCAGCGACGCGACGGCGGGCCCGGTCAAGCAGGATGTGGCGCATGATTTGCGCCGAGACAGCGAAGAAGTGGGCGCGGTGCTGCCAGTCGACATTGGTAATGTCGATGAGTTCCAGATAGGCCTCGTGCACCAGGGCGGTAGCCTGCAGAGTGTTTCCAGGGCGCTCGTTGCGAAGGTGCGCTCCGGCGATGCGGCGGAGGGTGCGATAAACGCGAGGCGTTAGGCGCTCGAGGGCATCGCGATCTCCTCCGGCCCAGGCGCGAAGCAGCAGCGTTGTTTCCGACGTTTTGTCTTCCTGGTGACTCGCCCGGGATGGGGGGTCAGACATGGCGCGCCTTACTGTTGGGCCAGGTTGCCGAAGTGCCGCAATATCGTGTCAATGGAGTGCTGTTCGGCGCAATAATACCATTCATCTATTCCCAGGGGTAAACGCTTGACCTCCGACCGCTGGCGGCAGATCGAGGAGCTGTACCACTCCGCTCGCGAGAGGGGGACGGAGGCTCTGGCGGCAGCCGATCCCGAAATCCGCACGGAAGTGGAGAGGCTTCTGGCGCAGGATTCGGAATCAGGCGACAAGCTGCTCGACCAGAATGCCGCGGAGCTGCTTGCGGAACCCGACGATGCGCAGGTGGCGCCTGGCTCCAGCCTGGGACCTTACAGAATCGAGGGGCTGCTGGGGCGGGGCGGCATGGGCCAGGTGTACCGCGCCAGGGATACGCGGCTGGAGCGGCCGGTCGCGATCAAGATCTGCAAGCGGGCGTTCCTGGACCGGTTCAGGCAGGAGTCACGCTCGATCGCAGCGATCAGCCATCCGAATGTTTGCACGCTGTATGACGTGGGGCCGAATTATCTGGTGATGGAGATGATCGAAGGCGAAACCCTGGCCGCGCGGCTGAAGCGCGGGCGGCTCCCTCTGGCGCAGATCCTTCGATTCGGGGCGCAGATCGCGGAAGCCCTGGCCGTAGCCCACGCCCGGGCCATCGTTCATCGCGATCTGAAGCCGGCGAACATCATGCTGACGAAGGCCGGCGTGAAGGTTCTGGACTTTGGACTGGCGCGATCGCCGGGCGATCCGGCGCTGACACAAACCGGACACCTGATCGGCACGCCTGCATATATGGCGCCGGAAAGAAGGAACGGGAGAGAGGCCGATGAGCGCGCGGATATTTATGCGCTGGGGCTGATCCTGTCGGAGATGGCGACCGGCAGGTTCTCGAAGTTCCCGGCGGACGTGCCACCGGTACTCGATCGGCTGATCCGCAGATGTCTCGAGAGCGATCCGGAGGAACGCTGGCAGTCGGCGCGCGACCTCGAATGGGAGCTGGAATCGATTGCGCAGGCGCCGCCCGAGACTTCGCCCCGGTCACGGTCCGGCTTTCCGGCCTGGACACTGGCGCTGGCCGCGATGGCCGCGATTGCTTTGGCCGCGTTCGCATTTCTGGGCTTTCGCAAACGTCCTGCGCCCCCGCCGGAGGCGAGCGTGAACATCCTGCTTCCGGACAAGTCGCGGGTCCTGTCACTGGCCGTTTCCCCGGATGGGCGTAATCTCGCAACGGTGCTGGTCAGGGACGGAAAGCAGCAGATCTGGATTCGCGCCTTCGATTCGTCGGAAATGACTCTGCTGGCCGGCACGGATAACGCGACCCATCCCTTCTGGTCTGCGGACAGCCAGTTCATCGCCTTCTTCGCCGATGCCAAGCTGAAGAAGATCGATCGTTCCGGTGGTCCGGTGCAGTCGCTCTGTGACGCTCTGGGGGTTGTGGGCGGAACGTGGAATCGCAGCGGCGACATCCTGATGGGCGCGCTGGATCAGGTGCTGCGCGTCTCCGAGGCGGGCGGAGCGGTATCGAAGCTTCCTGGTCGTGCCGGGATAAGGGAGATTTTCCCGGCCTTCCTGCCCGATGGACGTCACTACATCGCTACCCGGGACTCCGCTACGAACACAACTCCGTCTGGATTGTGGCTCGATTCGATGGACGGACCGGAGGCAGAGCGGATCCTGCCGGACATTACGCGAGCCGAGGTGGTGTCACCGCCAGGCGAGCGCGAGGGAGCGATTTTGTTCACCCGCGCAGGTACATTGATGGCGTTGCCGTTTGACATGAAGAGGCTGAAAGCTGTAGGCGAGCCGGTCCCGGTAGCTCAGGAGGTTGCTGCGGGCACCAACGCGACGTGGCTGGCTTCATCCTCCTGGAACGGAGTGCTGGCCTGGGTGTCGGGCCAGCAAAGCCAGTGGCAATATGTGTGGCGCGACGCCCAGGGGAGAAGTCTCAGCTCTGCCGGTGAGGCGGGCGGCGTCGTGATGATTTCGCCCGATGGAAAACGGCTCGTGGGCGATCCAGGATCAGTGATCACGATCGTCGATCTCGCGCAAGGCGCGACCACGCGCCTGACCACGGGCTCATCGGGAGGGATGAACCCGGCATGGTCGTCCGATGGCCGCTACGTCGCTTATAACGGGGCGCACGGCATCTATCGACAAGCGGTGGAGGGAGGAACGCCTCCGGAACTTCTGCTTGAATCGCATACGCTGGCGGTCCCCAAGAGCTGGTCGCCGGATGGGCGCTACCTTATATATGCGCAGGTGAATCCGGCCACCGGATCGGCCGACCTGTTCGCGCTGCAGTTGGAAGGCGGTCGCAAAGCCATCGTGCTGGCCAACAGTTCGGCCAATGAGGATCAGGGACAGTTTTCGCCCGACGGACACTGGGTGGCATACACCTCGAACGAGTCAGGTCTCAGCGAGATTTATGTCATTCCGTTTCCGCCGGAATCGAATGGCAGCCGATGGATGATTTCGCGGGGCGGCGGCGTACAACCGCGCTGGAGCCGGGACGGCAAAAAGCTGTACTACATTTCGCCGGACTGGAGCCTGATGGCGGTGCCGGTTCGCACCGGGCCGATTTTTCAGGCGGGTACACCCCAGTCGCTGTTCAATACGCAGATGGTGGATACCGGAATCCGCACCGGCCCCATGAGCTGGGATATAGCACCAGACGGAAAGCGGTTCCTGATTATCACTGACAAATCCCAGGAGACGGCTTCGGTGAATGTGATTCTGAACTGGCGGCCGCGGGGGGAGTAAGAATTTCAGCCTCACCGCCAACGCGACAGGGCCACTGTGAACCTCCCGAGGCGCAAACTTGTACGTGCGCATCCGGCACTCGCCGACACCGGTTGGAACCGCCATGGCGGGAGCGAATTGCGAGGGGCTGCTTCGGTAGCCCCTTGTAGCTCGCTCGTAACGTCGCCAGATCAGTAAGCTATCCGTTTCTGCCATTGCTTAATTCGCGAAATCATGGCATCTTGTAACAGCATTCCTGAGGAAAGGACGCCCGAATGGCGGTTCTCGACAATCAATCGCGCAACCGGCAGTATCCGCCGACTTATCGGCTGACCTGCGGGGCGTCGCTTCGGCCGCGCTAACGCGGCTCTTCGACCAACCCGCACAACTTAGATAGCTTGCGTCGCGGTACTCGCGCGCGCGGACGGCGTATTGCGAGGCGCCTGTCGCACGGCATTGCCGTGGCCCCGACGGAATCCTTGCGGTTCTTATTCCGCACAGCGACCCTCGGTCCAGATGCGCCCTGGAGGCGCAGGGAGAAGTCTATGTTCAACGCACCCGGAGTGGTTTTGATCGATCCGAAGTACCCCCACAACGTGGGGGCCGCTATTCGTGCGTGTTCCTGCTTCGGCGTGGACGCGCTCGTATGGACAGGCTCCAGGATTCAGATCTCGCAGTATGAGCGACTGCCGCGCGAAGAGCGCATGAAAGGCTACAAGCATGTGCAGTTTCTCAAACATCAGCGGCCGCTGGAGTTATTTGGCGACTGCATACCCGTTTGCGTTGAGGTGTACGAGAACAGCGAGCCGCTTACACTCTTCGAGCATCCGGAGAACGCCGTCTACGTCTTCGGGCCGGAAGATGGCAGCGTTCCTCAGGTGATCCGGCGGCTCTGCCATCGTTTCGTACACATCCCGGCGCACTTCTGTCTGAATCTGAGCGCAGCCGTCAACGTTCTCCTCGTTCACCGGCTGATGTCACGGCAACTCGCAGATAAGGAGCCGTTGCTGCCCCTAAGCGAAATGCTTCACGAGCTACGTGGTGAGTTATCCACCCCGACGATGGACGCGGTGGGTTGGGATGGTAAATGACGACACATTAACCTCCGGCTGTGAGCCGGTTAGAAAGCAAAGCAATGCCCCCGTTTTTGAAGCACATTCTCGACGGCCAGAATCAATTCGCCTCCGGCGGCCTGCTGCTCATGATCCTGGGCAGCATCGGAGTCTTCCTGCGTTCTCTGCCGCAGCGCCTCTGGTGGTGGCTTGAGGCGCAGTCAACCATGATGGTCACGGTGAAGGATGACGACGATGCCTTTGTCTGGGTGAAGGAGTGGTTTCTCGAGCAGGAGTTCCTGAGGCGCGTCCGTCGCGTCGATCTCGACACGACTCTCCGCGGGGCCGAGCTCGCGCTGATTCCGGCACCCGGCCGCCACTGGTTCTGGCGTGCCGGTCGACCCTTTTGGGTGTGGTTTTACCGCAGCACCGAGAGCAAAGGCACCAGCCAGCGCCGGATGGAGTCATTGACGTTTCAGACCGTGGGTCGCGATCGAGCGTTCCTCAAGGCATTTGTCGATGAGGTCGTAGCCTGCAATCGCCGTAAGCGCCGCTCCGCGTCGTATCTCTATCTCTACGACGATGGCTGGGATTACGTCGCAGCTTATGCGCCACGGTCGCTCGACTCAGTCCTGCTCAAGCCGGGTGAGAAGGAACATCTGATCAAGGACCTGAAGCGTTTTCGATCCTCACGCAGCCGCTACCTTCGCCTGGGTGTCCCCTACCATCGTGGCTATCTGCTCTATGGCCCGCCGGGCACGGGCAAGACCTCGCTGGTTTCGGCAGTCGGCGCGAAGTTTGGCATGTCCATCTACGTCGTCAACCTCACAGAGATGAACGATCGCACCCTCAAGAGTGCGATGAACTCCGTTCCGGAGAACTCCATCATTCTGTTCGAGGACATCGATTGCATGAAGGCGGGCAATCGCCGGGTGGAGCTGTCGGCGGGCAGCGCAGCTCACGTTGCGACCGCAACCGCCGCCCCAGCCAAGCAGGATCCCGGTGGAGTCACGCTGTCCGGACTCCTGAACGTACTGGATGGATTTCATGCTCCGTGCAACGTGGTGTTCGTGATGACGACGAATGCCGCGGAGGCTCTGGATCCGGCCTTGCTGCGTCCGGGGCGCATCGACTATAAGCTCTATCTCGGCGAGGCTTCCGACTCACAGAAGCACGAATTGTATCGGCGCTTCTTTCCCGAGGCCACGGAGTTTGAGGCCAGGGAATTTGTGGAAGCTCATGCTGTAGAAACGATGGCGGAGTTCCAGGGTCTGCTGCTGGCCCTGGAGCAGGAGACGGCTCCACCAGAGCTGTGCAGTTGATGCGGTCGTGCGACTCGCGACAACCCTCACCTGTTATCGTCAACGACCCCGCGGATGAGAGCGATATCATTCGCGGCGGCCCACTCCGCAACGCCAGCCGGCTTTGCTGGATTTCAAGCAGAGCCGCATCGCCGAACCGATGCGGAGCATCATCGCAGGCGCGCATGGCTGAAGGCGCGCAGGAGCGCCCCGCTTTGAATTTCTGATGCTCCTCAATACTGCATTGCAACGTCATCGCAGGGGTATCGTTTCAATGTTGCTCCACGACCCGCCGCTCGCTAAGGCAGTCGCTGCGGCTCACCTCGGAACGTGGCCGTTTTCTAGTGCATCGAGATCTGATAGAGGTTGCGGTGGACAGTCGTGTTCACCCAGGCATAATGTTGAGGATCCTTGCCTGGCACCAGTTCTCCGCGCCCAACCGATTCGGCTCCATGAACCATGCTCGGTTCGGCCGGCAGTGCGACGCCTCCCACTGGAAGGTCCGGCAGGCTTTCCCCGGGACCGACTGGAATTGCCAGGCTTCGCCCCGGACTGGTTCGCGACGCCTCCTCAACAGTAACGAACAGGTATTTCCCGTCTGTAGACCATCTCGTTAAGCACCAGGGTGCGCAAATGCGCTGCGGGGTTCCGCCGGCCAGCGGAATTGCCATGATCGCGGGGAGGCTGTTATCCGGCGCGCTGGGAACCTCAGCAGTGACCCATCGCCGGCCCGGAGAAACAGTCTGAAACTCCGCGATGGGATTCGGGAAGATCCTGGAACGGTGCGACCCATCCGCATCGATCTGCTCGAGGTAGTTTGTGTTTCCGTCGGTCTGCTGGACCAGAATCCGCCCGCCAGCGCCAAAATGCGGCGACCGTACACCCGAAACATTCACTTTCATTGCGGGTATGCTTCGGTCCACGGGCGCTATCCACAACTGCATGGTTCCGTCACGCGAAGCGGTTGTGTACACCACTTGTTTTCCATCGGGCGAGATATCGAAGTCGATGATTGAAATGCCAGGGAACACCGCATCGCTTTTCCCTGAGTCGACTGTCGTGCGCCACAGTTCCGCGTCCGAACCTTCCCCGCGCCGCAAAAGGTAATAAATCATGCTGGCATCGGAGCTGAATGCAGGAGGAGACGACGAGCGGACCACTTCACCCTCCGAAGAAAGCGGCCGCTCACCGCTTCCGTCGTGAATCCAGATCGCGCTCTCATGCGCTCCCACCGAGGTGATGAGCGACTGACCCTTCGGCTCGACTGCCACTCCATCCTCTTCGGTTGGCCCAAAGGTGATTTGCTCCGGCTCTCCTTCCGGGAAATGCTGCCGCCAGATGTGACTCTGTCCTTCCACCGTGGCTGTGAAATACATCCAACTCCCGTCCGGTGACCACCCGGCGGAAGTGCAGGCTCCCGTGGGTCCAGCCAATCGCGGCTGGCTCTGGCTGTCGAGCGCGACCAGACGGCACGGCGCCCAATCGCCATCCCCATTCATCTCCACCACCAATGCCCAACGGCGATCCGGAGAGGGAAACGAGTAATGGGCCATGCCTCGCTCGTGCGCGGGGAAATAAACATCGCGCTGGCCGGCGCGCGTCATTGTTGACGTAACTACTCCTAAGTGGATTCCAGTCCTGATCTCGGAAAAGAGCAAATGCTGCGGGTCAAGCCACACCAGTCCCGCGGCGTTATACAGCAGAAGATGAGGCTCGCCTCCCAACGCTGAAACCTCATAGGTGGAAAACACGGAAGTCTCCACTACCGTATACGCAATTTCCGACCCATCCGGTGAGAAAGCCAGCCCGTACTTCGGCCGGTGGTCGTCCGTTACTCGCCTGGCTTCCCCGTCCGGCAGCATCTTCACATAGATTTCATCAGAGCTACCAAAACCATCGTTGCCGCGGATAAAGGCGATCATGTTTCCATCCGGTGACAGCGCCGGAGCCACCGCCGAGTCCGTAAAATCCGTGAGCTGGGTATAGGTGACTTCCGCCGGTCGATGCCGCGATCGATAAAGGGCTACACCGCCCAGCGCAATAGCCGCGCAGGCGGCCGCAGACACGGCAGGCAGGAGCCATCGAGCCCGCCGGTTTCCGGCGATCGGGCCGGCAGGCGGAAGGGCCGGGGCGGTTGGCGGCTCCAGGACTTCTGGCGCTTGTGCGCCTCCTCTCGCCTCACCGGCGAGCGCAATGAAGCGGTATCCGATCCGCGGAATGGTTTCGATATAGCGGGGAGAGCCTGCCGAATCACCCAGAGCGTCGCGCAGTTTCTGGATGGATTTATTCAGCCCGTGGTCGAAGTCGACATACACATCAGACGACCAGAGGCGTCGCCTGAATTCTTCCCGCGTCACAATCTCGCCCGGATCTTCCAGGAGCAAGGACAGAACCTGAATGGGCTGCTGTGACAACCGGATCTTCACGCCGTTCCTCGTGAGTTGCCGCGTCCTCAGATCCAGCTCAAACTGCCCAAACCGAACCGTGTTTTCAGTGTGTGAAAGGGTCATTCCACACCTGCCGAGCCGTGAGCACCGAGTCTAGCATTCCAGGGACATTGGGGGACAACTTCTTCTAACTGATTATTGCGAAAAGATTTGTTAGGGGAGAAACAATTCGCCCCGCAGGTATTGCGCCTGGAAGAGAAGCCATGGAAACTCGGACGCACATCGACGATCGATGACTTGTCGAAAATTTCTCTCGAAGGGAGACCAAAACAATGCGCCGATTCCTGATCGTTCTCCTCTTCGCGCCGTGCCTTGCGTTCGGAGCGACCCCGATTCCCACCGCCAACAGTTCAGCCGCTGGAGCCGCCCATGAAGATGGCTGGCGGGACGATGATGATCGACTCGTCCAGATGACTGAACTGGAAAAACTTCACGCGACTTTTCACGCAGCAGTCAGCGTGCACGATCCCGTGAACGGCGATTCGGCAGACGTGATCACGCAGCGAATCCGCGAGGCACTCTCCATCTGGGCTGAAGACGCCCACCTCACGGTCATCAGCACGGCTGCCACCGGAGGAAATTATGTCGGCAACGGCGATCCGGACGATCCCGAAAGTTGCCCCCCACCCTCGGGCGATACGTCTGCCACCGGTCAACAGGGCACGCTGTGCACGTTCTTCAAGTATGTTTCGGGCGGGTTACAGCAAGCCAATAAATTTGTGTCGCTTTCTCCGGTGTACAAAACGAAGTATGTCCCTGTAAGGGACGAAGACGGCCAATGGAAATCATCGGTGTATTTCGAATGTCATTACTTCGACGTGTCATTGAATCCAGCCACCGGCCAGCCGTCCTGGACCGCCAAAAGCCACGTCAATCTTGACGGTGAAGCCAGAAAGATCGACGGGCGGTGGCTATTGACGCGCGTCACCTCATCCGCCGTTTCAGTGCCGGTTCCATGAAGCAAAACGTCCGATGCACGCGACCGCCAGGGGCTCAGCGCGTGCATTCGGATGATGCGTATCTGTGATGCCGTTCGGAAGATCATGTCCTGAGCAGGCCCGAAGGACCGGGCCTGCTTTGCAGTTCGATGGCCCCTGGATCTAAGTAACCGCACCTGCCAATGCCGTCTCGGCTGAAACCTTAAGCTAATGCACGACCGATATCGCTCGTCCCGGCGAGAACAACGGCCGCTCTATCCCGAAAATCTTCTCCCTGGCGCCCGGCCAAAATACGTTGCCGCTACTCCTGCCCGCGAGTTGACGGGAAACAGAACCAAAGCGCGCCCGTTGGCTTCTTAGGAGGTCGTGGACTGGCAGCACATTGCCTGCAGCCGACTAGCCGTCCAGCTGGATTTCTCTACGCCGCCCCGTTTGCCAGGACCGATCCTGGATAAGTGCATAGCCTCTGAAAGCGGCATTGCAGGACCGACTCCGGCGACCCCACGGAGACGGCAACCTGGGACGACACAGCTTTCGTATGTCTTACATCGGTAAACGGATGGGCTGTTACGCAGGATTCATGCGGCTTTTGGCGATGACGGCCGGACGGCAAATGTAAAACATTTTCGTTGCACTCCGTTCGCAGCAGTGCTATAAGTTCATCCCTCAGCAAGTCTCACAACTTTGCTGTCGTTGCTGCGAAGTCCCTCCCGAGACTCCCCCAGGGATAAGTTGGCTGTGCTGTCGCGCTTGCAAGCGCGTGCGCTGAAAGTGTGTTCCGGCACCTCTCAGGAGGCCCTTGGGACTCACAGGGGCGAAGCCTGCCCTTGACGCGGATTAATCCTCGACCACCCTCATCTGTCATAAAGCCCGCGGTTTACAAAGTCTCTTCCAGGAATGAAGAATTCTCACCGACTATGACTGTCCTCAAACTTCGTACCCGCACGATCAGTGTTCGACTTTCGGACGACGAATATCTGGCTCTCAAGGGGCTGTGCCTCCTCAGAGGAGCTCGAAGCGTCTCCGATCTGACTCGAGAAGCCGTACGCAACCTGCTGAACCACAAGGACGGAGAGGGCCGGCTTGGTGAACGACTGGAGGAAGTCCGCCTCCAGATGAAGGGCCTTGACCAGAAGATCGAGCAGCTGGCATCGCGGGTCGATCTTCGAAAATCGAAGTCAACCGCCAGGAGGCCAGTGTCATGAGGACTCTTCTTGTTTTGATGCTGGGCGCAGCCCTGTCCGCATCGGCTCAGCAATTCCAAACGTCTGAGCATGTGGGTAGCGGAGCGCATCCTCTTACGGATGCGTCGAACCTTCCTGTAGAAAAACTTGGCCCCGACGATCTGATCGGCCTGAGCGTCTACGATGAGCCGGAACTAACCCGGACGATTCGAGTGAACTCCGAGGGCCAACTGCGTTTGCCGATGATTCAGCGCCAGATTCAGGCGGCTGGACTCTATCCGAGCGAATTGGAAAAGGAAATCACGAAAGCCCTGATCGATGAGCACCTGCTGGTGGATCCCATCGTGACGGTTTCGATCGTCGAGTATCGCAGCCGTCCCATCACAGTCATCGGCGCGGTGAAGAATCCGCTTACTTTCCAGGCCACCGGCAAAGTAACTCTGCTGGATGCGATCTCGCAGGCCGGAGGGCTGACGTCGGATGCCGGCGCCGAGATCCTGGTAACGAGCGCAACCGCTTCGCCGGACAGCCCGGCGCCACTGATCGTTCGCGTTCCTGTGCGCGGCCTCCTCGATGGAGTCGATCCTGCGTTGAACCTGACGCTGGGAGGGGGCGAGGAGGTTCGGGTTCCGGAAGCCGGCCGGATCTTTGTTCTGGGTGACGTGAAAAAGCCAGGCGCGTTTCTGATTACGGATGGTTCGGAGAGCAGCGTGATGAAAGCGCTCTCCCTTTCCGAGGGGCTGGACAGTTTTTGCTCCCACACCGCTTACATCTACCGCGTTGAGGGAGGCCGCGGCGGCAGAAGCGAGATCGCTGTGCCCCTGCGGAACATCATGGATCGCAAATCGCCCGACGTTCCGCTGCTTGCGAACGACATCCTCTATGTTCCGACTGCGAACGGCAAAAGGGCCACCCTGAAAGCGCTGGAGAGCTCTGTCATCGTCGGCACCGGTTTAGGCGCCGCCCTGATTTACACGATGCGTTAAGACGCTCCTTGAGAGAAAAATGTCGAAATCGATCGGTTTGCCAGAAATCGTTAATAACCGGCCTCCGGGAAATCCAGCCCCGGTTGCCTTTTACGCCACGCCGGTTCTTCAGGAGCAGGAATTTAAGCCTGAGGCGCCGGCTGTTCCCCTCTCTCACTATCTCTGGATCCTGAGAAGGCAGGCATGGAAGATCCTCGCATTCGTGGCGACCTGCATTTTCGCTACACTGATCGTCTCGGCGCGCCTGAGGCCAATCTACGAATCGACGGCCACGGTCGATGTGGACCGCCAGGCCCCGTCTGAAATCGTCGGGCAGGACTCAACCCGCGCCATAGCGCCGAACGATGCCGACCAGTTTCTGGCCACCCAGGTCCGGCTCATTCAGTCCGACGCGGTTCTGCGCCCGGTCGCCGAGCAGTATCAGCTGCTGAGCCGAGAAGGCCAGCTCGACAGGATCAAGCCGGAAAAATTGCAGCAGATTCTGAGTGCGCCAATCAAGTTAAAAGAGCTGAAAGTAAGTCGGCCACCCAACACCTATCTGCTGCTGATCAGTTATCGCTCGCCCGATCCCTCTCTGGCATCCGACGTGGCTAACTCGATCGCGAAATCCTATCTCAACCATACCTACGACATCCGCATCCGCTCATCGGCGAGCCTTTCGCTGTTCATGGAAAAGCAGCTGGACGAACTCAAGGCGAAGATGGAACGCTCCAGCCTGGCGCTGGCTCAATTTGAGAAAGACCTGGATGTGGTCAATCCCGAGGAGAAGACCAACATCCTTTCGGCTCGCCTTCTCCAGCTGAATACGGAGTACACCTCGGCACAGGCCGACCGCGTTCGCAAAGAGGCAGCCTGGGACGCGATCAGAGCCGGTGCAGTCGAAGCTGCGCAGGTCTCTTCGCAGGGCGAGTCGCTGGCGAAGCTGACCGAAACCCTCAACCAGGCTCGGCAGCGCTTCGCTCAGATCCAGGCGACCTACGACTACAATCACCCGGAATACCGCAAAGCGGCCTCCGAGCTGGCCGAGATACAACGGCAATTCGACAACACAGCAAAGAACATCCGCAGTCGAGTGGAAGTGGAATATCAGGAAAGCGTCGATCGTCAGCGGATGCTGGAGCAGTCGGTTGCGCAGACGAAAGCCGAGTGGAACCGGCTGAACTCGCGGTCGTTCCAGTACCAGCAGTTGAAGCGGGAAGCGGATACAGACAAAGAGCTGTACGACGAGTTGATCCGTAAAATCCGCGAGGCCGATATCAATGCCGGCTTCCAGAACAACAACATCCGGATCGCCGATCTCGCCCGCCCCGGGACGCGTCCGGTGCTTCCCAACATGAAGCTGAATCTGCTGTTGACTCTGCTGATCTCCATCCTCGTCGCCATTGGAACCGCCCTGCTGCTTGACTCGCTCGACACCACGCTGCGTGATGCTGCCGAGGCCAGCCGGTTCCTCGGAACAGACGTGATCGGGCTGCTGCCCAGCGACCGGACTGCCGCGCAGCTGCCCAGGCGTCCTGCCGCCGCGACCGATCTGATTTCCTTTACGAACGGCAACGGCAGGAATGGCAGCAACGGTCACCACGCCAATGGCCATTACCCATCGATTTCGGGATTCGAAGAGGCGGTCCGCACGCTGCGCAATACTATCCTGCTCAGCGATTTCGAACAACGTCTGCGGTCCATTGTGCTCACCAGCGCCACGGCCTCGGAGGGAAAGACGACCATCGCTGCGCACCTGGCGATTGCCAATGCCGACCGCGGCCGGCGAACTCTGCTGGTCGATGGCGATCTGCGCCGCCCCGGCCTGCACGTGCGCTTCGGGCTGTCCCCGAAAGAAGGCTTGTCCAACGTCCTGACAGGGGAGGTTGGCTGGCAGGATGTTGTCATTCCGATTGAAGGCAAGCCCAATCTGCAGCTGCTGCCGTCGGGGCCGAGTTCACACCGCGCGGCCGATCTGATTGGGCCGCGGCTGGCCGAACTGCTCGATGAATTCGGCAAACGCTACGATCTGGTGATTCTCGATTCTCCGCCCCTGCTCGGTTTCGCCGAGTGCCTGCAGATGGCCACGGCCGCCGATGGAGTAGTGATCATCACCCGCGCCGGCGAAACCAAACGCAGAGGTGTATTTGCCGTCGTCTCCACGCTGGCCCGGCTGCGCGCCAACCTGCTCGGCGTTGTCCTCAACCAGGTCCGCCATAATACTTCGGTCGAAGGCTACTCCTATTACGGTTATTACGGCTATCAGTACCGGCCCGATCGGGAATCGGAGAACTGAGGCAGACGCCGCCCCGCCTTCACGCTATGACCACTGCTGCCAATGCGATCGAGTACAAAGTTTCCCGGGCACAGGTTCCGGAAGAGGTCCGCGCGCGAAACTGGGATGTCGCACAGACTGTTTTCGCTAACGCCGCCATGATGGGGTTTACCGCTGTGGGCGGCGTTCTGGCCGCGCGTCTGCTCGGACCCTCGGGTCGTGGACAACTGGCCGCGGCCGTTGCGTGGGCAGCTCTGGCGGTCGCGCTGGGCGACCTTGGCCTCTCGCAGGCCTGCGCTTATTACGGCGCCCGGGAGCACGCGCGCCCCGGCGCTGTGGCCGGCACATCGCTTGCGCTCGGCGTGGGGATTGCCGTCCTTCTCACCCTGTGTATACTGCCGCATCGCTCCCGGCTCTTCGGTGGCGCGTTTGCCGGCCCGGCGGCGCTGTACCTCGCAACCGTGCCGCTGAGTGTCATCAGCACCTACCTCGGTGCCATCCTGCAGGGGATGAACCGGCTGGCCGCCTTCAATGCGATCCGCATCCTTCAGGGCTCGTCCTATGCGGTGGCACTTACACTGGCCAGCCTCCGCGGCTGGAATCACATCGGCGCGGTGGTGCGGGCCATGGTCGTCTGTCAGGCGGCAGCCCTCGTGGTGTCGCTGCTGATTGCGTCGCGCTCGCTGCCTCTCGGGCAGTGGCGCGTGCGCAAAACAACAGCGCGCAATCTTCTCTCCTATGGGAGCCGCTCGTATATCGGCAATCTGTGCTGGCTTACCAACGGCCGGCTCGACCAGGCCCTGCTTAGCCTCTTCGCTCCTATGCGTGAACTCGGCCTTTACGCGGTTGCGGTGTCCTATTCGAGCATTCTTTTCGGATTGTCGGGCGCGTTGGCCTCGGTTGTCTTTCCCCGCGTGGCGCTGGCTTCCAGTGCCGAACACGGACGCCGCGAACTGCGACGCATCCTGCCGGTTTTCTGCGCCATGGTTCTCCCCCTGGCAGTCGTGATGGCTCGGGCTGCGCCGTGGGCGATGACTGCCGTCTTCGGAACCGCGTATCGAACCGGTGCGCTGCCGGCCCGCATTCTGCTCCTGGGAGGCGCGGTGCTGGGGCTGAACTACGTCATCAGCAACGCGCTGCGTGCATCAGGACGGCCCGGCGCTCCTGCCTTCGGTGAAGGAGCCGGCGTGGCTGTGACCGTCTCTTTGTTGCCCTTCGCTCTGATGCACTGGGGGATCACTGGAGCCGCAGTCGTCTCCGTTCTCAGTTACAGCGTAACCAGCACTGTGCTGGGTTTCATCTGGAAACGGGATAAGTCGATGGCAACTGTCGGCGAGGCCACATGACTGATGCTCCCTTGATTTCGATTCTCACGCCTGCGTACAACGCCGGAAAATACCTGGGCGAGTTACTCGACAGCGTGGAGCGTCAGGATTTTTACCGGTATGAGCACCTGGTCATCGACGACGGTTCGACCGACAACACAAAGGAGATCCTCGCAAGCCGGGCGAGCATGAATCCGCGGCTTCGCTGGTACTCCCGGCCCAATAAGGGCCAATATGAGACCCAGAACGAACTTCTGCAACTTGCCCGCGGTGAGGTCATCTCCGTCATCTGTGCAGATGACATGTACGCCGGCCCGAACGTTCTGTCACGGGTCGCGAAAGAATTTAGCCAGACTCCGGATCTGGACGTCCTGTTCGGGCGCACGCCTCGCTGTTGTCCCTATGTCTTCGACCCGGATCTGCCGCGCTGGCTCGCTCGTCCGCTCATGCCGTACCTGCTGTGCGTCCAGCACTGCTCCGTGTTTGTGAGGCGCGAGCTTCTGCTGAAGAACCATCTGTACTTCGACAATTCCTATCGCATGCGAGGTGACTGGGACTGGCTGATTCGCGTTTTTCGCGCAACGCAACGGGTTAAA
>Ga0335073_10003448_pt1 | contig 22031 bp, 14 predicted proteins | sample Lox_Sample_22_FD_207093 | JGI IMG/M metagenome (GOLD analysis project Ga0335073, IMG submission 207093) | Soil microbial communities from Loxahatchee National Wildlife Refuge, Florida, United States - Lox_Sample_2.2 | ecosystem: Environmental > Terrestrial > Soil > Wetlands | place: USA...
CAGTTCAAGCGTGATGTCAAGTCTTCAGATGCTTTGCCGGACTCTTGATGGTCACGCTCAGCAAAGTTACGATCCGGTTACGACAGCGGCTGCCCGTGGCCGCGCCAACACGAAAGGCAACCCCCCCATGCATCTGCGTCCTCATCGGCTCATCGGCACCGCATTAGTCGCGTGCGTACCAGCCCTCGGCATGCTTCTGGCCTTCGGCCCGGCGGCCGGCGCTAGCCCCGCCGCCTCGCCGAACGCCAGCGCCGCGGCGGCCGCACGCACCGCCATTGAGCACCTCTCGATTGGCCAGCACAGCGCCAATCACCGGGTCGCCGGGCACGCATCAAGGGTCAAGGGGCTGACCCAGGTGCAAAGCACCAACTGGTCAGGTTACGCCGACACCGGCAGCAGCTTTTCAAAGGTGACCACCAGTTTTACCGAGCCCACGGGGACCGGTTGCTCACGCAGGACGACGTCGCTCGCGGCGTTCTGGGTCGGCATCGACGGGTACAGCAGCGACTCGGTGGAGCAGGACGGCACGCTGATCGAGTGCTATGAAGGCACCGCCTACTACTACACGTGGTGGGAGATGTATCCGACCAACGACATCCAGGTGGTCGGTCAGTCGCTGAAGCCCGGCGACCACATCACCGCCTCCGTGGTGCGCAGCGGCACCAGCTACACGCTGGCGGTCACCGACTCCACCCACACGGCGAACAGCTTCACCACCACCCAGACCTGCTCGGGCTGCGCGAACTCCAGCGCCGAGTGGATCGCCGAGGCGCCGAGCGGCTCGTCCGGCGTCTACCCGCTCACCGACTTCGGCTCCGTCAGCTTCTCCGGCTCGACGGTGACGGAGGGCTCGACGTCCGGGGTGATCTCTTCGTTCACCGACGACGAGATCACGATGATCACCTCCTCCGGGGCGACCGAGGCCTCGCCGGGAGCGCTGAACAGCAGCGGCAACGGGTTCAGCGTCACCTGGGTACGCAGCTGAGGTAGCGCAGCGGGGCCGGCCCGGGAGCTCTCACGGGCCGGCCCCGTCGCATGCCCGGGCTCCGCAGCGCCCGGTTGACGCGGTCAGGGCTTGCGGGCGACCAGGATGTCGCGCACGATCGCCTGGTCCACCCGGTGCCGGAACCCCAGGTACGGCCCGGCGTCCACCGGATCGAGGCCGGCGTCCGCGAGGATCCCGGCCGCCTGCTCGCGCCGCGCGACGAGCGTGTTCCACGCGATCCCGCACGCACCGCCGCTGCGCAGCAGGGCTGCCCAGGCCGGGGCGGCCGCGGCCAGCAGGTCGGCCGGGCTGCGGGCCAGGCCCTTGGCGGCCGTCCGGCTGCCGCGCTGGACGCCGTACGGGGCATCGGCGACGACCAGGTCGAACGTCCCCGGCTTGAAGAACTCCGCGGCCCGTGCCGTATCGGCGTTGACCACGTCGAGGCGCTGGGTGATGCCGGACTTGTAGTCGCCGGCGTCCGCGGCGAGGCTGATCCGCAGGCGTCTGCCGGTCACCTTGCCGCCGGCCCGCAGCCGCGCCCGCTCGGCGTGATGCTTGACCCTCTTGCGCTTCAGCCAGGTCTCGATGAACGTCGCGTACGCGTCGAAGTCCTTCGCGTCGAGGTCAATCCCGGCCGCGTCGAAGCCGTACATCAGAGCCTGGTTGAGGGTCGTCCCCCGGCCGCACAGCGGGTCGAGCACCGTGAACTTCCGGTCCAGCATGTCCGGCGCGAACGCCGAAGCCAGCAGCGTGACGTTCAGCAGCAGCTTGGTGAACTGCTCGTTCGTCTTCCCCGGGTACTTCTGAATCGTGATCAGGTCGTCGTCGAACCGGTCCAGCGGCCGCAGTTCGACCGGCCGCAGTACGTTGCCGTCCTCGCCGTCGACCCGGAACAGCGCGTAGGCCGACGACAGGTTGGCCAGCAGCGCCGTGTCCCTGGCGTTCAGGCGGTCCGCGGTGAAGGTGACATAGGGCACGCCGGCGATCGTGGCCGGGCAGGCCCCGGTGATCGGCCCGCCGAGCACGGCCTGGCCGAACGCCTCCAGCTCGGCGACGGTCAGCGCGGTCGACGCTTCCGCGTACACCCGGTTCGCCGACGGCAGGATCAGCAGCGCGTAGCGGCCCATGCGCGCCGTTGCCCGCGTCAGCTTCCGGTCGCGCCGAAGCGCTCGGTCTTGATCCGGCCCGGCGGGTAGCCCAGCCCGACCAGGCCGGCGGCGGCGGCCTCGACGAAGCTCGTCGGGCCGCAGACGAACGTGAGCGGATCCTGCGCCACTGGCCACGCGACGTCGGTGAGCATCGCCGCGTCGACCCGGCCGGAGTGCCCGGTCCAGCCGGCAGGCTGGCTCCGGGTGAGCGTGTAGATCACTTCGACGCCGTCGTGATGCCGGTCGAGCTCGTCACGATAGATCACGTCGGCGAGCGACCGCGCCGAGTAGAGCAGCCGGGTGGGCGTGGTGGCGCCGATCTGCTCCCGGTGGCGCAGGATCGAGCGCAGCGGAACCACGCCGGATCCGCCGCCGACCAGCAGCAGCGGAGTGCGCCCGTCGTCTCCGTCCCAGACGAAGTACCCTCCGATCGGGCCGCGCACCTCCAGCTCGTCGCCGGTCCGCAGCTCCTGCGTCAGGTACGGCGACACCTCGCCGTCGTCGAGCCGCTCGACGGTGATCGCCAGCGGTTCGCCGGGCGCCGACGCGATCGAGTACGAGCGTTCGGCCTGGTAGCCATCGTCCGCGGTCAGCCGGACGTCCAGGTGCTGCCCGGCGCGGTGCCCCGGCCAGCCCGGCACGACCAGCTCGATCGTGCGCACCGACGGGGTCTCGTCGGTCACCCGCCTGGCCACGGCGGTCATCCAGGTCACGCGCTCGCCTACCGCTGTATCCGCCATGTAACCCGCCTCGATGATCGCTGTAGGCCCACTGTAGGTCTGGGCATGAGGCCGCGCCTTGGCAAGGATGTACCCATGGCCGTTAACGAAGCCGCTGACCGGTATGTGCGGTGGCTGTACCGGTATGCGTCGTCCCGGCCCGATCTCTCGCTGCTGTCCGGGGTGGCCGGCGCGGTCGCCGTGCTCGAAGACCGGCCCGAAGACCTGGCCGGGGTGCTGCACGACGAGCTCGCGATCGCGATGGCCGCGATCCCGGACCGCCGCCCCGAGCTCGCCATCGCCATGGCCAGGCTGCACCCCCGCTCGCCGGTGCTGAGCATGGCGCTGCGCCATCCGGCCATGCGCCGGCCTGCCTGCGCCGCGCTCGCCAACCACCTCGACAACGCCGACGTGCTCGCCGAGTATCTGGCGCTGCTGTCCGATCCCGATCCGCTGGTCGCCGGTGACGCGCTGTTCGGCCTCGAGGCGTTCCGCGGCGTGCGCCAGGCCGGCCCGGTCCGTGCCCGCGCGGTGACCCGCCAGCTGCCCGATGCGGTGCTCTCGTGCGTCGTTGACCTGCTCGGGCACTCCGATCCCGCGGTCGTGGCCAGCGCCCTGCTCGCGCTCGAGGGCCGGGTCCTCCCCAGTGACCTGGTTGCCCGCATCGTCGGGCTGCTCGGGCACGGCGACACCGCAATCGCGGCCAGTGCCCGCCTCGTGCTCGAGGGCCGGGTCCTGCCCGATGAGCTGCTCGATCGCATCGTCGGCTTGCTCGGGCATCCGGACACGGCGGTGGCAGCCAGCGCCCGATTGGTCCTCGACGGCCGTGAACTTCCCGATGACCTCACCGAACGCATCGTCTCCCTGCTGGCCAGCCCGGACCGGGCTCTGGCCGAGCGGGCCGCGTCGCTGCTGGAGAACCGCGACCTTCCCGACCACCTGCTCGCGCCGATCGTCGCCCTGCTCGCCGACACCGACCCGCTGGTGGTGTGGAGCGCGCTGAGCGTCCTGGAAGGCCGCGACCTCGACGACGACATGCTGTCGCGGATCGTCGACCTGCTGGAGCACGGGGACCCGCTGGTGGTGTGGAGTGCGCTGAGCGTCCTGGAGACCTGTGAGCTCGACGAGGAGATCCTGTCCAAGATCGTCGAGCTGCTGGAGCACGAGAGCCCGGAGGTGGTGGCCGGAGCGCTCGGCCTGCTGGAGAGCCGCGATCTTCCCGACGAGCTGCTCGCCCGCCTCGTCGGGCTGCTGGAGCACGAGGACTCGAGCGTCGGCCACGGTGCACGGTCGCTGCTCGCGGGCACGGATCTGCCCGGCCACGTCCTGTCGCAGGTGGTCGACGTGCTCGAACACGACCGGCCTCCGGTGGTGGCGCACGCGCTCGGTGTGCTGCGGGACAAGAACCTCACCGACGACGTCAGGGCCCGGATCATCAGCCTGCTCGAGCACGAGGACGTCACCGTCGTCGGGCACGTGCTGCAGGTGCTGGAGGGCAGGGATCTGCCGGCCAGCGTGATTTCCCGGGTGATCGGCTCGCTGGAGCGCCGGGACCCGACGATCGTCGGCGGCGCTCACTCCGTGCTGCGCGGCCGCCACCTCGCCGAGCACGTGCTGCACCGGATCGGCGGGCTCCTCGGGCACGGCAGCCCGTCGGTGGTGGTGGGCGCGCTGGAACTGCTGCAGGGCAGGGACCTGCCGCCGGCCGTGCTCGGTCGCGTGGTCGGGCTGCTCAGCCACGAGGAGTCGGTGGTGGTGTGGACGGCGCTCGCGGTGCTGTCCGGCCGGGACGTTCCTGACACGCTGATTGTCCGCGGGGTGTCGCGGCTGCTCGAGGCGGGCGAAGTGGACGCGGCGGTCCTGGTCCGGTTCCTGCACGGCAGGCTGCTGCCCGATCAGGCCGCGCTCGCCCTCAGCGCCTGGCTGGCCGAGGCCCCGGCGGCCCGCTGGCAGGTTGCCGTCGAACTCGACTGGCCAGCGACGTTCGCCGCCGAGCTCGCCGCCAACGTCCGCGCCATGGCGGCGGCCGCCGCCGTCGGCGAATTCGACGCGTTCGACGCGCTGGTGGCCGGCGCCGCCACGCGGTGGCTGGCCGGCGCCACGGCCGGTGGCTGGGCCGCCGTGGCCGAGGCAGCGCTGGCCAGGCTCCGGGCACAGCGCGCGCTGCCTTTGCCGGCCGATGATCTGCCGCTCACGACCCCGACTCGCCGATGATCGCCGTCGTGTCCGGCCACGCGTTATCCCTACCTGGCAATTCAAGGACGCGGCTGAGGCTTCGCGGCTGGAGGCTTTATGCGCTGGTCTGAAGTCATGAACAAGGTGGCTGCGGCCCTGGCGGACTGGCAGCTGCCGGACGCCGCCGGGGGCAATCCGGATAACCCGGCGTCGCTTCTCACCGCGCTCACCGGGTCCATTCCGCCCGGCCTGCGACGCAGGCTGCGGCCTGACCATCTCGGCCTGCTGGGCCAGGACACCGCCAACGACGACGTGGAGCCCCTCATCTACCAGAACGAGTTCCCTGTCAGCCTGCTGGCCGCCGGCATCGTGGATGTGGCGGCACAGGCCGTTGACGGTGCCTGCGGGCTGGAGTCGCCGAGGGTCGTTGCGATCACCGCGGTCTCCGCCCTGTCCACGCTGAAGCTGGACCCGGCCGAGGAAGCCGCGGCGCTGCTGCATGTGCATCGCCGGATGCGGGCGTTCAGCTCGGCGGAGTGGACCGAGGCGCTGGACGCGCTGGCCAGGCGGACGGCTGAGCTGGATGAGCTGCTCGCCGCCGTGGCGGGCGACCGCAGGCAGGGATGGCACCGGGTGACGCTGGCGGACCGGATCCTGGGTGAGGCGGTGGCGGCCGCGGTGGTTGGCGGCGCGGCCCAGGCCAGCGGGGTCTCGCCGCGGGAGTGGCTGTTCCCGTTCCACCTGTTCTGCAACCTCGGCGTCAGCGCGGCCGGCTCGGCGCTGTCCACGGTCGAGCGCTGGCTCGGGATCGAGTTCCTGCCCGGCCCGCGGACGCCCGCCAGGGCGGCCAGCCTGGCTGCCCTCGTCGCGGACGAGGCGAGCGCCCTGTGGCGCGGCTGCGGGTGCAAGGTGCCTGCCGAAGACGGGGAGCTGGGCTTTTCCCGGCGGGGGGCGTGCCGGCAGGACGACCACGACCTGCGCGCCTGGCGGCCCGGCCAGCACAAGCCCGGCAGCCGCAACGGCTCGCGGTATGCCTCGACGCTGTGGGGCTGGCAGCGCCGCTGGCTCGGCGGCGCCGACGCCGGGCGCGCCGCCGCGGCCGGGCCGTCCGCGCGGCCGAAGCTGCGCGGCAACGACGTTGCCGCCAGCGTGCTGGCCCGCCGCTGGCTGTCGTCCGATCGCGGCTTCGGCGGCCCGGTGCTGCGTTACGACCGCATCCTGCCGGAGTTCTGCCGCAGTTGCGGTGCCAAGGTGCATCTGGTCTCGGCCGCCAGACCGGGCGGGCGGACGCTGGTGCAGCGGGCGCCCTGCTGCCGGCAGCAGCATCTGGTCTACCGCAGCGAGTTCATCGAGCGCGACGGCCGGCGGCTGCTGAGGCCCAAGCTCGGCATCGTGGTCGCGTCGCAGTCGCAGGCGGGGGGCAACGCCGGGTACGGCTCGACGGAGCCACTGGGCCCGATCTGGCTGTGCCGTGAATGCGGCCGCTACTCGCGCTCGGCCGGGCACTGTCCCGAGTGCGGCTCAGGGAGTGAGCGGGCGCGCGAGCGGGTGCACCACGGATGGGTGCTGCTGCCGCTGGCAGCCGCGTGGGCCGACCTGAAGGCGACGGCCGGGCCCGATGACGATGACACGGCCGCCGTGGCTGCCGGCGACGTGGCCGGCGAGGCTCTCTGCTTCCTGGCCGGCGCCTGCAGCCAGCTGGCGCCGGGCGGGCAGGGGCAGCTGACGACCCCTGCGGATGTCTGGGCGCTGGCGAAGGGATGGTCGTCGGCCGAGGTGAACGCGTTCCGGAGCCTCGCCGGACTGCGCGGGCTCGAGCTGCTCTTTCGCTGCAGACAGATCGCCGAGGCGCCACACCAGACGGCGGGCGCATCGCATACCGCCATTGCGGCACAGGTAAAAAGATGTGACGAGCCTGGAGGTGAGCGGACATGAACGGGGTGAGCGCGTCGCCCGAAGTGACAGAGGTGCTGCTCGCCGAAGCAGCCGTCTTCCTCGCCCGGGATCAGGGCTCCGGTGGGTTCCTTGACCGGTTCGCCGACGCCGTTACCGGTGATCCGGGGACCGCCAGCCTGGCGCTCGACCGGGCGCTGGCCGCGCGCGCCAGGGCGGGCCACGCAGCCCTCACGCTCGAGCCCGGCGATCTCCGGGTGCACAGGACCTCCTCGGGCGCCAGCCTGACCGCCTGTGCGCTGCCCGGCCGGGAGGGCTGCGTCGACGCGGCGGTGCGGCTGGTCGACGCGGGCCGGCGTCCGGTTGCGGGCGCCGCCATGCAGGTCGCGGCCGACGGCGAGGACCGTGTGTTGGTCACCGATCTGGAGGGATGGGTTCACCTCAGCGAGCCGGGGCGGGCGCTGCACATCCGGCTGGGAGGGCTCGCCGGGGCCAGCGAAGCCGATGGCCGGGCCGACCGGAAACGCGCGGGCCCGGCGGGTGAGGGCGCCCGCGTCATCCCGCTGCCGCGGATTCCCCGTCCCGACGGGCTCGAGCTGGCGGCGGCGCACGAGGAAGCGGTGCGCGCCGCCGATGAGCCGGCGAGGTGGCGAGTTGCGGCCGGGGGAGTCGACTTCCTGTGCCTGGCCCGCAAGGGCGGGTACGACCTCACCGTTCTGCTGACGGGCGTGACGGCAGACTTCGCGGACAGGGCCGTGGGCGAGTACGCGGTCCGTTTTCAGACCTGGGGCCGCAACGGCAGGGAGCATGTCTGGATGGTGCCGCTCGCGCCGAGCCCGCTCGGCCTCGCCGGCTCCCTCTACAGCACCGATGAGGATCGCCTCGACGCCAGCAGCGTCGAGGTCGGTGTCGTCGAGCAGCTCATCGCGGCTCTCGGGGATCATCTTGAAGACGTCGTCGGCCGGAGCGTCCGGCACTCCGACGCCCTCACCGCGTGGGAGGCCCTGTGCCAGCGGCTGGGATCCGGCCGTCCGCGCGCGGTTGTCCAGGCCGCTCTCGCCGAGCGGGCGAACCTGCCGTGAGCCCGGCCGGCGTCCGCTACCACCCCGACGAGTGGGCCCACGACCTGGACGAATGGTGGAGCCCGCTGACCAGCCTCGCGGCCAAGGCCGGCTGCGCAAGTGACGACTGGCTCACCGTTCTGGGGGTCGAGGAGTTCTTCGAGCCCCGGCTGCTCGAGCAGGCGCGGGTGCTCACGCCGTGGATCTGCCTCGCCGCGTCGGCCGTGGCGGCGTCCGCCGCGCGCACCTGGGCCGAGGCAACGCTGCGGCCAGACTCCGGCCCGGCGGCGTGGGCGCTCGCCACGGCAGCCTTCGACGTCGCCGTCGGCCTGGAACGCCTCCGGTGGGACGGCAGGCGGCTCGGCGAAGGCGTGCTGCGCACCTGCGAGCTGATCGACCTGGGCCGCCGAGCCGTCTCCATCCCCCCGTCCACCTCCCCCGCAGCCAGAACGGAGCCGACCGGCCTGTACCTGGCGGCAGGCTGGCTGGTGCACGCCGGTGGTGCCGTGGAGCCGGCCGCCGTTCCGGCGAGCGGTCCACCCGGCCTCACGGCGACGCCGGAGCCGGCGTTTGCCAGCATCGCCGCGGCGAGAGCCGGGACCGACCCGATCGCCTGGGGAACGGCACACCTCGTCGAGCGCCTGATCGACGGGGGGATCGACCGCGGCCCGGTGGCGCTGCGGCCAGACGACCCCCCGGCCGAGGCCCGGGCCAACGTGCTGCTGGTGGCCGGGCACGGGCAGGTCGGCCTGCTGGAGACCAGGCGGCAGACGTCGCTGCTCCCGGTGCCGGCCGGGACGGTCGTGCCGGATCTGGCACGGATGGCGTTCGTCCACGGCAACGGCGACTTCCGTTCTTCCGTAGACACCGCCTACATCGCGGCGGCAAAGGCGGAGCGGGTGGAACGGCCGGGCGAGCTGGTCTCGTGGAGCATCCAGCTCCCCAGCGGCACGCACCCGCTGGCCGAGAAGACGGTCTCCGGCAGATCAGCGGGGCTCGGCGCGTACGTGGCCTTCCGGTCGCTGAGCAACCCGGGCGTCTTCTCCGACTCCGGTGTCGCATTCACCGGCCAGGTGTCCGCGGACGGGCTCGTCGGTGAGGTCGAGAGCGCGCACGACAAGATCGAGGCCGCGCATCGCCGGCGGATTCGCCTCGTGGTGCATCCCAGGGGCCAGGCGTGGGTCGACCCGGACGACATCGTCCAGCTCGAGGGGGTGGAACGCGCCGAGGACGCGCTGATAGCGGCGGCGCAGCAGCTGCGCGGCCTGCGCAGCTACCTGGAGGCGGCGTGCCGCCTGGTCGCGCCGGAACCCTGGCTGCGGACCTGGCTGCGCAGGCAGGGACGGCGCCCGGACGAGACGCCGCTGCTGACCGTGACCTGCCGCCACCTGCCGCCCAGGGAGGCCCTGTCCCACCACCCCGAGCGGAAGGAGCCCGAGATCCCGCCGTGCCCTGCGCACCAGCTGGCCAGCTTGTATCCGGGCTATTCGTTCGCGGTCAGCGCGGACGCGGGCGGCGGGAACACGATGGCCGCGAAGCGCATGGTCGCCCTGGCCGCCCGGCGGGCACTCGACGGGTTGCGTGCCCTCGGCAGCGAGGACCGGTTTGCTGGCTTCACCCTTCCGCTCTACGTTCCCCTCGGCACGCTGCCGGCGACCTGGGACGGCGTCGTCCAGGCCAGCGTCGCGGCGCTCCCGGCGCTGACCGAGCCGGGCCTGGAGGTCGCGGTCGCGCTGGCCAATGCGCTCCGCGCCGACAGCCCGCGGCCGTGGCGCGCCCTCGTGGTCGTGGACGGCACCGACCGGACCCATCGCAGTGGCAGCAGCGCGCTCGCCGACCGGGAGCGGGACTTCGTCGCACTGGTGACGAGCAGCCCGCACCAGACGCAGCCGGGGTGGCGGCCGAGCCGGCCAGCGCAGGTCGTGCTGTGCGGCAGGCATGGGAGCCCCGCCCATCACCGGGCGGCCGAGGCGCTGCGGCGCGAGCGGCCGGACGCCGTGGCGACGATGGGGCTCGACCCGCTGACCGGCGCGGAAATCGACCGGTACGTCGCCAGCCTGTCGACGTCGGGGATTTCGCTCACCGGCAGGGCGCGCGACCTCGCCACGAACCCGCTGCTGCTGACGCTGAGCGTGATCGCCGGGAAGCCGCGGCCTGCCGGTGAGGGCGATTCAACCGACCTGCTCGACCGGGTCATCGACGTCCTGCTCGGCGCCGCGGTGGACGACCGCAGGTACCTGGCTGAGATCGCGTTCCGGGCGGCGGTGGCGAAACGCCAGCCGGTCGGCGAGTTCACCCTGGCCGACATCGCCGCCCGTGGATCCGAGCTGGCCGTGGAGCTTGCTCTCGCCGACAACGACACCGAGCGGGCGATGGCCATCGCGCTCGATCGCCACGAGCGGCAGGCGTTCCAGAGCGCGGAAGAGGAAACGCATCTCCTGACGGCGTCCGGCGCCGGCTGGCGGTTCTTCCATGACCGGGCGTTCGCCTTTCTGGTCGCCGACCGCATCGCCCGCCGCGCCGCCGAGCACCACGGCTCCGGCGACGAGCTCTTCGGCGAGCTCGGTTCCCATCTCGGCGACGCGTTGTGGACCGACGTGATCGAGGCAACCGGACGCCTGCTCGAGCTGCGCAGTCGTGTGGCACCTGTTACTGACGGTGCTTAACTGCACTGAATGGATTTCGGCTTGGTCCCGGTAATGATGTTCTGAAAGTGATGCCGGAATAGTCCGAAAGCGTTTTAATCGTCCCGGCAGCTAATCATCAGAAACATCCGTAACTGGTTGCGCATCTGCCACGGATCCGGTCCTTAACGGATCCCGACCGGGCGGAGCCTAGCAGGTCAGACCCGGTTTAACGCGAGGACACGCATTTACATAATGGGCGAGATCGGCCCTCGCTAGGCTCCCGCTCAATGTCAGGCGCTCCGAAGGCCGCCGTCCCCCGTCGGCCTTCCCGGTGAGCGCGCCCCGCTCGGAAAGGATCCCCTTGGGCCGCCACAGTAAACCGTCACGTATCCGAATCCCCGTCGGAGCGCCGATCGCCGCCGCACCCACGCTGGCCAGCGTGGTCGCGGCCTTTTTCTTGTCACAGCAGATGCCGGCGAACGCAGCGGTCGCGGAGACCACCCCCAACCACCCTGCTTCTCTCGATGCCATCTACACCCCGGATGCCTCGTCGGCATCTGGCGCCACATCCCTGTCCACGTCTCAGCTGATGCTGGCCACCAGGACCGTGCTGGCGTCCGACATGCAGCGGGCGTGGCAGGCGGCATGGCAGGAAAAGCAGGAGAAGGCGGCGACCAGCCTGCCGCGCTGGTACACGGTCCAGCCCGGCGACTCGCTGTCGTCGATTGCGCAGCGCTTCTACCACAACTCGGCGGCGTGGCCGGTGCTGTACTGGCGCAACCACGACCACATCCGCTGGGCGAACGACATCTCGGTCGGGCAGGTGCTGCGCATCCCGGCCGAGCCCGCGGAGATACCGGCTGCCCCCACGGACCTCCAGCCGCCGGCACCGGTGGTCACCACCAGCCACCCGGCGAGGCACGCGAGCTCGGCGCCGGTGGTGGCGCAGTCCGCGCCCGCGCAGCAGGCTCCGGCGTCCACGGCGAGCACCAGCGGATCCCTGGGCGTGATCCCGGGCGGCGCGTTCGGCCAGTGCGTGGTCGAGCGTGAGTCCGGCGGCAACCCGCAGGTCATGAACTCCAGCGGCCACTACGGCCTGTTCCAGTTCAGCTTCTCCACCTGGGTGGCGTACGGCGGGAACCCGGCCGACTTCGGCCACGCCAGCGTCGCCGAGCAGGAGCAGGTGTTCGCGACCGCTCTCGCCTCGCCGGGCGGCGAGAACAACTGGGCGCCCTACGACGGCTGCTGACCGGCCAGCCGCTCAACCAGGCACGCCAGGAACCCCCAGGCCTTGTCGTCCTCGGGGGTTCCGGCGTGCGGGCGGCGGAACCGGGCGGCGTCAACGGCGATGTCGGCGATGTCCCAGCGGAGCCGGTAGAGGTCGAGGAGAGCGGGCAGCGGGGTGACCCCGGTCGCCCGGGCGTAGGCGCCGAAGACGGACCCGTCTCCGGGGTCGAGCCTCCACAGGTCCCGCTCGGGCGGGGCCATCAGGGCGGTATCCCAGTCGATCAGCACCCAGCCCTCAGCGGTGAGCATCGTGTTGCCGGGATGGATCTCGCCGTGCGTCAGCACCGCCCTGTCCGGCCGCGACCGGGCCTGTGACACGAGACCGTCGTACCGGGCGAGCAGATCCCGGATCGGCGCCGCGTTCCGCCGGATCAGGCGCGACGTCCGGAGCGCATAGGGCCCGGCACCGGCAACGTCCCTGGCCGGGTCGAAGGCCGCCTCCAGCGCGTCCAGGAGCGGCACCGTGAAGTCGTCGGCCAGCGCGTGCCGGCTCGCCGTGGCGGGGGCGCTGTGCACGGCGGCCACGAGGCGCAGCACGCCGAGCCGGTGCCCGGGAGAGGAGAACTCACCCCAGTCAAAGCTCTGGCCCTCGATAAACGGGTAGACCGCGACCGCGAACCCGTCGCCGACTCGCGCCACCGGCTCGCCGTCGCCGGCCGGGACCGGCGCCACCACGAAGCCGGCGCCGCCGGCCCGCAGGTCCGTGGCGGTGGCCAGGGCGGCCCGCAGCCGCCGCAGCGCCGCCTCCAGCGGCTCCTGCTCCGACATCCGCTTGTTCTGGAGCTCGTCGGCGGTGACGAACCACCGCGACCCGCCCGCGTCGGTCACCGCCCAGTGGTGGCTGCCCCAGCCGACGGGACGGTAGTCGGCCGACGCGACGGCCATGCCCCACCAGCGCCGCAGCGCTGCGGCCAGCGCGGCCTCGGGCAGGCGATCGGGCGGCATCAGCATGGGGCCACGGTACGGAGCGGCCGCAGCCGTTGCCATCGAATAACCCGCGGCCGGCCGCAGGTCTTTGGCGATCCGGACGCCCGCTTCGCCGATCTGGTGGCGCTGATCATCGCCACGGCGGCCAGCCTGCGCGCGTGACGGCAGTGGCCCCTGCGGCGGCACGCCTTCTTAGCTGGGTTTGTGTGCGAATCGCTGCCACCGCGCACGGAACGGGGCTATGGTGCGGTGATTCGCCCAGCCTGACAGGAACGCACCGTGCCGCCCCTCTGGCCCGGTGCGCGGGCTCCGGGCGAAGGCTGTCCCCCTCGACCCCGGCTGCAACCCCCCGTGCAGGCCGGGGTCAGCCATTTTGGTGCTGCATAGTGGATCCATGACGGTCACTGCCAGCACAGCCGAATTCGACCTCGATGCGAAGTACCGGGTCACCGACGGTAGCGTGCTCATCACGGGTGTTCAGGCCCTCGCCCGCGTGCTGTTCGATCAGATCCGCGCCGATCGCCGGCGCGGCCTGCGCACCGCCGCGTTCGTCAGCGGCTATCCCGGGTCGCCCCTGGGCGGTTTCGATCAGATCCTTGAACGCAACGCCGCCCTGCTGGCCGAGCACGACGTCCGCTGGGTGCCGGGGGTGAACGAGGACCTGGCCGCCACCGCGGTGTGGGGCAGCCAGCAGGACAACCTGGCGCCGCTGCAGGACCGCGACGGGGTCATCGGCATGTGGTACGGCAAGGCGCCGGGCGTGGACCGCAGCGGCGACGCGTTCCGGCACGCGAACCTGCACGGCGCCGGCACGAACGGCGGCGTGGTGTGCGCGGTCGGCGACGACCCGCAATCGAAGTCGTCGACGCTGCCGGGTGCCAGCGAGGTCGCCCTCTACGACGCCGGGATGCCGATCCTGGTGCCCGGCACGCCACAGGAGCTGCTCGACCTCGGCAGGCACGCGTACGAGCTGTCCCGGTACACCGGCTGCTGGACCGGGCTGAAGATCGTCACCTCGGTGGCCGACGGGTTCGGCTCGGCCGACGTGGCTCCCGGCCGGATCACTCCCGTCCTGCCGGAGCTGTCGTTCGGCGAGGAACCATGGCGGCACGTGCAGCGGCCCACGTTCTTCCTGCCGCACACGGTCGAGCTCGAGGCCGAGCTCTACGAGCGCCGCCACGTGGCGGCGCGGGCCTACGCCGCCGCGAACGGGCTCAACGTCGTGGAGACCGACGCGCCCGGCGCGTGGCTGACGATCCTGTCCGCGGGCCGCACCTACCGGGAGGTGCGCCAGGCCCTCGCCGACCTGGGACTGGCCAGCGACGCCGCGCTGCGCGACGCCGGGATCCGGCTGGTCCGGCTGGGGATGATCTACCCGCTGGAGCCGGGCATCGCCCGGGCCGCCGCCCGTGGGGTCGAGGAAGTCCTCGTCGTCGAGGAGAAGCGCTCGTTCGTCGAGCGGTTCCTCCGCGAGTACCTGTACGACCAGGCCGAGCGGCCGCGGGTGGTGGGCAAGCGCGACGAGCGGGACGCGCCGCTGATCCCCGCGGACGGTGAGCTGAACGCGGACCGGCTGCGCCCGCTGCTGGCCCGCCGCCTGGGTCGCCGACTCGGCACGGGGCTACGCGTTACGGGCGGTCGTCAGCAGCTGCCGCTGGTGCCGGTCACTACGGCGCGGACGGCCGCGTTCTGCAGCGGCTGCCCGCACAGCCGCTCGACGGTGCCGGGGGCGGGCTCGCCGGTCGGCGGCGGGGTGGGCTGCCACGCGATGGTCATGTGGCTGGACCGCGGCGCCGTGTCCTACAACCAGATGGGCGGCGAGGGCGCGCAGTGGATCGGCCGCGCCCCGTTTACCGACGTGCCGCACTTCGTGCAGAACGTGGGCGACGGCACGTTCTTCCACTCCGGCAGCCTGGCCGTGCGGGCGGCCGTGTCCGCCGGGGTGACGATGACGTTCAAGGTGCTGTACAACGGCGTGGTCGCGATGACCGGCGGGCAGGACCCGGCCGGGCAGCTGGACGTGCCGCACCTGTGCCAGGCCATGGCCGCCGAGGGAGTGGCCCGCATCATCGTGGTCAGCGAGGACCCGTCGCGGTACTCCAGGTCGGCCGGGCTGCCGCGCGGCACCCGCGTCTGGCCCAGGGAGCGGCTCGCCGAGGCCGAGCGGGTCCTGGCCGGGGTCCCCGGGACCACCGTGCTCGTGTACGACCAGGCGTGCGCGGCCGAGTTGCGGCGGCTGCGCAAGCGGGGCAAGGCACCCGAGCGGCCGCAGCGCGTGGTGATCAACGAGGCCGTGTGCGAAGGCTGCGGTGACTGCGGGGTCAAGTCCAACTGCCTGTCCGTGCACCCGGTGGACACCGATCTCGGCCGCAAGACCCAGATCGACCAGGCGTCCTGCAACACCGACTACGGCTGCCTCGACGGCGACTGCCCCTCGTTCGTGACGGTGCAGGCCCCGACCGGCCAGGCCCGCGAGCCCCGGCCGCTGCCTGAGCTGCCCGCGGACATCCCCGAGCCGCAGGACAAGGCCGGGATCGACGAGGCGGGCGGGTACGGCATCGTGGCTACCGGTATCGGCGGGACGGGCGTCGTGCTGCTCAACCAGGTGCTCGCGACCGCGGCGTTCCTCGACGGGCTGCACGTCACGGGGGTGGACCAGACCGGGCTGAGCCAGAAGGCCGGGCCGGTCGTGTCGCACCTGAGACTGTGGCGTGACGCAGCGCAGGTCTCCAGCGCCGTGGGAGAGGAGTCGGCCGACCTGCTGCTGGCGCTCGACCTGCTGGTGGCGGCCGACCCGCGGCACCTGGCCCGGGCGTCGGCGGACCGGACCGTCACGGTGGCCTCGACGTCTCTGGTGCCGACCGCGGACATGGTGCGTGGCGACGCCGCGGCGCCCGACGTGGCCGCGCTGCTTGCTGCGGTCCAGGACCGCACCACGCCCGGCGGGCTCACCGCGCTCGACACGATCTCCCTGGCCACCACGCTGTTCGGTGACGGCATCGCGGCGAACCTGATCGCGCTCGGGGCCGCGTACCAGGCCGGAGCGGTGCCGCTGCAGGCGTCGTCGATCGCGCGGGCCATCGAGCTGAACGGCGTCGCGGTGGAACGAAATCTGGCGGCGGTGCGTGCCGGGCGGCTGGCCGTGCACGCTCCGGCAAGCCTGCCGGAGCCGCGCCGGGTCGGCGAGCTGCGCCCCGGTGCCGCGCCGGAGCGGCTGACGGCCGCGCGCGACCTGGCGGCGCAGCGCGGGCTCGACGGCGCGTCCGCGGAGCGGGCCATCGGCCTGGCCGCCGACCTGATCGCGTACCAGAACACGCGGCTGGCCGGACGCTACCTCGACCTGGTGGCCGCCGCGGCGCAGGCCGAGGCGCGGGCCGGGGGCTCGGGTGAGCTGGCCGGCGCGGTGGCGTCGGCGTTCTACCACCTGCTCGCGTACAAGGACGAGTACGAGGTGGCCCGGCTGCACCTGCTGCCCGAGTTCGGCCAGGCGCTGGCCGAGGCCGTGCCCGGCGGTCACGGGGTCCGCTACCGGCTGCACCCGCCGCTGCTGCGGGCTCTGGGCATGCGCAAGAAGATCGCATTCCCGGCTCCGGTGATCCGTCCAACGTTCCGCGTGCTGCGCGCGATGCGGCACGTCCGGGGGACCCCCGCGGACGTGTTCGGCTACACCGCGGTCCGCCGCACCGAGCGGCGGTTGCCGGACGGCTACGAGGCCGAGATGCGCGCGGTGCTGGGCGGCCTGTCGGCCGCCAGCCTGCCCGCCGCGGTCGAACTCGCCAGGCTGCCGCTGGCGATCCGCGGGTACGAGCAGATCAAGCTGGCGGCCGTGGAACGCTATGAGGCCGAGCTCGAGCGCCTCCGGCCGCTCGCGCGCTGACCAGTCCCTTGCCGTATGGGTTGCCCAGATATACCCTAATTACTGGGTTTTGCAGCGAACGGGGAGGTTCCCATGCGGCGTATCAACAGGATGATCTTCGGTGCCTTAGCGAGCGGGGCCCTGCTGACCGGCGTGGCCGGTGCCGTGCTCACCGCGGTGAGCACGGCGGTGCCGACGGGCACGGCCGCGGCGACGGCCATCGAGTACGGCGCCCGGCACTCGGTGACGATCTCCAACCCGACGGCCGTCGAGTACGGCGGCTCTGGGGCGACGATCTACAACCCGACGGCCGTCGAGTACGCGTAGCGACAGCTACTGGCGCGCCTACGCGCTGAGCTTGTGCAGGACCGCCTGGTCGGCGAGCGCGATCGCGAGCTGGCCGAGGATCGTGGGGTGGAACGGGGCTGCCGCGTCCAGACCCTGCACGTAAGGCGATGGCGTGCACAGCTGGTGCCCGGCGAAATCGGGCTGCGGTGAGGCGAAACCGAACTGGGCTGCGCCCTTGGCCAGCGTCGTATTCAGCGTGTTCAGCCGGGAGACGAGCGTCTTCAGGTTGGCCGCGCTGAGCCCGGCCTGGCTAAGGCAGCCCGGCTCGGCCCCGAACGGGTCGTAGTACTGGTTGATGATCACCTGCGGGTGGTTGGGCAGCGCGGCCAGCCGGCTCAGCAGGTCGAGGTAGTTCTTGCTGAACTGGGCGAGCTGCTGCTGGAAGTACGCCGTGGTGGCCTTGTCGTCACAGTTGGGTGTCGTCGAGCAGTACTTCACCTCGGCGGCCCAGTTGAGGTCGTCGGCGCCGACGCTGATGATGATGATCGACGCCTTGCCGGCGCGTTCCGCCACGGCCATCTGCGGCTGGAGCGTCTGCCCGCCCCGCGTCTGCGGCCCGAGCAGCCCGTTGGTGATAGTGGCGCTGTCGCAGGCCAGGTTCAGGACCTTCCAGTCGTTGACGGCGGACAGGTCGGCCGCGTAGGAGTCGGAGCTGCGCCCGCAGTTACGCGCAGTGGCCGAGGCGCCGCGCATCGGCGCGAGCCCTGCGCCGGCCGCCGTCGAATCCCCCATGACGACGACCTGGACCCTGGGCAGCTGCGGTCCGGTGGGGTGAATCCGTGGCAGGCGGGTCTCGGTGCCCACGAGGTCGTTGAGTGAGTGCACCCGGCGCAGCAGCGAAGGCGCGGTGTACGCGGTGGACATGATCGCGCCCAGGTTGATGGCTTCCGCCACGGCCAGCCCGGCGACGAGCAGCTTGACGGTGGTGCGGCGGGTGGTGCGCCGCCAGCCCGCCACCGCTCCCACCAGGATCAGCGCCGTCACGCCGGTGACGATCGTCTCCCAGATGAAGTAGTGCTTCCACCCGTCGGCGAGCCTGGCGCCGAGGATGCGCTCGGAGGCGAGCGGGTGGTTGCCCTCCACGAACGTGGTCAGCTCGCTGTTGATGGTGATCTGGGAAAGCTGCAGCCTGGGCCGCACCGGCCCGGCGAACTGCACGTTGGTCGGCAGGCTCTGGCCGAACAGGTCGACCTCGCCCGGACCCGACAGGCTGAGGCTCGGGGCGCTCGCGCCTACCTGGATCACCTGGCCTGCGACGATGACCGTCTGCTGCGGTGTCACCTCGATCGCGATCGCGATGGCAGCGCCGGCTCCCGCGATGAGCAGTACGAGCCCGGTCAGCCACCGCCATGCCAGCCGAGCCCATTTGCTCGTCCGCAGCATGCTGTAAATAGTTCCCATCCCTGAGTCCAGGCTAACGAAAGCTGCGGCGTGCCCGATACTTCAGAGTGCTTTGAGGTTCCGCGGGTAGCCTGCTGCTGACCCATAAAACCGGCCGCCGACGCTGCAGCGCTTGACCGGCCGGTCGCGGGGCTTTGCGTCGGCTACCAGGTCGGGGACTCGTAGGCATGATTCAGGCGAATGTGGCGTGGGACTCCGGCCACCGCCTTACGCTGGGCGGAGACGCCCGGCAGAGTCAGCCGAAAAGTAGTTGGGGGCAGTCCGGGGTCGAACCAGACGACCCGGCGTTCCCTGGTATCGCCGGTGGCTGCGCGAGAGCGCCAATGGAGGTACGGCCTAGGTGACGCAGCTCCACACGCACTCGGCCGACTCCGAAGGGGTCGAGCCGGCCGGCCAGACGGTGACCTATGCCCCGGTCGAGCAGACCGGGCCGGGCGGCCCGATCGAGCGGGTCATGAGCACGGTGATCCGCAAGCTGTCGTGGAGCAAGCTGTCCAACCCCGCGGTCGCGGTCACCATATCCGGCGTCGGCCTGCTGCTGGGAATGCTGGTCGGCGCGACGGCCCCTAACACCGAGACGCTGCCCGTCAAGATAGGTCTGTCACGGTTCTTCCCGTCGCTGGCGCACGACAACGCCGTCGCGATGACGCTGCTGTACACGGGGACGATCCTGGCCTGCCTGGGACTGGCCGGCATGCTCTGGGCACACAGCCAGGGCTGGCGACCGGACCCACGCCGGCTGCTGCTGGTCAGCGCCGGCGTCGTCGCCGTGATGGTGAGCCTCACCCCGGTTGGCTCGTCGGACGTCGCCAGCTACGCGGCCTACGGCCGCATCGCGGTGCTGCACGGCAACCCCTACACCACCAGCCCCGCGGCCTGGCTCGGAGCCAACTCGCCATACGTCCACCTCGTCGGCTACGTGTGGAAGACGCAGCCCTCCGTGTATGGGCCGATCGCCACGGTGATCCAGGCCTGCGCGGCGTGGCTCGGCGGCTCGAGCCCCGCCGCCACGATCTGGCTGTTGATGATCTTCAACGGCGCGGCGTTCATCAGCCTCGGCTACCTGCTGCTCAAGACCTCCGACGACCCGATACGGGCGACGCTCTTCTGGGTGGCGAACCCGGTCCTGCTGCTGGCCCTCGTCGCCGGCGGTCAGATCGACACGTTCGTGGCGCTGGCCGCGATCTGCTCGATCCAGGTCGCCCGGAAGTTCTCCGGCATGTGGGGTGACATCGCCGTCGGCGTGCTGATCGGCATCGGCTGCGGGATAAAGGTCACCGCACTGCTGATCGGCCTCGGGCTCGCCTGGCCGCTGCTGCTGCGGCGGGAGTGGACGCGCACCGCACGGATGGCGGCCGCAGCGCTGGCCACCGTGGCGTTCGAGTACAGCTTTGCCGGCCTGAACGCGCTCAAGCCGATGATCGGCGGCACCAGATGGGTCATCATGCCCTCGCCGTGGCGGCTGTTCCAGATGGCGGCCGAGGCGCTGGGCATGCATCAGGGGACGACGTCGATCTTGATCACGTGCCTCTGGCCGCTCGCGATGCTCGTCGTCGCGTGGCTCATCTACCAGCGGATTTCCTCGGACCAGCCGCGTGAGATCGTGGCGCCGTTCGCGCTGGCCTTCGCGTGGGTGCTGGTTGCCCCCTGGGTCTTCGCCTGGTACACCGCGCTGGCCTGGGCCACACTGACCCTGGTGCCACGCAACCGGATGACCCGGTGGCTGACGATCGTCACGGTCCTGCTTGCCCTCTGGCTGTCCGGGGGCGGGCAATCCGCTCCGGGGCACTGATGAGCCAGGTAACCAAGCAGGCAGGGCCCGAGGACGGGGTCGGCGAGCGCCCGCACGGCCACGCGGCGCGGCGGCGCGCGGCGCTGGCCCTGCTGCGGCGGCACTGGCTGGCGGCGGCACTGCTGGCGGCCGGGACCGTGATGCGGCTGCTGGTGCTGCTCGCCTACCGCCCGGCGCTGTTCTTCGTGGACTCGGTGCGGTACCTGTACAACGCCGAGGGCATGGACCCGGTGGGTTACAAAGGGCCGCTGCGCGCGATCCTGTTCGTGGCCAACTTCGACACGGTGGCCGCCGTGCAGCACCTGCTCGGCCTGGGCATGGCCGTGGTCATCTACCTGCTGCTGCTGCGCCGCGGCGTGTCTCGCTGGCTGGCCGCGCTGGCCATCGCGCCCGTCCTGCTGGACGGCTATCAGCTGCAGATCGAGCAGATGATCATGCCAGACGTCTGGTTCGAGGCCCTGATCGTCGCGGGCCTGGCGATCCTGCTCTGGCAGCCGGCCGCGGGGGGGTCTGGGGGGGTCGTCCCCCGGGGACACACCGTCGGCTGGCGGAGGGTGATCATCGGCGGGATCGTGCTGGGCACCTCGGCAACGGTCGCGCAGGTCGGTGAGGCGCTGCTGCCCGCGGCGGTCATTTACCTGCTCGCCGCCGGCGGCGGCTGGCGGCAGGCGATCGGCAAGGCGGCCGCCGTCTGCGGGTCCTTCGCCCTGCCCATCCTGATCTACTGCACGGTCTCCCTCATGCTCAGCGGGGCCTTCTTCCTGTCGCACTCGGGCGTCACGTCCTTCTACGGCCGGGCGGCCTCGGCCGTCGACTGCGCCACGATCAGGCTGCCCGCCGACGAGCGGGGAATGTGCCCCACCAAGGCGCAGCAGGCCATGGGCCCCGACTGGCTCGAGTACAACGACGGCTCCCCGATCCGGCCGTACTACAACGACCTGCCGCGCGGCGAGGCCGACAGCCTGATCTCCAACTTCAACCACCGGGTGCTGGAGCAGCAGCCGCTGCGGCTGGCACGGGCCTATGCCGCCGATGTGGTGAAGCTGTTCACGCTGACCCGCCAGACCCGGCAGGGCGACACGTCGATCACCCGCTGGCAGTTCCAGACGACGTACACGTACTACCCGCCGTGGACATCGGAGGCCGTGGTGAAGACCGCGACCGCCCGGTTCGGCGGCGGAGCCCCGGCGGTCTGGCACCCCGTCGCCGCGTTCCTGCGGTCGTACCAGCTCGGCGGCGGGTACACGCCCGGCCCGCTGCTCGCCGTGTGCCTGCTCGCCGGGCTGGCCGGCTCGGCCATCGCCCTGCTGCGCAGGCGGCTGGATGCCGGGACCCGTCAGCTCGCCCTTGCGTGCCTGCTGTGCTTCCTGTCCGGCGCGTGCGTGATCCTGGTCTCGGACATGTTCGAGTTCTCCTGGCGCTATCAGCTGCCCGCGCTGGTCACGCTGGTGCCCGCTGGAGCGCTGGGGGTCAGCATTCTCATCCGCTCGCTGCGAACCAGGCGGAGTATCGCCAGCTGAGAGCCGGGCGCAGCATCACCGCCGCGGCCAGCCATTCCGCCGCGAGCCGAACGGCCGGCCGTTAGCGGCGGCCATTATCCCGCGCCGGGCGGTTTGGCACCCTAGCCTCATGGATACTCATCTTTCACCCTTTTCTCACTAGAACGTTATTTTTTGTCAGCCTAAATTTTGCTTTGCGCACTACGTTCGTCCGTTGGGGTTGAACCCTGCCCAGGTTGACGATCTGGAGGTCGTGCATGGCAATAGAGATAAGCCGGCGTCAGCTGATGGCGTCGGCGGGGGGCATGGTGCT